>Ga0157378_10000738_pt1 | contig 30560 bp, 31 predicted proteins | sample M65metaG_FD_115309 | JGI IMG/M metagenome (GOLD analysis project Ga0157378, IMG submission 115309) | Miscanthus rhizosphere microbial communities from Kellogg Biological Station, Michigan, USA - M6-5 metaG | ecosystem: Host-associated > Plants > Roots > Rhizosphere > Soil | place: USA: Michigan... | reverse complement strand
GTGCTTGTAGGGTGCCCCCGCGATCTCCCCAACGCGGGAGCGTCGAGCGAGTGACCTTGCCTATGTGATTTACACATCTGGATCGACCGGAACTCCGAAGGGTGTGCAGATCGCGCATCGGTCGATCGTGAATTTCATATATTCGATGCGGGAGAAGCCGGGCCTGACGCAAAATGACGTGTTGCTGGCGGTGACGACATTATCGTTCGACATCGCAGTGTTAGAGTTTTTCTTACCATTGACGGCGGGCGCTCTTGTTGTGATTGCAAGCGTCGAAGCGACCGCCGATGCGGCGCAATTGGTTTCGCTTTTGGAGCGTCACCGGATTACGGTGATGCAGGCGACGCCTGCAACATGGCATCTTCTGCTTGAAGCCAACTGGACTGGTAACCCCAATCTGAAAATATTGTGTGGCGGGGAGGCGTGGTCGTCGGAATTGGCGGAGCAATTGCTGCCGCGCTGCGGCTCACTCTGGAACATGTATGGGCCGACCGAGGCCACCGTCTGGGCGTCCGTGAACGAAATTAAACGCGGCGAGCGAGTTCTGATTGGACCGCCGATTGCAAACACGAGCTTCTACGTGCTTCAGCCGGATTTGCAGTTAGCTCCGGCGCTGGTCCCTGGAGAACTCCATATTGGCGGTACCGGTGTGGCGCTGGGGTATCTTAATCGACCGGAATTGACCGAAGAAAAGTTCGTCGTCAATCCATTCAGCCACGCCGGGGAGGGCCGTCTTTACAGGACAGGCGACCTTGTACGCTATCTGCCCAATGGAACCTTAGAATTCCTTGGCCGGTCGGATACTCAGGTGAAGATCCGTGGCTTTCGTATCGAATTGGATGAGATCGCGACCGTCTTACGTCAGCACGTGACCGTGAAAGATACGGTGGTGCTGGTTCAGAAAAATGATCAGCTTGACGAGCGGCTCGTGGCCTACATTGTCGTCGCTGACGGTCAAAGGCCGGATAGCGACGATTTGCAGGCGTTCCTCAAGCGCCAACTGCCACCTTACATGGTGCCTTCGGCGTTCGAGGTCGTGGAGCGTTTTCCGCTGACGCCGGCTGGCAAGATTGACCGCAAGGCTCTTCAGAAAATCCCAGCCCGGCGGCAAGAACGCACAAGAGCCCATGTGCCACCGCGCTCGCCGACCGAACGGGCCGTCGCAGAGATTTGGCGTGACATTCTTGGGGTCGCCAACGTCGGCGCCCAGGACGATTTCTTTGATTTAGGCGGGCATTCTATGATGATCGTACGCGTGATTTATCAGATCAATGCTACGCGCGAAGTTCGTCTCGGCGTCCCCGATCTGTTTCGAAATCCGACAGTCGAGCAGCTAGCCACCCTCATTGACAGTCAGCAGGCCAAGGGTTCGCGAGAACCTGCGGTTGTCCAATTGCAAGAAGGGGGCAGCGAAATCCCATTATACTTCATCTACGCGGGGCCTGATGAATTTCATCTTGCAAGATTGATGGGAACGCGCCGTCCGGTTTTCGGAATTCAGGTGCCGTGGCCGCTAAAATGGCGGCAGGCCGTCGAGAATAGCGATCTGTCCGCGTTCCCGGACATGGATCAGTTTGTAGCTCCGTTTGTGAAGGCACTCTCTGCTCACGCTGGCTCGCGCCCTTGTATGCTCGCAGGACATTCTTTCGCCGGTCTCGTCGCCTTCGAGGCCGCACGTCAACTGCAAATGCATGGCGGCAAAATCGATACAGTTCTTATTGTTGACAAGTGGGCGAGGTATCCCCCTCTGTTCCGGGTGGCTTGGGAAAATCTGCTGCAATGCTGGGCAGAAAAGGCAACCGATCCAAAGCAAAGTTTTGCCGAATCGGTTGCGGATCGTTGTCGCCGTTCCGCTTTGATTGTTTGGTGGCCATTGAGGTCCATTGCTAGTGCTCTGTTGGCACTGCTGAGGCGTTCGCCGGGCCAATTGACGACGACCTTCGATGAAGAAGGTGTGCCGCTACCGTGGGGTCTGCTTGCCCGTTTGTACTGGAATATAGAGCAGAACTATCGCCCCCAGGCACTGGACTGCCGCGGAATTATTTTTCGAGCCGACTTCATGGATCTTAACCACAGTGTGCGCGTGTTGGACGAAAACCTCGCATGGGAGCAGTTTTTCACCCGTGGCGTTGTTGCCTTCTCACTTGCGGGCGATCACATCTCGATTTTTCGTAAGCACAATCAGTCGCTGGCTTCCATGATCAACAAAGTTCTCCAAGACAATCCGTGCGATCAATAGAGTCTCAAGCAATGCCGATCAACTCGCGCTCGCGCGCATTTATCTACCAAAGGAGCTGGGGTTCATTCCGGAGCCTGCCTGAGCAGTAGCAGACCTGATTCCGGCCTGGCTAAGGGTCGCCTGCATGTCCGATCGCGAGCGCGACCTGATGATTTCTGCTCACTTGCCACGACCAGAACTGCCATCGTTCTGGGTCATCGCATAGCGGTTGTTCCAAAACGATTCGCCATACCCCACCGGGGTCCTTGCAAAAGGAGAATTGGTCGAGCGGGAGGGACATGCCGACTCCCCGTGCCTTGATATAAGCCTCTTTAAGCGTCCAGTACTCCAAGAATAATTTCGCGCGCACTGTGGCGGAAGCGCCGAGTATGTCCGATCGCTCTCGCGACGAAAATGAACTTTCAGCCACGTCGAGCGGAACATCTCTAGAGATATGTTCAACGTCCAGGCCGATATCGCGATCGAGTACAATCGCGCAGGCGGCGAGTCCACGCGTGTGAGATAGGCTGAAACGCAATCGTGAGCGCGGATCAGCGATCTCCGGACGCCCATAACTGCCAGTCCGGAACTGCCAAGCGCGTGGATCGATATTTGCATACCGCGAGAGAGTAATCCGCAGCAATGCGTGCGCGACAAGAAAGAGAACGCGATCGCGTTCAAAGTGAAAGCGGGTGAGCCGCTGTCTCTCCTCGTCCGAAAGAAGTCCCATTAGCACGGATCGTTGCTCAGATACGGCCGGCTCGCTCGGTCGACACAGCGCAACGACTATCTCTGTCGGTTCGAGCTCCCGTCTGCCGCTCGCAGGTTCTCGCGCCAAGCCCTCCACAAACTCGATTTTGTATGTTGGCTTGCCTCGCATCTGAAAAACCAAAGAAAACGTGGTACGGCACTTCGACGTGTTACGCGTCACTACAAATCAGGCATCCGCGATCGATTGATTTTTGTTGCCCACTATCTTGGAATTGAAGATTAACATTATCCGGCTCGTTGTCTAACCTGCGCATAAAGGCTCGGCGTCCTGACTGTGAAATTTGGAAGCAGCTAGACTCTCGTTGGACAGTTGGCCTCGAAGCAAAGTTTTTGACACTATTCGCTGTCAAGCGCACCGTTTCGCGATCCGGAAATATGATCTCCCAGTAAAAGATTTGCCAGTTGGGGTGGGAATGTTCTTGTCTACAAATGACGGTCCGAAGTGGCTGCGGCATTGTTGACGCGGAGCGCGCAAGTGCAAATTAATAAGTTTTTAATGTCCGCAGGCGAGTGTTCGGTCACCAATCTTGATCGGATTTGTGACCCCGGATTCTTATACGATGATGATCGCGCTTGCGACAGGGGCGGTGGGCTTAGCTCTAGGGCTCCGCTTCAAAGCCTTTGTGCTAGTTCCGGCGGCTGTTGTTAGCTGGTTTGTCAGTTGTTGCATCGGTATGATTTATGGCGATGCTTTTTGGTCTATTCTGTTTGCAGCATTTTTGGCGGGAACCGCGTTACAAGTCGGTTACCTCGCTGGCATAGTCATTTATTTCAGTGTCGAGAGGGTACGCGCCCGCAGACAAACGAGTATCGTCGCTGTGCCAGAAAGGTACTAGCGCACTCGATCCTTCTCAGGGCTCAGCAAAATCGGATCACCGAAGGACAGGGGGCCTTGTAGGGTCAGCAACAGCTGTGCATGCTCACAACAGGATTAACCGGCTCCAATTATCACTATGTTCTTTCCCCGCCTCTTTCTTGTCTTACTGGTGTTCGCAGCGCCAGTAACCGTCGTCGTTGACGGGCCAATTATTTACGGTTTAGTCGCTGCGGTGGCAGCCATATCAATTGCAACCATTGCCATGAAGATTCGACCGGGCGAAGCCGGCTTCTTGTCTGCGGTCATTCGTCCGATAGCTTATGTAGCCGCGGTTCCAGCAATCTGGATGATGATCCAAGTGATGCCGTTGCAGACCTTTGGGCTCGCCCATTCGGTTTGGAAAAGCGCGGCTGCAGCACTCGGTCATCCATTGGCCGGTGCTATTAGCATCGATCCAGGGGCTACACTTATCGCGCTTATGCGGTACCTTTCGACAATAGCGATTGCCCTGATTGCGGCGGCGGTGGCTATCGATCGGCAGCGAGCCGAGTGGGCTCTGTTTGCGCTGATGGCGTCAACTACTTTGGTAGCAATGATGGCGCTCGCGACTAAGTTCGGGGTATTCACATTCTTGACCTCGGGCAACAATCGCGAACAATCGGATTTTCTTGCGACGGCGATTGCCGGGCTCGGAATCATTCTCTCATCGGCCGCTGCCCTTCATACGATTGAACAAAGAGAAATGTCACATCCCAAACAAATCCGGTCGGACCGGGGCTGGCTAGCTTTTTCCGCGTGTTTAGTTGCCTTCGCTATATGTTGCTTGGCCACTCTAATCGTTGCGACGAGCCAAACATACTTCGCCGTCGGTTGCGGCATTGCGACGCTGGTCGTCGCAACGATGATCCGTCGATTTGATATCGGAGCGTGGGGAATCGCAGGAATCATATCGACTGCACTATTCATTGCAATCGCAGTCACTGCCACCCAGCTTAACAACCAGTCAGTAGATTTGTCTCTAGCCTTTGCAACTCAAGCACCTATGCCATTGATCGCGATCACCCAGCGCATATTGACGGAAAGCGGCTGGGCTGGGACCGGGGCTGGTACATTTGCCTACATCTTACCCATTTTTCGGGACATGGAGGAATTGACGAGCGGACAAATTGCCCCGACCGCCGCGGCTACAATAGCAGTAGAAATGGGGCGACCTTTCTTCTGGGCAACTCTACTGGCAATGGTCACACTGGCTCTGACACTTCTTAGTGGCGCATTGCGACGCCATAGGGATTCGTTCTATCCAACCGCTGGAGCAAGTTGTGTCGTGGTAGTTGCGCTCCTAGCGTTCGGCAATTCTGCACCATTAGCCACATCGGTTTCGATCATTGCTGCAACGGCCATTGGGATGGCTATTGCTCAAAGAAAAAGCCGTTTGATTTGATATATTTTGCAATGGTGAAACGCCTTGGTGGTTTAAATCAGCAATAAAGTGGCCACTTGTGCTTAATCCTAGGCCTGCCGGACAATTTTGATGATCGCCCTGCGCTCCAAGACTTCCCGAAGGAAGCCGCAAGTGCCCAACGGCATTCGCGTGTACGCTATCGGCGATATCCACGGCCGAGTGGATCTTCTGGATGCGATGCTGAAGCGTATTGATTCGGATTTAGAACAAAGTCCGATTTCCATGGGAATTGAAGTATATCTTGGCGACTACATTGATCGCGGTCCAGCATCACGTGAAGTAATCGATCGTCTGGTGGCGCGCAACCGAACTTTTCGTGCGGTTTTCCTTAAAGGAAATCACGAGGACTATTTGGCTAATTTCGTGTCCAATCCACCTGTTCTCGAAGATTGGCAACATTTCGGAGGCCTGCAAACACTTATGTCTTATGGGATTATGCCGCCAATTGACACGGGACGTGGTGCGCATGCCAAGCTTGCAGCAGCTTTTGATAAAGTTTTGCCTGTTGGCCACCGAAGATTTCTAGACAATTTGAGGCTGTCATTTACCTGTGGTGATTTCTTTTTTGTGCATGCAGGGGTACGACCAGGCATTCCACTAACAAAGCAGCGAGAGGAAGATCTACTGTGGATTCGTCGAGACTTTCTTCTTTGCGAGGAAGAATTCGGCAAGATCATAGTTCATGGACACACGCCCGTGCCGGAGCCGGATGTCCGTCCGAACCGCATCAACATAGATACCGGCGCTTACGCAACGGGACGGTTGACTTGTCTTAGATTAGAAGGCGACCGCATCGATTTCGTTTAAACTGTTTCGGCCGGACCATGAGCTAATTGGATCTGACAAGCGATGAGCGTCACCCAAATCACCGTGTATAACAATAGCAGGTTCAGAGCTGCGGTAGTCGTATTTGCGATAGTTCTAGGCAGTCTGGCCATTTGGGTGCTTGCGGCGGAAACCGTGCGCCCCCCGATTATCGGTTTTACGACTGATCCCCAATCGGCCGCTTTAAGTTACCAGCATCGCGATGCTGCGATTGCGGCAGCCCGGATTGGCCTTGTGCGCGGGGACCTATGGTCTGAAGCTGCCTTCACCTACGGCAATATGCTTTGGAGCGAGGACAACACCGCAACTAATGCCGAAAGGGCACCAATTGAGCAAAGCCGGGCAGTGGCCGAACTCGCAATCGCATATGCGCCGTATGACGCTCGATTGTGGCTGGTCCTTGCTGCCAACTATTTTCGATCTGAAGGGCTCAATGAAAGGGCGTCTGCTGCTCTTAAGATGTCATATTATACTGGATCAAACACGATCGAGATCGTCCCAAAACGCCTCCTATTGGCACTTCAGAGTCAGGCGCTTGCCGATGAGGAATTTCAGGCGCTTGTCCGGCACGACATTCGCCTTGCTGTCATTCGCAGAGCCGAACTTATGCCGGCACTTATCGTCGCCTACAGTCATGCGCCGGGTGCAGGCAGGGAATTCGTGGAAAAAACACTCACCGAACTTGATCCCGGCATGCTCGCGGCGATTCGATCCCATGGACAGCGCAACTAGGCCCTTGTTGGAAGGAATATTGTCTAAGGTGTGCTGGTCCGGCCACGTGCGAGCGTGGTCAGTAGTTCGGATGGCCTGATGGAATGCTGTTGCGCTAGAGCAACACGCGCACATAGAATGAATTGGCCAGCTTGAGGGGAGTAAGTTGCCGTGTTAGCGGGTTGATGTGGCGACGCTGACGTCCGGGTGGGGCTGGTGCTTTGGGGCGATTGTTCGACAGTTTTGGAAGACCCTGCGCGATAGTTGCAGCATTTTTTCTCGCCGCCTGCGGGATTACCCCGTCAAGCGGGCCCTCTAGTATTGAGGTACCGGTGGCGGGTGACAGCCTCCCTTATGCCTTCGTCAAGCTTACTCGCGACGTTGGTGAAAGGTTAGCCCGCTATACACCAAAGATTTCAACGACCTTTACCGATAGGCGCCCCCCGAGGGACTTCCAATTTGGCGTGGGTGACATCGTAAGCGTGACCATATTCGAGGCTGCGGCCGGCGGCCTGTTCATTCCCGCCGAAGCGAGTGTGCGTCCTGGTAATTTCATCACTCTCCCGAATCAGCAGGTTGACAACAACGGCAACATTTCTGTGCCTTATGCGGGCAACATCCGGGCAAGGGGCCGCACTCCTGTTGAGGTCCAACAGGCGATCGTCGATTCCCTTAAGAACAGAGCGATCGAGCCACAGGCCGTGGTCTCTCTAATCGACCAACGAACGTCTCTCGTTACCGTTTTAGGAGAGGTGAATAGGCCCTCTGTATTACCTGCTGTTGCAGCCGGCGAGCACATTCTTGATTCGATCACTCGGGCAGGTGGTCCAAAGTTGGCAGGTTACGACACGATTGTAATGCTCGAACGAAGAGGTCGCCGAGCGACAGCCCCGTTCGGTGCACTCGTCTATCAGCCTGCTAACAATGTCTATTCACACCCCGGCGACACGATTTATGTTTATAACGAACCACAGACGTTTTTGGCATTTGGCGCTTCCGGAACGCAGGGGCAATTCAAGTTTGACGCTTGGCGCCTCTCTCTCGCGGAGGCAATTGCCAAGGCCTCAGGGCTAAAAGATGAACAGGCAGATCCGGGATTCGTGTTTATTTATCGGGGCGAGCCCAGGGAAATCGCGGAGCAACTCGGGGTTGACTGCTCAAAATTTTCTGGACCGATCATCCCAATTATCTACAATTTGAATCTGCGCGAGCCTGCCGGTTATTTCTTGGCGGCGAATTTCGAAATGCGAAACAAGGACGTTATCTTCACTGCAAACGCGGTTTCGGTTGAAGTCACAAAGTTCCTCAATTTCCTGCGAACGATCATGGCTACCGTCAACGACCCGCTCGTGTATGCTACCAATTACTACACGCTCCTAAACGTAAGCAAAGGCATTGGCAGCAGCACAATAGTGACGACGCCCACGCCAATAGTAACCCCGACGCCCTAACAACTGCGACGGTCGATAACTACAAAGACTCGGATTCGACTAGTTGCAAGAGATACTCGCCGTATCCACTTTTTTGCAGTGAAGTTGCTAGCTCAATGAGGCGCGAACGAGTGATATACCCCATTCGGTAGGCGACTTCTTCCGGGCAAGATATTTTCATGCCTTGTCGGCGCTCGAGCGTTTGCACGAATGTTCCCGCATCAATTAGTGACTCGAATGTTCCCGTGTCGAGCCAAGCAATCCCCCGCCCTAGGCGCTCGACCATAAGCTCTCCGGCCACCAAATATCTCATGTTGAGATCGGTAATTTCCAACTCGCCGCGAGGTGACGGCGTTATTGCATGCGCATGACGGACGGCTTCATTGTCGAAAAAATAGAGTCCCGTCACTGCCCAGTTTGAAACGGGATGTTTCGGTTTCTCTTCAATAGCAGTGGCCTGGCCAACACTGTTAAATGCCACAACCCCATAGCGCTCCGGATCGCGCACCTGGTATGCAAAGACTGTGGCGCCAGTACTTCTAGCTGCAGCATGTTTTAGAAGCTCGGGAAATCCGTGTCCAAAGAAAACATTATCGCCGAGCACCAGCGCTACTCTGTCGCGCGCAATGAAGCTTTCTCCAATTAAGAATGCCTGCGCCAGTCCCTCGGGCTTGGGTTGAACTGCATAGGACAGTCGAATGCCCCATTGAGTACCGTCACCGAGAAGTCGTTGGAATTGGGCCTGATCCTCTGGGGTTGTGATGACAAGTATGTCACGAATGCCAGCCAACATCAGGGTGGTGAGTGGATAGTAGATTAGCGGCTTGTCATAGATAGGGAGAAGTTGCTTGCTTACGCCATTTGTTATTGGATATAGACGCGTGCCGCTTCCTCCAGCAAGGACAATTCCTTTCAACATTTTATTTATTTCCGGACTTTGCAGACGACGTCAACTACTCTGTATATCCATATCGGGAATAGTGGTCATTGCGATCATATCTACCACTGCTATCATATCGTCTGATTGCATTCATGTCGGTCTTATTTAACACGGCACCGATGAGGCTATCGTAAATCTTCGGCGCGCCGCTAAGGCATTGTTCTATTGCGCCGATCTTGGTACGACCCCATTCTACTGTTAGTAGATATCCGTCTACAAAATGAGTCGACGCTCGGACATCAATAATTGGTGCTAAGGGCGGGAGATCAACCAATATATAATCGTAGTTTTGGCGCAATGCGTCGAACAATTTGCTCACCGACTCGCCACCAAGAATTTCACTTGTGAGGAACAAAGGTATTCTTTTCCCCGCTGGCAATAATGCCAAATTGGATTTTGGGTCTTTCACGATTGCTTCCGTTACCGATGCCTTTCTAGAAACAACATCGAAAATGCCCACAGCATTAGTCCGCGAAAACTTACGCGATAAAGTAGGGTTGCGGAGATCGCAATCGACAAGAAGCACCCGTCCGCCAACCTGCGCTATCAGCAGTGCAAGGGCAGCAGCGATCGTTGACTTTCCCTCATTTGGGAGCGTGGATGTAATGCCGACCAACCGACACGGACGAGCGTCCATTTGCAGATCGATTGTCAACTTGATAGAGCGAATTGCCTCAGCGAAGGCCGATAAGGGTGAGTCGACAACAGACGTAAATACAGCAGCGCCATCGCCGGTACCCTTACTGTTCGTTCTGGCTTGCACCAATATTCTCTGATGCCACGGTCGTTTTACCTTTTCATCTTTTATCAGTGGCACCAGTGCTATGCACGGAATCTGTAGCTCAGCTTCAATCTGCCTTGCCGTGCGGAAGACACGGTCCATCACATCTCGCAGTAACCCGAGGCCGAGGCCTAAGGCAGCGCCGCCAAAGAAACTTAAGGCCAGAACAAGAATTGATTTGGGTTTACTTTTTCGCAGCGGAGGGGACGCAGCCGAAATCACGCGCGCCTCTGTAACCGGAAAGGTCGCTTGCTGGGTCGACCCCATGTATTGCTGAAGAAAAGTGTCATAGAGCTTTCGGTATCCGTTAGCAGCGCTTTCAAGTCCGCTTAGCGTCACCTGGGCCTGACTACTGGACCGTGATTGTGCAATGGTACCTGCCAGTTGCTTTTCGATTTCTTCTTGCCGTTGTTTTGCGAGGTCGTAGTCATTTTTCGCTGTTTCAGCAGCTTGACGAAGTTCATCAAATAAAGAACTTCGGATTTCTTGCATGCGATTGCGTAGATTAACAACTGCAAGGTGGTCTTTCCCATAGCGTCCTGACCATTCACTTTCACGCCTGGACAATTCGAGATATTGCTGACGCAGCGACGTCGCAATTGGGCTGTTAATCTCCGAGATCGCCCCTTCAATATGCGTGTCCGAAGGTCCAAGTCGAACGATAGCTTGAAGTCGGTTAAGGCGCGTCAAGATATCAGAAGCTTGCGTACGGGCTGCAATGAGCCGCGTGTTGATCTCTGCCATCTGAATATTATCTAGGGGCTTCCCATCGGTCGTAACAATATTATTTTGTTTTTTAAACGATTCAACTGCACGTTGCGCACCGTCAGCCTGTTCGCGAAGCTGTTCCTGGCGTTGTTGCAGCCAGTTTGTCGCAAGGCGATTGGCCTCATATTTTGCGTCGAGCTGATCCGTGATATACGCAGTCGCAACCGCGTTGGCGATCGTCGCAGCACGGGCCGGATTGTTAGAACTGAAACTGATGCTGACCACTCTGCCGCCAACGGGATCGACTGTTAAGCTATTTTGAAAAGCAACAATCACTCGCTCCATCGGATCCAGTCCGCCCGATGATGTTGCGTGTGGTTGCTGCACCCCAAATAGGATGCTCGAAAGACCCGATGGCGGTCTTTCGACTGATCCAAACTCTGGATCATTCATCAGTTCAAGTTTCTTGATTACCGACAATGCAATGGTTTTCGACTTTATGAGCTGGATCTGGCTTTCGATTTCGATGGGATCATTGCCAAAAATTCCGGCCTGTTGATCTATGGGATTCTTATGTAGGTCAATATAGACGCTGGTTTGGGCCGTATAGATGGGCGGCGTAACACTGAGGTAGATGATGCCAGCGGCCAATCCCAGCGCTGCGACGAATAAGACAACAAAGAATTGTCTGTGAAGAAGACCAAACGCCCATTCCACGAGTTCAGCTAGCCCATCCTGGTGCGGGCCGACTGGCTGAATTTCATCGACAACAGTTCTTGTTTTGGTATTTTGCAGCATCTGGAGTTTCTCTTGGAGCATCTGGATATCTGACATCCGCTATCGGGTGTGTACTTTAGTCTCCGAAGCCTCCGGCCATTCATTCCGCGCTCAAGATTCCTCCTATAGTGCGTGTTCTGCGCCTGATACCAGTTCAAATAGGCCTGTATCACTATACTATAGGTTAACTTCGGAGGTAGGCCATTTTTCTGCAGCAATTCCAAAATAAAAGCCAATTAACCTGAATGAAACCGGGTTCCGACTTGTAAGTGAGCTAATTGGCTAGGTGAAACTCAAGACGGCGCAGTTAGTCCGCAGATGGGAGTGAAGTCCTTACGGCGGTTCCCATTAACTACCCAGGCCGCTCAGTCCTTGACTTGAATGTTTGCCAGCGTTAGTTGAAGCGGAATTTGGATTTCTGCGACGCTATAATTTTGTGAAAAAATACCTGCCAGTATAGCAAACAAATTTGATGGGACTTGTCTGAGTGAGAGTACCGATTCATGAGTCTTGAAGTGCGCTCACTCGCCATCGCGGACATCAAAATAATTTCCCCGAAAAAGCACGGTGACTCAAGAGGATTTTTCTCTGAAACTTACAATAAGAAGTCTTTTGCGGAGGCTGGAATTCACCTCGACTTTGTTCAGGACAATCAATCGCTCTCCGAGCGAGCCGGGACCCTTAGGGGTTTGCATTATCAGGGCTCTCCTTTTGCGCAAGATAAGCTCGTTCGAGTTGTTCGCGGCCGCATTCTTGACGTAGCGGTCGACATACGGCGCGGGTCTCCAACTTTTGGCAAATGGGTTGCGGCGGAAATTTCTGCGGATAAGTGGAATCAGATCCTTGTTCCGATTGGTTTTGCGCACGCGATTTGTACGCTGGAGCCAAACACTGAACTCATCTACAAGGTAACCAATTATTACGCAGCTCAACATGATTTTGGAATTAGATGGAATGATCCGCACCTTAATATCACATGGCCATTTCCTGATGATCAGATAATGTTGTCAGACAAAGATAAGAAACAGCCATTCTTTGAGGACGTGACCAACTGGCTCTGATGCAAAGGAAAACGGTGGTGGAGAACGGAAAAACTAAGGGCAAAATATTAGTAACAGGTGCGGGCGGTTATATTGGTACAACGCTGGTGCCCATGTTGCTTGAACAAGGCTACCGCGTCCGGGCGCTCGATCGTTTTTTCTTCGGTCGCAACTTACTACCGACACATGATCATCTGGATGTAGTGCAAGAAGATGCACGGTTGATAAAAATAGATCACATGCAAGGTGTCGACTACGTTATCGACCTTGTGGCAATTTCAAACGACCCATCTGGCGAACAATTTCAGCAGGAAACGCTCGCAATCAATTGCCAAGCTCGAGTAGCAGCGGCGCGATTGGCGAAAGCCGCTGGTGTGAAGCGTTATATATTACCTTCGTCATGCAGCATATATGGTTTCCAATCGGCCGACGTAATTGCGGATGAGACAACGAAGACGAATCCTCTTACTACCTACGCGAAGGCCAACGAGATGGCTGAGCAGGCGGTGCTGCCATTGGCATCGGAAAATTTCACCTGCGTTGTTTTGCGCCAAGCCACCGTTTATGGCTTCAGCCCGCGCATGCGATTCGATTTGGCGATCAATGGAATGACCTATGGTGCCTGGAAATCCGGCGTGCTGCCTTTGATGCGCGACGGTACACAATGGCGTCCAATGGTTCATGTGAAAGATACAGCGCGGGCGCAGATATTTATGCTTACTGCGGATCCACACAAAATAAATGGGCAGATATTCAACGTAGGATCTGACCAGAATAATTATCAGCTCGGGCCTTTGGCGAAGAAAGTAGCATCAGAGGTGACAAGGATTGCGTCGCGTGATGTGAAAATTGAATGGTACGGCGAAGCCGATCACCGTTCATATCGGATTTCGTTCGATAAAATCTCTGCGCTTGGCTACGAGGCCCTTTATATGGCCGAAGATGGCGTAGTGGATGTTTGTGAAGCCTTGCAAACTGGCAAAATTGACCGCACCACAAATACTATTACTCTCGATTGGTACCGCGAACTTATTGCGTGGCATGAACGTATCCGCAACATAGAAATGTATGGCGGCGTTTTGAAGATCTAGAGTTATGAAAACGATTTTGCTTGGCCCGAATGGCCAGCTTGGTACTGACGTTCAAGCCGCCAATGTACGCAAGGGGGGGTGGCTTTCGCTGACCCCCGTTGGTCGATCTAGCGTAGATTTGTGTGACATTGAGGCCGCAACCAACTTTTTGCGCGAAAGTAATTTTGATTGTTTGATCAACTGTTCTAGCTATCACCGGACCGATGAAGTTGAACGAAATGCGCAACTAGCATTCACAATCAATGCGCATCTAGTACAGCGGCTAGCACAGATTTGTTTCGAGAAACAGGCGCGTCTTGTTCATGTTTCGACTGACTACGTATTTGGGGGTCTATTGAAGAGCCTCCCTTTTACCGAAGCAGATTGCAAAGCGCCGGTGAATGTCTACGGCGCTTCCAAAGCCATGGGCGAGGATCTAGCCTTGCTAACGGGTGCCAAAGTCTGGGTATTGCGGGTCGCATCTCTCTTCGGAACTGCCGGCGCAAGTGGAAAGGGCGGGAACTTCGTTGAAACGATGATTCGAATTGGCAAAGAAAAAGGAACATTGCGTGTGGTTGCTGATCAGACAATGTCCCCGACTTCCACTAAAGACATTGCTGAGGTTATCATAGGAATGCTACAGAAAGACGTGGCACCTGGAATCTGGAACGTTGTAAATTCAGGAGCGGCCAGTTGGTACGAATTTGCAAAACAGATTATTGCCCGCAGCAATATTAAGGCCTCTGTTCTCCCGATCGACTCGGGTGAGTTTCCGACTATAGCGCGACGCCCTGTATATTCGGTATTAGATAATACGAAGCTATGTGATGCACTTGGTTCGATACGGGCTTGGCAGGATGCGCTCGACGAATACCTTATTGCCAAGGGATACCGGAACGGTTGAGGGAAGTGCATTTTTTCCGCTTGACACGTACACTATAGATCTCGTTGCGATTGATCGCCGGGATAGTGCAATGCGGGCTTATCAATCTGCAGGCCTACGATGAGGGAACTAATCCTGAATCTTCACGGCTTGGGCGAACCATCTGCAGCTGTTGACGAGCAAGAGAAGCAATATTGGTGGAGTGTTTCGTCGTTCTCCTGGCTGCTCGATTTGATGGCGGACCGCCTTCCCGGTACTAGCCCAAAAATTTCGATCACATTTGATGATGGAAATGCAAGTGATGCCCTCTTAGCCTTGCCAGAACTTGCAAAGCGCGACGTCAAGGCAAGTTTTTTTGTGTGTGCAGGCCGAATCGGTACAAAGCACTATCTCGATAAATCAATGATCATCGATTTGATTGAATCCGGGATGCAGATAGGAAGCCACGGAATGCATCACCGCGACTGGTGCACGCTTGGTCCGAATGAGTTAGATGAAGAAATTGTAGGTGCGCGCAGGAGACTCGAAGACATCAGTGGCGCTCCGATAGAAATTGTTGCCATCCCATTCGGTTCATACAATCGGCGAGTATTGATGAAGCTAAAGCAAGAACCATGGGCGTGCATCTATACGAGTGATCGCGGAACGACTTGTTCGACCGCTAAAATCAAAGCTCGGGAAACGCTGTACGCCAATATGCAATTGCAGAACTTCCTGCCTGAACTGATGCGAGAACCGCCTATAAATATGCGGGCTAAACGAGCCGTCGTTAGATTTTATAAGATGTGCTTCTAGAAGTTCTGCTAAATCTGAGAAAATGGTCGCGATAATCGCAATGGGCCAGCAGGATGGCGCTCAACGCATTTATCACTTACGTAAATGCTGCAGCCAGCCATAGCCCGCTTGCATCAGACCTAAAGCGGCGCTGGCGAAAGAGCTAGGCGCATACTCGTAGGCACCAGGTTCTACTACGTGGCGCCCGCACACTCCCTTTTTAAAGCTGTAGACGCTTGGGTTCTCGCGCTCATTAATGCCTCCAAGATCATAGAATAAATTTCCTTTAGATTTTGCGTGTTCGATTGCCTTCCATAGAAGTAGATAGGAGGCGCGCAGGTCGCGCCCTTTCGAGGTCTGCGCCCCGACTAGGTAAACGGCTGTGTCGCCGACAAAGCTCCCTATATGACCGGCTATCAGTTCGTCATTATGCCATGCGAGATGAACGACAAATTGTAGGGCGCTTTGCTCACTTGCTTGCACGCGACGGAAGAATTTGACGTCCCGACGGGTGGTGAACCTTTTGTGCTCGATGAGAGTCTGAAAAATGGGTTCTAAATGGTCGAAGTCACTTAAAGCCACTGAGTGTGTAACTTCGATATCAGAACGTTGCGCCTTTGAAAGATGCCCACGCCACTTGCCGTCGAGATTTTTTCGGATTTCGGCGAGGGGAGGGGACAAATCCAGGATAAACGTTTTGTAAGGTTCGTACCTCTTAGATCGACGGAATCCATAGTTTTCCAGAAGGCCAATCTCAGCATCGAACCATTGGCCACCTCTAAGGGGTGGAACAAGACGCAACAACAGATTTCGTTTTTCAACATACTCACGTTTGAGGGCTTCAATGCAAAAACCGAAAACTCCCCCCGAGAACGAATCGTCACGGGCAGTGAGCGGGCCGCAACTCAAATACGCTATCCCAAAAGACAATAGAGGGCTGATCCTAATGCGTACATTTGCCAGACCAACGAGCTCTGTATCGCGATAGATTCCGATCAGCTCACATGTTGCCCCGGTATCACGGGCTGCCTCTTCACAGTAAGAGCGGCACTGTTGGTAGGATAAGTCACGAAATGTTTGTACGAGTGTATCCCACTGGTCCCTCGTTAGCGTTCTTATCGCTGTCGTTGTCTCAACCAATGGATGTCACCTCCGCTGTATGTCGACACGCCCCAGATATGCGCGAATTATCCAACATGCGTCGACAGCAAAACTAAAAGCAATTCTAAAGCCAATGTCTGATGGTTTAACATTAACCTTGTCGACCTTTTTTGAGTTCTTGGAAAAATTCACTTTGTTCCGAGCGAGAATACTTTGCTTAAGGACGCTATTTTTGTAAATCATGCCAAGCGTCTGCCAGTAAAGGCCATTTACGATCCAACCAGCGTAGGTGTATAAAACCTACAATAATAGGCCAGTAGATAGGCGATATCGTCTTTTGATTCAGAAGGTGTCAAGCAACAAAGTGCTCGCCGTCGCATCCGGCGGCGGTCATTGGATTCAACTCCGGCGTTTACACCCGGCATTTGACGGGCTGGATGTTGTTTTTGCCAGTGTACAATCGACCAATGCCGAGGACGTTCCAAATCATCGCTTTTATCTGGTGCGCAACGTCACGCGATGGGACCGATGGGGCATCGTGGTTCTCATTGTCCAATTTATCGGCATCTTGTTGAAGGAGCGACCGCGCACAGTGATCACCACCGGCGCAGGCCCCGGCATGATCGCGCTTGCGCTCGCCAAGGTACTGCTACGGTCGAGAACCATTTGGATCGATAGTATCGCAAATTGTGAGGAGATGTCCGGGTCGGGGCGACAGGCGCGCCGTTTTGCGGACGCGTGGCTAACACAGTGGCCGCAACTAGCGCGGCCCGATGGCCCCGAATGTTGGGGGGCCGTGTTATGATATTTGTAACGGTAGGTTCGATGATGCCGTTTAATCGGTTCATTCGAGCTGTCGACAATTGGGCACGAGGGCATCCTGACCACGATATTTTGGCTCAGATCGGGGATGGCGATTACATACCTAGCCACATGCGTTGGGCCCGCTTGCTGCCGCGCTCTGAATATCGAAAGGCCGTTGAAAAATCGGACATCATTGTTGCTCATGCGGGGATGGGCAGTTATTTCACCGCGATCGAGGTTGGAAAGCCAATCGTCATGTTGCCTCGCCATGCATCTATGAAGGAACACACGACAAACCACCAACTTCATACGGCGCAATGGCTCGGCAGTAAGCCCGGCGTTCACGTTGCCATGACGGAGGTCGAACTCGCTGGCGCGATCGACAAGGCATTAGCGCAGGGAACTTTCGACACCGGCGAATTTTGCTCTCACGCACCCGAGCCGTTCTTGCAGAAAATTCGTCAATTTCTAGTGCAATGATGCCGTCGCGCGAGTGCACCCCTTTAGTTTCGGTTGTCGTCCCGCACTTAAACCAGCCAGAATACTTAGAGCAGTGTCTGCGTAGTCTTGAGGCACAGACCCTCGAACGCTCCGCTTTCGAAATTATCGTGGTCGACAATGGTTCAGTCCAGATGCCGGAGGCGATAACCGCAACTCATTTTGGTACGCGTCTACTGCAAGAGTCGAATCCTGGTCCTGGCTTAGCCCGTAACCGTGGCGCCGCCGCAGCGGTCGGTGACATTCTTTGCTTTATTGACGCCGATTGTCGTGCGCGCCATGACTGGCTTTTGAACGTGATCAATGCATCTAAGGACCAAAGAACGATACTTGGCGGTGATGTTCAGATCTGGCGGGACGACAAATCAACATTTACTGCTCTCGAAGCCTATGAATCTGTCTTTGCGTATCGATTCAAGTTGTACATTGAGAAGTATGGATTCTCTGGTACTGGCAACTTGGCTGTGCGCCGCGCAGATTTCGAAACAGTTGGTCCATTTGCCGGAATCGAAGTTGCCGAGGACGTTGAGTGGGGCATGCGTGCGAGAGCGGCCGGCTTCACTATCCGCTACATTCCCGAAATGGTCGTCTTTCATCCGGCACGCCGAACCATGCGTGAACTATTTGCGAAATGGGATCGGCATATACGGCATGATTTGAATGCCGCCAGAAAACGGCGGGGATGGGCCATTATCTGGTTTATCCGCGCTATTGGGGTTCTGTTCTCACCAATGATCGACTTCGTGAGGGTGTTAACCAGCAATCGAATCCATGGTGCGCGGACGCGACTCAAGGCTTTGAAGGTGCTAACGGCTGTTAGAGTATATCGTTCGTGGAGAATGATGGCTATATTATTGGCATCCCAAGAAACGGTCGCGTGGAATCGAGATGAGACAATTGGTCTCACAAGTACCCGCAAGTGATTAATTCGGTGGACCGCAACCGATTCAGCGAGCAGGAAATATCTGTAAGTGGAACGGCCAAGTACCAAAAGTCTAAATAGCTACCGGGGCACATGTTTGCGCCGGCCAGTTTAAACTGCCTATGTCAATGACCGAAATTCAACGATTCGGAACTTCAGCCTCTCTGCGCCGGAGCGCTCAAGTAGCGTTCGCCCGGAAAGATACCGTTGGGAATCCGGCGGCGCACCCGTTTGTCACTTGGGTGCTCCTTGTTGGAATTCTTCTCCCTCCAATACAAATTATTATTGCGGACGTAAAATTCACGCCAGGGAGAATAGTTGTATTTCTATTCGTGCTCCCTGCGATTGGGATGCTATTTCAGAAGAGCCGACGCGCCGTTCCAGCAGACTGGTTTGTTGTTGCGACTGCGGCATGGATGATCTTAGCGTCGATATTCAACGGCGGCTTTCGGCTGTACGTAGTTGCGGAAGCGGGCGAATTTTTATTCGCCTATCTGATTGGCCGCGCATACTTCCTTGGACGACCTGCATTGGAATGCTTTCTCGGGATATTTAAAATTGTTGCATGTTGTGTAGTGTTTTTTGCCTTGCTCGATACCTTGTCCGGCCAGCAATTTACGCTCAAGTTGTTCGGGGCACCCACTGCTGCGGTAGAGACCGTTCTTTACAGGTATCGATTTGGACTTGTTCGCGCGGGTAGTACGTTTGAGGGTGGAGAATTATTCGGAACTTTTTGCGTCGCAGCCGCAGCCATTTTTATTTTCTCGGTGCGCAATCTTCCACATCGTATTTTCTATGCTGGTGTTTGCCTTTTCGGTTGCTTTCTTTCACTGTCGTCGGGGCCTCTTCTGGGGGCCGTTCTACTGCTTGGCACAGTAACGTACGATTTCGTCCTGCGGTCGTATAAGTCGCGTTGGAAGGCTCTAGTCGCAGGAATTGCCTTGGCCCTTGCGCTTTGTTTTCTAATATCGAACCATCCCATTCAAACTATCATTCGTCATCTAACATTTGATCCGCAGACCGGCTACTTTCGAATAACGCAATGGGAGCTGTCGTTCGAAAAAATTGCTGGTTCGCCAATCGTAGGGTACAGCTTTGGACACATGCCCATAAGGTCCTGGCAAGAGTGGGTATATATCGGCCACAGCATAGATGCGGTGTATCTCGTCGAGATGCTGAGATACGGAATTCCCCTGGTGGTATTTCTCGTCTTAAGTATTTATGCCTCGTTTTTCAGCACTGTCAGCAATTCATCAACAGACGACCATATGGCGCGTATTCGCCTTGGCTTTAGTTGCGCAATTGTCATCGTCAGCATAATCGGGCTGACCGTTCATTTTTGGAATTCAATATGGATTTTCTTTAGTCTGTGTATTGGCATTCGTGCTTCATTTGTAGAATTTGAAGCGAGACGGCGATCCAGACCATTAGGCTAATGCGGGCCGTTAGGAATAAGTGTGTTTTTCGTCAAGGTGCGCCGCCACTTAGGCCGGTCCGCTGAGGGAGTGCTACTTTGGATACCCTGAAAAAAAGGGGGATCAACAAGCTTCGCTGGGTAGGGGGCATTTGCGCTGCTTGTTTTTTGTTGTGTGTCCTCGCTATTGCCAGTCGAAGGTTGGACTTACGGATACAAGGCCATTTTGAACGCGCCAAATCAATTGGTGAAATTGCTCGCGAAAGCGACGCGATAAGCGACGAAGTCGGCAAGGTGGGTGTCAGTCAACGAGCAATACCCGGTCAATTTTGTCCGAATGAAACGTCAATTTCATTTGCCAAATCGTCGCGTTTAGTTTGGTTCAATCCAAGTCTTTCAGGCGGAGCACACACATGGGTGTTCAATGGCGCTGAAGTAATCAAAGCGCTAACTGCCTACTGCGGCGATGTCCGTTTGGATAGTGAGCTCCTAACGCAACTTCGCATTGTACTCAACCGAAATAACGGTCCGACCGCAACCGGAGGCTACCAAGATCAAAAGCAACTCGGTGCCGCCTTAATGTTTTTACTCGTCAAACGGACGCCTAGGATTTGGAGTGAACTATCGGACTCCGAACGTTCTCTGATTGATTTGAACATGGAAGCGTTCATGTATTCTTCTGTATTTACGACAAAAGACGAAGTGGCGGCCTCGATGGGTATGAACGGAGATTCCAATCTGAACAGAGATTGGAATCCGAATTATCAAAATGGCATGGTGGGCATGGTAGTCATTTCTGCATTATATTGGGGCTTTGCCGAGTTTGAATCAAAACTTGCGAACTATCGTGACCTTGAATTCGTTGACAGGCTACGCGCCAATCATATGACAAATTTGCTGGCGACCTACATGGATCCCAGAAGGCCCGATGCCGACAAAATACAGTCGGGTTTGAGAAAACTGGTAAATGGTACCGTCTATAGCTTTCATGGAATCACGGAACGCAACATTCTTGGTCTTTTTAACTACATTGCCAGCCGGACGTTTTCAGCCATAGTCGCTTGCGGCCCGAACGAAGGCGCTGGAATTGATGGCTATGCCCGACCTGTCAAACAATGCGATTCGTTGCCGAATGTCGGATCCAAAGGGATGATACTGGAGTTCGATGGATGGGATGCCGAGGGCAAACGAAGTTCAGCATCGTACAGCTGGGACGCATGGTACCCATTAAATTATATTCGCACTGCGTTGCAAATAGAAGGATTGCTGACGGCCTCCACTGTCAAAGCCAGTGCAACCCTCAATGACACCATGATGCGGTACGCGCTCGGAACGGCCGACCTTTGGCTAAAAATTTCACCTTATAAAGGTGGAGGATACAAGGACTACCAACACGGCACAGGCGGCCAAACTGTTGTACTTGACCGTCATTTCGAACGTGACCATGGAGCTTATGCAAATCTAGATCTTTTCAATATTCTTCAGCGAAATCTGGATTTGCCAACAATCGAGCAATAATGCTGGGGCCCGAGTGATGGGTCATAACGAGTTCCAATGAGGCTTTTGTCACTGAAGTGGAAAAACTAAATATGTTATTCCAGAACGTTCGAGTGGTCCTACACCACCTCAACTTGCTTTTAGCTTGAACCTTTGGGGACAAATTGAAAAAGTCGCCTGAAGAAAGATGTTCCTGGGGCGGCCACAGCAAGTAGGGCACGCCTTTCATCCGGAGCCATCGCTACAAAAAGCGCGCAAAACCCAAATAGCACTACAGATAATGCGCTTACAACGACCAGACTTATCAGACCGTCTATGAAATTGCGGCTTTCAAACAAAAACAATAGCTGAGCTCCAGCGCAAATGGACGGGCGCAGCATTACTTCAGAAACAAAACGTAATGGTGTCAAGCTAAGCCTTCGATTGACCAAATAAACGAAGGGGACACCACCCACCACTTCTGAAAACAATAGCGCTAAAGCCGCGCCATTGATGCCGTAGCGTGGAATGAGAAGAAAGTTGGCCAATAAACTAGTGACCGAACTCGCAATTGCAAAAAAAGAAGGCATCCATGGTCGGCCGATCCCTAGTGAAGTGACGGTCGGAACGGCTGTGAGAGCGTTCAGAAATGTAGCAGCACCAATTATACTAAGTGCGATGGCTCCTTGATCTGCATATTCTGCGCCGAGCCAATATCGCAAAATTGGATCGGGAATCGTAATCAAAACCATGGCCAATGGCAAAGTCATAAGAATCAAAATCTTTGACGAACGCAAATAAAGTTCGCGCAATTTTTCCGACGCACTCATTGCGTGAAGTTCGCTTGCAAAAGGGAAAACTACCGAGGTCACATTGCCCACAGCGCTCGAGAGTTTCTGCGCCAATGAAAAAGGCAATGTGTAAAAGGTAACAGCTGCGAGGGGCAGGTAATACGCCAAAATGAAACGGTCAATTCTGCCAACGATCATGCCACTAAGAGCGGAGAGTAAAAGTGGCAGAGAAAACCCAAGTAGCGTCTTCAATGCGTTTAGTTCGATTCGTGGTTTCAGCTTTAGGCCCGTGACGATTTTGCAGCTCACAGCCAGATATGCGCCTACGCCGAACACATTGGAAAAAAGACTCACAAGAAGAACGGAACGCACAGAGAATCCGGCCGCGAGCAAAGCGACCGAGCCGATACTCATGATAGTTGCCATTAAGACCTGTATCGCATTGCGGATCCCAAATCGCTGCGTGGCAAGTGGGATCGAGCTGGCCACTTCAAGAAGCATGGACGAAAAAAGGCCAAAGGCTGCAACGTAGATTGCAAAAGCTATGATGTCACTGGTCACCTCAGGCCCACCACGAAAGAAAGCCGATTCAATCATTCGGCTTGACCCAGCCAAAAGAAGCGCGCCAACGAGACCCGACAGAATGCAAACGGCCCATGCAGTCTGAAAAAAGTCGTTGATGCGGTCCAAATCGCCCTTCCAATAGAGTTCGGACAGGTACTTCGTTAGTGCTCTGCCAATCCCGAGGTTAAGCAATCCTGCGAAACCTGCGACTGTTTGTACCAAAGCCACCATGCCGAACAGTTCGGCCCCCAAGCGATTGACGATATACGGAGCCGTAACAATAGTCAGAAGGGCTAGAAAAACTTGAGCAACAAAATTCAAGCCGACATTGGTGAACAAGCGACGGCTGATACTCGTTTGTTGAGTTGTGTTACTCATTTTATGTCTGAGGTACCAGATTTTTGAATCGGTGAGACAGCATGTTGGGGACCTTTCGCAGGTGTATTTATTGCTTTACCGCGACAACGGATCGCCAGATTCGAAAGCAATCAATCGAGTCAAATGGGGCGAGCCAGGTGGCGGTGTCCAATAGATGCGCGTGAAGGGCATTGTTGTACATAATCCAGATGTCGCGTGAATTGTGATCGATCGAGTTTTTGAGCGTGCCAAGAACATTTTCCATTACTTTCGCACGAAAGGGATTGTAAAAATAACAGAGCAAAGGATCTTGCGGTGGTACGAATGTTTCAACGTCCAAATTCAGTGAGATAATGTTCCTGCACTGCCTAGGTTGCGAGGAAAGTCTTTCAATATTCTGTTGTGCGATCTCGTGAAGAATTTGAGATATTTCGATCCCGATAATGTTTTTGAATGGAAATTCAGCAGCCATCAAGAGCGCACGACCTTTACCCGACCCGTAGTCGATGAATACGAAGTCTCGGTGAATTATAGGGAGCCGACCAATCGTGTCGATGAACGATCGTGGGGCGGTCGCGAGATATCCATCCGCGAAAAGAATGTTCGGTCCAGTGATTCCGAGATTTGCCGCATGGACCTTTCCGCCGGTATCTGTGCCATAGCGTCGATCGAACTCGCGTCCTTCTCTGCGAACCCTTAGTCGTTCAATAATGTATGAAGGGCTTCCTTTGAATTTAAAGAACTGGCACACAACTAAATACGCCTGTTTAAGGCTGCCAAATAGCCCATGTCGCTGCCACCGTAATTTCCATTTTTGGATTTGGCCAAACACGGGTGCAATCATGGACCGGACAGGAGAGGTTCTCTCGCAGTTTGCGCACTACGAAGAATGGGGCATCGCGGTTTTTGGTCGTATGTGCGAGGTTCGTTCAACACATTAACCTCGGCGGTCTGGCCTGCTGATCGTTGAGTCAGGCTGGCCGTTGGTGTTGGGTAGTTAGCATATATATATCTGCCTTGAAGAATACATGAACATGATGGTTTATGGCTTTTGCATTTACCTTGCCGCAAAAGTAAAAAAATGGCTCGTTTTTGCACCTGGAAATTCCATTGCGACCAGGGTAATTGATCTGATGAGTGGCTATCTTATGCTAATGAGCCTCAGACCGGCAATCTTTGCGGATCAGGAACTTTTTTTGACCAATCAGGAATCGGTTGCAGGGCTGCTGCCGAGTTGCGATCACGCCGATAATCAATGAAAAAACCGATTCGGCTAGTACAGCTCGTGCACGGATATCCGCCGGCGGTCGGCGGTGTAGAGTTTTCAGTGCGTGACCTTTGTGAGCGCCTTGTTCGCGACCGCGAATTTGAAGTGACTGTCCTCACTACAAATGCGTACACGGTTGCCAATTTTTTCGATCCGACGCTCCCTACTATGCCGGTAAAGGGTGCTGAGGTGCAGAATGGAGTGCAGATTCACCGTTTCCCGGTTGTAACCAGATGGCTTCCAATCTTGCGGCCAGCGCAATCAATCGCCTGGAAGATGCATCTGCCAGGAAATGGGGTTCTTAGAACCTGGTTTCATGGACCTATATGTCCAGGCATGCTGCAAGCACTCCGAAATATACCGGCCGATGTAATCTGTGCTGCGTCATTTCCGTTAAACCACATGCGCTATCCATTTTTACTAGGGCCAAATGCACCGCCGGTTGTGCTCTTTGCTTCAACACACACAGAGCACGCGTGGGGTTTCGAACGGCCAAATTTACTTCGACTCATGAATCGTTCATACGCAACGATAGCGCACACCGCATATGAACGCGAATGGCTGATTGCCCGCGGCGCCAGGGCTGACAAAGTGCGCTTGATTGGGCATGGGGTCGATCGCGATGAATTGCGGCCTCACCTTGGAGCATTCCGCAGCGCTCATGGAATTGAGCCAGGCGCCTTTCTGATCGCCTATGTGGGACAGCAGGGAGCGCATAAGGGGATTGATACGCTACTCGCAGTGTTCCCCCAGATGTTAGAGGTCTGTCCTTCGGTCTGGCTTGCGATTGGAGGAGCGCGAACCCCATACTCAGCGGAACTTCGCCGGCTCGCCGCATTGCTTCCCAAGCATGCGGCGTCTCGCGTTATCTTTGCCGACGATTTGACTACTCAAAAAAAGGCCGATCTCCTGGGGGATTGTGATGTGTTTGCGTCGCCTTCTGAAGCGGAGTCATTTGGAATAACGACCCTGGAAGCATGGTCTCTCGCGAAACCGGTGATTGTTGGTGATAGTCCGTCCCAGAGAGAGATCGTTGAGCATGGCGTCACGGGGTTTCGTGTCAGCCATGGAAACAGAGCCGACTTGCTCGACGCGTTAGTGCGGTTAGAAAGAAATCAAGAATTGAGGATAGCGATGGGGCAGCGAGGACGAGAGAGGCAACTCCGCGACTTTGACCGAACGGCAGTCGAAAACCAATATGTTAACGTTCTTCGAGAGGCAGCGTTCAGCCGTGGCCCATTAGCATAGGCATGACGAAGAAGTTTTTATAGAATGAGTTGCGTGTTTTTGCGAATCCGCAACCAGTGGAATGTCGGATGTCTGAGATATCCCAGTCGGTGGACGTTACGATCATTGTCGTCAGTTTCAATACTTGCGACCTGACTTACCAATGCCTCAAGTCAATCTATTTACAGGCGCGAGCGGTCACTTTCGAGGTCATCGTCGTTGATAACGCGAGTACCGACCGCTCTGCGCAAATCGTCGCCGAACATTTTCCGCAGGTCAAATTGATCGCAAATACCGAGAACCGCGGCTTTGCAGCAGCAAACAACCAAGCATTCGCGATCGCTCGTGGACGACACGTACTGCTCTTGAACTCTGACACTATCGTACTTGATAGTGCGATCGACAAGTGTGTTGAATATGCGGATGAGCACCCTGATATTGGCGCACTAGGGCCAAAGGTTTTATGGCCGGCTGGCGATCATCAGTCGTCGGCATTTCGATTCCCAAGCCTTTTGGTTTTATTATTTCAGTCGATCGGGCTTCCCGACCACTCCTGGTTGAACTACGACCGATATGGGGCAAGAAATTGGGACAAAACGCATGACGTTGATGTGATTGCCGGCTGTTTTCTAATGGTCCGTAGCGAAATAATTCAGACTGTCGGCATGCTCGATGAAGATTTCTTTCTTTATGGCGAAGAGGCTGAGTGGTGTTATCGCATTAAGAAAGCAAACTGGCACATCGTCTATTGGCCTGGTGCACAAATAATTCACATCAAAGGTGGTAGCAGCGGTAAGGACACCGATCCAAGGGCAATATTGGTCAAACGTGCTATGGGATTAGTATTGCTCGAGAAGATCAGAGGAACTGCGGTCACGTGGGTCGGCAATTTGATTATGACTTTCGCTCTTTTGCCTCGGATACCTGTATGGTCAATTCGTAGCTTTCGCGCGCAGCGCGATGGGCGATCGGCCGAAATGCTGAAAGGTCACATTCGTATCATCGCCTTTCATTTGAAATGTCTCGTTATTCCAGCATGGAGGCGCGGTACATTTTGGGCGTAATGGCTTTTTCTCTGTATTGCATTGCAATTTGTCAGAGCAAAAGTATGCTTTGCGCCATTCAAATGATCAATGCAGCTTTCATGCTCAACGATTTGACAGTTCACGATGGTTGAACGGACGATTGAGTTCGATAATTTCCTTAGCGTCGAGGCCCGCAGGGCATGGGATGCATATTGGGCTGCGAGCCCCCATTCTGCGCCTCGTCAAAATGCGTGCTATGGCGACGTGGAGGGCGCGCAAAATCACCGTGTTGTCTATGTGACGGGTAAGAAGGACGGAGAGGTTGCATTTATAGGATTGTACGGCCTGTCTCCGCTCTTTTCACGAAATATATATTCGGAGGCAGTGTGCCTTCGGGGTCCTGTATTTGACGACATCGCATTCGGTAAGTGGTGCCTTGCTGAGGTGCTTGCATTCTTTTCAAAGGAAAGAATCGGCCAAGTTCGCATTGGCCCAAGATGGATTTTTCCAGAGGCGGAAGAAGTGGAGTCGATGCTTTTCGACCTCGGCTTTGAGATATTCGAACGTCACAATCCCTTAGGGCGCCGCTCTACCGGTCTCATTTCGATCGCTCTCGACGACGAACGGCTCTTAGCGTCGTTTAGCGGATATACGAGGCGCCAAGTTCGCCTTGCGGATCGTTTGGGTATAGAGATCATCGAAGCAACAAAGATCGAACAGGCAGAGGAGTTTTTTATCAACATAAAGAAAATGTATAAAAAAAAGGCCCTCGGCAACATTGCCCGAGATGATTTTTTTCCGGTGTTTGACCACGTGCTTAAAAATGGTCAGGTCGGCGTCGTCTTAAATGCATACAGCGACTCTGTGTACCTCGGAGGTTTGTATCTGACGAGGGATGGCCATACGGTCTATGCCTATCAGCTGGTGGTTACAGACCAGGCAAACGAGAAACATCGGACGCTAAGGCTCGCGCCCGCGTTATTTTTTCATGGAATGCGATGGGGAAGGGAGCATGGCTGTACTGCTATGGATTTGGAAGGTTACTCTGCGGATATCAAAGGTGCCGGCCAACTAGCTCTCGTCTACCTTTACAAGCAGGGCTTTCGTCCGTCTGAGGTCAAATCGCTGGGTCAATATGCGGCTGTTGTACGCCCGATGATCCAGATGGTGGACAAAATAGGGCGGAAGTCGGTGGCTTCAGTGCAAAAGCCAAGACGGGCACTTGCGCGCCTAAAGGCCTTTTTCAAGAAAAAGAGGATTATCGGCTGAGAAGTTATGCCACCTTTATTGGGTTTGAGTTAAGAAACACAAAGCGATCGTCGTCTAGAGGTTCCTGGTGCATCGAACCCAAGCGATGTTGAAGTTGAAAACGAAGAGATTGGGTTGCCAGGGGTTTACCACTAATGATAATGGGGTGTGGGCGCGTCGCTGACGCTGGTTTCTAGATGTCTACAAATCAAATCCATGTCTATACCTGCGCGAGGTCAAGTGATGCCGCTCGACTTCAAAACGATCTCAGCTCTTCACCGGAGATCGCGGATGGAACGATTGGTCTGACCGTTCTGTGGAACAAGCCATCTGCTAGTATTGCGTATTCAGAGGCCGTGGACACGGCTTCTTCAGACATTCTCGTTTTCGCTCATTGCGACGTCTATTTCCCAGAGCAATGGTTCAAACGCTTAGAATGGGAGGTTGAACGACTTTCCAGCATGGATCCCGATTGGGCTGTGGCTGGTGTCTCGTCAATATCATCGACCGGCCAGGTCGTCGGCCGGATTTTCGACACTTCCTTGGAGCCGTTGTTTAAAAAAACCTTAGGGGTATTCGGCAAAGCACTAAAAGAACCTGTCCCCATTGTTAGCGCCGACGAATTGGTCCTAATTATCCGCCGAAAATCAGGTGTATCGTTTGATCGATGGCTACCGGGATTTCATCTCTATGGGACGGACATTGTGCTTGAGGCCGAGAAGCGAGGCTATGGCTGCTATGGCCTCGACATGCCATTGATACACAATGCTAAGGCGCAGTTGCGACTTGGGCCCGACTACGTGCAAGCGCATGAATACATGGTTCGTAAATGGCGCACACGGTTACCGGTGCGAACAACTTGCGTGCCTCTAACAACGAATAAGCTAATTATGCCATATGCGCGTTTGCGGGTGCGCTATAAGGCTAAGTTCAAACAATCAACATACTCTACGAACCGAATTTCGGACTTGAAAGCCAAGGCACTTGAACTGGGCCTTGAGCGGTCATTGACTTCTCCCATGCTCCAATCATCCAAATAGCTGAAAGAAGACAAAGCTAAAGTTAGTGTGATTACGCGTGGAGCGATAGTGACAATACTTATCAACTGTACTCGATCAATTTGCGCATCGCAGAGTAGCCAGCGCGTTGGTCAAATTGGCGGCTCTGCCACGGACATCCTTAATGGTCGCCCCGGCCGGCAGGTTGACTTGCGTGATCGCGAGGTTTGACACCTCGCTGTCGCTTGTTGCAACCGTGTAGCGGAAGGTCAGAGCCTTGGTGCCGGAGCCCCCGGTATAGACCGCGGTGCCACCATCGTTGAGCGCCAGGGTCGGGGTACCAGTCACGTTCACCGGCGCACTGAAGTTGAGCGTCAGGGTCACTGTGTTGCCGGGAAGCTCAGTGCCGGTCGCAGGGTTGGCGGAGACATTGAGAACCGCAGTCGTATTGTTCTCGAAGCCATTCGGGGTGATCACGGTCCCCTTGACCATGTTGACGTCGCCGAAACTCTCTATCGTGCCGTGATACGGCCCCCCGGCGATGCTCTGCCGGATGTCATAGTTTATGCCGCCGTTGCTGAGGCCGGTCGGGTCTATGTAATTGTTGGCGACAGTGAACTTGCCGTTGATGAGATCGGTTGAGAACCGAAATGCGTAACCGGTCGCACCCACCGGCGTCGAGGTGACAATTATGGTGTTGTTCGAAACGCTGCCGCCGTCGAATGTAGCCAGCGGGGCGTTGGCGTTGCCATCCAGGGTAAACCCTTGTGATCCGCCGCCGGCCGGATAACTTGTTTGAACGACCGTATTGTAATTGATCGTAATGTTATTGTAGTGGTTGTTTGCGAAAGTTTGAAACCAATCAGGGTGGCCGCTGGTCTGTTGTCCCGCGTCTTTTAGTACATTGTAGCGAACGTCATAAGTTGTGGCGACACCGCTCGCAAGCGTGTCGGCGCCGGCATCGATCAGATCGGAACCGGCATTCTCAATCAAGTTATATTGAATGACAAATGTGCCGCCGCGCGAGGTGGCAATGAGACCCAGACCACCAATATCGACGTTATTTCCGTCGATCACGTTATTGACAATCGTGGCGCCTTGCCCGGTATATCCATTGGGGACGCCAAGAAGATTGATCGGCTGCAAACCATTTGCCCCGATCTTGAAGTAGTTATTCTCAATAATCGGGTTATTGGCGTTTGTCGCCAAAACTTGCCAACCACCCTCCAGAGAAAAATTCCAACCGCTTAAAACGACGTTGTTTCCCGTAATCAGAAACACATGGTGGGCGCTATCACGCTTGACACCGGCAGGAAGCGCTGCCGTCATCGGATCCTTGAGCACAGTCCCGGCTGCATAGCCAACCGCGTAGTCGACACCTGCCACGTTCCACGGGGGGCGGCTACGGTATTTATCCAGCAGCGTAGGATATTGTGCCGCCCGAATGGGAGCGCCTTTTTTGCCGTCAACTGACGACACCGTGCCCTTGTGGGTCCAGGTCCCACATAAAACGAGAAGCACTGCTACCAAGCCCATCATTTTGTGTCTGACGAATTCCCATCAGCTTGTTTTGGTCAGGCCGCCCGCTCAAACCAATGTGGGTCTAATTTACAAAGTTTTCAACCAAGATTGCTCTGAACTGCCCTTAATCATCCGATTCT
>Ga0157378_10000737_pt1 | contig 30579 bp, 12 predicted proteins | sample M65metaG_FD_115309 | JGI IMG/M metagenome (GOLD analysis project Ga0157378, IMG submission 115309) | Miscanthus rhizosphere microbial communities from Kellogg Biological Station, Michigan, USA - M6-5 metaG | ecosystem: Host-associated > Plants > Roots > Rhizosphere > Soil | place: USA: Michigan... | reverse complement strand
TTTATGCGCCCCTTGCATTAACTCCTGAGTTGATGCGTAACCGCATGACTCATCAATACTACGTTATCGACCGACTTAAACCGGGCCTTACCCAACAGTCTGCGCAAGTCGACATCAATACGATCGTAGCGAGGCTCGAGAAACAGTATCCCGACACCAACACTGGAATCAGCGCCACTGTTATTCCTGTTCTCAAAGACACTGTTCAAATGTACGAGGTTGCGCTGTGGGTCATGATGGGTGCAGTTGGTTTTGTGCTGCTCATTGCGTGCGCAAATGTCGCAAACCTAATGCTTGCACGCGCGAGTGGCCGGCAAAAAGAGATTGCCTTGAGAGCGGCACTAGGCGCGAGTCGTTGGCGTATTGTGCGGCAGTTGCTTACAGAGAGTGTAATCGTTGCAGTTCTTGGCGGCGCGCTGGGTGTGCTGGTTGCTTTCTGGGGAATCAATTTACTCCGTGGTGCAAATCCAGGTGAAGCAGCGAAGTATGCTCCAGGTTGGGATCAGCTGGGTATCAACTTGCCGGTGTTAGCTTTCACTATCGGCCTTTCTGTTCTCAGTGGTCTCGTATTTGGCCTCGCGCCTTCTTTACAGGTATCGAAACCAAATCTCAACGACGCATTGAAAGAAGGTGGCAGAAGTGGTTCAGTCGGATCGCACCGGTTACGAAGCTCACTGGTCGTCTTTGAAATCGCGCTGTCGCTCATACTCTTAGTTGGAGCAGGGCTCCTGGTTCGCAGTTTTCTCTCGCTGATGAAGACGAATCCCGGGTTCACTCCCGATCATTTGATGACAATGAATCTGGTGCTTCCACGCGCTAAGTACAAGGAGGATGCACAGCTCATTTCATTCTATTCGGAGCTGGTCCAGCGTGCTGAAACAGTGCCGGGAGTTCACTCTGCGGCGGCGGTCAATTTCATCCCACTTGGGGGGTCAAATGCATCCGACGCATTTCTGGTTGAGGGTTTACCGGAGCCGTCTCCGGGCCAGGAGTACGTGGGTCGTTATCGCGTTTGCACGCCCAACTATTTTCAGACGATGGGAATTGCTGTTCTAAAGGGCCGCGATTTCACTGCATCGGATAAAGCCGACACGGCCCTGGTGGCAATTATCAATGAAACGATGGCGCGTAAATACTGGGCCAATGGTGACGCTGTCGGAAAACGCTTTCGTTTTTTGGGTGCGCCGGAAAAGAGACCTTGGATCGAAATCGTCGGCATCGTCCAGGATGTTAAGCATGACCTCAACGTACCTGTAACGCCCGAGTATTACTTGCCCTATCCTCAGGACGTCTGGAGCTCGATGGTCCTGGTTGCGCGGACCACAGTTGATCCAGCGAGCACCGCTTCAGCACTGCGGCAGCAAGTTTGGTCCCTTGACAAAGATCAACCTGTATTCGATGTGAAGACAATGGATGAGGTGCGGTCAATTTCGGTTGCGCTCTATTCGTTCTCATCTGTGATGCTGGCGGTCTTTGCGGGCGTCGCATTGATCCTGGCTGCGGTTGGTATTTATGGAGTGATGGCATTTGCCGTCACACAGCGGACACAGGAAATTGGAATTCGGATGGCGCTTGGTGCAGGACGCGCCGACGTATTGAAGCTGGTATTGCGACACGGAATGTGGTTGGCGTTGATTGGCGTTGCAATTGGACTCGCGGGGGCCTGGGCCCTAACCAGGTTCTTGTCGAAGTTGCTGGTAGGCGTTTCGACCACAGACATACTGACGTTCAGCATCGTTACCTTCACTTTGTTGTTTGCAGCTTTGTTGGCTTGTTACCTGCCGGCGCGCCGCGCGACGAAGGTCGATCCATTAGTAGCGCTGCGTTACGAGTAGTGGCACAGACTTCAGTCTGTGTTGTCTGGATTGAATGGGTTGGAACCTGGAGGAACACAGACTGAAGTCTGTGCCACACGAATATGGACTCTCTTCTCAAAGACATTCGCTACGGAATTCGCGGCTTGTTGAAACGCCCGGCATTTACTGCTGTCGCGGTAATAACTCTGGGCCTTGGCATCGGAGTTAACACCGCAATCTTCAGCGTCATCAATGCAGTCTTGTTGCGACCTTTGCCGTACGACGATCCCGCGCGTTTGATTAGTTTTCGCTCGAACCAGTCAGCCCCGGATCTAACTGACGTCGAAGCTCAAACTAAGACGCTGTTCAAACTCGGAGGCATCGTAGCGCAGCCTCTTGCCTACACAGCCAGCAGTGAACCTATTCAACTTCAGATTGGACAAGTTACTGGTGGGTTCTTCGACACTCTTGGGGTCAAACCAGAACGAGGTCGCTATATCACTTCGGACGACGACAAGAATGGTGGGCCCTTTGTCGTTGTACTGAGTCACAAATTGTGGGTGCAACAGTTCAACAGCGACGCACAGATCCTCGGCAAAGCAATTCCATTGAGCGGCAACATGTACACGATCATCGGTGTCATGCCTGCTTCGTTTGTCACGCCTCGCGAAAACACTGAGGCGTGGACTCCTGTTCACGTGTCGAATCCAGTAGCGGCTAACTTTCGTGGTGTTCACTTTCTCAGGACTTATGCACGATTAGCGTCGGGCGTGACCTTCGAGCAAGCGAAGGCTGAGATGCAACTGATCGATAGCAATCTTGCTCAGCAGTACCCTGCCGACAATAAGAACCGCACCACGGTGTTGTTTCCACTTCATGAAAGAATTGTCGGTGAGTCGCGCCAATCGTTGTTCATTCTATTCACGGCGGTGAGTTTTGTTCTGCTGATCGCGTGCGCAAACTTTGCAAACCTTCTACTCGCGCGTGCTGCCGAGCGTGAGCGTGAATTTATTATCAGAGGCGCACTAGGAGCGGGACGTTGGCGATTAATACGTCAGTTATTGACGGAAAGTATCCTGGTGTCGCTCGCCGGTGGTGCGGTTGCAGTGTTACTCGCAATCTGGGGAACAAATGTTCTAGTTACTTTCAAACCCGACAACCTGCCTCGACTTGCAGAGATTGGCGTTGATGGACGAGTGCTCGCCTTCACGTTGGGGGTTTCGCTACTTACTGGTTTGCTCTTTGGCCTCCTTCCGGCATGGACTGCCTCACGCGGACGCGTCGGTGATGCGTTGAAAGAAGGTGGTCGTGGTTCGACTGCCGGAAGCGCTCGACAGAGATTAAGAAGCACCTTTGTTGTTGTTGAGCTCGCGGTTGCACTAGTTCTGCTCGTTGCCGCGGGTCTTCTTATCAAGACGTTCTGGAAACTTCGCTCAGTTGAACCCGGATTCAATCCTGATCATTTACTCACGATGCGGATCGAGTTACCTGAAGCGAAGTACAAAGACGTCGCACCGCAAACTCGCTTTCGCAATCAGATACTCGCCGGAATGAATTCGATCCCGGGAGTGCAGGCGGCGATGGTGAGTGAGCTTCCTCTCAGTGGCGATTCACTCAACCACGATTTTCTGATCGAGAACCGTTCACCAATTGCTCCGGGTGATGAACCAAGTCTCGAGACGCGAAGTGTGATGGGTGATTACTTCGAAGTGATGCAGATTCCGTTGAAGGCTGGTCGAAATTTTGGGCAGCAAGACTTCGACGAAAAGGCTCCACTGGTAGGTATCGCGAATGAAGAGATGATTCGGCAGTACTTCAAAAATGAAGATCCAATCGGAAAGCGAGTGCGATGGGCACGGAATCCACAGACTGAGTGGATCACAATCGTCGGAGTTGTTGGCGACGTCAAACACTTTGGTTTGGATCTTCCGGAACTGCCCGGACTCTACACTCCTTACACGCAAATTAGTCCGTGGAAACGTTGGATGTCGATCGCTGCCAGGACTCAAGGAGATCCGGGAGGAATGGCGCAGCAGATCAAACAGGAAGTTTGGAAAGTCGATTCACAACTACCGGTAACCAAAGTTGAAACGATGAGTGATGTTGCAGCGGGTTCGTTTGCCGCTCGACGTTTCAACATGTCGTTGCTGAGTCTATTTGCGGGTCTCGCACTGGTGCTGGCGGCAGTTGGGATCTACGGAGTTATGTCTTACGCAGTAACGCAACGCACACAGGAAATTGGAATTCGGATGGCACTCGGCGCAAGCTCAATCAATGTGCTGACGCTCGTCATTCGCAACGGGTTGTTTTTGGTAACGATCGGGTTAGTGGTTGGACTAGCAGGCGCGTTTGCACTGACGCGTTTGCTGGCCACCCTGCTATATGGCGTAACGCCAACGGATGCGCTGACGATGGTAGCAGTTTCGTTGGTATTGGTTGGTGTGGCGTTGCTTGCCTGTTTTTTACCTGCACGCAGGGCGACCAAGGTCGATCCACTTGTTGCGCTTAGATATGAGTGAAAGGGATTGCTGATTTGAAACGCCGAACCGCTAAATCCTTGCGGCCTCAAATCAGCAATTAGCATTCAAAAATCAGCAATAAAATATGGACACCTTACTCAAAGACATTCGCTACGGAATCCGCAGCCTCTTGAAACGGCCCACTTTCGCGGCTGTTGCTGTTCTTACTCTCGGTCTTGGTATCGGAGTGAACAGCGCAATCTTCAGTGTCATCAACGCCGTGTTGTTGAAACCGCTGCCTTACGAAGAGCCTGCTCGACTGATTACGTTTCGCTCTAATCAATCAGGTCCAGACCTCGTGGATATCGAAGCGCAAAGTAAAACTTTCTCATCTTTCGGCGGATTGGGTCAGATGCAATTTGCTTACACAGCAGGGGCTGAACCAATCCAACTACAAATTGGTGAGGTTACCGGACGCTTCTTTGAGACCTTGGGCGTACCGCCGGAGCGAGGGCGTTACATCTCAGCCGCCGACGACAAACCAGGTGGTCCATACGTTGTTGTGCTGGGACATGAATTATGGGTTAAGCAATTCAACAAAGATGAGCAGATCGTTGGCAAGGTAATTCCGCTAAGCGACATCATGTACACCGTCATTGGTGTCATGCCGGCTTCGTTTGTTTCTCCGCGAGTTAACAGTGAAGCTTGGACTCCCGTGCATGTCTCAGATCTCTCTGCCGCTAATGACCGTGACGTTCACATCTTAAAAACTTACGGTCGTCTTGCTCCCGGCGTGACACTAGAACAAGCGAGAGCCGAGATGGCCGTCATTGATCAAAACCTCGCGGCACAATATCCAGTCGACAACAAAAACCGTGTGACAGTCCTGTTGCCTCTGCTTGAGCGAATCGTTGGCGAGACTCGTCAGTCGTTATTAATACTCTTTGCCGCCGTCAGTTTTGTATTGCTGATTGCTTGTGCCAACTTCGCAAACCTTCTCCTTGCTCGAGCTGCGGAGAGGGAACGTGAATTCATCATCCGTGGCGCACTTGGCGCGGGCCGTTGGCGTTTGGTCCGGCAACTATTAACGGAGAGTATCTTAATCTCGCTCGCAGGTGGGGCAGTTGGAGTGATGCTGGCGATCTGGGGCACGAACCTTCTCGTTTCTTTCAAACCAGACAATTTGCCGCGACTCTCTGAAATCGGAGTTGATGGTCGGGTGCTCATGTTCACTTTCGGTGTCTCGCTCTTAACTGGATTGATCTTTGGTTTATTGCCAGCGTGGTCCGCATCGAAAAGTGGTGTTGGAGAAGCTCTAAAAGAAGGTGGGCGAAGTGCGACTGCTGGCAGCGCACGGCAACGTTTACGAAGCGCATTTGTTGTTGGCGAACTCGCAGTTGCTCTCGTGTTGCTCGCGGGCGCAGGTTTACTAATCAAGACTTTTTGGAATCTTCGTTCAGTGGATCCGGGTTTTGATCCAAACCATTTGCTCACGATGCACGTCCAGTTGCCGGAAAGTCGCTACGAAAAAGTGCGCGAGCAAACTCGTTTTCGCAATCAGGTCCTGGCGGGAATGAACGCCTTGCCCGGCGTGCACGCAGCAATGATCAGTGAGATTCCACTGAGCGGCGACCAGTTGGACCACGAGTTCCTTATCGAGGGCCGGCCACCCATCGCCCCTGGAGACGAACCAAGCCTTGAATCGAGAAGTATTATTGGCGACTACTTCAAAGTAATGCGGATACCGCTGCGATTGGGGCGCGACTTCGGACCTCAGGATTTTGACGAAAAAGCGCCGCTCGTGGGAATTGCCAACGATTCACTCATTCATCAGTATTTTCAGAACGAAAACCCGGTTGGAAAACGAATTCGTTGGGCTCGCGATCCTGAAGACCTTTGGATGACGATTGTCGGCGTTGTTGGTGATGTCAAACACTACGGTCTCGATCTTCCTGAACTGCCCGCTATCTACACGCCGTATACCCAAACTAGTCCATGGAAGCGCTGGATGTCGTTTGCTGTGCGCACCGAAGGCAATCCAGGACCAATGACCCAGGCGATCAAGAAAGAGATCTGGAAAGTTGACTCTCAGCTGCCCATAACGAAGGTTGAAACGATGGATGAATTAGCAGCGAGCTCATTTGCCGCTCGTCGTTTCAATATGTCTCTGCTGACTTTGTTTGCAGGACTCGCACTTCTGTTGGCGGCGATCGGGATCTACGGCGTCATGTCATATGCGGTCACGCAACGCACACAGGAGATTGGCATCCGCATGGCACTCGGTGCCAGCACGATGGATGTGCTGAACCTCATCATTCGTAATGGAATGATGCTCGTCATTTTAGGTGTTGCACTTGGTCTTGCGGGAGCATTCGCACTAACCAGATTGATGGCGACGTTGCTGTTTGGTGTGACGCCGACAGATACGTTGACTATTGGCGTGGTGTCATTCGTCTTAATCGTAGTTGCACTCTTGGCGTGTTTTATTCCCGCGCGGCGTGCAACGAAAGTCGATCCGTTGGTGGCCCTGCGTTACGAATAAGGAGGCTGAGATGTCGGGAATTTTCAAACAGAACATTACATACAGCCTCCGAACGTTGGTGAAAAATCCGGGTTTCACTGTGACTGCAGTCTTGACCCTTGCCTTGGGAATAGGTGCGACGACGGCGATTTTCAGCGTTGTGTATACGACGTTGTTTGAGCCAATGCCTTATCCCAAGCCGGATCAGCTCGTAGTTTTGTGGTCGAAGCCTCTTGGTGGTGAACGCGACCAGGTATCACCCGGGGATTTCTATGAGTGGAGAAAACGCAGTCAATCATTTCAGTCCCTGGAAGCCTGGTCGGGCGGTACTTGCAATATCTCAACGTCGGAGCGTCCGGAACAAGTTATTGGTTCGATCATGACACCCGGTTTCAACCGAATGACCGGCAGCAAGTTATTTCTCGGCCGCGACTTTCTTCCGGAAGAAGGCGAGGTTGGCAAGGAGCAGGTGGCGATTCTTAGTCACCGTTTGTGGAACCAGCATTTTGGCTCGGACCCAAATATTGTTGGAAAAGAGCTGCGAATTAACGGAAAGCCATATTCCGTGGTCGGTGTCACACCGCCCGGAATGCAGGATCGATTGCCATTCCAACTCTGGTCTCCACTTGTCTTCCGTCCTGAAGACCTCACCCATGACGTCCATTGGATTTCTGTGATGGGGCGCCTCAAAGACGGTGTTTCAATTCATCAAGCTCAAGCTGAGATGGATGGCATTGCTCGTCAACTCGCCCAGGAATTTCCTCAAACAAATGCGAACCTGGGTGTCAGCATCGAACCTTTGCATCTTGATTTCTTTCCGGCTGAAAAACAGCGCAACCTCTGGCTGCTACTCGCGGCCGTCATGTTTCTCATGCTCATCGGTTGTGTGAACGTTGCCAACTTGATGTTAGCGCGTGCCACAACAAGAAGACGCGAAGTTGCTCTGCGAGCAGCCCTGGGCGCAAGCCGCGTTCGCATCTTCGGACAACTACTAACGGAGAGTCTGGTTGTTTCAATTGCCGGCGGGGTACTTGGGAGTTTGATGGCGGCATGGATGACCAGGGGGATTGTCGCAGCGATGCCTAACAGTCTGCTCCCCGCCGAAGCTGATATCAGAATCAGTCTTCCAGTTCTGCTGTTCACTCTTCTGCTGACATTGCTAACCGGCTTGTTATTTGGAACTGCGCCTGCACTTCAGGCATCACGACTCAATTTGGTTGAAGTGCTCAAGCTCGGAGGTCGCACAGGAGGAAGCGGTGGTCAGTCTGGAGCAAGGCGAGCTTTGGTCGTCGCAGAATTCGCGCTCTCGTTAACGCTGCTTGCGGCAGGCGGTCTCTGGCTGCGTAGTTTTTGGAATTTGAATCAGGTCGATCTCGGATTCAAGAAAGACAACGTCGTGACTTTTGACATGGCGGTGCCTTTCGGCAAGTTCAAGAATGATGCTGAAATCAACGCTTATTACACGCGGATGCTGGAAAGCATCAAGTCAGTTCCCAATGTTGAAAAGGCAGCGTTTACGACTGCGATCCCGCTGCGAGGTTCGATCTTTGGTCGGCCAATCAGAGTAGTGGGCCAACCCGAAGTTACTGCGTCGACACCACCGCGTGCAGCATTTGTACAGGTTACGTCTGAATTCCATGAAGCACTTGGTGTTCGTCTAACTAAGGGTCGCTCCTTCAATGCTCACGACTCAGCTGATAGTCAAAAAGTCGCGATGGTCAATGAGACTTTCGTGAAGCGTTACCTAAGCGGGATGGAGCCAATCGGTCAACGCGTCATGGTCGAGGAATTTGCGCAACCCGGTCAACCCAAACATGAGGTGGAGTGGCAAATCGTCGGAGTGTTTCACAACGTTCGTTTTGGTGAACTTCGCTCCATCGATGATCCGGAAATCGATGTACCGTTTTGGCAGAGTCCCTGGCCCTACGCTGCTGTTGCAGTTCGAACTCACGGCGATCCTCATCCGGTCGTGAACAGTATTGCCGGTGCGGTAAATGCAGTTGATCCGGAAGTCCCTATCGCTGGCGTAAAGACTATGGAGGATCGAATAGGCGAGTCGCTCGCGATTGATCGTTTAGGGGTGCTTCTGTTTGCAGCCTTCGCTGTGTTGGGGCTGGTGCTTTCGGCGATCGGTATCTACGGCGTAATGGCGTTTGCCGTAACGCAGCGCACCCAGGAATTTGGTGTGCGCATTGCCCTCGGTGCACAGCGCGCTCGTGTGATCAAGCTAGTTTTGAAAGAGGGTGTTTTGCTCGCGATCGTCGGATCTCTCCTTGGACTGGGCGGCGCTTATCTGATGGGTCGCGCCTTGAGATCTACTCTTTTTCAAGTTGAAGCACTCGATCTTCGTGCGTTTGGCGCAGTTGCATTTGTACTGATGATGGCAGCGTTGCTCGCATGTTTGTTACCGGCATTGCGTGCGAGCAGAGTGGATCCGATTGTGGCGCTGCGAGCGGAATGAAGGGAATCTCAGATCTCAGATTTCGATTTGGAATTCTGAGCTCTGCGATCCTGAAATCTGAGATCTAAAAGTATGCAGGTACAGAAGCAAAGTGAGAACACGAGCGCTTGGAAGTTTGATCGTGAGCATTCAATTGTGGAGTTCGCGATTAAGAAGCTGTGGTTCATAACAGTGAAGGGACGCCTGGCAAATCTTAAAGGCTCGATTGTTCTCGACGAGGGTTCCGTTTCGGGTTCTTCAGTTGAGGCAACAATCGCTGTAACAAGTATCGACACTGGAAACAAGCAGCGTGACACACAGCTTCGATCCAGGAGTTTTCTCAACGCGAGTGAATATCCACAGATTGAATTTCACAGTGCCGCTGTCGGCCCAGGTCGTGACCGCGACATGCTAAGTGTCAAAGGAGCACTGCAGATCCGAGGTCAAAGTAGGGAAGTAGTACTTAACGTTACCGAAGTGGATCGCAGCAAGTCACCCAATGGCGAGGAAGTCATTTATTTTGTGGCAGAGACTGAACTGAATCGTCACGACTTTGGCGTCAGTGGGTGGCGAGGAGTCGTCGCGGCAAAATTGAAGGTTGTGATCAATGTGCAGGCCAATCGGGAGTGAGTAAGTGGCACAGACTTTAGTCTGTGTCGGTTGGATTGAAGGCTCCTGGAATCGAGAGGAACACAGACTTAAGTCTGTGCCATGTGTTATGGATTCTTTACTCAAAGACATCCGTTACGGAACCCGAAATCTCTTGAAGCATCGCGGCTTCACGTTGATTGCTGTCCTCACGATTGCGCTTGGAGTTGGTTCCACCACTGCCATATTCAGCATCGTTAATGGTGTGCTCTTGAAGGCGCTTCCTTTTCCCGAACCTCAACAATTGATCTCGTTGAGCGAAAGCTCAAAAGAGGTTCCAGTGATGACGGTGCCATATCCCGATTATTTGGATTGGAGAGCACAACAGACAACACTGGAAAATCTGGCCGCCTGGTTACCCGCCGGTGGTGTGCTGACGGGTGGCGGTGAACCCGAACGCATCACCGGTCGTTTTGTGACCGCGAGTTTTTTCCCGACCTTAGGCGCCAGACCACACCTTGGACGCTTCTTTACTGATCAAGAGGACAGGCCAGGTGACGATCGGGCGATCGTTTTGGGTCAGGGTTTATGGCAACGCAGATTTGGTGGCGATGCTGAAATCATCGGCAAAGCTATTCAGTACAACGGAGAGAGTTGGACAGTAATAGGTGTGCTCCCCGCTAACTTCGATTTCTACGGAATAGCAAATGCCAACAATGATTTCTTCATTCCATTAGGCCATATAAGTGATCAGGAATACATGCGCGACCGATCTTCGCACACGGTTTCTGTTACGGCGAGAATGAAGCGCGGAGTGACGCTTGAGCAGGTGCAACATGATTTCAAGGCGATTGCCAACCGCCTAGCGTCTCAGTACCCCGAATCGAATTCGGAAAACTCTGTTGCCATCACTTCATTGCTTAATGATTACGTTGGCGATATTCGGCAAGCCTTGTTCATTGTATTTTGTGCTGTTGGCTTACTTCTTCTCATCGCGTGCGCGAATGTTGCAAACCTACTTTTGGCACGGGCAACAAGTCGAAGACGAGAAGTCGCTATTCGCTTTGCCATGGGTGCCAGTCGCTGGCGCATCGTAAGACAGATGTTGACCGAGAGTTTGCTCCTCGCGATCGCCGGAGGAGTTCTCGGGTTATTAATTGCGACCTGGGGAATTAGTGTCCTCATTAAACTAAACCCTGATGCTTTGTATAGAACCGAAGAGATCAATGTAGACCCGCGCGTACTGCTATTTTCGCTTGCCGTCACCCTCCTAACTGGATTGATCTTTGGTTTGGCTCCGGCCTTACAGACATCCAAACTCGACATCCAGGAGAATCTGAAAGAAAGCGCGCTGAACAGTACGGGAGGACGCAAGTCGCACAGGCTTACCGGACTCTTCGTTGTTGCTGAGCTGGCCCTGTCGGTAGTGCTTCTCGTTGGTGCTCGTATATTTGTTCAAAGTTTCCAGCAGTTGATGTTAGTCCGCCCTGGTTTTGATTCCAACAATGTTCTGACCTTACGACTTCGCCTGACTGATTCGAAATACACCGACATTTCGAAGATCACCGCTTTTCACAACAGCGTTTTGAAGGGAACTGCAGCATTACCAGGAGTTGAAAAGGTAAGTCTGGCAACCGGATTTCCGCTTGGACCAGGAGATGAAACCAACTACCAGGTAGAAGGTGAGCCTGAGTCAGGTCGAGCAGCGAATTGGCCTGTAGCGGTTTTACAGTCTGTTGGTGAGCAGTACTACGAAACTCTGGGCATTGGTCTTTTGGCTGGTCGTTATTTCAGTGAACACGACACAGCGGAGACGTCTCAAGTTGTCATTGTTGACGACACATTTGTACGTCGTCACTTTGCCGGGGAGACAAGTAAGGCGATTGGAGAGAGGTTGCGTTTCGGTGGAGATGACCAGCCGTGGCGAGAAATTGTGGGGGTAGTAAATCATGTTCGACATAACGGGTTCGAAGAAGAGGGACGCGCTGGGATCTATCGACCTTTGGCCCAGATGAATGCGAAGTGGAGAACTAACAGATCGCGCGCGCTGGACATGATCGTTAAAACGTCTACGGCGCCGGAGTCTTTAATTGGCCCTATTAAGGGAGTAGTGCAGGGTATTGATCGCGATCAGCCGTTGGCGAATGTGCGAACGATGCGCTCTCGTGTCGATGAGACGTTGGCACCACGCCGTTTCACACTTTGGATTCTGGGAGTATTCGCGTTGCTTGCTTTTGTGCTTGGTGGAATCGGGCTTTATGGGGTCATGGCCTATCACGTGACTCAAAGGACGCGCGAGATTGGGATTCGTATGGCGCTTGGTGCTCAGCGTGCAAATGTTTGGCGACTCATTATCAAACAAGGAATTACTTTGGCGCTTCTCGCAGTGACGGTCGGACTCGGAGCTTCGTGGGTACTTACTCGTTTGATGAAGAGTCTTCTATTTGGGGTGAGCCCAACGGATCCAATTGCTTTTTTGTTGCCTCCAGTGATGTTGACGGCAATTGCGCTTATCGCTTGTTCCCTGCCGGCACGACGCGCAACGAGCGTGGATCCTTTGGTCGCGCTGAGATATGAATGAGTGGCACAGACTTTATTCTGTGGCGGTTGCACTCTGAGTGCTTGGAATTGAAAGGGACACAGACTGAAGTCTGTGCCATGTGAATATGGACACATTACTCCGAGACATTCGCTATGGCGCTCGCGGCTTGTTGAAGCGGCCGGCGTTTACGGCAATTGCTTTGATTGCCCTCGCCCTCGGCATCGGTGCAAACACCGCAATCTTTAGTCTGGTCAACGCCGTGTTGGTTCAGCCGTTGCCGTTTGCCCAACCCGATCGACTCGTGTGGATGTGGGGAAACATTCGCCAGGGTGGCAATCGCGCCAGTGTTTCTCCACTAGACTTCCTTGATTATCGGCGACAGAACACCACCTTCGAACAATTTGCCGCGACGTTTTCAATTCCTATTCCGCTAAATCTAACGGGCAATGGCGAACCGGAACGTCTGACTTCAGCTGGTGTCACCGGAAATTACTTTGACGCTCTTGGTGTGAAACCGACGCTCGGCCGAACCTTTGTTCTCGACAATGAAAAACCCGGAAACGATCAGGTTGCTGTCTTGAGCTACGCACTTTGGCAAAGACGTTTCGGCGGCGATCCAAACATCGTAAACAAGACAGTCATGCTCGATGGGAAGTCATGTCTCGTACTTGGTGTAATGCAAAAAGATTTTAATTTCCCGCAAGGAACCGAGCTCTGGGTTCCAATGAATTTTGATCAGTCGCCTGGAATGAAGCAACGCAAAGCTCATTTCCTCCGACCGATCGGCCGTCTCAAACCAGGCGTAACCATTGCCCAGGCGCAGGCCGACACCGATGCAATTGCTCGCACTCTCGAGAAGCTTTATCCAGACACAAACACAGGATGGAATCTCCGTCTGGTAAGTCTGCGCGATCAACTCATCGGCAACACTAAACCCACCTTGTTCATACTGCTCGGTGCCGTCGGATTCGTGCTGCTCATTGCCTGCGCAAACGTAGCAAACCTCCTGCTCGTCAGAGCGGCTGCTCGTCAAAAAGAGATTGCTTTGCGCACGGCATTAGGTGCCAGTCGAATGCGCATCGTGCGTCAGATGATTACCGAGAGTGTTCTGCTCGCATTGGTTGGAGGCGCAATCGGAGCGTTTCTGGCCAACTGGGGCGTCGAACTTCTGGTTGCGGTTAGCGGCAACAATCTTCCTCCGACGGCTAACGTTCGCATCGATGCGACGGTGCTTGGTTTCACATTGATTGTTTCACTCGTGACGGGCGTCTTGTTCGGTTTAGCCCCGGCCCTGCGAACGATGAAGCTCAACCTTTGTGACTCACTTAAAGAAGGCGGTCGCAGTGTTGGCGAAGGAGTACAACGTAACCTTACACGGAGCGTTCTTATTGTAGTGGAGAGTGCAGTAGCTGTTGTGCTTCTCGTGGGGGCAGGTTTGCTGATCCGAAGTCTGGTTCGTTTGCAAAACGTCAGTCCGGGTTTTGATTCCCACAATGTCCTTACGATGCGAATCGATCTGCCAGAGGACAAGTATTCAAATCCTGAAAAGACTACCGGCTTCTTTCAGCAATTGGAGACGCGCATCGGTGGCCTCCCCGGAGTGGAAAGTGTTGGCCTGATCAGTGAGCTTCCACTCAGCGGACAACCCAATGACATGCCTTACACGGTAGAAGGTCGCCCACCGTCCGGTCCTGAAGATGGTTTCGATGATGATTTCCGGCGTGTCAATACTCAATACTTCCGAGCGATGAAGATTCCTCTTTTGCGCGGTCGAAATTTCACTGAGCAGGAAGTAAGCAAAGAAGCAAAGGTTGTCCTCATCAGCGACCTGCTCGCCAAACACGTCTTTCCCAACGAAGAACCGATTGGTCATCGTCTCGTGATGGGAATGCACGGCGACGCTTTTGAAATTATTGGTGTGGTCGGGGACATCAGGCACCACTCCCTCGAGATTGCCCCTTTACCTGCGATGTACATGCCTACCTTAGAAGGCAACTGGATGAACCTCGTAATCCGCGCAGAGAGCGATCCCACAAATTTAGCAGCAGCGGTCCGGAGAGAAGTGAAAGCGATTGATTCTGATCAACCAGTGGCAGCCGTGAAAACTATGGACGAATGGATGAGTACGTCCGTTGCTGGACCTCGTTACAGGACGTCGGTACTCGGACTCTTCGCGTTAGTAGCTCTGATTCTTGCTTCAACCGGAATTTACGGCGTGATGTCGTATTCGGTTACACAGAGAACTCACGAGATTGGTGTGCGAATGGCGTTGGGTGCGCGACGACTCGATGTACTAAAGCTTGTTGTTCGCCAGGGAATGAGTTTGGTTGGAGTTGGAGTTTTCATCGGACTGATCGCAGCGTTTGCTTTGACGCGCGTGATGTCGAGTTTGCTTTTCGAGGTCACGCCAAAGGATCCGTTGACGTTTACAGGTGTGGCCGTGTTTTTGGCGTTAATTGCGCTGTTTGCCTGCTACATTCCGGCGCGCAGAGCAACGAAAGTCGATCCGTTGGTGGCGCTCAGATATGAATAGTGGCACAGACTTCAGTCTGTGCTGTTTGAATCGAACGAACTTTGAACGGAAGTACACAGACTGAAGTCTGTGCCACTTGTAACGGCTATGCACACAATTCTCAAAGATCTTCGCTACGGCCTGCACATGATGGTAAAGCAGCCCTGGTTCACGATTGTAACTGTGTTGACTCTTGGGTTAGGCATAGGCGCCAATAGTGCAATCTTCAGCATAGTCAACTCGCTACTGTTGAACCCGCTGCCATATCGCGATTCTGATCGACTAGCGATTATTTGGAGTCACTCACCCGGAGCAAATGTAGATAAGGATTGGCCCTCGCCCGGCCAGTTTGAAGCAATAAAAGCCAATTCAACTGTCTTTGAAGACATTGCCATCGTTCATGGCCGCAGTCTGAATGTAGGCGGACTCAGCAATCCAACGCGTGCTGGCGCAATCGCCGCTTCATCAAATCTGCTCCCACTTCTAGGTGCGAAGCCTCTCATAGGTCGTCTCTTTCTGCCCGAAGAAAACTCACCTGACCGACCCCACACAGTAATTCTAAGCAACGCCTTTTGGCGCCGTGAGTTTGGAGGAAACGCGAACGTACTGCAGAACACACTTCTGCTTAATGGTGAGAAGTACGAAATAGTTGGTGTCATGCCCGCTGAATTCTCGCTGAGTTTTGAAGTTGTACCAACGGTTGCTTCGATCCCCGAGCCAGACCTGTTTTTGCCTCTCCCGATGAATGCCAAACAGAAGCAGGAACAGGGAGATGAGAATTACAACCTGGTGGCGCGACTCAAACCTGGTGCCTCAATCGCTCAGGCAAAGAGCGAGTTGGACATAGCAACCAAACGGCTGGCGGAACAGTTTCCCGATCGATATCCAGCTACTCGTCGCTTCAGCTTCAGCGTTAAGCCGCTTCTCGAACAAGTAGTTGGTGATGTTCGTCGTCCGCTCATTGTGTTGTTGGTAGCGGTCGGCTGCGTCCTGCTAATTGCTTGCGCGAATGTAGCCAATCTTCTGCTGACGCGGGCCACCGTACGCGAGCGCGAGATAGCCATTCGGAGCGCACTGGGGGCTGCCCGTATCCGCCTGATTCGTCAATTGCTGACTGAGAGTGTGCTGCTCTCCGTTGTTGGTGGAGTGGTCGGACTGGTGCTCGCTTACTGGTTGTTGGATGTGTTGAGTTGGCTTGGGCCGAGCAACATCCCTCGTCTTCCAGCCATTCATATGGACGGCCGTGTCCTGGCTTTTAATTCCGCTATTGCCGTGCTGACCGGGATTCTCTTTGGCATGGCCCCAGCGCTGCGAACCTCAAAACTGAATTTGAGTGAAGCTCTAAAGGAAGGCGCTCGGAATGTCGCCGGTGGTCGTCATGATCGACTGCGGAAGCTCCTCGTCATTTCAGAAGTGGCGCTCTCGTTGGTCTTGTTGATCAGCGCTGGTCTCTTGATTCGCAGTTTCATCAGTGTCGAGCGAGTGAATCCTGGATTCAACGCACAGAACGTCTTGGGAATGCGGTTGTCCGTGGCCGGCACAAGTTACAAAGGCGAGCGTCGCGAGATCTTTTATCGCGAGTTGTTGGAGCGCGTCCACCGTTTACCAGGTGTTACATCGGCTGGCATTGCTGACAATTTGCCGCTAAGCGGAGGGATCGGGTGGGGAAGTATTTCCATTGAGGGATATCAACCTTCGGCAGGGCAGGAAATGATTCAGTCCGATATTCGCGTTGCAGGCGTCGGCTACTTCGAAACTATGGAGGTTCCGGTTATCAAGGGTCGTTTGTTCGACGAACACGACACCGAGAAGTCCTTACCGGTAATCGTCATTGACGAGAAGATGGCGCGGAACTATTGGCCCAACAGCAATCCAGTTGGGAGCCGAATTAAATTTGGTCGCGCCGATTCTGAGGATCCCTGGATGACAGTCGTTGGTGTTGTCGGAAGCGTCAAACAATACGATCTGGAGAGTGAATCACGTGTGACGCTGTACTTGCCGACGGCACAAGCACTCGGCGGCACCATGTATCTCGTTGCACGTACCAGTGTCGCACCGTCAAGTCTGGCAGCGAGTATCACCTCTGAAGTGCGATCGCTCGATCCGAACATTCCCATTTTTGATGTCAAGACAATGGACCAGCGTCTTTCCGAGTCATTGGCCCGCCGGCGCTTTGCAATGCTGGCGCTCGGTGTGTTTGCGGGTTTCGCTTTACTGCTGGCGCTTGTCGGTATCTACGGTTTGATCTCTTACTCCGTCGCGCAACGCACCAGTGAACTGGGTATCCGTCTGGCGCTTGGAGCCCGTCAGATTGATGTGTTGCGACTCGTTTTGTCAGCTGGTTTGAAATTGGCTCTGATTGGAATTGCCGTTGGGCTAGTTCTGTCATTTGCAGTCACGCGATTTCTGTCGAGCTTACTTTTCGGGGTGCGCGCTACAGATCTCTTTACGTTCAGTGCGTTATCAATCTTGCTCATCGTGGTGAGCTTGATAGCGTGCTACATCCCAGCGCGACGCGCGACTAAGGTCGATCCGCTGGTGGCGCTTAGATATGAATAAAGAATTTCAGATCTCAGATCGCAGATCTCAGATTGGTTTGCGAAGCGCGTCCTCAAACATCTGAGATCTGAAATTTGAGATCTGAGATCAAAGGATTAATGATGATGCACACAGTTTTTCAGGATCTACGTTACGCGGCCCGCATGCTGAAAAACCGACCGGGTTTTACCTTGGTTGCGGTGATAACTTTGAGTCTCGGCATCGGTGCCAACACTGCGATTTTTAGTGTGGTAAATGCGGTCGTCCTAAACCCACTTCCATTCCCGCACCCCGAACAGATCGTGCTCGTACGCGATGACCTTTCCGGCCGTCAACTTGAGGATATCGGCTTGTCGGTTGATGAACTGAAAGACTTCCAGGAACGTTCCGGAGTCTTTGATCAGATTTCCGCAGTCTGGTCAGTCGATGCAAACCTCACCGGTTCGGATCGTCCGGAACGAGTGGAACTACTCGCCGTAAGTCCTAACTACTTTTCCTTGCTGGGTGCCAGTGCGCAGCTTGGCCGCGTGTTTGGGCCACAGGACCAGGCCCAGGGATTTGCCGAAGGCATCGTGATCAGCGACGGACTCTGGCATCGCTTGTTTGGCGCAGATCCAAATGTGCTGGGCCGCAAAGTTTACGCCGATACGGACGCCTACACAGTCATTGGTGTAATGCCTAAAGGATTTCGCCACCCCGGCAAGACATTGCGCAATGAAGTCGATATGTGGGGCACAGCCGGTTTTGCCGCGAACCCTTTCCCAAATCCACCCGTTCGTGGTCAACGCTTGCTGCCCGGAGCCATTGGTCGGCTGAAGGACGGTCTCACGGTTGAGCAAGCACAAGCCAAACTCGATGCCTTCACCGCTGAACTAAAGAACCAGTTTCCCAAAGACTACCCGTCCGAGCTTGGCTGGACAGTACGTCTGTTGCCGGCTCGCGAAGCGCTTGTTGGAAATGTGCAAAGAACTCTGATGGTGCTACTCGGTGCCGTCGGACTTGTTCTGCTTATCGGGTGCGTCAATATCGCGAACCTCTTACTTGCTCGTGCGTCTGGTCGACGACGTGAGATGGCAATTCGTTTGGCGCTTGGTGCTGGTCGAAAACGTTTAATAGCCCAACTTCTAACCGAAAGTTTGTTGTTGTCATTCGTAGGGGGAGCAATTGCACTCATCGTTGTCGCATCAACGATGAAGCTTCTTATCGGATTCCTGCCACCCGAGATGCCACGTCTAAATGAAGTTGGGATCAGCGCGCCTGTACTTGGATTTGTCTTTCTGATCTCAACTATTACTGGATTGCTCTTTGGTTTGGTGCCGGCGCTCCAAACCTCGCGCCCGGAAATCGTCGGCAACTTGAAAGAAGGAACCCTTGGATCGGGAACAGGCGTAAGCCATCAACACTTCCGAAGCGGTTTAGTAATTGTCGAATTCGCATTATCACTGGTCTTGATGATTGCGGCTGGATTGCTGTTGCGATCGTTTGGGCGCTTGCTGGAAGTGAATCCAGGTTTTGATGCAAAGAATGTCTTGCTGGCGCGAATCTGGTTGCCGGTTCCAAACAATCCAGAGAAGGATCCCTATCGCGATCCAGTGAAGCGCGCAGGTTTCATAAAAGAGGTTCTCCAACGTGCATCTACTTTGCCGGGTGTTCGCTATGCAGCGATCAGTGCCGGCAATGGCGTACCACTTCTTGGCCCACACAATTCGAATGGCTTCACGATTGAAGACCAGGCAAGTGCTGACAACACTGTGCCAACTGCACAAGGCAACTCTGTCAGTCCGGATTTCTTTAACGCGCTTCGGATTCCACTAATTCGCGGCAGAGTGTTCACCGCCGGCGATGATCAAGGCGCCGCGAACGTCATGGTAGTCGACGAAGCATTCGGCAAAAGATACTTCGCAAATCAGGATCCAGTTGGGCATCGTCTCAAGCCGGGAGGACGCGCCTCAAACGCTCCGTGGTTTACGGTGATTGGTGTTGTTGGAAACGTCAAGTCCGATGGTTTTGATCAACCGGATCAGCCGCACGTCTATATCCCTATTTTTCAAAGACCAGGCTACGCGATGGCTGTGTACCTGCAAACTGATCTGGATCCGATGATTGTCGCGAAAACACTTCGCGAGCAAGTCCAGGCCGTCGATCCAAATCTGCCCGTGTTTGGCGAACGCTCGATGGAGTCAGTTGTCTCGGAATCGCTCGGACAAAGGCGTTTCGCGATGCAGGTGGTCGCGTTGTTTGGCGTGCTCGCGCTGTTGTTGGCGAGCATTGGTATCTACGGTGTGATGGCTTACTCGGTCAATCAACGAACTCGAGAGATTGGTATTCGAGTCGCGCTTGGTGCATCGACAGGAGCCATCATGGGTTGGGTGCTGCGACAAGGTTTGGTCCTGATCGTAGTCGGAGTGTCGACAGGTCTCCTGGCTGCGTTCGGTTTGATGCGACTTCTAAGGAGTTTGTTATTCGGCGTGGCCGCGACTGACCTTGTGACTTATGCCGCACTGGCTGCCGTCCTCGCCGTTGTTGCATTAGTGGCTTGTTACATCCCTGCGCGCCGCGCGACGAGAATAGATCCGTTGATAGCGCTCAGGCATGAATAATCTCAGATTTCAGATCTCAGGATCTCAGATGAGGGAACGAAGAACCAAGAACTAAAGACGAAGCTCAAAGGTCCAAGACTATGAAAAACATCTGGCAAGACGTCCGCTACGGCAGCCGCATGTTGGCTAAGAACCCAGCCTTTACCGTGCTAGCTGTGTTTACTCTTGCTCTTGGAATTGGTGCGAACACGGCGATCTTCAGTGTCGTGAACGCCGTGCTCCTGCGTTCGCTGCCTTATGCGAAGGCGAACGAACTAGTAACCATTTTCATGAGTTCTCGCGGCGACGAACCTGAGTCGCACTTCCCGTACGCTCCGGCGCCCTACCTCAATCTCAGAGCGAACAATAACTCGTTCAGCGACATTGCTGCTCTAAGTAACAAAGGATGGCCCGTAAATCTAACTGAAGAAGGTGAGCCGGAGCGACTACAGGGCTTCCAGGTATCTGGAAACCTGTTCTCGGTGCTCGGCATCAATGCGGACCTGGGCCGGACGTTTTCCTCTGGGGAGGATCAACCCGGAGTGAATCATGTGGTCGTGGTGAGCAACGACTTTTGGCAGCGGCGCCTTGGTGGTAATCGAAATGTAATCGGCAAGCAGCTCACACTCAATGGTGAGCGATACAGCATCATCGGCATCATGCCTGCCGACTTTCGTTTCTATGCCAAGACTGATGTTTGGACTCCCCTGGTGTTTGATCCGAAAGAGCAGAATGAACGCCGTTCAAATTACCTCGAACTAATTGGACGTCTTAAGCCCGGAGTTTCAATCGCAAAAGCGGCTAGTGAGGCCGATCAGATCACCAGAAATTTTTACAGTGACCCGAAGTCCGAAATTCACACATTGTTGCGTCCTCCGCAGAGTTTGATCGCTCAAGAAGTGAAGCCAATGCTGTTTCTGCTGCTCTCGGCTGTTGGCTTCGTGTTGCTGATCGCTTGCGTAAACATGGCGAATCTTACATTGGCACGTGGCATCCTCAGGCGCAGAGAACTGGCGGTGCGAACTGCGCTGGGAGCGAGTAGATTTCGAGTCATCCGGCAATTGTTGATCGAAAGCGCTTTGCTTGCGCTCGCCGGTGGCGTGGTTGGCCTGCTCCTGGCAAATTGGGTCATCCGGTTTCTGATTGCTGGTTTGCCTGAGTATATCGCTGATGCAAATTCTCACGTAGGCCTTTTAAAAATCGATACAACGGCCCTGGTCTTCACACTCGCGCTTTCTTTATTGACCACAATTCTATTTGCGCTTGCACCTGCCATTCAGTTGTCACGTTTTGATCTAAATCGGGAGTTGAAAGAGAGCAACAGATCTTCATCGGTAACCAGGAATCGTTTCCGTTCAGCACTCGTCGTCACTGAAGTAACGCTGGCGATGATCAGTTTGGTTGGTGCTGGCCTGATGATTAAGAGTTTGTGGAAACTGGTGCACGTGAATCCGGGCTATGAACCCAATGGCGTTCTGACTGCGCGGATTGATCCTGCAGCGGACCGCTACAAAGATGCTGCACTTGATGCTTTCTATAAAGGACTATTGGAGCGCGTCGGAAGGATTCCGGGGATTTCCGACGTTGGAATCATCAACACCCTAAACGCCTCCACCAACTATTCAGTCGCTGAACATCCTCCGGTTCCAACAGAGCGTCAGGAATCGGTGCAGATGAACCAGGTTAGTGCCAACTACCTTAAGGCGATGGGAATTCCATTGCTTGCCGGTCGAGTCTTCGATGATCGCGACGTTAAAGGCGCTCCGAGGGTGATCATCATTGACCAGAGTCTTGCTCACAAAGAGTTTCCTTCCGAGAACCCGATTGGTAAGCACCTCAATTTTGGGAATGAATCATGGGAGATTGTTGGCGTTGCTGGCGGCGCTCGTTACTGGGGACTAAACGGTCCTCCCGTCCCGCAAATGTATTTCTCCTATCACCAAAAGAATTGGGGATCGATGGAACTGGTGATGCGCACTCATTATGCGGACCCGATGCGGTTGGCGAATGCCGTACGTGGTGAACTCGCAGCTATTGATAGGAATCAACCAATCCATACTTTCAAGACTCTGCAGGCGACAGTTTCTGAACTTGTGGCCCCGCAACGATTCAGTACGTTACTACTGGCGAGTTTTGCAGGTCTTTCCGCGTTGTTATCGGCGATCGGTATTTATGGTGTCATCTCTTACTCGGTTAGCCAGGGTATGCGCGACATCGGCTTGCGAATGGCGCTTGGTGCTCAACGTCGAGATGTGCTTCGCCTTGTGCTGAGGCACGGGATGTTGTTGACCGTCGTTGGCATCCTGCTCGGCCTGGCTGGGTCATACGCTTTGACACGATTGATGACGACGCTTCTTTTTGAAGTGAAACCAACCGACGCGATTACCTACGTCGCAGTGTCGTTCGCTTTGATTTTGATTGCACTGATTGCTTGTTACATCCCAGCGCGACGGGCGACGAGGATAGATCCTTTAGTTGCGCTGCGGACTGAGTAGGACGGCCTATGAGCTTTGAACTTTGTGCTTTGTACTTGAGTTTCATGCGAACAATGCACGAAGTGCAAAGAACCACAAAGCACAAAGAACGAAGTACAAAGCACAAAGTACCAAGCACAAATCCAAGGGGGAGGACTAAATACCATGCTTAACGACTTTCGCTTCGGCTTTCGAATGTTACTTAAGAATCCTGCGTTCACTGCAGTCGCGGTGCTCTCGCTGGCGCTTGGTATCGGGGCGAATACCGCAATCTTCCAGTTGCTCAATGCAGTGCGGTTGAAGACACTTCCAATCCGCGATGCGCAACAGTTGGCCCAGGTGAGGATGCGTGAGAGCGATGTTGAACTCACCCGGGGAAATAAAGCGTTCATGCGCTATTCGCCCATTACCAATCCACTGTGGGAGCAGGTTCGTGATCACCAGCAAGGATTTTCCGGCATCGCTGCCTGGGGAATGAGTGGATTCAATCTGGCCCAGGGCGGCGAAATGAAGCCCGCGCGTGGTCTATGGGTTAGCGGCGATTTCTTTAATGTTCTCGGTGTTCAGCCCGAACTCGGCCGTCTATTTAATCAGTCAGATGATCAGCGTGGATGTACTGCACCCGGCGTCGTTATTAGTCATGGCTTTTGGCAAAGTGAATTCGGCGGTGTTGCCGATGTAGTTGGACGTAAAGTCACGCTCTCAGATCACCCGCTTTCAGTCATCGGTGTTACGCCTCCAGGTTTTTTCGGTCTTGAGGTTGGTAAGTCATTTGATGTAGCTCTCCCTATCTGCGCCGATCCTATCTTCTCAGGCACAAATCAGAGACTCGACTCCGGCACAAATTGGTGGCTTATGGTTACAGGCCGACTTAAGCCGGGCTGGTCCATCGAACAGGCAAGTTCTCAAATAAGCTCAACGTCAGCGTCGATGTTTCAGCAGACACTTCCTTCCGACTATCCGAAACCAAGCGTTAACGATTATCTCAACTCACAGCTCGTGGTTGTTGACGGCTCGTCTGGATATTCGCTGCTTCGACAAAACTATGAGCGTCCGCTCTGGTTGTTGCTGGCCATCGCGGGGTTGGTGCTTCTGATTACGTGCGCCAACCTCGCGAACTTGTTGCTGGCACGCGCCAACACTCGCGAGCGAGAGATTGCGGTTCGTCTTGCTGTTGGTGCTTCTCGTTTACGAATTGCGAGGCAGTTATTGATTGAGACCGTCTTACTCGCAGCGATTGGAACAGCAATCGGCGCGGGTTTCGCACAAGCGTTAAGCAGACTACTCGTCAAGTCGATTGGATCAACCAACAACATTGTCTTTCTAGACGTCACTCCAGACTTTAGAGTGTTGGGTTTTGCCGCGGCAGTGGCGGCACTAACTTGTATCTGCTTCGGCCTGACTCCGGCTCTTCGAGCTACACGAATCAGTCCGGGTGCAGCCATGAAGGTCGCTGGACGTGGACTGACTGCCGGGCGTGAGCGATTCAGCATTAGACGTGGTCTGGTTGTGGTGCAAGTAGCACTCTCGCTTGTTCTTGTTGCCGGCGCGCTTCTTTTTACTCGGAGTTTGAACAAGCTTCTCACGCTCGACGCCGGATTCAAGCAAGACAACCTTCTCGTAACGAGTCTCGGTTTCAGTCGATTGAAGATTGAGCCGTTACAAAGGCTCGCATTCAGAGGTGAATTGCTTGAACGAATCAAGAACGTTCCCGGCGTCGATGACGCGACGGAGATGGACACGTTACCGCTGACTGGCGGAGGCAGAGGTAACAACGTCTGGTTGGAAGGTAGAACTCCAGAAGACCGCATAGGGTGTTCGTTCAACCGCATCGGCGTCGATTATCTGAAAACTTTACAGATCCCTTTGCTAACTGGTCGGTCTTTTGGTCCGAACGATTCCATCAATGCACCTCAAGTAGCAATCATCAATCAGACACTCGCGCGAATGTTGCACGAGACCAATCCGGTTGGAAAACGTCTCGTAGTCGAAGCCACGCCTGGTGCGCCTGAAACTTATTTTGAAATTATCGGCATGGCCCGTGACGCGAAGTTTGAAGATCTTCGCGAACAGGATCTGCCAGTCGTCTACCTGGTGAGCACACAGGATCCGTTTCCTTCAACCGGCCGACGATATCTCATTCGCTCAAGTCTTCCACCTGCGGCAATAACCGCAGCCGTTAATCGCAGTCTAATGGGATTCAATCCCGGACTCGATGTGAGCTTCCAGGTGTTTAAAACAATGGTCCAGGAGTCACTCCTCCGCGAGCGACTGATGGCAACGCTCTCAGGGTTCTTTGGCGTGTTGGCGTTGTTGTTGGCGAGCATCGGGCTCTACGGACTGTTGTCTTATGGCGTGACGAGCAGGACGAACGAGATTGGCATTCGCATGGCGTTAGGCGCGCAGACCAGGAACGTCATGTTGTTGATCTTAAAAGAAGCGGTGTTGCTGGTCCTTGTTGGCGTTGCTGTCGGCGTGCCTGTGGTGATTTATGTCTCTCGTTTTGCCGAGAGCTTATTGTTCGAACTTTCGCCGAATGATCCGGTGTCGTTGGTGCTGGCGAGCGGAGTCTTGCTGGTCGTCGCGTTAATGGCAGGTTATCTCCCGGCGAGACGTGCGACGAAACTGGATCCGTTGGTGGCGTTGAGAAATGAGTAAGTGGCACAGACTTCAGTCTGTGGTTGTTGAATTGAAAGGACAATGAGTTGAAAGAACACAGACTGAAGTCTGTGCCACTGTAATCAGCAATAGAGATCATGGAAACCTTATTTAAAGATCTTCGCTACGGTTTTCGCGGTTTGTGGAAGCATCCTGGCTTCACGGCCATCCTTATTGTCACTCTGGGACTTGGGATTGGAGCGAGCACTGCGATCTTCAGTGTCGTGAATGCTGTTGTGCTCCGACAACTGCCTTACAAACAAGCGGATCGCATTGTCGCAATTCAGGAACTTAATAGTGAAGGCAGAAAGGTACAAGTCACAGCCGCTAACTTCTACGATTGGCGGCAGCAGAACACTGTCTTCGAATACCTCGCCGCGATCAAAACGGGCAACGCGAATCTTGCACTTGCTGATCAGGCAGAACGGATTGATATCTCACAAACGTCAGCAAACTTTTTTTCGGTGTTTGGAGTTGAGCCTGAGTATGGACGCCTCTTCATTCCTTCAGACGAACAAGCCGGCCACGCGCCGATTACCGTCTTGAGTCATGCTCTCTGGCAACGACGATTTGGCGGCGACAAAAACATCCTGGGCAAGTCAATCACGCTCGATGGCAAGCCTTACACGGTTGTTGGTGTTGTCCCATCTTCTTTCCAGGATCCTTTTAAGAGTGAATTGTGGTTGCCGCCTTTGCGCCTCGTTCCGGAGCTGAACGAAGAAATGGACGTTACACAAATGCGCGGCATGGGTTACCTGGCTTCTGTGGCTTTGCTAAAGCCCGGTGTGTCGCTAGCCCAGGCGGTGACTGAAATGGAAACGATCACGTCCCGTTTGCGGCAGCAATATCCCGACACCAACAACCGGCGATTCAATCGAGTGGTTGGATTGCAAACAGATGTGATAGGAGACACGAGCGGAATGTTGTGGCTGCTCTTCGGCGCCGTCACCTTTGTACTGTTGATAGCATGCGCGAACGTGGCCAACTTGCTGCTGGCGAGTTCTGCTTCCCGTTACAAGGAGATGGCAATACGAGCCGCACTTGGTGCTTCGCGGTGGCGTGTTGCGCGGCAGTTGTTCACCGAAAGCACAATGCTTGCGTTGGCTGGAGGAGCTTTTGGTTTTCTCTTGTCATTCTGGTTGCTGTCGTTGATTAAGAAACTCCTGCCTGGTGATTTTCCACGCATCGACGAGATTCAGTTGGATTGGCGAGTTCTTGCCTTCGCTTTAGCCGCCTCAGTTCTCACGGGAATTCTGTTCGGGTTCGCACCGGCACTCCAATTCACTAGATCCGATGTTCAGGAGTCAATTCGTGAAACTGGACGAGGCACTATTGGCAGCGTGCGAAGTAGTCGTTTTCGACAAGTACTGATCGTTTCGGAGGTCGCACTATCTGTCGTTCTCCTTGCGGGAGCAGGCTTGCTATTCCGCAGTTTCATGCGACTCCAGGCCGTCAAAACTGGATTCGACTCGAAACAGGTATTGACCGCTCGCATTTCGCCTTCAGGCACCAATTTTAAAGACAACAGTGACTACGTCTCGTTTTATCAGCGAGCTATCGAAAAAATCAGCGTTGTGCCCGGTGTGAGTGACGTTGGCGCTATCAACACTCTTCCTTTAGGTAAAGGGCCGACACTCGGTTTCAGGATTGACGGGCGACCGATCACAACTCCTGATAAGTGGCCTGTGGCGAATTACCGGAACGTCACCCCAAATTACTTTAGAGCAATGAGTATCCCGATCGTGCAAGGTCGGGCCTTTACCGATCGAGACAATGCTTCGGCGCCCCTCGCGATGATTGTTAACCAGGCGTTGGCTGAGCAGAACTTTCCTGGCGAAAGCCCTATCGGTAAGCGCATCGGATTTCGTGGGCCTGCCAGCAACCAGGCCCCAGACTGGTATGAGATCGTTGGTGTAGCGGCGAATGTTCGCAGTCTTGAATTGCGCGAAGAGCCTGTCGCGGAACTTTATTTCTCCTCGTTTCAGGATCCGTTTGAAAGTATGTCGCTGGTAATCCGCTCCACTGTTGAACCGGAAAGTATTGCAGGTTCGATTCGCGAAGCTGTTGCTCAGATAGATCGCACGGTGCCTGTTTCAAATGTCGAGACGATGAAGCGCGTCGTCAGTACTTCAGTCACTCAACCTCGCTTCAATCTATTTCTTGTTGGTTTCTTTAGCGTCGTTGCGTTGTTGTTGTCAGCGGCGGGGATTTACGGAGTTACCGCTTACACAGTTGCGCAAAGAACGCATGAGTTGGGTATCCGCCTTGCTCTTGGCGCGCAGGTTGGCGACGTTCTCCAAATGATCATGCGAGAAGGTATGACAGTGATCGCGGTTGGTGTGGCACTTGGCTTAGCGGCTGCGTTTGGGCTGTTAAGGCTGATGAAGAGTTTGTTGTTTGGAGTGAGCGAAACCGATCCTCTGACTTATGTGGGGATCACTTTGGTGTTGATTTTAGTTGCTTTGATTGCGTGCTACATACCAGCGCGTCGTGCAACGAAAGTGGATCCGTTGGAGGCGCTTCGTTACGAGTAAGTGGCACAGACTTCAGTCTGTGTTGGTGGGGTAAAGGAAAGCAGCGTGAATAGAAAAACCCTGAGTTTATGGAAGGGGAAAGGAATCACAGACTGAAGTCTGTGCCACTCAACATCATGTTCCAAGATCTTCTATTCGGCATTCGAGTGCTCCTCAAGAACCCCGGCTTCACTGCCGTGGTCGTACTAACGCTCGGGCTGGGCATCGGCGCGAACGCAGCGTTGTTCTCTGTTGTGAATAGTGTGTTGCTGAAGCCTTTGCCGTTTCCACAGCCAGAGCAACTCATCACGATCGATCAAAGCAAAGCGAACTTCGAACGCGGCGCCATCCCTTATCCAAATTTCCTCGACATGCAACGGGAGAATCGCACGTTGTCGTCCATGGCAATCTCGCGCAACACCAGTTTCACTCTGTTAGGCCAGGGCGAAGCGGAACGCGTTAGTGCACGGATGATTTCGGCGGATTACTTTAAGGTCTATGACATTAAGCCTTCCCTTGGACGAACCTTTACACCGGAAGACGATCACCGTGGCTCGGAACCGGTGGCCTTGATCAGTGAGCGACTGTGGACGCGAAAGTTTGGCTCCGCAACGGACGTGATTGGAAAGGGCATTACGCTTAACGACAAGAGTTATCGAGTCGTCGGTGTCATTCCGAATAGCTTCATCTTTCTCGGCATCAATGATGTGTTTGTGTCGATCGGTGCATGGGACGCTCCTCCGTTACAAAACCGTGGTGCGGCATTGGGGATACACGGGATCGGACGTCTTAAGCAAGGAGTGTCTTTCGATCAAGCCCAGGCCGATTTCACGAGAATAATGAATCAGCTCGCTGAATCTTATCCCGCAACGAACAAAGGCAACGGTGCCAAACTTACTCCTCTCAAGCCTGCCCTGGTCGGCGACGTTCAATCCGTTCTGTTTTTGCTGCTGGGAGCTGTGGGGTTCGTACTCTTGATCGCGTGCGTGAATGTAAGCAACCTGATGCTCGCAAGATCCAAAGGAAGAGCTCGTGAGTTTGCCATCCGCGCTGCCCTCGGCGCCGCACGCTGGCGCTTGCTTCGTCAATCATTGGTCGAGAGCTTGTTGCTTTCGCTCGCTGGTGGCATTGGCGGATTGTTTATTGCACTGTGGGCCACACAAGCTGCGCTGAAGGCTTTGCCGAGTGCGTTACCACGCGCTCAGGAAGTTAGACTTGATGCTCGCGTCTTATTGTTCACTTTCGTTGTTTCAGTACTCACGGGAATCCTGGCCGGTTTCGTCCCTGCCCTGAAAGCTTCGCGTTGGAGCTTCAACGAAACATTAAAGGAAGGCGGGCGTGGAGCGAGTTCGGCTCGTGGTCGAGCCCAGGGATTTCTTGTTGCTGCCGAGATGGCGTTGGCTCTCGTCTTACTTATTGGCGCCGGACTGTTACTTCGTAGTTTGAACGTGCTTTGGAGAGTTGATCCTGGTTTTCGTCCAGACAATGTGTTGACTTTCGGAGTCACGTTCGCTCCTTCGATGGGGACAGCAACTGCAGAAACAACACGCGCACAGGCGCGTGATCTCAGCGATAAGCTTGCAGCGATGCCCGGCGTCAAAGCAGCTTCGCTATCGCTTGGTGCATCACCCTTAATCAATGAGGACGACATATTCTTCTGGGTTGATGGTCAGCCCACACCTGCAAGTCATGACGACATGTACATGGCATTGTTCTATGTGGTCGAGCCAGGATATTTGGACGCGATGGGTCTGAACCTTAAGAGTGGCCGGTTCTTCGTAAATCAAGACACTGAGAAAGCCACACGAGTCATAGTTGTTGACGAGACGTTAGCCCACCAGCGATTCGGAAACGAGAACCCGATCGGAAAACGCATCCATCTTGACGATGGTCAGGAGCCTTTAGAGATCATCGGCGTCGTCGGCCATGTAAAGCAGTGGGGCATTGATTCAGATCACACTCAAAGTCTTCAAGCGCAACTCTACCTGCCGTTCAGAGCTCTACCCGACAATCAGATAGCCGGAACTAGTGGAGTGAGTGTTGTGCTTCGTGCAGGTGAATCCGCAGGCACGGGGCCGGCATTTTTTAATTCCGTACGGAATGTGGTGCAGCAGCATAGCAACCAGAATGTGATTGCAAATGCGCAAACGATGAATGAAGTGATCTCAGATTCTCTCTCTGAACGTCGTTTCTCAATGGCGATACTGAGCGCGTTTGCCGCTGCTGCGTTGTTGATGGCGAGCCTGGGAATCTATGGGGTTATTTCATACCTCGTTGGACAGCGAACACACGAACTTGGTATTCGCCTATCGCTCGGTGCAACACGATGGGACATTCTCCGTCTCGTTCTGGGCGATGGGATGAAGATGACAATCACCGGTGTCGCGTTCGGTTTGTTGGCGGCATTTGGACTGACGAGGTTGATGACAAAGATGTTGTTTGGAGTTAGTGCAACTGATCCGGCAACGTTTGCTTTGATTTCTCTTTTGTTGATGTTCGTTGCGTTGTTGGCCTGTTATGTCCCGGCAAGGCGAGCTACGAAAGTTGATCCATTGGTAGCGCTGAGAAACGAATGAGTGGCACAGACTTTAGTCTGTGCAGTTGGAATCTAAGAGCTTTAGGCTCAGAGAGACACAGACTGAAGTCTGTGCCACACGTTTGCAGAGTCTTCGACGCATAGCGTCGCTTGAAAATTCAACGTCCTGTTCATGCGTCGCCACGCGACGCGAGGCATTCAATTTAGGCAACCCGGCATTGAAATGCCGGGCTAAATTCAACCGACGCTACGCGTCGAAGCGATCAGCGATCAGAAATCAGAAATCAGCAATCAGAAATCAGAAATCAGCATCAGAAATAGCTATGCATAACCTACTAAAAGACATTCGTTACTCCCTTCGTAGTCTTGCGAAGCATCCCGGCTTTACCGTTGTGGCTGTGATCACATTGGGCTTAGGAATTG
>Ga0157378_10000736_pt1 | contig 30581 bp, 40 predicted proteins | sample M65metaG_FD_115309 | JGI IMG/M metagenome (GOLD analysis project Ga0157378, IMG submission 115309) | Miscanthus rhizosphere microbial communities from Kellogg Biological Station, Michigan, USA - M6-5 metaG | ecosystem: Host-associated > Plants > Roots > Rhizosphere > Soil | place: USA: Michigan... | reverse complement strand
TGGAGATGCCCGAGGACAAGATCCGCAAGGTGCTCAAGATCGCCAAGGAACCGATCTCGATGGAAACGCCGATCGGCGACGACGAGGATTCGCATCTCGGCGATTTCATCGAGGACACCAACGTCGAATCGCCGGTGGAAGCCGCGACCGGCACGGGTTTGACGGAAACCGTGCGCGACGTGCTCGGCGGTCTGACGCCGCGCGAAGCGAAAGTGCTGCGCATGCGCTTCGGCATCGACATGAACACCGACCACACGCTGGAAGAAGTCGGCAAGCAGTTCGACGTCACGCGCGAGCGCATCCGCCAGATCGAAGCCAAGGCGCTGCGCAAGCTGCGCCATCCGTCGCGCAGCGAGCAGTTGCGCTCGTTCCTCGATCTGGAATAGAGCAGGCAAGCCGGGGCGCGTTTGCAACGCTCCAGCACGCCGCAGTCGTCACCTCTCCCGCTGGTGGGAGAGGTCGCGCCGGCAGGCGCGGGTGAGGGTGGCGCCAGGTGCCGAAGTGCCGCTCTCAGCCCACGTCGAAGAAAAACTGCTCGTGGACGATTTTGCCGCCGCGCACGCCGTAGACGCAGATCTCGGTCATGTTGACCCGACCGCGACCTTTCATGGTCGCATCGAGCGTCATGGCGACGCTGAACCAGTTGCCGGCAACAACCGCGTCGCTGACGCTGCTGTCGTGCACGGCCTCCAGCATCGCCTGGAACTTGTGCCCTTTCTCGAGAATGGCTGGCAGTCCCTTCGCGTTGCCCAATGCATTCGCCGGCATGTTCGGCGGTTCGATGCTGACCGCATCATCGGCATACAGTTCTTTTTGCGCCTGTTCGTACGCGCCTTTGCGGCACAGCTCGACGAGGCGCTTGGCAATCTGTTCGGTAGTCATGACGTGAACTCCTGCACTGCGTGAGGGAAGCTCAGCTTAGGACCGGGCTGCTGACAGCATTGCGTCAGTAGGAATTTGGGGCCGGCGGCCGGTAAACTCCGCGGCGGAGCGATCGATCGTCGCGCGGCGTGGCAAAGGGTGAGGTTGCGGGTGCGTGACGGCCACCCTCACCCCGTGCCCTCTCCCGCCAGCGGGAGAGGGGGAGTGATCGTCGCGCGGCAGCGGCAAATTGAATCGGGTTGAGGCGGCGTTGCCCTCACCCCGTACCCTCTCCCGGCGGGAGAGGGGGAGTGATCCTCGCGCTTTGCGCGAGATCGGTATTTGATTGAAGCTGGGGGCCTGTAGCACAACGGTTAGTGCAGGAGACTCATAATCTCTTGGTTGCAGGTTCGAATCCTGCCGGGCCCACCAACTCTGCAACGTTGTCCGCGTGTCGACTTTCCGAGGTGTGCGTCAGCCGCGCATCGATTGTTCTCTCGGTGCACAAAAAAGAAGCGGCCGCTCCGGGGAAGAGCGGCCGCGGGTACTGCCCGTCTGCTGGGGGACAGAAGGATGGGCAGCGCGGTCACTCTACTCAGAGGTTGTTAATTCCGGCCAAAGCTTGCTCGGAGGGGCGGAAGTGCAGCAGGAACGCGCGTTCGCCGGCGTCTCCGGCGCTTTCCTGCAGCAGCCAGCCGCAGCGTTCGCACACGCGCCGGATCATGCCCAGGCCGAGCACGCGATCGGCTTCGCCGGGACGCGCCGCGGCCGGGCTGGCCGCGCTGGATTGGTCGTGCGCGATGCGCACGCTGTCGTTCGTCAGCTGCACGTGCAGCACGCCGCCGTCGGCAAATTGCGTGGCCGCACGCAGCAGGTTGCCGAGCACCACGTCGAGCACGCGCTGCGGCACCGGCACCGCGACGCCGGGCACGCCGTCGTGCACCACGCGCAGGCGCTTTTCGCGCAGCGCATCGGCGCGCTGGCGCAGCAGCTGGCGCAGCACCGCGTCGACATCGGCGGTGCTGCCGTGCGCATCGCGCTCGTCGCTGCGCGCCAGCACGAGCAGTGCATCGAGCAGGTCGCGCAACTCGTCGGCGCCGCGCTGCATGCGTTTGAGGCGCGCTTCGGTCGGCGCGTCGCGCTGCGCATCCATCATCACTTCGATCGCGCCGCGGATCACCGCCAGCGGCGTGCGCAGCTCGTGGCTGGCGTCGGCGGTAAACGCGCGCTCGCGCCGCACGTACTCGTACAGCTTGGCCTGGTAGCGGTCGAACGCCTGCGCCAGCGCACCGACTTCGTCCGCGGCGAAGTCCGGCGCCAGTGCCGCCACGCCGCGGCGCGACGGCTCGAGCACTTCGACCTGCTGCGCCAAGCGCCGTACCGGCGCGATCGCACGCCCGGCCCAGGCCCAGCCGAGCCACGCCGACAGCAGCGTGCCGAACACGACCAGCGCGATCAAGTCGCGCACCAGGCGGCGTTCACGTACGCTTTCCAGGCCGATGTCGAGCACCACGTATAACTTTTTACCATTGACATTGTATACGGCGACGTGGCGTTCACCGCGGCCGTCGTCGCCGATCTCGTAGGTACCCGGGGCCAGCGCGGCGATCCCCGGCGGCGGGGCGTAGCTGCCTTCGCCGCCTTCATTGAACACGTAGAAGTGGCGCGTGCGCGGATGCGGCGTGCGCCCGTCGTCGGCGAAGCGCTCGCGCAGGTAGTCGCCTTCGACGCGCAGCATCTCCGTGATCAGGCGATGCACGTACGAATCGGAAAAGTGCACGGCAACGAATGCGACACAGGTGCTGACGACGAAGCCGAGCAGGGCGAACGTGAGCGCCACACGCGTGCGCAAGGAAACGCGCGGCCGCGGCTGCGCGCGCGTATCGACGTCGAGTGCCGGCGCCACTCGCTCAGGCGTCGGCTGATTCGGCAATTCGGTAACCGAAGCCATGAACGGTATGCAGCAGGCGTGTCTCGAACGGTCGGTCGATGATAGACCGCAGCACCGACAAATGCGTGTGCAGCGTGGCGATGTCGCCGCCGGAGTCGCCCCACAACGCGTGCGCCAGCTCGGCGTGCCGCACCAGGTGTGGCGCCTGGCGCAGCAGCGCCTCGAGCAGCACGAACCCGGCGCGGGTCAGAGTCAGGTTCTGGCCGGCGCGGCGCACGCTCAGGTTGACCGGATCGAGTTCCAGGTCCGCGATGCGCAGCAGCTCGCCCTGCTGCAGCCGACCGCGCCGATGCAGGGCGCGGATGCGCGCTTCGAGTTCCTTCATCTCGAACGGCTTGACCACGTAGTCGTCGGCGCCGCGCGCGAAGCCGGTCAGCTTGTCGTCGAGCGTGTCGCGCGCTGTGAGCATCAGCACCGGCGTGTCGCGATGCGCTTCACGCAACGCGCGACACAAGTCGAGGCCGTCGAGCTTGGGCAGGCCGAGATCCAGCACGATCACGTCGTAGGCGCCGTCGAGCGCCATGCGCAGGCCTTTGGCACCGTCGGCCGCGTGATCCATCACGAAGCCACGGTGCTCGAGGAAATCCCAGATGTTCGCGGCGATGTCGCGCTGGTCTTCGATCAGCAGAATGCGCAGCATGGCTGCCAGGGAAACGGGAGAAGAGGGCGCCAGCGTGCGATGCGACGCCTTAAGAATTTCTGAATTCAGCCGTCGGGGCGGTCTGCACGGGCGCTGGCGCGAGCGGCGCAGCGGGCGCGCCCACGAGCATGCGCGCCCGGCGCCAGCCGCCGTAGCGGTAGTACGCGATCGACAGCAGCATCGACACCAGCGAGCCGAGCGGAAAACTCCACCAGATCGCGTCGGCCTGCCAGCGCGACAGCAATGCGTAGGCAAACGGGATGCGCACCAGCCACAGCGCGACGAACAAGATGACGAGCGGCGGGATCACCGCGCCGGTGGAACGCACCACGCCGGCCAGCACGAACGACACACCGAAAAAAACGAACGACCAGACCACGATCGCATTGATGTGCTGCGCAATGTCCAGCGCGGCACTGTCTGCCGGCAGGAACAGCCCGAACGCGGCGCGGCTGAACAGATACACCAGCACGACCAGCGTGCCGGTCTGCAGGAAGTTGTAGCCGACGCCGGCCAATGCGACGCGTCCGACGCGATCCCATTTGCCGGCACCGACGTTTTGCGCCGCCATCGACGACACCGCCATGCCGACCGCGATCCCCGGCATTTGTATATAGTTCCACAACTGGAAACAGGCGCCGTACGCGGAGGTGGTCTGCGAGCCGTAGCGGTTGACCAGCGAGATCATCACCACCATCGACAGCGACATCACGATCATCTGCAGCCCCATCGGAATGCCCTTGGCGACCAGCGCGCGCAGGATTGCCGGATCGATCTTCAGATAGTGCGTTTCGCCGCGATGCAAGGCGAGAAAATGCCGCGTGCGGTACAGGTACGTGACCAGTGCCGCGAGCGTGATCACCTGCGCCAGCAGTGTCGCCAGCGCAGAGCCGGCAATGCCCAGGCGCGGTATCGGCCCGAGGCCGAAGATGAACAGCGGGTTGAGTCCGATGTCGAGAACCACGTTCAGCAGCAGGAACACGAACGGCGTGCGCGCGTCGCCGGCGCCGCGCAGCGTCATGCTGATGAACGCGAGCACGTACATGAACGGGATGCCGAGGAAGATCACGCGCAGGTAGGCGATTGCCAGCGGTACTGCGTCGGCGGGCATGTGCATCCAACCGAGCAGGCGCTCGGACAACGCAAAGCCGAGCACGGCAAACAGCACCGAGAGCACGACGAAGAAGCTCAGGCAGGTACCGACCGCGCGCTTGGCCTGGTCGATGTTGCGCGCGCCGACGCTTTGCGCGACCAGGATATTCGCCGCCATGCCGACGCCGAACATGGTGCCGATCATGAAGAACAGGATCGTGTTCGCGTTCGATGCCGCGGCGAGCGCCGCTTCGCCCAGGCCGTGCCCGATCCAGATTGCGTTCACCGAACCGTTCAGCGACTGCAGCACGTTGCCGGCCAGGATCGGCAGCGAAAACATCAGTAGCGTCTTGCCGATGGCGCCCTCGGTCAGCGCCTGCGTGGGATGTCGGGGCGAGTTCATGTCGTCCGGTTCGCGCAGCGGGATTCTCCCGCGCAAGTGATACCGCGCCAGACGCGACGAATGGCACCCTTGCGCCGGGCACGCTGCGATTATGATGGCAAGCACGCGTTGTGCGTGCGTTGTTTCTGACGGAGATTACCGTGCGGTTCAGTCGCTTGATATTTGTCGCATGCCTCCTGCTGGCGGGCTCGGCCAGCGCCGCGATGGATCCGGCCGCGTTGCAGCATCTGCATTGGCGCCTGGTCGGACCGTTCCGCGGCGGCCGCGTGCTGGCGGTCGCCGGCGTGCCCGGCGATGCGCGGCATTTCTATTTCGGTGCGGTCAATGGCGGCGTGTGGGAAACGAACGATGCCGGCCGTACCTGGCAGCCGAAGTTCGACGCGCAGCCGATCGGCAGCATCGGCGCGATCGCCGTGGCGCCGTCGGCGCCGCAGACGCTGTACGTCGGCAGCGGCGAAGCCGACATGCGCTCGGATATCGCGCAGGGCGACGGCGTATACAAATCCACCGACGGCGGGCGCAGCTGGGCCAACGTCGGCTTGCGCGACAGCCAGCAGATCGCGCGCGTCCTGGTGCATCCGGACAACGCCGACCTGGTGTACGTCGCCGCGCTCGGTCATCCGTACGGCCCGAACGCCGAGCGCGGAGTGTTCCGCTCGCGCGACGGCGGCAAGAGCTGGCAGAAAATCCTCGGACCTGACAGCGCCACCGGCGCAGCCGATCTGGCGTTCGAGCCGGGCAATCCGCGCGTGCTGTACGCCGCGCTGTGGCAGACGCGGCGTCCGCCGTGGAGCATCTACGCGCCATCGAACGGTCCGGGTAGCGGAGTATACAAATCCACCGACGGCGGCGACAGCTGGCAGCGCATCGAGGGCCATGGTTTTGCGGCGCATGTCGGGCGCGTCGGCTTCGCGCTTTCCGCGGCGGCGCCACGACGCGTGTACGCGATCGTCGACGGCGACGAAGGCGGCTTGTACGCATCCGACGATGCGGGCGCGAGCTGGACGCGCAAGAGCGCGGACCAACGCATCTGGGCGCGCTGCTGGTATTTTTGTTCGATCACGGCCGATCCGCGCAACGCCGAGCGCGTCTACGCGATGAACACGATCGTGCTGCGTTCCGACGACGGTGGCGCCACGTTTTTGCCGCTCAAAGGCGATCCGACCGGCGATGATTTCCACGCGTTGTGGATCGACCCGAATGCGCCGGAGCGGCAGATCCTCGGCTCCGATCAGGGCGCGCAGGTCACGCTCAACGGCGGTGTCACCTGGAGCTCGTGGCACAACCAGCCGACCGCGCAGATCTATCACGTCAGCACCGACCGCCGCACGCCGTATTGGATCTACGGCGCGCAGCAGGATTCCGGCGCGCTCAGTCTGCCCAGCCGCGGCGACGGCAACGACGGCATCAACATGACCCAGTTCCACGAACTCACGGTCGGTGGCGAAAGCGACAACATCGCGCCGGATCCCGACGATCCGCAGACCGTGTTCGGCGGCCGCGTCGACAAGCTGGATCTGAAGAGCGAACAGACGCGTCACGTCGATCCGACGTTCGCCGAACCGGATCTGTACCGCCGCACCTGGACCCTGCCGCTGGCGTTCTCGGCGCGCCAGCCGCACGTGCTGTACTTCGCCAACCAGAAATTGTTCCGCACCGCCGATCGCGGCGAACACTGGGACGCGATCAGCCCCGATCTCACGCGCCCCGATCCGGGTGCGCCGGCGACGTTGGATGCGAGCGCCGCCGCGAACAATCTCGGCAACGGCCCGCGCCGCGGCGTGATCTACGCGATCGCGCCATCGCGCACCGCCGACAAGGATCTCTGGCTCGGTACCGACGACGGACTGATCTGGCGCACGCGCGACGAAGGCGCGCATTGGGACAACGTTACGCCGAAGGCGCTGGCGCCATGGTCGAAGGTCGGCACGATCGACGCATCGCCGTTCGACGCCGACAGCGCTTACGTCGCGATCGACCGGCACCGGCTCGACGATTTCAAGCCGTACATCCTGCGCACGCACGACGGCGGCAAGAGCTGGCAGGCGACCGCCGGCGGTATCGCCGACGGCAGCTTCGTCAACGTCGTGCGCGCCGACCCGGTGCGACGCGGACTGCTGTACGCCGGCACCGAGAAGGGCGTGTACGTGTCGTTCGACGACGGCGCGCAGTGGCAGCCGCTGCAGAACGGCCTGCCGGTCACGTCGGTGCGCGACCTCGAGGTCCACGACGCCGATCTGGTGATCGCCACGCACGGCCGCGGATTCTGGGTGCTGGACGACATCAGCGCGTTGCGCCAGCTCGATCGCGACGACACGCGCACGGTACAGTTGTACGCACCGCACGACGCGCTGCGTATCCGCACGCCGGAGTTCACCGGCACGCTGCTGCCGCAGGACGAGCCGCGCGCGCCGAATGCGCCGGCCGGCGCGTACATCGACTACGTGCTACCGGCTGCGCCGCAGGCGCCGCTGCTGCTGGAGATCCTCGACGCACAAGGCGCGCTGGTGCGGAAGTACTCCAGCGCCGAGCATGCGCCGGCGCCGGATCTGGCAAAAATGGAAAATGCACCGGAGTGGACAAATGTACCGGTGCCGCCGGCGGCGACCGCCGGCGCGCACCGTTTCGTCTGGTCATTGCGCTACCCGGCGCCCGCGGCGCTCGCCGACGGCAACCCGTTTGCCGACGGCGTGTGGGCCGCACCCGGCAAGTACACGGTGGCGCTCACAGTCGACGGCCAGCGCTTGACCCAGACCCTGACCATACGCCCCGATCCGCGCATGCAACTGGAGCAGGCTGCGTATGCGCAGCAGTTCGCGCTCGCGCGCGAGATCGAGGCGCAGCGCGCGCAGCTCGCACCGGCGGTAGCCGCCGCCGGCAGCATGCTGCAGCAACTCAAGGCGCGTCGCGCGGACACGCCGGCGTTGGCGCACGAGATCGATGCGCTCAGCACGCGCGTGTACGCACTGGCCGGCACGCACCCGGCGGCGAATCCGAAAAACGGCTGGGCGTTCCCGCCGCTGAGCACGCACACACTGCGTTTCCTGGCCGATTCGCTCGAGCAATTGCAGAAGGCAGTCGACGACGCCGACGCGGCGCCGTCGCCGGACGTGCAGCACGGCTTCCTCAAGCTCAAGCCGATGCTGGCCGATACGCTGCGTGACTGGCACGCGCTGCAGGGCAACGAGATTGCCGCGTTGAACGTCAAGCTCAAGGCGGCGCAACGTGAAGTGCTGGGCGAGGCAAAATAGCGCAGCGCGACGGGTGAGGGTCGGGCGCAGCGATGCGTCGAGTCAACGCCGGACCCTCATCCGGCGCTGCGCGCCACCTTCTCCCGAGGGGAGAAGGAACTGCAATGCGTTTACCTCTCCCACCGGGAGAGGTCGGCGCGCGCAGCGCGACGGGTGAGGGTCGGGCGCAGCGATGCGTCGAGTCACCGCCGGACCCTCATCCGGCGCTGCGCGCCACCTTCTCCGAGGGGAGAAGGAAGGCGGTCGCTACTTCAGCAACTCCGCGAACGTGCGCGCAAACGTGTGCACGTCGCCGGGCCAGCGCGCGGAAACATAGTTGCCGTCGCGCACCACGAACGCACAGCGCGCGTCGCTGGCGCTGTCGCGGTGCAGGCCGCTGCTCTTGCGCCAGTGATGTGCTGCGTCGCGCGGTACGTCGAGGAAGTCCTCGGGCCGCGCCAAGGCGCGCGTGACTTCGGCTTGCACGCTGCGATAGCCGGCCGCCTCGCCCGGTTGCTCGACGTAGGTGCGGTAGTAATTGCGGTCCCACCAGCGACCGGCGTAGCGGTTGATGAGCCACGCCGACTGCTCCAGCTTCCAGGTCAGCGCCGTGGTCTTGCGCCCGTGCAGGACGCTGCGCCCGGTCGCCGGCGATACGCTGCGTGCGGCCAGCACCACGCCGTGGCAGATTGCCGCGACAGGTTTTCCCGCGTCGAAGAATTGCGCCACAACGCGTTGCAGCGGCGCGCTTTCCAGATATTCACGCATGCCGGGCGCGTGCCCGCCGGGCAGCAGCAACGCGTCGAACCGCGTGGCGTCGACATCGTCCCAGTGCAGCGGCGATGAAAATGCCGCATTGTCCACAAGTGCGCGATACGCATCGCGCGCGGCGCGGTTCGCGCGCAGCAGCAGCCCGACCAGCTTGAGGTGGCGCAGGGCGGGCACGCGGCTCCAGAAATCCAGGCCGCAACCGCTCAGCATCACCGGATCGGCGCGTGCGATCGCGCCGTCCGGCGTGGCGAACACGAGTTCGTGTCCAGCCTCGCGCAGGATGCGCCAGGGCACGGCCGCCTCGCTCGGATCGAAGTCCGTGCGTGGCAGCGGCACGAGGATCCTCATGGTAGCGGCGACGCGGCCGCGGGCGCGCTGCGCTTGAGCCAGGCGTATACCGGCAGGCCGGCGAGCAGCAGCCCGGCACCCCACAGCAACACGACCGTGCCGGTGCCGATCAGCGCCCACACGCTGTAGACCAGCCCGGCCAGCGCGACCGGCTTGCGCCACGCCGCGCGATCGGCGAACCGGCCGTCCAGTTTCCAGAACGCCGCGGCGGTGAACAGATACGGCAACAGGCAAGCGGCGGTGGCGAGCAACGCGGCGGAGGTGAACACGCTGACCAGCGAGCCGTTGTAGTTCGTGCACACCAGCAACGAGGCGAGCACGCTGCCGATCACCAGGCCGGTGCGCGGTGTGCCGCGTTCGTCGACCTGCGCGAACGGACGCGGGAACAGATTGTCGCGCGCCGCCGCGAACGGGATCTGGCCCTGGATCAGGATCCAGCCGTTGAGCGCGCCGAGGCACGACACCGCCATCGCCAGCGCCATCGCGATGCTGCCGGCGTCGCCCCACAGCGCGCGCGCGGCATCCGCGAACGGCGCGGGCGAGTCCTTCAACTGCTGCAGCGGCACCAGCCCGAGCACGACCGTGCACGCGGCCACCGTCACCGTGGCGGCGAGCACGATGCCGATCAGCGTCGCGCGCGGCACGGTGCGTTCGGCATCGGCGACGTGTTCGGCCGGAATCGTGGCGGACTCGAAGCCAAGCAACGCCCATAGCGCGAGCGCAGCGCTCGCAGTGGTCACGTCGAGCAGGCTGTTCGGGCTTGGGTTGAACGGCGTGAATGCGCGGAAGTCCATCGCGCTGGCCCCGATCACGATGATCGCGATCAGCGGCAGCAGCTTGAGGATCGTGGTCACGAGCTGCGCGATGCCGGCGCTGCGCACGCCGGCCAGATTGCACGCGGTACACAGCCACAGCACGCCGAGCGCGCAGGCGGCGGCGCGCGCCGGGGTATCGAGCAGTCCCGGCAGCAGCGAAGTCACGCTGCCGGCAAACGCGACCGCGATTGCCGCAACCGCACACCAGGTCGAGATCCAGTAGCACCACGCCATCATGAAGCCGACGAAATCGCCGAACGCGATGCGCGAAAAAGTATACGGGCCGCCGCAGATCGGATAGCGCCGGCCGAGATCGGCGAACGCGAGCGCGAGCAGCAGCGCGCCGACCGTGCTCAAGCCCCAGCCGAGCAGGCTCGCCGCGCCGTACGGCGCGAGTGCGGCCGGCAGCAGGAACACGCCGGAGCCGATCATGTTGCCGACAACCAGCGCGGTGGCGCTCCACAGGCCGAGCGCGCGCGCCGGCGAGTTCATGCGTCGCTCGCCGCTTCGCGCAGCGCGCGCCGGTACAACTCGTGGAAATGATGCACGCCGGTTTCGCGCTTCGGATTCAGGCGCCCGGCGAAATACGAACCGGACGCCAGGCGCTGTTGCACCTGCTCGCAGATCGCGATGTCCTCATGCTGCACTTCGTCGCTGAAGTTCTGGTCCTGCGTGCGCTGCTGTGCGTCTGCTGCGCCGACGTGATAGAAGTAGTCGAAGTCGATGCGGCAGCGCGACGCGTCCAACGCCACCACGCGATTGGTCTGCAGCCGGCCGGGCAGGATGTTGAGCATCGTGTTCGGCCAGATGAAGTAGTACAGCGCCTCGCCGTTGCCGTACAGCGTCGGCGCGCTTTCCAGCGGACTGTGTTGCAGCGAATACCACTCGGTCAGCTCGGTCGTGTAGCTGCGGTAGTCGAGCATGCGGTTGAGCGCCGGGTGGATGTGCGGTACGTGGTAGCCCTCGAGATAATTGTCGACGTAGGCCTTCCAGTTGCAGCGCACCTCGTAGCTGACGCGGTGATGGAATTCGTAGTCGGCAATGCGATGGCCGTGCAGGCGCGCATCGATTCCCGCCAGTACCTGCGTCAGCGCCGACGCACGATCCAGCGCGACGAACACGAGCCCCTGCCATTCGCTGACCTGTGCTTGCGGCAGACGGATGCTTCCTAAGTCGAAATCGGCCGCATCCTGCATCTCCGGCGCGCTGCGCAATTGGCCGTCCAAATTGTAGGTCCAGCCGTGGTACTTGCAGCGCAGCGCTTTCGCGCCGCGCCCGTCGCAGGTAGCCAACGGGCCGGCGCGGTGCCGGCACACGTTGTGCAGCGCACGCAGTGTGCGGTCCTCGCCGCGCACCAGCACCAGCGGCACGCCGGCGACTTCCGCCACCACGTGATCGCCCGGCTCGCGCAGTTGCGCCGCGTGCGCGACCAGTTGCCAACTGCGCGCGAACACCGCGCACTGCTCGCGCGCGAACTGCGCAGGTTCGGTGTACAGCGGCGCCGGCAGCGCGAGTGCAGTCTGCAATGGCTGCGGTTGCAACCAGTCCGGATCGCGCGCACGCGCGTCGAAGGTGACAGCCATCGAAGATTCCCTCAAGCAGGTGGGGTGTTCAGTATCCCTGATTTTCCGCGCGCGCGAACCGGTGTCTTCGGGAATAGGCGACGTGCGGCGCGCGCAAACGCGCAGCGGCGCCGCAGCGGACACTCGGCGCAGCGCGGCGCGGCGATACGGCACAGTTCCTGGCCGTGGTGACGCAGCAACAAGTGCGCGTCCTGCAGCGCGCGCGCACTCGCCGGCAGCGCGGCGCCGGCGGCCACGCCGGCTTTGTATTGCCGCGCATAGGACGTGTCTTCGGCAATCAGCCCGAGCCGCACGAGCACGCGTAAACCGTTCGATTCCGGCGCCAGGCATCTCTTTCGACCCGAGAACAGCAGGATGCGATCCGCGCCCGGCGCGGCAATGCCGGGAAAGCGGCGCAGTGCACGCTGCGCCTGCGCCGGCGGTTCGTCGAGCGCGCGCTCCAGGTCGCCGTCGAAATCCGCACGAGCGATACGCGCGCACTCGCGCAGCTTGACCGCGAAGCGCGTCTTCAGAATGCCGTGCGCGGTGACGCGCTCGAGTTGCGCGCGGTCGGCGCGCAGGATCGACTCGGGATCCGTGCCGATCGAATCGCGCAGCAGCGCGAATGCGGCGTGTCGGCGCTCCGGCGGAGCGAGGTAGGCGACGGTTTCCAGCAGCACCAGCTCGAACGCGCGGATGCTCGGCGGCCGCTCGGGCTTGCCGTAGTGGCGCCGCAACGCCGCGATCGCCCGGCGCAACGGCGAATCGTTCGTCGACATCGGCTGTCCCCGTGAACACGCGACGCTGCCTTGCGGCCAGCATAGCGCGGCGGCCGCGCGCTACGCCATCGCCTGCGCGCTGCGCTGCAGCTCGAGCAGACACTGCAGCGCCAGTTCGGCGCGTTCAGCCGGCACGAACACGTGGTCGTGGTGCGCGGCGGCTACGACATTGCAGCTGATGCCGGCCGCGCCGAGCGCTTGCGCGAACGCCGCGGTGAAGCCGACCGCATCCAGTGCGGAATCGACGGTCAGCGTGATCCAGGCGGCGCGAAACAACACGCACAAGCCGGCGTCCCGCGCCGCGCTCTCTTCCAGGATCACCGTCGTGCCCTCGGTTTCGCGGAACGTGGCCACGACGCCGTCGGCGGGCAAGACCTGCCCGTGCGGCACGACCGCATAGACGTATATACCGCCATTGAGCCGCGGTTGCATCGAGCACAGCAGGCGCTGCAGGCCGGATACCGGCATCACGCCGGATCCCCGTGCGCTGCCGCGCGCGCCTCGGGCAGGCGCGGCGATTGCGGTTTGATCGGGTTCATCGTCCACCTCGCCGAAGCAGCGCGCGCTACAAGTTATCCCACACCGCGCGCAAGCCGAGCCCGTGCAGCGCACCGATGCCGAGGCAGATGGCCGAGCTCCACCACCAGAACGCGGTGGCGCGTCCGGTGGCGGCCAACGGCAAGACCACCAATCCGCGCAGCCAGTAGACGCCGGTGATCAGGCACAGACCCAAGCGCAACAGCGGCAGGCGGCCAATCACCCCCGCGCCGGACAATGCGTACAGCGCCCATACTGACAACACACAGACGATGAACGAGCTGACCAGGGTCGGATAGCGATCACCCGCCGCGGCCATCTGCGCCATGCGTTCGCCGGCGCCGAAGAAGCGGTACCACGGTGCGCCGAACACGATGCAGCCGACATGCAGCAGCGCCGCCACGGCGTTGGCCACGGCGGCGGCGAGCAGGAAGGGATCGATGCCGGCATTCATCGTGTTGCGCTCGTCTCAGGAACACTGCCCGGGTTCGACGCGCGTGTCGAAGCTCTGCTGCACTCGGCCTTCGGTGTAGCTGGTGGTGAACGTCATCGCGAAGCCCTGGCGCAGGATCTCGCGTGCCGGATCGGCACAGGCGAAGGTCTTCATGTTGCGCTTCACGGTGTCCTCTTGCGTCGCCGCGAGTTGCGCCGACACACCGCTCAACGTGTAGAAGTAATGCACCGTGCTGCCGTCGAAATCGACCTTGGTCAAGGTCGTGCCGGAGCCGAGATCGCGCGGCAATTGCGCATTGATGTCCTTGACCATGGTGACGATCAGCTCGCTGGCCGGCTTCTGCTTCGGCAGCATCAGCTTCGTGATCGCCTTCGGCACGATAATGATGATCGCCAGCGCGGCGATGATCTTGAATACTCGATTCACGCAAATCCCCTGAGATTGAGAGTGGGTCCGGCGCTGCGGCCGGACCGATGCGATGGTAGCCGATTGCCTCAGCGTTCGGCCATGCCGCGCGTCGCCGGTCGCCGCGTGCGTTGCTTGGCGGAGACCGACTTGATCAGCGTGCGCAGCGGTTCGGCCTGGCGCAACGCGGCTTGGTGCGGAGCGAGGGCGCGCGCCAGCAGGCGCCGCACCGGCGCTTCGTCGAGCTGCGCCGCGTCGCGCAGGCGCAGGTTGCGCACACGCGTGCCGGAGCCGGCGAGCAGCTTGTCCGGATCGGGCACGCTCGCGCCGTGCAGCAGGAACAGCGTCACCCACTTCGGGTAGCCGGCGAACGAGACGATCGCCTCGCCGGCGCGATCGCTCGGGCCGTAGCCGATCGCCAGCGCGTTGTAGTTGTCGTACACCAGCTCGCAACCGCGCGGGAAAAGCTTGTGCAGACGCTGCCGCACGGCGCGCATTTCGGCCGCGATCGGTGCGGTGTATTTGGCTAGGAACGCGTCGATCTGCTGCTCGGCATCGCACGTGTCGCTGGCGGCAGCCTTCACGCGCCTGGGCCGCTCGGCGGCTTTGCCCTTGGCCAGATTCTGGCGCAGGCGCAGCGCGACGATGCGCTCGATCAAGTCGTAGCGCATCGGCGCATCGAGCGGGAAACGCAGATTGCCCTTCTCGCCCGCGAACGGCGCCAGCGTCTCGCTCAGCGCGGCATCGCCGCGTACCGGCGGATAGACGCCGATGTGTTCACGGAATGCCGCAAAGTATAGGAGTACACCTTGCTGCTTGAACGCCGGCATGCGGTAGCTGATGGTTTCCTCGGCCTGCGGTGCGACGCGGCGAACCGCCGCGCGGATGCGCTTGAGCACGTCCTGCACGCGGCGCGGGAACGCGCGGCAATACGCGTCGAAGTTGCCAGGAGCCTTGTCCGCCATGCGTAACCTCGCAGCTTCGCTCACCACCCCAACACATCGTGCGCGTACTTGGCCACGCCGTGCGCGGCCCACTGGAACATCACCGCGTCGGTGCCCATGTTGAACACGATGCCGGCGCCCTGCGGCAGCGCGCGCAGCAGCCAGCGCGTGCCGACCTCGAAGTAAAAGCCGTACTCCGGATTCGCGTCGCACCACGCCGAAGCCAACGCCTGATCGGTGAATGCCACTACCCAATGCGAACCGTCGGGCTTGGCCAACTGCGCCGGCTTCCAGGCGCTGATTCGGCCCTGCGTGAGCTCCGGCATCTGCGACGACGGCACGATCACGCTGCCGTCGACGAGTGCCGCCAGCATGTCGCGCGGATGCAGCTGACCCAGCTTGGACAAGCGGATGGCGCGGTGCGCGGCGGATTCTTCGCGGTCGGATTCGCCATTGCCCATGGTCAGTTCACTCCGCGCGCGAAGCGCGCTCCTTGTGCGGCCAGCAGCTCGCGCAGGATCGAGCGGTGGCAGTGCGCTTCGTCTTCGCAATAGCAGCCGACCGAGAAATCCGCCGCATGCGACAGCGACGCGAGCAGCGCAATCGCATGGCTCGCCGCCGGCGCCGCCATCTCGGCGCGGTACTTGCGCGCGAAGGTGCGCCATTGCGCCGGCGTGCGTGCGTTCAATCCGAGTTTCATGGTCGGCACGCTCGGCGCCAGATTCGGAAACCACACGTCGTACCAGTTCTGCGCCGCGAACTGCGACTTCGGCACGCCGCGCGGCGGGCGGCGCACCGTTCCGATGCGCAAGCCTTCGGTGCGGTGCCGCGGCGTGCCGAGGCGGACGATGCGGATGCTCATCGGTGGCGCCGCCTCAGGGATCAACCGCCGCATCGCGCTGGCTGCGCGTGACCTCGTGCAGCAACACGTTGCGCCACTTGCCGCCGAGGCGCTTGGTCCAGACACTGGCTTCGGCCACGCCGCGGCTCACATCCTTGCCGCGCGCGCTGCCGAATATATGCGCGTTGTACACGATCACGATCGTGTTCGGCGCAATGATGCGCGCGGTCATCGGGCCGAGCTTGAAATCCTTCAGCGCATAGGTCGGAAAGTCGCGTCGGATCTCGGTCAGGCCGATCGCGTGCGACGGACCTTGCTCGTCGATCGAGTAATAGTCGAGCGCCGTCACCGCTTCGATCGCGGCCAGATCGTGCGCCTTCCACGCGGACCACAAGCCGCGTTCCATGTCGAGCACGGCCTCGGCATCGCCGGCAGCGTGCGCGAAGGCACTGACGCAGACCAGCAGTACGCCAAGCAATCGCGTTGCGAACATGATCCCTCCCGCATCGTCCGGTGAGTGATTTGAGTACTGCGCGAAAGCCGCACCAGCATAGCGCGCCGTTACGCGCACGTCACAGTTCGCGCGTCATGAACACGCTGTGCGGATCTTCGACATAGTCGCCGAACGGCGCGCAATAGCGAAACCCAAAGCTGCGGTACAGCTGCTGCGCCGGCTCGAACGCGGCCATCGCGCCGGTCTCCAGGCTCAAGCGTGCATAGGCGCGCGCCTGCGCCTCGGCGATCAGGTGCGTGAGCATGCAACGCGCGGCGCCACGGCGGCGATGCGCCTCGCTGGTGCGCATCGACTTGATCTCGCCGTGGCTCGGATCCAGTTCGCGCAGCGCACCGCAGCCGAGCAGGTCGTCGCCACTCCACACGGTCCAGAACGACACGTCGGGCTGGCGCAGCGCATCGATATCCAGCGCGTGCACGCTTTCCGGTGGCGACAGCGCACGCATGCTGCGCAGGTGCTCCTGCAGCAGCCGGCGAACTTGTGTGCCGCTCAGGTCATCGGGTCGGATTTGCAGCGTGGTCATAACAGTCGGTCTCGCGCGCCATGCCAGGCGAATATCCTACCGCGCACGCGGCAGCGATTCAGCGGCGCTGCAGCCGCGTGATCGCCGCCGCGACGTCGGCGCGCAGCCGCGCGCCTTGTGCAGGCGTCAATGGCCCGCTCGCCTGCCAGAGCAGGATGTCGCGATAGTCGCGCTTGGCCAGCTGCACCAGATCACGCAGCGTCGTCGCGTCGCCGGCGGCCAGCGCGACGATCGCCAATTGCACGCGCTCGCGTTCGCGCTCGTGCGGCTGAACGCCGTAGCAATCCAGTTGCGCCAGCACCGCCGGCACGCCGTCGGCGGCGAATGCCGCCGCGACCGCAGCGAGCACATCCTCACGCGTTGCCGGCATGGCGCCTGCACGCAATCCGCGACAAGTCAGCCAGGCACACGCTGCGCGCTACCAATGCAGCAACAAGACCGGCGCCAGCGCCGCGATCGCCGCGCCGACTTGCAGCGCCAGCACCAGCGCGGCGCTGCGCCCCGCGTGCGGCAGCCAGCGGATCGCGAAATACGCAATGACCGGCAGTTGGCCCGCCATCAGCAGCTGCCACAGGTGCGCGGCGCCGCCTTCGTCGGCCTGTGGCGCCGTGCCGTGCGTCGCCAGCACCAGCGCGACGATCGCGCTTGCAGTCACCGACATCGCCAGCGGCAGGACGGCGCTGGGTTGCTTGAGAAGTGCAGAGGTCGTCATGCCGATACGTGGAAGGTTCAGATCAACGCCGCGCCGAAATTCGACGGCAACGACGCGGCGCAGAACGCCAATACGCTCAGCCAAGTCAGCGCGAGGCCGAGCAGCGCGGACGAGCGTCGCGCATCCGGCTGACGATAAAGATTCAGCAGATGCTGCGAGACCAGCAGCGCGCCGTAACAGGCCAGCGCGATGGCGATGCCGGATAATGCGGCCAGCCATGCCGCCGTTGCGATCAGGGCGAACGTCGCCGCAAACAGAGCGATGATCGGGTTTTCCGCGCGTGCATCCGCTACCGTTGTCATGGCACAGACCTGCAGCCGCGGCGCCAGGCGACGCCGGTTCTACACTAGCACCGCCGGCGCGCGCCCGCATGTGTCGGGGTTGCGCATTGCGACGGTATCGCACGTGGTCCCGCCGCAGGTCATTGCAGCGGTTTGCACACGTCGACCGGGAACACGAAACAGCGCCACGGCTTGCACAGATGCGGGGTTTGTGTGCGCCACCACGCCGCGGCCTCGGGCGATGCCGCCGCCAGCACGTCGAGCGCGGGCAGCACCGGTACGACAAACCCTTGTGCCTGGCGGTAGCGGCCGCTGACCCAGGCGACGAGCGCGTCGAAAATGCTTTTCGGCCCGCTCAACACGCCGGCCACGCGCAAGCGCCGCGGTGACTTGGCCACCGGCGGCAACGGCAGCTCAAGCCCGACCCAGGCCTGGCGCACCCACAACGGCGCTTCGCCGGGCGGAAGGGCGACGATCCGAATCGCCGGTTTCGTGCTGGCCGACGTGCCGCGCATGGATCGGCGCTCAGGCACTCGATCGCGGTCGCGCGTGGCGCAATAGCAGCGTCGCCGCGGCGATCAGCAGCAACGATGCGGCGGCGACCTCGAACAGGATCGTCGCGTTCATCATGAACGTGTGCGCCGACAGTGGCGCAACCCAATAGTGATCGAGCCCGGCAAAGCCAAGTGCGGCGTAAGCGGCGATCACCAGCAACCCCAGTACGCGACGCCGCCGGCGCAGCAGCACCACGCCCAGCACGCCGACGGCGGTTACCGCCAGCCATGCAAAGTATACTTTCGACTGGGTCAGCCAGTGCGGCAGATTTGGATAGTCCGACAGAAACTGCGCATTGTGCGCGAAGTGCAGCAGGCTGGCGCCGCAGTAAACCGCGAGCAACACGTAGAGCACGGTTGGCATGCGCGCGTTTGCAGCGGTCGATCTCATGGCTTCATTCCGGGGCATGGCGGACGGCACGATCGCGGCTCACGGCAGGCAAGTCTACGCTTGATCCGTCGCCTCGAGCGACAGCGCTGCACCGAACGATCGCGTCATCAAGCCGACCATGCACTGATCGTTACGTAGTAGCCGTCCGGATCACGCAACGAAAACTCGTGCGTGCCCGTGTTCGGATTGCGGTGCGGCTCCTCTTCGAGCACGGTGACCAGCGCGCGTGCCCGCGACAACGACAAGTCGAAATCATCGACCCGGAAAAACAACAGCAGTCCGTTGCCCGGTTGCGCGCGCGCGGGGCTGGCTAGTGAAGGATGATCATGCGCGCCCCAGGCGTGCAGACACAGCAACACGGTTCCGTCGTCGTCCAGGATCTGCCCGAAATAGTCGTGCGCGGGCGCTGATTCCGCCAGGCCGAACAACGATTGATACCAGCGGAAGCTGTGGCGCACGTCGGCAACACCGATGATCGTCCAGGTGCGCCTCACCGGACGGCCCCCGTGCCTGGCAATACTTTCGGTTGCTTCATGGCGTGCAGGGGCTGTCCTTGAATCGCTAACCGTGACCGGCGCTGTCCAGATCGGGATGGCGCAGCACATAGTACGCAGGCACACCGACCGCCATCGCGAACATGCCCAGATACAGCGGCAAATATTTCAGGACCACGCTCCACTCGAGCACGTACCACCAGGCAACCAGCAGCGCCACGGTCGAGGTCAGCGTTGCGGCGATGGCGAAGGCGAGAAAATCCATGGAACGCTTCGTCTTCATGCTTGCCGGCGTTTCGAAGCTGGCGGCGGCTGCCGCGAGTGAGCGTCACCATAACGTGTCGGTTCGTCGTAGTCCACGTGGGCCCGGCCATCCGCTATGGGCGAAGGCGGCAGCGAAGGCAGTCGCCCAGCAGGGTCGTCTTGGCAGACATCGCAAGCGGCGTCTAACCCCGCTCCCAATCCGCCACTCCTCCCGACGTCAGGCGAAATATCGGATGCGCCTGCGGTTTCGCGATGTCGCGCAGCCGCTCGAAATGCTGCGGACTGCGCGCGCGCAGCTTGGCGAGCAAGTGATCCCATTCGTGCGCCAGCTGTCCCGTCGCGGCCGCCAGCTCGACACGGCGCCGGACCGGCCCGATCTTGCGGGCGTCGAACGCGTAGCCACGCGATTGCGCCTCTTCCAGCACCGCTGCCAGATACGCATTGATGGCGCTGCGCGGTGCCGAGTGCGCGCGAAAACGCTGCAATTGCGGATGATGCCGATAGCCGACAGTTTCACCGCGCAGGACCGCGCGCGCGAGCAGCGCTTCGCGCCACAAGGCGACGAGCCCTTGCGGATCGAGATACTTCGGATGAAGGGTCCACAGACGCATCGGGCTTCCACTCAGTCAGACGACGCGCCGCACAGGCGAACGATGCGACCTATCCGTTGCCGGCGGATGCAGCGCGCCTGCGCCCACTGGGCCAGCAGATCGGGCATGGCCCCGGACCGCGATACTTGTGTCCGCGACTGCAGGTTTTCCAACCGCCGGTGTTCTTCTTCTTCTTCTTCAGCATATAAACCTCGGTCATGAAGTTCTGATGCGTGAGCGACGATAGGGGACAACTTTCCGGATTGGAATCGCTCGATGCATCTGGACGAAGTGTCAGCCTGCGGACCAGCAAAGCGCCAGCGCGCCGACCGCCAAGAACACGATCCACGACAGGTGCCGGCCGCGAGTAAACGCAATCGGCAGAACTGCGCAGGCAATGCACGTGATGCCGATGATTTGCGCCGTCGCCGCCGGAGTAAGCGCACCGCGCGCCAGTTGCCAAAGCAGTGCGGCAATGCCGAACCATGTCAGCGACGTTATGTGCCATGCGAAGCGCAGCGTGCGTGTCGTGAACCAGGAACTGCCGAACAATTGAGGAAGATCGCTGCGGCGAAACAGCCGGATCAGAATGTAGCGCTCGCCGAGAATCGAATGCGCCACACCCAGTGCGAAGACCAAAAGGGCTGCTAGGTAGAGCACGGTATCCTCCGCGAGTTGCTAGCCCAGGCGAGTCGGATCACCGAGTGTCGCGTTCAGGGCAATGGCCGCCTTTACCAGGCGGCGAGCCTTGGCCTGGTCGAGCGTGTCGTCTGCGCTCAGCGTCAGCGTAGCCATCTCGTACTTGCCGCCCGGCTTGAGCCGCGGTTCGATATCGCGCAAGCGCTGGCCTCTCCAGAAACCGAACAGTACCCGATTCTCTTCCGCACGGATCAAACACACCGGTCCGTTTGCCAGATACACGAGATGGCCCCACTTCACGCGCTCGTCGAGTGCGCGCCGCGAACAAACGGCCGATCGCAGCGCCTCGACGCAGACGCGTTGCCAGCCGGACAGCGACGCGACATACGCGTCAGGACTCTCCGCGGGGACCGTCTTCTTCATCATTCCCATACGATTGCGCTCGAAGTGATGGCTGCTTCGGATGCATGGCGATCGGCCACCACGCGACGCGCAGCTGCGCCGGACGAAAGGCAATCATTCGCCCAATTGACGGTCGCAAAACGCCGTGTCGGGAGTGGACTCCACGTACCTGCAAAAATAGTACTGCGCCTGGATGTTTCCCGCCGCATCGCGCTCGACCTGCCATTTCGCAGTATGCAGCTTCCGGCATGCATCCATGACATAGGCATCGGGCGGCGAGATATCGACTGCGCGTGCTTGTTCGGAGCGCTCGTGGACACTGTTCAATCGACACGTCTTTTCGAAGCCTTCGTCGTCGGGGAGGATCTCCAGCACCGCGACATAACCGACGCCCTTCGGGATTTCATCCGCGAAGCGTGGCCGATCCGCGGCCGCGAGCAGCGGTGCAATCGAGAAAATCAGGTTCAGGACTTCGATCATGCGCGCCTGCTCGAACTCTGCGGCCGTAGCCGCGGGAAACGTGAGCTTACACGCTGTCATCCCGCAACGCTGCGCAATGGCGAATGATCCGAACCGCGCCAACGACAGCGGCGCGCCCGGCTAGATGAATCCAAACCACAAGGCGAACATCAGTGCCGCCCAGGAAAAGCAAAGGACAACGAGAAGACGACGGTACTGCCGGAACGAGGCGAGGGCGCGACTCGCGCGCCTTTGCGGCGAGTCGATCGGCAGATAATGAAACAACAGCCCTGTCAGGATCGCGAGGACGGCAAAGAACAAGTATTCCGTATTCTGCATAGTGCTCGAGCGGAGCGCCCCATGCGGCGATGAGGAGCGATCTTACACTGCGCGGAATCTTATCGGGGTGCTTGCGCAGATGAATGGCTGCTGCGATGCGGTCACCAATGCGCAAAGACTCCCGCTGCGATTGCGATCCCTACAATCACCGCGAGAAAGGCGAACGCGGACACGCCGGGTAGTAATACACACAACGACGGCCGCGAAGGGTCGTAATACACCGTCACGCGTCCGCCGCGCCGCCACTCCCGACCGGTCGAGTCCGACTGGCCAAACCACAGCAGGGAATTCGGAGCGCCGAAGCGAATGCGGTTGCCGGTATACGCGACGCCGTCGACCGCGAACGAATACACGACCGTATAGCGCCTGACCGCGTCGCCTTCGCTGTCGGCCTTCGAGTAGCTGTCCACCGCTATGAACGCACCCTTCGCTGCAGGCCAATGACGACACGCACGACCACGGTAGATTTCTATTCCGCTCTTGCCCCAGAGCAATACGGCCACCAGCAGGAACCCGGTTCCGATCGCGTCGAACATCGATGCAGCCCTCTGCAAGCGGGGTGGTGTTCTTCTTCAGCGGGTGACGACAACGTTTGCGGGGTCGGCAGCCGGTCCAACGACAGGTTGAGGTTGCGCGAGGAAGACTGAAAGCAGCGCGCGGAGAACCGAATGCGTCAACATGATGTTCCAACGCTCACCCAGCCGCCACGGTCGAACGCGTGTGATTTTACGCAGCGTCGATTTGCAGCGGCACCGGCCGTGCGAACAGTCAGGCCGCTGTCACGATGCGACGTTGCAGCCAAGTCTAGCCGCCGTTCCATTGCGCATACAGAAGCGCGCAGTTCGCGTCACGCGCTGACTCGCAGAACCATTTCAGCGACTTCAGGTAAGCGAACAGATAATTCGGTGCACAGCCGTCGTCCACCTGCGGATTCAGCGACGCCGAGGCGGAATGAAGGTCGCTGAGTACGTCCTCCGCATCGCAATCCTCCAGCGCGTCGGCAAAAATGTCCGGCTCTGTCTCGGCCCGATCCAGGATGAGGGCGAGTTCTTCAATGACCCTCTCGATATCTTTCTGCTTGAACAGGAAAGCACAGCATCCTGTTGAGGCCTCCCATGGTTTGCAATAGAGGAAATCAAGGTTTCCAACTTCGTACTTGTCGGCAATCCTTTGAACTGCGCCAGCCAGCCAGCCGTGACGAGATGCGCCTACCAGCGGCTTGCCATGCTTGCAGGCAATGTTCAGCAACTCGTAGGCCTGTTCCACGGTCAATAGCTGCTCTGGCGTAGCCTCGGCTGGCAGGTGAGCTGCCATCGAAGGATATGTGCTGGCCATGCTTCTGCCACCTGACGCTTGAGCTTGGCGGCCATTGCCGCAATGGCAATCAGTTTACACCGTGCCTATTCGCAGCAGTCCACTCGAGCGAAGCGTCAGCCAACACTCGGCGGAGACGATATGAGCAGCGCAACACCCAACAACGCGATGCCCAGCGCGGCGATGTTCCACACCAGGGAGCGAACCAGGAACACACCAAACGCGTACAGCGGGAGGTACGCCAAACGCCCAGCCAAGTACAAATAGACACCCCACGTAGACCAGGCGGAATGTGCACTCGTCGCCACTACGGCAAGCACAAGGGCCGCAAAGAACGGAAATGTTTCGAGATAGTTGGAGGACGCCCGGCTCAGGCGACCAGCGACACCGAGCAGAGGTGGCATGGGCTCATCGCGCGCGCTCGCGGTCCAGCGATACCCACGCTGGAGGCTTGCGGAGTGCGATGCCAATACGATGTGAACGACGCCCAAGCCGACTGCAACGAGAAGCCCGGCGATCTCGATCGATATTGGACGCATGGACTGTACTGCCTAGCGCTGGTGCTTGGCGGCTGCTGCCGCGAACACGTGTGATCTTACGCCGCGCCGATTCGCAACGGCCCGCTTGAACGAATGGTTCGGCACCGCCGGCGCAACATCATCGTGACCATTCCCCAGATTTGTTGCCGCCCATATACGAGAACAACTTCACGAGGTAATCGCTGTGACCCGGTGGAAGAAAAAAACCGTGCTTCTTGTCCCCAAACGGACTGGCCAGAACCTTGCCTCGCTTATCGAGAATGAATGTTCTCGGCACATAGCTGCCGTCGAAGCTGAAATCCTTGGCGTATGGGCTCGTGTCCTGATTGATGCGAATGAGAACGACATGCTTTGATTGTTTCACAACCTCAGGATCGCGAAACATTTCCGAATATCGCTTGCATACGCCACACCAATCCGCATAAACAATCAGAATGGCACCCTTGTTGTCGGCCCTCATTCTAGCCAGGCCGTCTGGGTAATCGTGCCATTCGACTTGCTGGCTATTCCAATCGATGTGATTTGTGGTTGCGACGCGGCGCTGTCCCGGATCGTTTGGCTGCGCGGGTTGGGCGCAAGCCCACGCTGGGCAGAGCAGCACCAACCAAGCTACCAATAGTTTCGACGCGCGCCGTTCGAACATGAAGGGAAGGCTTGAGCTGCCACGATGACGTTTAGTCTACACCGTGCCCATTCACCGCGGTCCGCTCGCGCGGATCATCAGCCGCCCTGTGTTCTCTCGAGTGCAGCTCTCAACTCAAATGGAAGCGGCACCGGCTGCTTTGTTTGCGGGGAGATGGTGACCTGCGTGAGGGTCGCTCGGAATGTCTTGTCGTATTTCGCGTTGGAGGCCGTGACCAAGAGCGTAAATGAGTGCTCTCCGACTCTTTCGACCGAGACATCGATCTGGATAGTTTCATCCCAGACCATCGGGTGAAGGAATTCAATCGAGAGCGCACGCGCGGGAGGAAGGATGTTCATGGCAAACAACCGCCTCGCCGCCGGCCCTTCGAGTGCGTGAGACAGGAAGTCGAGGCAAGCCTCCACGACAAAGTGAGCAACGCGAGGCGAATAGACGACCCCGCCCGGATCGCAGTCGCCAAACAGGATCACTCGACTCGTTCGAAAGGGCTTCAGCGAAACCTCCGCGTGTCCGAAGAGGCCAAGGCTTGAGGTAAGTGGCCGCTGCACGCAGCAATTAGTTTACACCGCGTCGATTCGCTTGAGCGAATGGTCGAACACTTCATGCCCAGCCGTGAACGATGCCACCAATGAGCACGCCGCCAAGCGAACCCATGATGAGGATCGGGGCATAACCCTTGGTGATGATTGCGCTCGGAATGCTGAGTAGAAGCCCAAAACACAGGCCGACTAACCAGCCGGGCCACGCGAGTTGTACGCAGCCGATTACCACCCCGATGGCGAAGCGTTCGACGAAAGCGGCGCTGAGCGCGGCAGTCTTGTCAGCGAATGTCATTCGCGCCATCAGGCCGACAGTAAGCGCGCCAAAAACCAGACCGGCGATGACACCAAGCAGTGGATGAGACATGGGCGCCCCCACCAGAAAGGCCTAACGCTTCAACCAAGCGGCCGCTGCCGCGATGAGAATCAGTCTACACCGTGCCGATTCGCCGCAGCCCGCTCGAGCGAACGATCAGCCGGCGTCATCGCGCTTTAGAGGATCAGCGTGCCGATGAAACAACTTCCACTGACCATCCTCGCGACGAAATATCTCCGTCACTCTCAGATCCATGGGTACGCCTTTCTCCTTGCCCCGCATTTGCACGACAGAGTGCTGAATGCCTACCCAGTAGGCGATGTCGCCGTCTGAAGCTTTGTGGAACACCTCAAATGAGTTCTTGCTACCGGGCTTGAAGTGTTTGGCGCCTTTGGCGTTCGCTGCATTGACGTGTTCGGCACCCTGCACGCAATCTCCCTCTGGGCCAAAAATCGTCGCAGGAGAGTCGTGCGCGGAAATCTTGTCCAGCGGTTCGGGGTCGCCATTTACAAAGGCGTCCGACGCTTCTTCTCGTTGCTTCATGAACGCATCGAAGTCTCTCGGTGATGGAGACATGCTTGTCCCTCCTTCAATGAACCTCCGTTGATGCGTCGCAGCCGCCTAACGTTTGAGCCAAGCGGCCGCGGCCGCGATGACAATTTAGTTTACACCGCGCCGATTCGAATCGATCCGCTTGAGCGGACAGTCAGGCATCACAGCTTGGAAATTGACGAGGCAATGTACTGGAATGAGTTACCGATATCCTGCTTGGACTCGACAGTAAGGCGAACCATGCCACCGGTATCAGACACGCCAGAAGCTTCAAAGATGGATGCTGGAATGGCTACGGGATGCTCGACTCCGGCAACGGTTATGTCGCCGAAATAGCCCCAGTCGTTGGCGACGCTGATTGCGAGATTGCCTTCGAGTGTTGCGGGAAAAGCTGAAATGGTTGCAGCTGAAGCAGCCGGGGCAGAACTGGCGGACGATTGCCCGTTGGCGGGACCCTTGGAGCAGGCCGAGAAGAAAATCAAGCAAGCTACCGCGAGAACAAAACGAATCTGCACGATGTCTCCTTACGATGCCTGACGCTTGAGGCCAGCGGCCGCTGCCGCGCTGAGAATTAGTCTACACCGCGCCGATTCACAGCGGTCCGCTCGAGCGAATAGCCAGGCGCCAATGCGCTGCTCATAGTTCCTGACCAAACATGAGTCTATGGCCGTCTATTGTTCGAATCCCGAACTCGCGCATGCCCCAGGGCTGGTCGGCCAGCAATTGAGTGAATTGCGCACCGGATCGCTGGTACTCATCGTAAAGCGCTGCGACATCCTCGACGGTAATGTAACCATAGTAGGAATGGTCTCCAAGCTCCGCGGGAGGCATTGCGTCAGAACATTCGCCGAGCATTACGCGAAAGGCGCCGCGCGAAAGGAACGACCAGCCTGGCGCCTCGAAATCAATCGCGAAGCCAAGTGTCGACGTGTAGTAGTCGGTTGATCGTTTGAGATCCGGGACCGCAAGCACGAACCGAACCTTCGTGATTTCTGACATGTCTGCCCAGATCTGCGAGCAATGGCCCGATGGCACCTAACGCTTGAGCCAAGCGCCCGCTGCCGAGAATGAAGTCAGTTTACACCGTGCCGATTCGCAGCGGTCCGCTCGAGCGAATAGTCAGCGCGCGCGCCGATTTCGGAACGAACACGCTCGCACCTCTAGCGGTGCGTGCATCCGGGCCAGCAGCATGGTCTGCGCATACCTTCGCGCAGCTTGTCGATGCCGACTTCAATGCGACGCTTCCTGGTCTCTTCCTTCTTGGCCGATGTAACCCAACAGATCCACTCGTTTCGCGCCAACGGAGTGATATCGACCCAAAGGTTCCTCGCGGTGACGTTCGATTCGATGGCTTTTCTCAGGTCTGCCGGTAACCTGTGCACCGTGCCGCCAGCTATGGCTTTGGTAGTCATGATCCAGAGAGCGAGGCCTAACGCTCGAGCCAGGCGGCCGCTGCCGCGATAAGAATTAGTCTACACCGTGCCGATTCGCAGCGGTCGCTTGAGCGAATGGCTAGATGCCACCACCACCACCTATGGTCTCGGCTTAGGTAAGGCGGCGTCCGATGAGCAAGGCAATTGCAACCATGAAAAAAAACAGGGGAACTGACAACAAAAGTCTCTTAAATGCCCCTATGGCGTATGCGGGATCGGCGCCGAATCCCGACGTTACAATGTCAAAAAGCGCAACAGCTGATGACGTTCCATTGCCGCCAAGTGTGTTCGTCGGAGTGGCAACCAAAGCGAAGAATGTCCCCCAGACGAGCGATTTGTAGAGAATGCTCGCGCTTCCCTTGGTGACGAAATACGCTGTCACTCCGAGACCACACCCGACGACGACCGAGACTCCGACAAAGAAATACATAAACACAGAGAAGTCGGACGCATACGCAAGGGTCGGCAGGCACATCAAAGCAACCGCGGCGACTGAATGATAATTGCAGCAACGTCCCACGTGGCACCTAACGCTTGGGCTGAGCGGCCGCTGCCGCGATGAGAACTAGTCTACAGCGTGCCGATTCGCAGCGGCCCGCTTGAGCGAGTAGTTAGGCGACACGTGCGATGAAGTGCGCACCTGTCTTCGTAAAAAGAAAAAAGCGGAAGCGGTACATGACTGTAGTAGAGAACCATGTTGTCTCTGGCGCAGCAGGAATAGCTAGTCGAGCCGGTTGCCCCGGCGCGGCTCTTGCAGAGCCGGCCCAGCGGGTGATCTGCATTGAAAAAAGCTCAAGCTCCCGAGTGTCTCGCTCGGATGGCTCCCTACCATTTATCTTGTCAAAGGCGCGCGGCTGAAAGTTTGCAGGCGGCTGGAGAGCGAGCTTCGTGACAGAAGGCCGGGGAGTTTGAAGCTCGAAAATTTCGATCGGAGCAGAACTTTCGACCACTAGAACGAGGGAGCTACCCGCGCCTTCGTAGTGCGAGGAAATTTCAGGTGCAGCCATAGACGAGTGCCCTCCTGTGACGCCTAACGACCAAGCTAAGCCGCCCCGCAGGGTCGGCTTGAGCGCATAGTTAGGCGCCAGCGCCAGATAGCGTGCAGACGACCGACCTTCACTCCGCACCAGGCTCCGCCTGAGAATGGCGAGCCTTCATCTCCGCATAGCAGAAGTCGCAAACGATCACGCGGTCGTTGAATTCCTCAAAACGAGGCGTCTTGTCATCCTCCTCGAGAAACATTGCCTCGCAATCGTCGCACCACGCCTGGAGATCCCCCGGATCGGCGCTGTTCTCCACAAAGCCGACAACTTTGTCCTTGGCGCGAACCATGTGGCAACACACGACCGCGGCGATTCGGTTACCGTGGGTACCGCACCGAATTGTCAGTGGCGCTGCTTTGTTCATGGAGGCGATACACTTCGTTCTGGGGCCTAACGCTTGAGGAAAGTGGCCGCTGCCACGGAGTGCATGAAGATACCGCGCCGATTCGCAGCGGTCCACTTGACCGAATAGTTAGGCGTCATCGCGGGTTCCCTTGCGACGAAGCGCTTCGGACGACGTTGCAGAGACGAACAACAGCACGCCCGAGGCAAGAAGCGCCAGCGACGACAGCCCAAGAAGAAAATTTGTCAAATCAAAGCGCCTAATGAAGTCGACACCTGTTGTATACAAGTAGCGAATGCCTTCTCGTGCTTCTTGATTGTCTCCGAGACGAAAGGCCATTCGCTCGCCAGCCATTCGATAAGCCGATCCTCCGTGCGGAGTGAAGGATGCGGCTTCTCGATCGCGATAGATCGAAGAAAAAAGGAGACCCAGTCCTAGCAGAACAAATGCCGCCGCTACGATTCGCATGACGCCTAACGCTTGAGCTAAGCGGCGCTGCCGCGATGAGGCTGATCTTACACCGTGCCGATTCGCAGCGGCCCGCTTGAGCGAATAGTTAGGCATGCGCATCTCAGTCGACACAGCGCGGTCCCTCGGTCATGCCAGCCTTGACCTCGGCAACGCAGCGGCCCAGATGATGATGCCATTCATCGCAGTGCCCCGAAATCTGGGCACCGCGTGGCGCATCATTCTCTGCTACGCACACGGATTCGCACTGCACGCTATCCGTGCAGCTCTTTCCCGCATCTAGGGATCCAATATCGCAACTGGCGCAATCGTGCTACGCGGGCACCACCGAAAGTACGCCGAGAAGCAAAATAAAGGGCATTGCCGCAAGCATGCCCGCGTACATCAGTGCGCGGTCCGACTTACCAGCGTTGATAATGCCTACGATGCACGACAATCCCCACAGCGTAGCCCCGAGCCACCGAACCGTAAGCAAGTTGGACGTGACGAAGTCAGGCAGCAACCTTAGGAGCTTGTAATTAGCCAACCATTCAAAGAAGTACATGGCCGCGGCGAGCATGCAAAGAATCGCGCAGGCGAAATTAACCTTCGCCCTCCAGCCAGCTGCGGTGTCTACAGACATGGGCCTAACGCTTGAGGTAAGTGGCCGCTGCCACGAGTTGCATGAAGATACCGCGCCGATTCGCAGCGGTCCACTTGACCGAATAGTTAGGCGCGAGCTTTCCGGCGAAGCCGCGCGACAGAGCTGCGGCAACAGCACGACGGAGACGACGCCACCGTGCCAGCACCTGACCGGAGCAAAACAGCAATGGCCTGCGCCTCAGCGCGCCAACATGCAGGCAACGGCACTCGTTTCTCGCGGGCGCGCACTTACGAAGGAGCGCCACGCTTCGGCGCAGGCCAGCCAAGCCGACACACAGCGCATGATGGTCGCGACGACACCGACGCAGCCTGCGTTTGAAGCACACCGAACTTCGCGAAGTAGCATGCGCCCACAACACTCAAAGCTTTTGCGCTAACCAGCCTAACGCTTGAGCTAAGCGGCCGCTGCCGCGATAAGAATCAGTTTACACCGTGCCGATTCGCAGCGGTCCGCTTGAGCGAGTAGTTAGGTGCCCCGTGGTTGCCGGGGTACCCCGTTGACTTTGACCACGCCGGCCTGAGTGAAGTCAACCACATCCCCGGAGTTGAGGAGACCATAGGCTTGGCCATTAACTACGAGAGACTTGCCATTTGTGCTCGCATTCAACTTCGCGCTCTTATAGTCGATCCCGAAGGTACCGTTGGAAACGTCAGAGGTTTGCAGAGGAACTAAAAAAACCACACCTGCGCCCTCGTAGCGCTGACCGCCAGCCGAAACGGTCACGTTGCAGCCCTGCAACACCAGCAACAAGACAATTACTATTCCAGTCACTAAGCGACGCATGCCGGGGACCTAACGCTTGAGCTAAGCGGCCGCTGCCGCGATGACAATTAGTCTACACCGTGCCGATTCGCAGCGGTCCGCTTGAGCGAATAGTTAGGCCTCACGACCTGCATTGACGGCTGGAAGAGCGAAAGCGCTAATAGAACCTGCACGAAGCGACAGAGGTGGCG
>Ga0157378_10000731_pt1 | contig 30695 bp, 27 predicted proteins | sample M65metaG_FD_115309 | JGI IMG/M metagenome (GOLD analysis project Ga0157378, IMG submission 115309) | Miscanthus rhizosphere microbial communities from Kellogg Biological Station, Michigan, USA - M6-5 metaG | ecosystem: Host-associated > Plants > Roots > Rhizosphere > Soil | place: USA: Michigan... | reverse complement strand
CGATTTTCATTTCAGTCAGGGCCGACGCGGGTCGGCGAGCCGGTTTCTCGATCATATCGGGAAGTGATAGAAAACCCGGCCGCGCGGCCCCAAGAACGATGCAGTGCTGCAGCTTGGGGACTTTCTGGCGAATACGATCGGCCATGGCACAGTAATCAAAATCGCTCTGCTGCCCCGGAACGACGCACGCAACCGCCCCAGAAAGCTCCACGAACTGGCTGATTTCCGCGAAGCGGTGCGGCATAAGCGCAGCGATGGGAATACTGCCAATTTTTTGCAGCGCGAGGTACAGGACAACGAATTCGGCGACGTTCGGGAGTTGCACGACGACGCGATCAAGCGGCTGAAAGCCAATTTCCAGCAGGTTCAGCGCGAGGTTGTCCGACATTCGATCGAGCTCGCAGTAAGTGACGGAGCGGTCCCGGTCGATCAGGGCGACTCGTTTTTCGTACTTGTCAAAAGCAATTCTGTATTCCTGCGCCAGGGATTTGTCGATCCAATAGCCCTTTTCGCGATAGCGTTGGGCAAATTCCGGCGGAAATGGAACAACTCCTGCCAGCACAAGATCTCCTTCGTACAATCTTCTTGCTTCTTCGTGGCGCCGGCTCCCGGCGGACCATTTTTCGCCTTGCACTCCGTAAACGCCTGCGTGGCCAGGCACAACAACTGCTACGTTGTTGCGGAATAGCCGCCATCGATCACAATGACTTCACCGTTTACGAAACGGTTGCTGACGATCAGATTGACGATCACTTCGGCGACGTCCTCCGCAGTTGCGCATCGCCTCAATGGCGTGTTCTTGGCGCGGCGCGCCATCAGGTCATCATATCTGGCGTCCAGCATGCGCTTCATCCAGTCGCCTTCCATCCAGCCGGGCGCAACGGCATTTACGCGAACTTCTGGCGCGAGATTGAGCGCCAGCAGCTTCGTGAGGCTCACGACAGCGGCTTTGCTGGCCGCATAGGGCAGCGGCTGCGGCCCCGGGCGCAGGCCCACGATGCTAGCGTTGTTTACAACACTGCCGCGTGCGGCCTTCAAAAGAGGCGCGGCAGCTCGCGTAACTTGAAACATTCCCCGCACATTTACCGCAAAAACGCGGTCCCATTCCTCCGCAGTCATACCCTCGAAATCACCGGGCTTTACGTTGGAGGTGGTGCCGGCGTTGTTGACCAGCGCGTCCAGGCGTCCGAATTCCTGTTCAGCGGAAGCCAGCATTTTGCGGACGCAGGAGTCATCGCTGACGTCGCATTGAAAAAGCGCGGTCTGTGCACCTTTCGCCTGCGCGAGCGTGGCTGTTTCGCGGGCCGCATTTTCGCTGCGGCTGTAGTTGATCATTACGTCGTAGCCCGCTTCCGCTAGCGCTACGGCTGTGGCTCGACCGATGCCTGTAGCCGCGCCCGTGATCAGTGCCGCCGGCCTGCCCTGCGTCATTCGGAGCTCCTGAAAGAAATTGCGATCTGAAAACGAATTGCCCGATCAAACTTGGTGCGACGTCCTGCAAAAAATCCCCACCTCTGAATAGGCCGGCTACAGTCAGCGCTGTGCCATTGCAAGTGCTGTAGCCGGGTCTCTTGTCCCGAGTGGATACCAGGGATCAGACCCCGGGGTTTTTCAGCAGCGGCTTGCAGAAACTTCCCCGAGAAATTTCGGCGATCCATTTTTCAGTCGCATCTCAGGACGCGCGAGCCATATCCGGAACACCCATAGGTTCGCGTGACGCCCGCGGGCTTGCAAACAGGATCGCGGCGCCGCCCACTAGCGAAGACACGCCGATCGCCACAAAAAGTCCCGCCGTCCCGGGAGTGTATTGTTGCAGCAGGCCGGTAACGAACGGGCCAAGAATTCCGCCGGCGCGGCCGACTCCCAGCATCATGCCGACGGCAGTCCCGCGAACCTCCGTATCATAAGAAGCGGCGGTAAAATTATTAAGGACATTTTGCCCACCCAGAATGCAGAACCCCGCGGCGCCGACACAAATAATGTTCAGCGCATGAATATTGAATAGAACGAGAATTCCGACGGAAATGGCGCCGCCGAGCCACCACACCGCCATCGCCTGACGATCTACTCCGCCACGATCCGCAATATAGCCGCACAGCAACGAACCGATGAAAGCCATGGCCTGGATCAGTGCTCCAAAGCTGAAGCTGGTCGCGAAACCTTCGCCGCGCTGCATCATGGCCGTGGGCACCCAACCGGAAAGGCCCCAAATCCCAAACAAAATGCAAAAAGCGGCCAACCAAACAGACACGGTTGTTCGGCGATAGCGAGCCGACAATAGCAGGGACACGGAGGCCGGCCGGTCGCTGGGCTCCGGAAATATGAACTGCTGGCCAGTTGCGGTGTAACGCGTTGCTTGCGAAGGATTCAGCCTGCAGAGGACCTGCGCAATGCCGCGCCAGTTGCCGCGCATTGCCGAAAACTGCAGCGACTCGGGAAGCGCAGCGTGGCAGACAATTACGAGCACGATGGATAGAGACGCGGAATAGTAAAGCGCCTGCCAGCCGAACATTGGAGTCAGATAAACTCCAACTGCCGCCGCGACGATCCCTCCGGTGGCCCACCCGAGCGCCCAGCCCCACATGGAAAAAGTGTTCGCCAGACGGCGCGGCGCATATTCGTTGACGTAGGTGACGCCCAACGGTAATAGCGCACCCATGCCCAGACCGGTAAGAAATCGCAGGCCGCAGAAACTAAAGAAGGAACGGCCAAGAGCCGCAGTTGCAAAGCTGAAAATCGTGACGATCCACAGCGCTACGAGAAGCGTTTTACGGCGTCCATAGCGATCGGAAAATTTACCCTGCAGAAGCGAACCGATCATGAAGCCGACGAGACCGCTCGAAACCAGCCAGCCCGCGCGACCCGCGGACAAGTGCCATGGCTTCATAACGTAGTGAATGACGTAAGCTGGATTGAAGGTATCGTACCCGTCAAAGAACACAACCAGACCAATCAGCAGGGCCAGGAAGCGGTGGTAGGCCCCTATCGGAGCATTGGCGATTTCTTCACGAACGTCGATCATTCGAGGCGCACCGGGGCATGGCGATGGATGAATGCCGCAAATAGTTTACTTAGTCGCATTTTCGCAGAACGTCGCCCTTGAACGCGCCTATGAACTTTTTTGAACAAGTTCAGTTTAAATACATCTTCTACGATGTCAAGCAGAGGTAGGGCCTCGCGGAGGGCTTGGCACCGCAATCTGTGAAATCAACTGTATACAGGCGTTGCTCCCCGGATGAATTATCGCGTGTCGACGGCGGGGTCTTCCTCCTTGCGGCCGATGCGCGGCCACAGAAGACCGAAGACGAGCCAGACGAGACCTGCAGCGATTACGATCAGCATCAGCAAGCGGAGCATCTTCGCCATTGGGGCTGCTTCCATCGCCGGAAAGCGAATCTGATACTGCCGCAGGATCTGGTAACGATCGATCATCCAGTGCCATGCCGTGTGAGCCACGATCGCCGAGAGGATGATGGTGCCCATGCGTTCGGCGACCACGAACCGAAACAGGAGTTCCAGGGCTGGAATCATCAGAGCGAGAACCAGAAGCTGTCCCAACTCGACTCCCACGTTAAAAGAAAGCAGCGAGGCCAGCAGATGGGAACCCGCGAACTGCATCGTTTGCCGCAGCGCGAATGAAAAACCGAAACCGTGAACCAGGCCGAAGCCGAAGGTGATCATCCACCGCCTCTGCACGGTAGCGCCCCCGACGATATTCTCAAGCGCCATGTACACAATGGACATGGCGATCAGGGTCTCGATGAGCGGCGGGAACCATAGCGCGTCGGGCGCAAGGTTGTAAGCCGACGCGATGAGCGTGATGGAATGCGCGACCGTAAACGCCGTTACGACCGGGATCAGCCCCCGGAATCGGCGAAACGGGATCACCAGGCAAAAAAGAAACAACAGGTGGTCCGTGCCGTCCAGAATATGGAGAAAACCTAACTTCACGAATTGCCCGGCAGCCTGGAACCATCCTGGATCCAGATGCACGAGTCCCGGATCGCCCAGGAATTCAAACGCGCGAACCGCACCGCCCGGCGGCAAAAATCGAAGCGCGATGACGACGCGCGCGGCAAGGCGGTCCAGGGCGGGATGGATCGAGAACCGAGATTGATCGGATTGAATGGGGTAGTCGAAGAGCACATCGAGCATCAACTGGTCCCAGAAAACCGTGGTGTTATTCGGGAGCTTCGGTCCGTCGACGTGGGCCAGCGCCTGATCGTAGGACGCAAACGACGGATCGGATTCAAAACTCAGCCGGGTCTCCACGATGCGGGGCTTCGGAAGCAGCGCGTCCCCTTCGTACACATCGATGAAATCAGAGATCCATAGGCTGGAGGCTTCGCGCAACGTCTGGTCGACGCGAGCCAGATCGATATAGCCCTGCTCGCGCTCCGGGAACTCGACGTCGCGCATGGTTTTGAGCGGCACGCGCACCAAAACACTCAGGTGCTTCCCATCCGGCTTGAAAAACATTTGAACGGTCGCGTCGTTGGGAATGTCATGAGCCGCGGCATGTGGCAACGGCGCGACAACGCAAAGCGCCAGAAGCGCCGCGACGGCACGAAATACGACAAGGGTACGAGGCATGGAACGGAAGCGTAATCGTTCGATAGGCCTGCTGACAAGCGAAATTCGCCGACGAACAATCGTTCAGAAAATCCCAATCGGACCTGAGAACGACTAAATAAGTGCCCTAAAATGAGACATTAGGACGTTCACCGCTGGTCACAACCGTCTTAGGGTGGTATCATAAGGTATGAGTAAAGCTTACAGAATTGTGTTTGCGTGCCCCAAGGGCGGTCATAACATCAACTTGCAGCGTAAATACTCCAAGGCGGCGCTTTCGGAAAACGAAGCGATGAAAGTATTTGGCAAGGAAGAGATCGCCTGTGAAAATCCCAGGTGCGGATGGCACGGGCCTGTTTCGAGCACCCGACTGCTGAGGATTCTACCCTTCGATTGGATCTTTTCTCCGGCGAGTTAGCTGTGTGGTGACATCTCTGCTCCCCGTGAATTCCGGCGTAGTGCGTCTAAATCCTGCGATTTTGGCGGATATCGTTAGGCTGCTGGGAAGAGGCGTGTTAAAATACGCTTGAGATTGTTGCTCTTGTAATCCTTTAGATTTCTTGGAGGCCTGCAAGTTCACTTGCAGGCTCTTTTTTGGCACCCAGCGGTGTGGCTGACCCTCGTCTAAGTGCGTTCCACGCCAGGAGGATCCTTTGAAAGCTCTTGAAGAAGGCGCGTACATCAAACACTTCCAGTACGGTCTCGGCGTCGTCACGGAATCCAATTCGGACCGCACTTCCATCGATTTTGACCTTCATGGCATGAAGAAATTCGTTACCAGCATCATGGTGGTGGACGCTGCGGAAGGAACGCCGCCGAAACGCCGAAGGGCGAAGAAAATCAAGAAGTTGGTTATCGCAGCACCTGTTGTCGGGCTGGTCGTAGGCGCCAAGTGAGCCACGAAATTATTGTGCAGTTCTTGGGCTATGAAGTGAAGCCCATGGTTCGTGAGTATACGTTCACCGTGCGGGAGCCCTCGACTGAACCTCGCGAATTTACGCTGACGATTCCGACCGAAGCCTTCAATGAGCGCCTTCTGCGCATTCAGGATGCGCCGGATGTCTGCTCGCGCAAGCTTCGTCGCGAACTGGCGGCATGCGCAAACCATCCGCTGGACACCCACTTCGCCATTACTAACGCCGAGCTCGAAGACTACCGCACCGCGCGCGCTCCCCGGACACCTCGATCCCCGTTCAGCCGCAAACCCGTTGAAGATTACTGAGCGGGATTTTCAGAAAGTCTCGAGTGACTGTCCTTTCTGACAAGTATGTTGGGATCGCACTGCTCGATTGCGGAATCAATATCAGTCCGCTTAATTCGATTTTTTTGAATAATCCACGAACATTCTCAACCTGCGGCTTCCAGCTTCTTGCGAACTGCCAGTAGTCTCAACAATTTCCTGTATTTACAGCAATAGATTGCCTATGTAGCTTACTCGCACTCCCTCACCACCGGCTCGGATCAGATCTGAACTCGTGGAACGTGCAGGAGAGAGACCGAATGGCTCGATGGGTTCTTGGCTGTCCTGAGTGCAAGAGGGATTTCACACACTGTCACATCGACACGGAGTCACAACCGCTATTTTCAGATCCATTCGCCTGGCTCGGGGACAAGCCCAAATTCCCCAACGTGGGCCTGCAAATCGAGTGTCCCAACTGTAAGAAAAGTTCAGTCTATACGCGTAACCAGCTGACCTATAAGAAGATCTAGCAGCTCTCTCCACAGCTACAATGAATTGGAAATGATCTTTGCGTCGACAGTGGTCGTGGCATTCGCGGCGGCTTGCCTCGACTGAACGAAATCGATTAAACGGAATGATCAAGCGTAGCGTTGTTCGCCGCTGCTCTTCAAAAGATGGCGGACAATCATGTTCAGGAGGCTGAGAATCAGCCCGCCCCAGAATGCCGGCCACAGGCCCCGGACCTCAAATCCCGGCACAAACAGCGCTGCAAACTTCAGCATAAGTGCGTTGATCAGAAGCCAGAAGATACCGAAGGTGATAATCGTGAGAGGAAACGTCAGAATTTTCAGCAGCATTCCGATCGTACCGTTCACAAGGCCAATGACGATGGCCGCGAACAGCGCGGTTCCAAAACTTCTCACGAAGAATCCAGGCACAAAATGAGCCACCAGCAACAGGCATAGTGCACTCAAAACCCAGTGAACCAATAATTTCGTCATGCTGTTCTCCCAACCCGCGTCAGGCGACTAGCACCGGCCCAATCACAATGCTTGGCGTGCCGCACTCCTGCTGGCATGTGAAATACTACGCCCGGTCTGCCTTTTCGTACACCACTTCCGCAGAATTGCCGATTGAACCTCATTCGCAACATGGCCGCACGCCGACGATTTGGATTCTCGGGCAAGGCTACACGGTGTATAAGAGTGCCCATCCGGAAACTCAAGACGTAGATTCCGGCAAAGGGAGGTTGCTATGCGCGCTCTTGCTCTAGGCCTTGCGTTCACATTGGTTGCCGCCATGGCCGCCATTGTTGCTAAAGGAAATATCGCCGCGGCGCACCCGCCGGCTCAGGCGCCGGCCGCGCCGGCGGACGCCTCAATGACGAAAACATTTACGACGGCCGCGGAGGTTCAGGGACTGCTTGCGAAAGCAAAAGGCGAACGGAAGGAAGGTCAGGTACAGGTCGCCGAACGCATTCTTGCACTCGCTCCCTATACGGTGAATCTTGAGTACCGGCCAATTGATGGCGCGGTAGCGGTTCACGAGAAGGAAGCGGAATTGGTCTATGTGATCGACGGGGGAGGCGCGCTCATCACCGGCGGCAAAGTTGTAGGAGAGAAGCGCACCAATGCCACCAATCTGTCCGGCACAGCGATTGATGGCGGAGCGACTCAGACTATCGGTAAAGGCGATTTCGCCATCGTTCCGGAGGGCACGCCGCATCAATTCAAGCCGGCAAACGGGCTACTGGTGCTGATGACGTTCCACGTGCCTCGACCGGTTGCCGCCGCGCAGTAGAATTCCAAGGAAGATAAAGAGTGATTGAGGGAAAAGGACAAAATGAAATCCATATTCGCAAAAAGCGCATTCTTCACGATTGGTGTTCTACTGCTGGCTTCGGCCGCATCGACGGGTGAGGGCGTGCCGGCTTCGGTCCACTATATTCCGCATGACAAAGTTGCGGAGGTCATGGCCAAGGGTGGGCCCATTATTAACGATCCGGGTCTACTGGTGCTGGCCAACCGCCGGGGAACCGGAGCGGTGGAATACCACGAGCACACCAACCACATCTTCATTCTGGTCGAGGGCGAAGCGACGTTTGTCACCGGCGGCACGATGGTCGGTGCAAAACGCACCAATCCTGACCAGATGACGGGAACCTCGATCGAAGGTGGGGAAACTTTTCATCTGACGAAGGGCGACGTCATTACGATTCCGGCCAAGACGCCGCATTGGTGGAAGGAAGTTTCGACGAAGACGGTCTCGTATTACGCGATCAATATCGAGAGCAAGTAGCACCAATCGTGATTCGGAGGTTACGCATGCGAGAACCACTCCGATTAAAACTTGTGCTGGCGACGGGAATTGTAGCCCTCGCAGCTTCGGGACTTGGAGCGCGAGCGCAGAGCAGTTATCCGCCTCCCAACGATTTGCCGAATCCTTATCGCACCGTCACAGGCTGGGCGCAACTGCCCGACGGGCGCAAATGGGGATCGACCTCAGGTGTCGCGATCGGTTCGGACGGCAACATCTGGACCTATGAACGGTGCGGCGGAAACAGCTGCGCGGATTCCAATCTTGCGCCAATTCTCGAATTCGATTTGTCGGGAAAACTGCTCAAAAATTTCGGCGCGGGCATGTTCATTCTTCCGCACGGCATTTTTGCCGATAGAGATGGAAATGTCTGGGTGACCGACGGCGTCGGAGGAATCGGCACGAACGACGACGTGGGCAAGCACGGAAAAGGCCACCAGATTTTCAAGTTCAGCCCGGACGGCAGAGTCCTGATGACTCTCGGAAAAGCCGGTGTGCCTGGCAACACCCGGGACACCTTCAACCGGCCCTCGGCTGTGGTAGTCGCTTCCAATGGCGATATTTTTGTCGCCGACGGCCACGGCTCGCCGCCGAATTCGCAAGTCAACGCCCGCATTGTGAAATTCTCAAAGCATGGAAAGTTCATTAAGGAATGGGGGAAGGTGGGATCGGCCCCCGGGGACCTCAATTCCCCGCACGCTCTGGCCCTCGATTCCAAGGGGCGGCTGTTCGTCGCGGACCGCATCAACAATCGCATCCAGATCTTCACGCAGGACGGCAAGTTGATCTCGGAGTGGAAACAGTTTGGACGACCAAGCGGAATTTTTATCGACAAGGACGACACCATGTATGTGGCGGACTCAGAGTCCACGGACCAGCCGGGATATGGTTACAACCCGGGATGCAAAAGAGGCATTCGCATTGGCAGCGCGCGGGATGGAAAAGTAACGGCCTTCATACCAGATCCCGATCCCAAGGGCTCATCAAGCGCCGCGGAAGGCGTAGCCGTGGACCGCAATGGCAATATCTACGGAGCGGAAGTCGGCCCGATGGATTTTAAAAAGTATGTGAAAAAATGAGAAGACGCGATGGACGCCGGCGGCCGTTCGCATTCCAAATTCAGCCTTATCAGAAACTTCTAATTCAAGCGGAACTGTGACTGCGGTATTCTGTTCATCCGTGAAACTTATAATTTTGGGGAGTTTTATGAAGGAGCCAAAGCAGTCAACGCCAATGCCGACGCAAAATTGCACGCTATATTTATCAACCTTGACTGCTTCGATCCTCGCACTCGTGATGCTTGCTGCAAATTTGTTGCTTCTGCCGGTATCCGGCGTCTACGCCGCTCCAGCCGACAAACGCAAGCCAGGACTGTATTGGACCTTCGAGACCGACAAGGGGAAAATTTCCTGCAAACTTTATGAAGTGGAGGCACCCGTCACGGTCCGCACGATGGTCGGACTCGCCATCGGGAAAATTTCCTACGTACATCCCGAGACGAAGCAAGTCGAACGAAAAAAATATTTCGACGGCCTGATCTTCGACCGCGTCATTCCCGGCGTCATGATTCAGGGTGGCGACCTGCTTGGCACAGGCGTCGGACACCCCGAGGGGCCGGGCTTTCCTTACAAGAGCGAGATCGCGCCATCCCTCAAATTCGACGCACCCGGCCGCTTGGCCATGGCCAATAGCGGACCGGACACAAACGATTCGCACTTTTTTATCACCGAGGCCGCCTACCCATCGTTCAACGGAAAATACACGATCTGGGGACAGTGCGAAAACGTTGACGTCGTTAAAACCATTGCCCAGGTCCCTCGTGACCCCGGGGACACTCCAGTCACCCCGGTACACATTCAGCGTGTGGTCATGGAACGCGTGGGACCCGCTCCCACGGATGCACCCGAATCCGCGCCGGCCGACGTTCCCGCGAAGTAATTTGATTCGCTCCATCCAGTCGGTTAGTACAACCGAAGCGGTTTTTCGTTGACACAGTCAAATACGAATGTGATATTCGCGCCAATTGCGAGGTGGTCCATGAAAGGCAAAGTTCTACTTTTTTTATTTCTGCCGATCGGCCTTTTCTCCGTTCCAGCGGCGGCGCACCACGGTTCCGCGGTGTATGAGTCAAAACTGACCACCTATAAGGGAACCGTCACCGATTTTCAATTCATGAATCCGCACACCGCAGTCTGGTTTGACGTTACCGCGGCGGACGGCAAAATCGAAAAATGGACGGGTGAAGCCCCAAGCCTTACCAGCATGTCCCGCCAGGGATGGAACAAAAATAGTTTCAAGCCTGGGGACCAGATCACTTTTATCGGAAACGTAGCGAAGAGCGGTACGAAAATCATGCGCCTTCGCAAAGTGGTGTTTCCGAACGGCAAGGAAACCGTGATTGATCGCAGTGAGGACTATGCGGAGTAGAGACCGCCTGGAGTTTTCGAGATGCGCCATCGGTTACTGAGTTTAGCTCTAGCGGCGGGCGCTGTATCCGCGTCTTCACCTTTGCTGCTGCCCGCTCAGAACGCGCAAACCGGTGTGCCAAAGGCCCATTCCACGACTTCCCCCGTGGATCTTTCCGGCGTCTGGAGGCGGTCGCGACGCGCGCCGGACAAGACTCGCAAGTACACGATCTACGAACTCGCCTTCGCCATCACCACCGAAAAGCCGCCGATGACTCCCTGGGCGGAAGAAAAATTCAAGGCTAACAAACCGAACATCGGGCCGAACTCAGTTTCCATATCCGAGTCGAACGATCCTATCCTGAAGTGTTATCCTCCGGGAATTCCGAGGGCTTACCTCGTGCGCTCGGAGCCGATTGAGATCGCGAATATTCCAGGCCGAGTGCTGATGATCTTCGAGTACGACCACTTTGTGCGCAACATCTACACCGACGGGCGCCAGCATGGCAAAGATCTGACGCCAACCTGGATGGGCGATTCGATCGGCAGGTGGGAAGGCGATACTTTGGTCGTGGATAGCGTGGGTTTTAACGACAAAACCTGGCTGGACAATGACGGCCATCCGCATTCAGAAGATCTGCACGTAATCGAACGAATTCGGCGCGTGAATCATGACACGTTGACGATCGACACCACAATCGAAGATCCCAAAGCATACACCAAGCCCTGGGGCGGACACGCCATCTACGATTTGAAGCCGGACTGGAACCTCGGAGAAATGGTGTGCGAGGACAACGAGAGCTACGGCGATATGCAAAAAAAATCGGAAGGCACTCAGTAAATCCCCATGCGCTCGCGCTTGTTTTCGAAAATACCGGAAATGCTTTCGGTCCTGCCGCGCCATCCAACGCCGATATTAAATTATTAAATGATGTTCAGTTGCCGCTTTTGGACGCCGCCTGTTTCGCCGGGGCGCTGACGCGCGCGGGAACCGTTGCGCTGACTCCCGCCAATACACCGTTGGGCCCGACCGCCAGTAGTGATTTGTCGTTTTGCGGGCAGGACCAGTTCGCAACGCTGTTGGGATCGCCGCTGCCTTTGAAGTGCGCTTTTTCGGGGAACTTGCACAGCGGCATGGTGCGGTCCACCACATTATCTTTCAAGTGTGTCGCGGGAATCGCATCCGGGGCGATTCCCTTCTCCACCCATTGCTCCAGCGCACTCAAAGTATCGAAAACATTGGGACCCGAACCCGTGACGCAGTGTTGCATTCCGGGAACCATGAAGAGCCGCGCGTTCTGCTGGACCTTTTCGTAGCCGCCATTGTCCTGCGCCAGATCTTCGTAGAACCAGATGCTGCTGTAAGGCGAAATGATCAGGTCTTCGTATCCGTGATAGATCAGCAATTTGCCGCCCTTGGAAAAATACGCGCCGAAGGCGGACGGATCGTCGGGAATATCCGCGGCAAGCCGCGTGTACACAAGGTTCAGCGCGTCGGTCTTCACCACGCCATTACTCTCGATTGAATTGTTCATGTCCTTGCCCGCGTCGTAGTAGCCAAGCTTCATCAGAATGTTCTGAGCGAGAGACCAGTTGGCCGGCTGCGCAGCGTCACCCCAGGGTTGCGCGCTTTTTGGATCCGCGGGCGGCGTTTCCAGATAATTTGTGGCTCCGCGAACCGTGACATTTTCCTGCCCCAGATTGCCCACCGATGCGCCGGGATAAATCAGCTTGCCCTGCTCGTCGCGCACCGGACTCATGATCAACTTGAGGGCGTCGGCCTGCTTCTGCGTGAGCGTTTCCGGAACCAGAGCATCGGGATGGAAGGTGCACTTTGCGGGATTCTGGATCAGGCCGTCCGCAACCCCGTCAGCCTTGTCGCATTGTTTCAGGATCGCAGCGCTCACCGCCTGGAATTTCGCCGGAGGAATATGGGCGTCCAGCAATGCCTTGATGTTTTTCAGGCTCCAGAGCGACGTGCCGACAGGATCGAGCCATGGAGACCCGGAAATAATTCCATCGTAGTCGGTGGGAAAGCGCGACGCTTCGATCAAGCCCATCTTGCCGCCGTTGGAGCAGCCATCGAAGTACGAGCGGCGGATCGTATCCGCATGGTAATAACTTTTTACCAGCAATTTTGCGGCAAGCGTCACCTCATGAACGGCACGGTAGTAGTAGTCGATTATTTTAGGCATGTCCGGCGAGCCTGGTTCGGTGTACTCCCAAGTGGGATTGGCTATCAAGTGCCCGGTGTCTGTAATTGCGGTGGCGTAGCCTCTCGCCAGAAACAAGGCCTGGTCGGCAGGATTGGCCGACGAGGTAAGAGAGCCCGCCAGCCCGCCGACCCCATGGAAGATAAATTTTTGATTCCAGTTGGCGGGAAGCATGATTTCAAAATTTGCCGAGCCGGGATTGGCACCGTCGCCGGAAGTGATGACGGAGCCTTTCACATCGCAATATTCGGGATTTGGCGCGGCGGCGGGCACTAAGGTGGCGGAAGCGACTGTCACGTTCGGAACTTTTAAGTCCCCGAGCGCCGTGGCACTGCAATCCGCGCGGGCCGGCACGTTTGCAGCGGTCGCACAGAGCAACGCCGTGAATCCGAATCGCAAAACGTAGCTCTGAAATCTTCCGAAAAGTTCCGCCGGAATTTTCATGTGAGTCCCTCCAGAGTGGCTTATCCCAGTTCGCTTGAGGCTGAAATTGTGGTCACAGGGTAGCTCTAAACGGCTTTCAAGTCACTAACTCGAATTCAGCTCGATGCAGCTCCGGCGTCCCACCAGCGTCCCTCAGAGCGCGGATATAAGAAAACCGAAAAACGCGGGCGGGATGCCAGCCGCGGGACAAACCGTCGTGATTGCTTTTAAGGCTTTGAATGACTTAGGATTAGGCCGAATGCGACCGAAGATTTCGATTACATCGAATGGAAGAATTCTGTTTCAAGCACGAGATTGAAATTTGAGTGCGATTGATCAGCGACGACGACTTCGCAACGGCAATCTTGGCCGGAAAAAATCAGCGAGAGGATAACCGAAAAAGTATGAACAAGAAATTCTCTATGCGTGATGTGAACCGAATCCTGAAACTATTGGCGATTGCGGCTGTTGCGTTTGTCATGAAAGCGCCGAGTCTTCGCGCGCAGGCTCCGGCGGCCGCTCCACCGGCGCCCGCGCCGCTCGCCGCTGATATGAAGGGCAAAACCGCCGACCAGTTTTACAAAAAAATAGAAGTGCTCAAGGGCATACCGGCCGAACAGGTTCACCCGGCCATGGAATACATCACCACGGCCTTGGGCGTGGGATGCGGTTATTGCCACGTGATTGGACACTTTGACCAGGACGACAAGCGCGAGAAGCATGTCGCGCGCAGCATGATTCAGATGACCATGGCGATGAACCAAACGGTGTTTGATGGCAAGCGCGAGGTGACCTGTTTTACCTGCCATCGTGGAGTGGCCAAGGCTGCGTCGACTCTGCTGCTTCCCGGCGATAAAGTTCCCACCGAAAAATCGGCGATGGAAGTTTTCCCAACGCTCGCGGTGACGAACTTCGCGAATCTTGAACCGGCCATGTCTCCGAGCAAAGCTCCGGCGACCGTCGTGTCAGGCCCGGCCCCTGCGCCGAAGCCGGCTGCCGCTCCGGCCGCGCCGCTTCCATCCGTCGCCGATGTGTTCAGCAAGTATGAGCAGGCCCTCGGAGGCGAAGCTGCCGTTGGCAAAGTAGGTTCACTTTCGTTCAAAGGAACCGCCGATATGCTCGTTCCACCGCCTCCCGGACCCCCTGGCGGTCCACCGCCGCCACCTCCGGCGATGGGCACAGTTCCGGCCGAGCATTACGTGAAGGCTCCGAAGGGAGTCATCTCCGTTACGTTTCCGGGAAGGCCCACGGTATCGATGGGTTTTGATGGCTCGATCGGCTGGCACAATACGCCGATCCGCGAAGACACAGGCGATGAACGGCTCATGTTGATCGAGCTCGGCGAAAAATTCCCGGCACTTGAATTTCGACGGGATCACACCAACGTTCAAGTGGACGCGGTGGAAAAAATCGGCGATCGCGATACTTACCGCGTGGTTGGCACGCGCAAAGATGGATTTGCCGTCATAGATCGCATCAATTTCGACTCCCAGACCGGACTGCTCGTGCGTTCTTACACCACCATGCAAAGTGTGATCGGTTCCTTCCCGGAAGACACTTTTTACGAGGACTACCGCGACGTCAGCGGCGTGAAGGTTCCGTACACCATGCGCATCGTGAGCGCAGAAGGAAATCGAACGTATAAGTGGTCGCAGGTGGATGCAAACGCCCCGGTGGAGGACGCGAAATTCATGAAGCCTGTTCCTCCAGCTCCGAAGCCGCCGGCAGATTAGCCACCGCAAGACTCGGCCAGGATCAGAGCACGTGAATGGGTACGCTCCGGTCCAGGCGATGCGCGAATCGAAAACGCGCCAGCTGCAGATTGTGGGTAGACGGTGAAGCAGAGAATTTCGCTTTCGGCGTTTTCTGTTTTGATCGCGCTACTGTTGTGCGTTCCGATGTTCGCTCACCACGGTGCATGGACCTTCGACATGCAACATGAAACGACTGTGATCGGCGGAACGGTCACACGATTTCAGTTCGTGAACCCCCACGTAGAAATTTCCTGGGAATCGAAGGACGACAAGGGCATTCCGCAGAAATGGACCGCGCAGACAACGAACCCCAATACTCTTTATCGCTATGGATGGAACAAAGAAATCCTCAAGCCGGGGACGGAACTTCAGATGGTTTCAGGAAATCGCTGTAAGAATGGCGAGAATTGCATGCGCCTCCGCAAGATCGTTCTGGCGACGGGGAAAGATTTGCCAGTCCCAGACTGATTCTCTTTCAGTGGCTCACTTCACAGGCTGCTGAAGAAGCTCTTTTTTGTCATTCTGAGCGAAGCGAAGAATCTCTCTTTGTTTCTCTTCTTATGCCTAAATCGAAGAGAGATTCTTCGCTTCGCTCAGAATGACAGAGTTATGAGTTTTCAGCAGCCTGTCAGCCTCGGAAACCCAGCCCTTATGAAGAGCCTACCGTTCAACAGACTGGAAACCTGCGCCAGCGGACGAAACCCGAGATCCCCTAGAAGGAGAATTTCACAGCGGCCTGCATCAGGCGCGGCGAAGAAGCCTGCACCACTTGGCCGAACAAGTTACTATCGCGATCGCCGTTGACGGAGGCAGGACCGAAAAACTGCGTGTGATTAAACGTATTGAATGTTTCCAGCCGAAACTCCAGAAACTTCGATTCCGATAAAGGGACCGTCTTCAGCAGAGCCAGATCCGAGTTGAACGACCCCGGGCCGTAGAAAAATCGCCGCGGAACATTCCCTGGTGTCCCCAGGGCATTGTCCTCGAATAGCGAAGTGTCAAAAAACGGAAGTGCGTTTCGCGGATTGTGATTGATGTTCAGAGGGCCTGGAGTGAAGTCCGGTAGATCGAGACTGTGGTTGTTAACTCCGTTCGGAATACTCCCCATTAAGGAATTGTCGCCGGTCGTCGATAGCGTGACGGGAAATCCGGTGCTGACACGCGTGATTCCGGAGATGGACCAGTTCCGGGTCAGTTTATTGGCGCGCCGGAACAGGCGTTCGAGTGGCAGGTCATATTGATAAGTAGCGACAAAATTGTGTTTCAGATCAAAAGAAGAAAGAGCACGCATGGACGCTAGATCAAATGGGTTCGCGATGTCCGCGAGGCTGGAACCCTGATCGATGGATTTGCTGAACGTGTATCCGAGGGAAAAAGTAAGGCGCTTTCCCGAATGCCGAAGATCGGCCTGGAAGGAATTGTAAGCCGAGTTCCCTGCGCTCGCCTCATAACTGTCGTTGCTGAACGCCGGTCCGAAAGGTCCGCGCGTGCCGAAGGCATCTTCGCGAAACGGCCCGCATCCGGGCGTCGCCAGGCAAAGCTCGGGATTTCCGGGATTATTGGAAGCGACCAGGATGAGGTGGTGGGCTTGCGAACCCACGTAGCTGACGCTCATGACCATGCTGGCACTGAGTTGCCGTTCGACGGACAAAAAATAATTCTCGCTGTAGGGATACGTATTCTTTGGATTCGGCGCCGTCATTCCCGCGATAGGCAGGAATTGTGAAAAATCGATATTGGAGATTGGATTGTTTGCGGTTACGTGAAAAGGAGGAAATGTCAGCGGAAACGGTTGAACGTGTTGTGTGCCATCCGAAGCGCTGATAAACGGCGTCGCGAATAGCGGTGGCGCGGGACTCGTATAACTCAGACCGTAGGGAGGCTGCGGCTCATCAAAGGCAATCGTGTTGCCTTGAATTTCCGCGTAGTAGATTCCGTAGCCCGCGCGGATGCTCGTTTTTCCCGGTCCGCCGATGATCTTTCCCCATACTCCGCTGGACTTGCTCGGAGAGTAGACGACGCCGATCCGCGGTGAAAATCGGTTGCGTTGGGGAACCAGCGTATTCGGAATTCCCGGATCGGTGGGGTACACAAATCCCGTTGGCGCTGAGGTGAATACTTTCGACTGCTGGCCGACAACCATTGCGGGAATCTGATTATATTTTTCAGACCAGTACTGCATCAGTTCCCAGCGCAGTCCCAGATTCAGCGTGAGGCCCTGCGTGACAGCCCAACTATCCTGTACAAAACCCGCAAAATATTTGTGCCGCGGGTAATAGCTCATCGAATCGGCCTGGTTATAGTTGCTGGGAACTCCGATCAGGAAATCGGCAAAGTCCGAACCTGTTTCCGCGCCGAAAAAAGTAAAGGAACCGTTGAAAGTGGCATCGGGATGCACATTGACTTGTTGAATGCCGATTTCCACGCCTGTCTTGAGAGTGTGTTTTCCGATCACGATTGAAAAATTGTCATTCAACGAATATGTGTTGTTCCATTGTTCAAGATTCGTGATTGGAACGCCCAGCGTGAATGAATTGAAGAAGACGTTCTCAATACCCTCGATCGAGGGCGCAATGAAAACAATTCCTCCAGCGGAGCCCGGCGCGAATCCTTGAGAAGCCAGGCTGGGGCCCACGCCTCCGACCGGTCGTCCAACGTCATTCGCATTACGCATGTAACTGACATGAAATTCGTTGACGCTCGACCCTCCAAATGTTTTCGTGGCGCCAAGATTAATGAGCTGGGCCCGCCCTAACGTCAACGCGTTGAAACCCGGAACGCTGGCGCCGCCCTGCCCGGTGGGATAGGGGTTATCCAGCTTGTAGTCGTCGAAATAATAGTAAGCGGAGAGCATGCCCCAGCGATGGCTGTCGTAATCCGCACGGAGCGAAAATTTGTCATCGCGCACTCTTCTGTCTTGTGAGCCGGTGGAAAAGGTTGAATTTGCCGTATTCGTGGGGGCTGGTATGTATTGCAACAGGCTTTTGGTTGGCGCCGACCATGCGGATTGCGGAATTACCGCGCCAGGGAAAACACATGGTGAACTGCCGCTACTCGAACACCCCGGCGTGTAATATGGTTCGCCCGCGCTCACAGCGTAGCCCAGTTCGTTCGACAAAATATTCGCAAGGTTCGGACCCGAAACGCTTCCCGTAAGCGAACTGGCCTGATCGAGAAGGTTGCCCGTACGGTCGACGGCGGAAGGTACGGAAATGGATCCTGTGTCGACTCCCTGGATGGTTCTGGTTCCCTGGTAATCGGCGAAGAAAAACGCTTTACTTTTAACGATGGGCCCGCCCAGAGTCCCGCCGAATTGATTTTGTTGAAAAACGCCGCGTTCGGGCGAAAAGAAATTTTTAGCGTCGAGCACCGTGTTGCGCAGGAACTCGAACGCGCTGCCGTGAACCTGGTTCGCGCCGGACTTGGTCACAACGTTGATGACGCCGCCGCTGTAGTTGCCGTACTCGGCGTCGAAGTTGTTGGTAAGAATCCGAAACTCAGAAATGGAATCGAGGTTTGGCACAATGGAAGTGCCGCCGTTCATCATTTCCTTTACATCACCGCCTTTTACCATAAATCCGTTGGCTTCTTCCCGCTGCCCGCTGATCGATTGGTTGCCGGGATTCAATCCACCGGACGGAGCAATGGCTACCTGTGCGCCGGCCATGACGATCGAGTCCGGCAACTGCGTGGACATCGGCACGATGCCCGGCTGCAATGACATGAGGTCCGTAAAACTGCGACCATTCAAAGCAACCGCCGTGATGACTGTTCCGGCTACCACTTCGCCCATCTGAGAGCTTTCGGTCTCCACGTGCACCGCGGATTCGGAAACTAGAATTTGTTCCGAACGTTCGCCAACCTCCAGCGTGACGTCCGCCTGAAGCTTGGTGTTGACATCGATTACGAGCCCAGTGCGCTTGTAAGGTTTGAATCCGTCTGAAGTAATTTCAATTTCATACCGGCCTACAGGGAGAGTGGGAAAAACGTAGTAGCCGTCGGCGTTGGTGTTCACCTTCTGCGGAACAGACGTATCGACATTGCGAATCGTTACCGCAACGTTCGGAATGGCGCCCGCACTGGAGTCCTTGACGGTTCCGGAAACGCTGCCACCGGTGTCAGCCACAGCTGGGATTACCGAAACGAGAAACCATGCGGCGATGAACACACCTATGAATGAAAGTTTCCCTCGCTTCAATCAGCACACCCCTCGCACTGTCCAGCTACAGTTCCACACTCGCCGGCTTGCGCTCATCCACTCGCCGCGAAACTTCCAATCGAACCATCGGCAAGAAGGAGACAAGCAGTGAATCGCAGCTCACACGTACGCAATCCAACGGCCGGCGGCAACGATACCAAACCACAACAGGATCGAAATCAATCCCGCGGCTCGCGCACCGATCGGCGCCACCGGATCGTGGTCCCACTTGCCCACGCTGCGGTAGGCGATCTCGTGGAATACGAACGCGTTCACCCCGGCAACCAAAATCAGCAACATTTTGATATCAAATCCGAGATTTCCGTACATCTTGGTTGCCTCGGAAGAAAACAGGAGAAGGCCCGTGACCACCTGAATGAGAAAACCAGTCCAGGCCCATGGCAGGAAACGCTGCGCCAGCTTGGAAACCGGCTCATCGCGGAAAGTTAACCCCATGAGCCTCAAATCAAGAATCGAGGTCGCGCCCACCAGCAAAATGATCCCGAAAATGTGAACCGTTTCGATAACCGGAAACAGCCACAGAGATTCCCGAATCGACGCACCCACACCGGTTTGTTCCAGCCACTCGCAGATTCGAATAACAAAATGCATCTTCTAAAATTTCTCCATCGATCTAAGCATCTTCTCTCCATATAAAAGCGACGGTCCTGAATTGGATAATTCCCGGACTAGGTCCCGCCCGGTCCTTCGAACGTTAATTCCCTGCCGTTGGGCAGAATGATCTTCTCAATCCGAAGTGAATATGCCCCATTGCGCGCGGGATGTCCGGTGGCGGTAATCTGGTCACCGGGTTTAAGTGTTTTTCTGTCCCAGCCTTCGCGAACCAACATGTTCGGGCTCGTACCTTCGCCTATCCATTTCTCAATTTTCCCTTTGTCATTCATCACGTCCAGAAAAAGTTGCGCATGCGGATTCGAAAATTGAAATGCTGAAACTGTTCCCATGATGGTGAACACCTTCGTTGTGTCAAACTCCGCGCGCCCGTGGTGCGCAAAAACGGAATGGGTGACGCTCAGCACCGCGGTGCAGGCGACCAGGCAAGCCATAATTCTCTTTCGCATCGATCACCTCTGGTAACGGTCTGAAAAAAACTGGACAGGCCCGCTAGAAATCCAGCAGGCCGTCAAATATTATCAACCGTCTGAGGAAGGAACTGGCGTTAAATCGGAGTAAAACCCACTTAACGTCAATTTAATAAGGGCGGATTTAAATGACTGGCGGCCCGCGCGACTCAATACCAGCTATCCGGCAAATTTATATCCAAACCCCACCACGGTAACGATATAGCGCGGATTTTTGAGATCATTCTCCAGCTTCTGCCGCAGCCATGCGACGTGAACATCGACAGTGCGAGTAGGCGGACGATCGCCGTAGCCCCAGACTTCGCGCAGCAACTCTTCTCGAGATAGAGTGACATTCGGATGCTCCACAAAATAGCGGAGCAGTTGAAACTCCTTGGCCGACATTGGCACGGGTTGCGCGTCGCGCGTTACCTCCGTGCTGCGGGTATCAATGACAATGGAACCAAATTGATGACGCGCCGGCGCAGGATTGGGAATCGCAGGGGCGCGCCTGAGCAAAGCTTCGACTCGCGCCAGCAACTCCGCCATCTGAAAGGGCTTGGTCAGATAATCGTCACCGCCCGCTTTCAAGCCGGCCACTTTGTCTTTTGTCTGCCGGCGCGCCGTCAGCATCAGGATGGGCGTGCCCGATCCCGATTTTCTCAACTCCGCGCACACGCTCAACCCATTCTTCCCCGGCAACATAAGATCCAACACGATCAGGTCAACCGGGTCCCGCTGCGCCATTTCCAGGCCGGTTTCGCCGTCACGCGCCACGCTCACAGTGAAGCCGTGCTTTCGAAAACGATCGCGGAGCGTAGTGACCAGCCCCGGCTCATCCTCAATGATCAATATCTTCGCAGCCATTTTATTTTCAACGATTACGCAGTCGATTCTGATTCCGCAACACCCGTGATCGGAAAATGGAGGACCACAGTGGTTCCTCGCCCCAGTTCACTCGTGACGCTCACCCGGCCTCCCATATCCTCCATCATTCGCTTGACGAGATAAAGGCCGAGACCCACGCCCCGGATCTGATGATCACGAACGTACCGGGCCCGATAAAAGGCCTCATAGATGTGCGGCAACTCTGAGCGCGCAATTCCCATGCCCCTATCCTCCACGCTGATCCGCACTTCGGGATTTGAATCTTCTTTTGACTTGAAAGCGCGAATCCCGATCCACTTGCTCGAATTCGAATATTTCACCGCATTGCTCACCAGGTTTTCGATACACGTAACCACTGCTGACGGGTCAGCCAGGATCGGCGGCAATTCATGGTCGAGCTCCTTGGCCACAGTGAATCCGGCATCGCGCAGACTGGTTTCCGCAACCGCCAGACTTTGCGTCACAACTTCCCGGATCTCCACCGGCTTCATTTCGTAACCCGCGAGGCCGAATCGTCCCGCGGTGAACAGGAGAACCTCATCTACCAGGCGCTCCAGCCGCTGGCCCTGTCCACGAATCAGACCGCCATATTCCTGCATCTGCTCGGAATTTTCCACGACTCCGTCCGCCAGATTTTCAGCCGCGGAATTGATTACGGCGAGCGGAGTGCACAACTCATGGGACACGCCGGCCACGAATTCCATCTGCATCCGGGCGAGTGTTTTCGAACGCCGCGCTCCGAAAAAAATGAGCGCCATACTCAACGCCAGGATGGCGAGCAATCCCAGGCTGATCGCCAGGTTGCGGCGCCTCCATGACGTCACGGCTCCTTCCAACGAGCCAGCGGGATGCCGGGCGACCAGTTGCCATTGCTCCCCGGGAGCGCTAGGCCTCAATGCCGGATGACCGCGCCTACGTGCCTCTTCCCCCACCAGATCGAACAGATTGACAGATGCATCGGGAGAAGAAGTCAGAATGGGCGAATTCGGATCGGACAGATAGATCGTCTGGTAAGGGGCTTGAGAAGTTCGAACGGATACCACAAAACTTCTTTCCCCTGGCCCACCGAATGCCCGATTAACGAGATCAGACAGGTATTCCCGCTCCGCGTACTCACGGTTCAGCTTCACGATGAGAACGCCTGCACTCCGGACTCCGGAGCCCGTGCCGTTTGCGTTGGGCTCGATACGAAAAATTGGACGGACCAACGCCGGCGGGTCTCCGAAAAAAGTCCAGGGATAGTAGATAGCCTCGCGGTCATCCATCCGTGAGGAATAAAGTCCGTCACGCTTTTGCAGAACGTCGCGTAATAATCCGAGATCGGACGGCCACATCGCATCGTGAAACCGGTGGTCAGTTTTGTCAAAGGCTTCCAGGCTGTTGGCGTTCGACGATTCAGTCTTCCAGATGAAAAGCCCGTCCACCAACCGTGCATTGTCGCTCTTGCTGTCCCAAGTCGCAGCTGCGCTGGTCACACGACTTTCGGCGGAAGAGGTTTGCGCTTCAGGATCTAGCTCGAAATTCTCACAAAGTCGCTGAAAATCGTAAGAAAATTCCTGATCAAAATTCCGGACGCTCGTCGCGAGCGAATTGCGGAGTCGCGTTTGTTCCGTTCTGCTGATGTCTCCGGTCCATCGGTACTGGTAGATCGCCAGCACACAGAGAACCAGAGTCATCACAATCACCGCGACAATCTCTATGCCGAATCTTCTGCTCCAGATCATGGGATTTTCGATGCCGGGACTATCTCCGAGCTCCCGTCCGATCGGTAGTGCAAACATATTCCAGCAGGTGCCAGGCGGGCCTTAATTTGAACACTTGCTGTCCGGTCCACGGTTTTTGATACGCTTTTGGATCGTCAATGGTCAGATCGTCCTGCAGTGTTTCACGATCGATTCGGCGGATCCGCTCGACAACGTGCAAGGCGTCGGAATGCGGGTGCCCAACCTGATCGAGCCAGGTTTTGTCGTTCAATCCGGCGGTGTCAACGACGAGAGTATTTTCCTCCCACCGGCCAACGGAGTCTCCCATCCACGTCGCATCCAGATCCTTCGGGTGCTGGCGCCGATTCAGATAAATGTGGCGCACGTAGTGATCGTACTCAAACAGCATAACGATCTCGCCGGGAAGCTGAATCACCTGCATTGGAAAAGGGATCAGCATGATGCGTGGCACGCCAGGAGGCAGGCAACTCAGAATTGGATCTTCTGAATCCGGAGTGGCACGCAGCCCGTATCCCGGCTTGACGGTTTTGAATCTTTCCGCAGCCCATGGCATGAAAGGAGGTTCTTCCGGACTGAAAGTGATGGCGTTTTGTCGTTCCATCCAGATGCCGGACAAATCGCGTAGAGAAAATCCCGTTTGCGCTTTAGGATTATGCGCGGGTGATGCCTGGGCGAAGGCGGACACCGCAAGCACCAACACCAGCTTTAGGGTAGAGATCGCGCGGATCCACAGAACCAGTACCGCCACACTCTGACGTTGGATCAACTTTCAGGTCACAACATCGCCGCGAGAACCCGCCACGGGCGCCTTTCGTAATTTCTGCCGGTCCAAGTTATCATCAGAACCACGAAATTACGACATTCCAGGTTTTCGAAACGCTGAACCGCCTCCACCGATCATTCAACCCCGGATGATTATCCCCGGATACTCAACACCGGGCAGATTGCGCGTCGTACGACGTCATAAGCAGTAGCAATTCCCAGGTGCGTCCGGGTACCGGCCAGAGTCGACACGGGCCGGATACCCAGCACGATGAGGTCGATAGCCAATTCCTCAGTTTGCTCCAGTATTTTGTCCGCGGCGTCTCCGGACTCTACAAACGCCTTCGGTTCGCACCAAAGATTCGCTTCGCGGGGCACGAGCGCCTTCAATCGGGTCCTCAGCGCGGCCTCCTGAGACTCAAGCACCGGAACTGGTGCGACGTTCAGAAGATAGAGGCGCGCCTGGTTTTCCTGTGCAAGTGAGATCGCGTAGGGGAGCGCGGCCACAGAAGCGTCGGTAAAATCCATTGGGCACAAAATCGTGTGAATATCAGCGACACTCCCGGGTTCGGCCGAAACGTTGGGCCCAACGGTAAGAACCGGGCAGATGGATTGGCGAAAGATTTTTTCCGCGACCGAGCCCATCAGCAACTTGCTGACGCCAGCGCGTCCGTGAGTTCCGAGGACAATCAAGCCGACGTTTTTGTCCAACTGGATACTGGAAAGCTCATCCCAGATGTCACCTTTCCGCAAAATGGCCTCGTGCGGCACCGCGCCCAGCCGACGCTCCAGTTCCGTCATCGAATCATGAGCTTCCCGCAGCGCTTGTGCCCCCAGCGCCTGCACTTCAATGGTTTTTATATTGTCGAGGGGAGGCGGCGTTAGTACGTGAAGGGCCAACAACCGAGAGCCATATTTGTGTGCGATCGACAGAGCAAACGGAAGAGCGATGTTGGATTGCCTGGAAAAATCCGTGGCGTAAAGAATGTTGTCAAACGTAATAATCTTCTGAGCGACCTGCGTGGTCATAGATCCCTCCCGACAGCGGATCGAGTCCTCATTTGATTTCGGTGACAATTGTTCGCCGGAATCACCAGTCCGCCTGTGACGTCGATCACCGAAGGATGTGATCTGCAAATTACAAACACTTGTGATGTTTCTGAATAGATTCTTCGTGCTGGCGATTATCCAGCCGAAACGGATTCAGCAAGGCTTCGGCGGGAGGAGTCCTGGTGCCGTAGCTTAAGTGCCGCACAGCCAAAACATTCCAAAGCAGCGCACGCGAAGGGGTGAGAAGCGGAAAGTTGGTCTTATGACGCTTGCTGGCCAGCCTTAAAGTCATTATCATTGCGTTCGTTGGCGTATAACCGGGAATTCGCGACGTGCAAATTTGCATAAATCCCTTCCTTCCCATGATTTTCGGGTGCTTTTCGAGTCTGGACCCAGCTTATGCCTGGTCTTGACGCCGGACCTTACCATCACCGCCGTCACTGACGCGTATCTTCGCGCCACCATGACCAGGCGCGAGGACATTCTGGGCCGTGGCGTCTTTGAGATTTTTCCGGACCATCCGGATGATCCATCGGCTACCGGAGTTCGCAACCTGCGTTCTTCCCTTCAAAGAGTTCTCGCCGGAAAAGTTTCCGACGCCATGGCCGTGCAGAAATACGACATTCGAAAGCCTGAATCGGAGGGTGGAGGATTTGAAGAACGATATTGGAGCCCCGTCAACGCGCCCGTTCTGGGACCGGACAATGAAGTAGCATTCATCATCCACCGCGTCGAGGATGTGACCGACTTCGTTCGGCCCGGAGCTCAATCAGCACACGAACGTCGGGAAACCGAAGAATTGCGCACACGTGCCACACAGATGGAGACCGAGGTTTTCGCGCGGGCGCAAGCAGTTCAAGAACCAAACCGGCTTCTCGAAACCGCGAATCAGGAACTAGCCCGGAGCGAGGAACGATTTCGGTCCATGGTTGCCAGCGTAAAAGACTATGCAATTTTTATGATTGATCCTCACGGCCGAGTTATGTCCTGGAACACCGGCGCAGAGCGCATCAAGGGCTATAAACCCGAAGAAATTATCGGAGAACATTTCTCGCGATTCTATGTGCCGGAGGACATCGAACAGCACAAGCCGGATTATGAACTGAAGATGGCAGGATCAGAGGGACAGTTCGAAGACGAGGGTTGGAGAGTCCGAAAGGACGGCTCTCGATTCTGGGCCAACGTCGTAATCACGTCCGTCCGGGAAAAGAACGGAGAGTTGCTTGGATTCTCGAAAGTTACGCGTGACTTTACCGATCGCAAGAAGGCCGAAGAAACCGTTCGTCGCAGCGAGGCGCAGTTCCATGCCCTATTTGAATTCTCTCCAGACGCGATCATTGTCAGTGACTCCGAGGGGCGCATCACTGAGATGAATGCGCGCGTAGAAAAAATGTTTGGCTACCAGCGAGACGAATTGCTGGGCCAATCCATCGACGGCCTCGTTCCGGAGCGCTTTCGTCACGGTCATCCAGCTCGCCGCAAGGAATATGCGTCCGCCGCACGGGTCCGCCCGATGGGCGCCGGTTTAGAACTTTACGGGCGACGTAAAGATGGAACGGAGTTTCCAGCGGATATCATGCTGGGACCCGTGGAAACAGAGGACGGTCGGGTGGTGCTGAGCGTAATACGGGACCTCACCGAAAAACGAGAGGCGGAGGAGGCCCTGCGGCGAAGTGAGCTTCAAAAGCGCTACCTGGAAGAAGAGCTGAGCACAGAGGCCCGTTTCGACGAAATTATCGGCGAAAGCGTCGGACTGAAACGGGTCTTGAAGCTGGTTGAGACCGTTTCGACAACCGACGTTACCGTCTTAATTTTGGGCGAAACAGGAACAGGCAAAGAAGTAATCGCGCGGGCGATCCACGAGCTCAGCCCTCGGAATAAACACGTGCTGGTGAAGCTGAATTGCGCTGCGATCCCTGCAGGCCTGCTGGAAAGCGAACTCTTCGGCCATGAACGAGGCGCCTTTACGGGAGCCATCGACCGCAAGATCGGCCGGTTGGAATTGGCGCACGAAGGCACTCTCTTTTTGGATGAGATTGGCGATCTCCCACTCGAACTTCAACCCAAGATTCTTCGCGCGCTGCAGGAAAAGGAATTTGAAAGGCTCGGAAGCACCAAATCCATCCCGGTCAACGTGCGCCTCGTGGCTGCGACCAATCGCGACCTTGCGAAGATGGTGGCGGAGGGTCACTTTCGAAGCGACCTTTATTACAGATTGAGGGTATTCCCCATTCTGCTTCCCCCTCTTCGCGAGCGGCGTGAGGACATTCCGCTCCTGGTTCGCTACTTTGTGGATCGTCATTCCCGGAAGCTGTATCGGAAAATCGAAACGATACCCGACGAAACAATGCGTGCCCTCACACGCTGGGATTGGCCAGGAAATATCCGCGAACTGGAGAACTTCATCGAAAGGGCCGTCATTCTTACTAAAGGGCCTGTTTTGCGCGCTCCTCTCGGCGAACTCGCCGTGCCCGAAGAACCGATCGCGGTGAGGGATTCTTCTCTAGAGGCGACTGAGCGAGAGCACATCCTCCGAATCTTGCGCGAAACGAAGGGCAAGATTGGCGGCTCTGACGGAGCGGCAGCCCGCCTCGGCCTGATCCGAACGACGCTTAATTCCAAGATGAAGAAGCTGGGCATACAGCGAACAGACTACATCTAGTCACTGCTGACGATTAATCGCCAGTGATCTTCGTCACCCACCCCTGTGCGTCAGCGCACCAAAAGTACTTCAAGAACTAACCCTCAGTTTCACAATGAGATAGCAAATCTTCGCTTTGGGCGCCGTTTGGTTTCCCGATTGCCTTTAAGTACGCGGTAGAACAAACGAAGGGTCAAGCAAATCATTGAGAGTGACGATTCAACAGTCGGACGTCGAGCGGATAACGATGAAGATCGAAGGAAGAGTCGCGGGTGTCCTAGTTCCAGAATTGCAGCGAGCATGGAGCGAATTGGCTCCATCGCTCGGGAAACAAAAACTCCTTGTGGACCTTCGCGGCGTAACGCACATGGATGGAACAGGCCGCAGAGTTCTAGCCGACATATACGCAATGACGCACGCTAAGTTTCTGGCAGACACACCGCTGACGAAATATTTTGCAGAGGAAGCGCAGAACGGGATTCGAACCAACTTGGAATCGATCGACTGAGCTCAGGAGGCAATCATGAAGGGTCCTTACGGGTTAGATTTGAACGACGGATGCAAGACGTGCAATCTCAAAGGTTCGGGGTTCTTCTGCCAGTTGCCATCCTCTGCTGTCAAAGATTTTGACGCGATCAAGTCAACGGCGACCTATCCAAAGGGTGCCCTGCTGTTCGTTGAAAGACAGGAAGCTCGCGGCGTCTACGTGCTGTGCGAAGGCGAAGTGAAGCTGTCCATCAGCTCCGCCGAAGGCAAGACCCTCATCATGAGAATAGCCAGGGCGGGAGAGTTGCTCGGATTGATGGCTGCAATGGCCAACCAGCCGTACGAAGTCACGGCCGAGACCATTCACCCCTGCCAGGTCGCTTATGTGCGCCGGGACGACCTGCTTCGATTCCTGGCCAAGCATCCCGAAGCCTCTCAAAACGTGGTGAAGCAGATGAGCTCACAATACCGCGGCGCCTGCGAACAATTGCACACGATTGGGCTCTCCGCTTCCGCACAGGAAAAGCTCGCGCGACTCCTGCTAACGTGGTCCGAAGGTATCCAGCAAACAAAAGAGGGCACGCGAATCAAGCTTCCTCTCACCCACGAAGAGATTGCGGAATTCATCGGCACCACTCGCGAGACGGTTACACGAACCTTGAGCGACTTCAAGGAACGACACTTGGTTTCCATTCAGGGATCGACCCTTATGATCCCGAATCGCGCCGCATTGGAAAGCTTTGCGAACGTCTAGAAATTCGGACGCTTCCGTCTGAATCATGCTATGGAGTGGATCCGCCGGAGCATCCACTCCATGGTTCTATCTCGCTATTGGTATCCGCCCGACTTTCGTGGCACGATTCCTCTTACATCTTTCCAGCTCTCTGGATTATCAGAAGAAAAAAATCTCCTCGTCGCCACGCTTCCTCTTTCACATATTCGATATTCAGGCCTCCGATAAAATAGCCTGGTGCTTCTTGATTTCGCCACGCCGCCGGCGGGCGAAATCCTGAACGCGGCGACCTGCGGATTTAAAAGCGTCGTGAATCACGAGCTCAAGATCGGAATAAGGCCAGTTTGGTCGTGCATCGCCCGGCGTTGACGTTATTCCTTTCACTGGACTTACGTGAATCCCGGTCGATCCGCGCTTGACCACAATTTCTCTTCCGGGCAACGTCAAATCGATCCTAATCTGCAGCGGTTTGCCCTTCTTGTGATGGCGGTGCGGAACTTCCACGGCCACTCGACACCCGACAATGCGATTGCTGAAAGTCGTCAGTTTTTCGGCTTCCGCGCGGATACAGTCCTCGACCTCGGCCGAGTGCTTCATGTTGCGAAACGTGATATGAAGTGGAATTGTCATGGGCTCTCCCTTGCGTTGCATTTCATCACGTTCAATGACTGATCGGTGTAGTGCCACAGCCTCATTCTGCGCTTAGGTTCCAGGGTCGGGATGTGACTCAAGTCACTTTTGGACGTGACTTTACTCACTGCGGGCCCCGGATACGCGATCACACTGGAGCTTGAAAGCGGGCGACCTTTGATCGGGAAAAATGACTTATTCTGTCATTCTGAGTGGAGCGAAGAATCTTCTCTTCGATTTAAGTATAAGAGAAGAAAGAACGAGAGATTTTTCGATTCGCTCAGAATGATAGCGTTTTGAGCTTTTCCGCAGCCTGTTACGAATGAAGTTACTTTTGAGCCTGGGTTTTGGCTGAATCTTCCCTCAGGCGCACGTAGCCAACTTTTCCGTAAGGTTGCGCACCGTACCAGATTCGCCTCTGAGCATCCTCGAACATATCCCTTGTTCCGCGCTCACCGTACGGCGTCGGATATTCGATCACCTTGCCGGTTTTGGGATCGAGCTTTCCGATGACATCCGTGTACATGGATGCGTACCAGAGATTGTCGTTGTGATCCACGCCGATTCCATACGGGGTTGGCATCGGTCCGGGCAGCTTGAATTCCTTGAAGGTTTGTTTCTTGGGATCGAATCGCGTCAGATTTCCGCCAAAATAGTCGCCGAACCAAATCATGCCTTGTGAATCGATCTTCAGGCGCCGTGGCCTGCTGTCGGAACTGGGCGGAGTCCATTTCGTGATCTTGTTGGTTTTTACATCCACTTTTCCGATGCTGTGATGATCCTTGGAATTGAACTCGGCGAACCAGACGTTTCCTTCCTTATCCAGGGCGATGCCGTAAATATCCGGCACTTCCGGAAAGAACGTGAATTTCTTGGTTTCGACATCGAACTTGCTAAGCGGGCGCCCCGAACTCCAGATATTTCCCTGCAAGTCGGTGATGGCGGTGTGCCGGCGCGGGTCTCCGGTTTGTCCGCCAGCGGTATACCGCAGATTAGGCCACGGAGCGTTGGGCTCCATCTCCACAGGCGGCGGTCCATCATACGGCTGGCGGAAGACCTCAAATTTTTCGGTGCGCGTATCGAATCGCGCGAGAGCGTTCTGCCTTTCGATAGTGAGCCAGACCGATCCATCAGCAGTCGGTAGGATTTCATGAATGAATGGGCGGGTTGGATCAGGCAGTCTCCAGGTATGAAGTTCACCGGTGGCAGGATTGAGCTTCGATAGTCCGCCGCCCATCTCCATCCAGATGTTTCCGTCCTTGTCCGGTTTTCCGGTGCCCGGACGATCCTTGGGCTCGCCCGTCAGTTGGTAATCGACATAAACAAGATTCAGCGCATCGTCGGAAAAGTAGTCATGCTCCTGCTTAACCTTCTGGTATTGCGGCAATTGCGCTGGTGATGCCGGTGTTTCGGCGTCAGGACCGAAAACTGATCCCAAATACTCGGACACCTTTGCCGCAATTTCCGGCTTGATATCCGCCACTCCAACTTGACGCATGTGTTCGATGGCCTCGAGCCACCCTTCACGGTCGCGCCCCATCACGCCAATTCTGCTCATCGCGTGGCAATTGAAGCACTCCTGCAGAACCACATCCTTGCCCTTCGCATCGGGCAGCAAAATTCCAGCCTGATACTTCG
>Ga0157378_10000728_pt1 | contig 30724 bp, 25 predicted proteins | sample M65metaG_FD_115309 | JGI IMG/M metagenome (GOLD analysis project Ga0157378, IMG submission 115309) | Miscanthus rhizosphere microbial communities from Kellogg Biological Station, Michigan, USA - M6-5 metaG | ecosystem: Host-associated > Plants > Roots > Rhizosphere > Soil | place: USA: Michigan... | reverse complement strand
TCGAGCCAGGCCATCCGCGCGGTGCCGTCCGCGAGCGGCAGCATGGAAACGAAGCCGAACTCGCGCGGCATGACCGGATGCGGCGTCACCGGCGCGCTCCAGGTTGCGCCGCTATCCGCGGACCGAGCCAGTCGTATGACGGGCTCCGCGCCCGCGCGCTCGCGCCACTGCGCGAACACCTTCCGGCCCGAGACGGCGATCGACGGATAGTCGGCCTTGTTGTCGAGCATGTCGCCGTGCGCGATCACACCTGCCTTCGACCATGCCTTGCCGTCGTAGTGCGCGAGATTGAAGGTCCTGGCGCCGCGGTCGACCCATGAGACATCGAATCCTCCGTTGCCGTCGGCGACTACGTACGGCGTCACCGTCGAGTGGCCGAACGGAAAGGAAACGGGGACCACGGACATGGAGGCCGGCGGGGTAGCCACGCCGAGGAGGAGTGCACCAACGGCTAGCCCAACTGTCATCCAGAGGCCGGCGTAGCGCGGCCGAAGGATCTCAAACTTCGTCGCACTTGCCACAGGCGCTGCCACTGGAGATCCTTCGCCGTCCTGCGCCGACCGGCTGCTGCGCAGCCGCGGCTCCGGCGGGCTCAGGATGACAGGACCTCTCACAGTCCCTCACCCGGCTTCGTCGGCTCCATCTGCAGCGCGTCATTCACCCGATTGAAATAGTTGAACATTCCTGCCATCGCCGAGATCTCCACGATCTCTCCCTGGTCATAGTGTTGCCGCAGACGCGCGAACAGCGCGTCATCGATGCCGTGGGCGTCGAGCGTGAGCTGCTTCGCGTACGCCAGCGCCGCTTTTTCCTTCTCGTCGAACGGGCCGTTCTCGAAATCGAGCAGAGCGTTCATCTGATCGTCGGTTGCTCCGTGCCGCGCAGACTGCGCGGTGTGCGAACGGTTTCAGTACTCACAGGTATTGAGACGCGAGACCAGCGTGGCCACCAGCTCCTTGGTCCGCACCGAAACCGTCCCGGTGTTCGTGACGGCATTCAGATGGGCCATCATCGTCTTCAGAATCTCCGGCCTGTGCGCGTAGACACGGAACATGTTCGGGACATTGCCGCGCTGCGCGCCGATCTCCTGAAACTTCTCCCGGATCTCGTCGGTGACCTGATCTTTGGTGAGCTTGGTGAGACGGGCCATCTCTTCCTCCGGACGCAAAACGCCCCGCGTTTCCGCGGGGCGCAATCGTAAGCGAATTGATGGTGCGTGAGCGTTACTCTTCGGTCTCGGTCTTGCCCTTCTTGACCACTTCCGGCTCGGCCACTGCCCCCTCGACCGGTGCCACTTCCGCAACCACTTCGGCACGCGCCGTGGTGACGCTGACGATCACGCGGTGCGGATCTTCCTCGACCTTCACCCCTTCCTGCAGCTTCAGATCGGAGATGCGAACCTGCTGGTGCGCGCCGAGGTTGGTGATGTCGATATCGATCTTGTCGGGGATGGCGTTCGGGAGACATTCGACGTGAAGCTCGCGCATCTGCCAATCGAGGATGCCGCCTTCCTTGACGCCGATGGAGTTGCCGCTGAGGTGCACCGGGACCATCACGCGGATAACCTCATCCATCACCACGCGCACGAAATCGATGTGCGTCATGCGGCGGGAGATCGGGTCCATCTGCATCTCCTTGATCATGGCGTGGCGCTGCTGATCGGTGCCGGCCATCTTGAGGAGGAAGATGGAGCGGATGCCGTGCTCGCTCTTCTGGATCAGATCGGAGACCGCCTTGCGCTCCACGGTGATGGCCACCGGCTCTTTATGACCGCCGTAAACGACCGCCGGGATCTTGTTGTCCTGGCGCAATTTCTTTGCGTACTCTTTTCCCGAGCGCTCTCGACGGGAAACTTCCAAGGTGACCTCAGCCATGATGCAGAAACTCCTTCTTCCGGTGTGGACAGCGAAACGATGTTAAGTCGTTGATGGGGCGGTTCATTCCCTCGGGCTGTGGCTGTCGGCTCTCGGCTGTCGGCTCTCGGGAAACCGCGGATCTCCCGACAGCCGAGAGCCGACAGCCGAGAGCCCGGTCACATCTCAAACAGCGAGCTCACCGAATCCTCGTCGTGAATGCGCTTGATGGCCTGGGCCAGGAGGTCGCCGATCGAGAGCGTGGTCAGCTTGGGGCACTCGGCCTGTTTGTCGGCCATCGACATGCTGTTCGTGGCGATGACGTGCACCAGCTCCGATTTGTTGATCCGCTCGATGGCCTTGCCGGAGAGCACGGCGTGCGTGAAGGAGGCGGAGATCGAGCGCGCCCCCTTGGCCAGCAGCGCATCGACGGAGTGAATCAGCGTGCCGCCGGTGTCGACGATGTCATCGACGACGAACACGTTCCGGTCTTTGACATCACCGATGATGTTCATGACCTCGGTCTGATTGGCGCCGGTGCGGCGCTTGTCGATGATGGCCAGCGTGGCCCCGAGCCGCTTCGCGTACGACCTCGCCCGCTCCACGCCGCCGGCATCGGGCGAGACGATGGTCAGATCGGGCAGCCCGAGGTCGCGAAGATGGCGGACGATGACCGGAGCGGCGAAAAGGTGATCGACCGGGATGTTGAAAAAGCCCTGAATCTGCGACGCGTGCAGATCGAGGGTGAGCACGCGGTCGGCGCCGGCGGCGGTGATCAGATCGGCCACCAGCTTCGAGGTGATCGGCACGCGCGGCTTGTCTTTCCGATCCTGCCGCGCGTAGCCGTAGTACGGCATCACCGCCGTCACCCGGCTGGCCGAGGAGCGCTTGAATGCATCGAGCATGATCAAGAGCTCCATCAGATTGTCATTCACCGGCGGCCCGGTCGGCTGGATCACAAAGACGTCAGCCCCTCGGACGTTCTCATCGATCTGCACGTAATTCTCGCCGTCGGAGAAGCTGTAGAGCGACACGTGTCCGAGCGCGATCCCCAGGATGTCGCAGATCTCCTGCGCGAGCGCGGGATGGGATCGGCCGGTGAAGATCTTCAGAGGACCGTACAAGGCGGCGCGATTATAGGTGAAGCAGTGGATTCGTGGATTAGTCGATCAGGCCCCCTCCTTCCTGATCGAGACCTGCCGTGTACTGATCAACTGATCTACGAATCCACTGATCCACTCTTTCGGAATGCTCACAAAGTCGCTACCGTTAGGGGTCACGAACCATGAGAGGAACGCACGGCTGGGCAGAAGTGTCGCGCGAGCGCAAACGCGAGATCATCGACGCCATCGTCGCCAACAGGCCGACGACCGGCCCGGTGCACGCGGAACTGGACCTCACCGATCGCTGCAACGTGGCCTGCTATTTCTGCAATCAGCAGGACCTCCGCACCAAGGAGCAGATCCCGATTCAGAAGACGACAGAGCTGATCGATGAGCTGGCCTCGACCGGCCTCCGTTCGGTGCGCCTCTCCGGCGGCGGCGATCCGCTCTTCCATCGCGAGATCAACGATGTGCTCGCCCATCTCGCGAAGCGCGGGATCGTCGTCGATAACGTCACGACCAACGGCGTGGCTCTGAGCCGCGAGATTGCCCAATATCTGGTCGACAACAAGGCCCGCGAGGTCATCTTCTCGCTCAACGCCGTCGACGCCGCCGACTACGCCCGCATGATGAAGGTGAAGCCGGCGCTGTTCGACAAGGTGATCACGGCCATCAAGACGCTGGTCGAGGTCCGCGGCGATTCGATCTATCCGTCGATCGTGACGCAGTTTCTCCTCGACCGCTCCAACATCTCTCGACTGGTTGAGATGTACGACCTCGGCCGTTCCCTCGGCGTCGACCGCATCGCCATGAACGCTGTGCTGGAGATCCCGCGCGAGCGCATCGACCGCGAGCTGCTCCTGCGCCCCGAGGATGCCGAGCTGGCCGAGCCGTACGTCGAGGAAGTGCTGCGCAAGGATGCCGACGCCGGCCTGCTCCAGATCGACTTCGCCGTCTTCGGCTGGAACAAGATGATGACCCGCGTCCGCGAGCGCGTCGGCACCCAGCCGACGAATATGTATCCGACCGCGCCGTCCTTCCGCGACCGCAACGACGGCTGTTTTTTCGCCTGGTACACCGCGGCGGTCACCGGCAACGGCGATATCCGCCCCTGCTGTCTGCTCCTCAACCCCGACGTCCCGCCCCTCGGCAATGTGCACGAGAAATCGATCTCCGAGCATTGGCGCGGCCCGGCGTTCGAGAAGATGCGTGACGAGATGCGCGAGATCCTCCTCCGCCGCGGCAAGATCGAATACGACCCGAAGCACTTCACCATCCTCAAAGAGGTCTGCGTCAAGCCCGGCCTCTGCTGGCTGAAGAACATGTACTTCCGCGTCGACGAGGAGTTCTACGCCGAGCTCGACGCCAAGCTCGAGGCCGTGCGCAAACGAGAAGTGCGCTGGCTCGGAACGCCGAAACAGGTCAAGCGCCGCGCCGACGTTTTTCTCTACGATCACCCGAAGGTGAAAGAACTGGTCAGCGGCGAGCGTTTGAGACGCACGTACGACTGGCTCCGCGATTCATCCCGCCCCCTGCGCGTGATCCTGAAGCGGCACCTGCACATCAACCTGACCGATCACGCGTAGTACAATCCGTCCCCTTCCTGATTGCGCCCATAGCTCAGCTGGATAGAGCGTCAGCCTCCGGAGCTGAAGGTCGTAGGTTCGAATCCTACTGGGCGCACCAAGGTCAACTGTGCTTGCTCACTCCTTGTGCGGCCGGAAGAGGTGTACGTAGAGCGCACGGTCGACGAAAAGAGCGATCTGATGGTGCGTCTGCCAGCCTTCCGCTCCACTTCTCGCCGCCAGTGGACTCCAGACGAGGTGGACGTTCATGTCCGTTCCCGAATGGTGCCAGAACGCCTCGAACGCGGGATTGACGATATTGAGGCCCGACGCGCCGCGGCTGGTGACGCCGCCGATGGTCAGCGTGGCACGGAGGAGGAGCGGACCAATAGCCCGCCCCGGGAAACGGCTCATGTAGGCGAACTCGTTCTGTGCGCGATTGTCAGTCGTACCGGTGCGCGCGGTTCTCGCGAAGAGAAGCGAGCCCCAGACATCATGACCGCCGATTCGAAAGTACGTATCGGCGTCGAAACCAAACGACCGTTCGCGTCCGGAGAGGCGCGACTTCTCTCCGGTGGAGATGGCGGTGACGTCGGTCTCGACGGGTTGCCAGCTAGCCGACAGCCGGTAGCGCAGCATGACCGGCGGTTCCGCCGGCCCACCGCCGACGGCGTGATACCAGGCGAACTGCGCGGTCTCCTTGCGGCCTGGCGGCGGCGCAGCCGGTACGGCGTCCGGCGACGGCGGCGTCGGAAAGTAGACCGGCTTGCCGTTGCAAAAGCAGACATTCACCGGCGAGTCACTCCCGAAGACATCGCTGTGCTTGTAGTCGAATTGGAAATGTCCCCAGTAAAGGCTGTTCGCGACACTGAAGAACCCCGTGTTTTGGTGGAGGGGGCGATAGTCGTCGTTGAATCCGTTCGCGCCCCCAAGTACGAGCCGCGATACAAAGAGCGTTGACTCACGTTGACGAGGATCAACAGCGTCGTCCGGGTCAAAAATCGGGCGCTGCTGAGCGAAAGCGCCGGTACCCACAAACACAACAACGAGGCACACCGCGAGAGCCGTCCGCATCAGTTCACCTTTATCGTCAGCCTTTTCAAGGGAATCTTCTCCAGCTTCGCTGTATCGATGTCGATCGCTGTCGAGGAGAGAGTCGGTGGACTGCTATCCCCCCTTGCGCGCTGCAGCGAAAGCAGTCCCACCACACCATCCCTGCTAAAACTGTATTCACCGTTTTGAGGGCTCTTTCGGAGCTTGATAGCGCCGATATTCAGTCCTGGAGCTTTCTCGTCGGGCGTCTCTGCTCCCAGCTGCAGCGTAAGTTTTTCAGTCGGGAAGCGAACGTCTTCAAATATATGCTGGGCCTTGAACGATGACTTCTCTCTGAATGGGCAATCCGGAGGATCACGCAACGTCTCGTCCTGGATTCGACGCAGGTAGCTCACAGTTATCGATGGCTCGGTGAGAACCTCAACTGGCCAGGCCATACGCGGATCACAGGGGAACGTGAATGACGCCAGCATTGCACGCGGATCGACCGGATCAGGAGCCGGAACCGCTCGTAGACTATCGGTACGAGCACCTCCCAGTCTCAAGCTCGCACATGCATCCTGGATAATAAACTTCTCTGGGACTGAGAAGACCCAATGTTGCTGGTTCTGGTCCAAAACGACTTGTTCCGTGCCATTCAGGACGAACCAGACCTTTGTCGGCTTTCTGCTACATGGGCGCAGCCAAACCTCAGCCCTGGTCGTCCTCTGCGCGCGCGCGGTGACCGACAGAAGAATGATGAGAATAGCCGCTCGCCATGGACCTGGCCTGATCCACACGCACTCGAAATATCGCTTGCGCCTCATTTGTACATCCTCCCCATGATAAATTTCTGGATGCGTTCTATCGGGAACGTGTCGCGCGCCAACGTCGTTTTTCCGTTAGATTCCTCAATGTTCAGGAAGAGCGTTACGCGCTGCGGACCCAACAGGATCTTCTGAATCTCTTCCTTCGTGTAGATGTAGTCGCCCTTGCGCAGTCCCTGGAATACAGGGACCGTCATCTCAATCCGGACGCGATCCTCTTTCGGTATGACATTCTTCGCGTCCTGACTATCAGCTTCAGGCAGGTCGAGCTCGACATCGTCTATCGGCAGACTTCCGAAGTTCAAGTGTCCACCGAGAAGGGCGGATGCCTTATGGCCCGTATTCCACACCGCCAGGTACAGGAAATTGTCATCCGTGGTGGCTAGCTTAAAGTTCGTATGCGAATCGCGGTCGATAAAATTAGATACGGCGGTGATCGCTGGCGAGAGCGATGCGACGAGCGCTACCAATAGCGAGAGAACAGTGCTGGAAACACCAAAGTAGCGTTGCCAACTGCTATAGGTGCCGCACTTGTTGCACTTTAGGGCGCCCTCGGGCAACGGCTCCTTGCAGATCCGGCATTGTTTTCCATTCTGGTAGGAATCGCAGGCGTTGCAGCGCAGAGCACTAAGCGGTATCGGCTCTTTGCAGAACTCGCACATTTGCACTTCACGCTGCAAGGAATTGCAGCCCTTGCATATCGTCGCGTGCAGCGGTATTTCGTCTCCGCAGCCCTGGCATGGTTTCGTCATGGACCGTACCGGTTCATCCGTCGCTGTCACGCTACGCCCCCTCTTCGCATCACTACCCACCCAGCCCCCACCAAAAGCATCGAAAGCACCACCATCCCCCACCCTGAAAGCGTGGGGCCGCCGACGGCCACACAGATGGTGTAGTCGACGCTGCTGGAGCAGCCTTTGGCGTCCGTCACAGTTACCGTGAATGGGAAACAGCCCACCGTTGTCGGAGTCCCAGAGATTGTCAGGGTTGTCGGGGTCGTCGTGGGTAATAGGCCGGGAGGGAGCGAGCCGGCGATGACGAACGTATACGGTGACGTTCCGCCGCTGGCTGTGATCACTTCGCTGTATGGAACGCCCGGCGATGCGGACGGCAATGTCGCTGGAGAGAGCACGACGCCGGCAGTCACCAGGAGCGAGTAATTCTGGCTTGCGGATCTGGCGGCGGCGTCCTTGACAGTCACCCTGAACATCGAGGTCCCTGCTGTCGCAGGCGTACCCGAGATTGTGCAGTTGGCAAGCACGAGACCGAGAGGAAGAGTCCCGGCGGTCACGCTGCATGTGTACGGCGCGATCGCGCAATTGGCTGTGATGGTCTGGCTATACGTCGCGCAGACACTCCCATCAGGCAGGACCGGCGGAGAAATTGTGATCGGGCAATTCGGGCAGATGGTATAGACGACGCTGTACGCGCAGCCCTTGGCATCCGTCGCCGTCACTGTGAACGTGATACAGCCCGGCGTCGTCGCAATTCCGGAGATCGTGGCCGTTGGGGTCGTCTGCGTGAAAAACAGCCCGGTGGGGAGCGCGCCGGAGATGCTGAACGTATACGGCGCCGTTCCGCCGCTGGCTGTAATCACCTCGCTGTACGGAGCGCCAACCACCGGATCCGGAAGGGTGGCCGGGGTAATCGTCGTGCCGGTCACAACGAGTGTGTACGAGTTGCTTCCCGTGCAGCCCGAAATTGAGTCCGTGAACGTTACTGTCCAGTTATAGATGCCTGCAACCGAGGGCGTTCCGCAAAGCATGCCGTCCTGGGAAAGGGGTAACCCCGGCGGCAGCGCGCCGGCCGTCACGCTGAATTTTGTCGAGCCGACTGCGCAACTCGGTGTCAGTTTCACGCAATAGTCCTGGCAGGCAATGGCGGGAGGAAGGGTGGGAGGAGAGATCGTGATGGTCGGACAGGTGATGACGATCGTGTAGGGCCGCGTAGTGAAAGAACCGAGCAAGTCGGCAGCCTTTACCGTGAAATTGAAGGCACCCGCCTCGGTCGGCGTCCCGGAGATCAGACAGCTGGACAGCACTAAACCTGGGGGCAGTGCGCCGGAAGTGATGCTGCACGTTCCGCAACTGGGCGTGATCGTTTGGGTGTATGGCTCGCAGACTTTTCCACCCGGGAGGCTGGGGGGCAAAATCGTGATGGCCGGACACAGAATGTCGATTCTGTAAGACTGGCTGCCGGAACAAACTCCCGTGGAATCAGTCGCAGTAACCATAAACGGATAGCTACCCGCGGTCGTCGGCATCCCCGACAGCAGGCCTGCTGGCGAGAGCTTGAGATCAGGAGGAAGCAATCCCGAAGTTATGGCAAATGTATAGGCGCCAAGGCCTCCGCTGGCCATGATCGTCGCCGAATACGCCGTCCCCGTGGTTCCGTTGGGCAGAGTGGCCGGCGACAGCGTGATCGGATCGCAGCAAAGCGACACGTTGTTGTTATCCAGCAGCACCGCCCCACCCGCCAACAGCCGGCCGGAGACAGTGGCGCCGCTGTTCAGGGTGATGTCCTTGAGGGCGAGGACGTTTCCGACGAATGCTGTGCCTGATCCGAGGGTGACCGAGTCGCCGACCTGCCAGAAGACGTTGCTCTCATGACCATGAATCACCCGCACAGACGAGCCGGCGATGGTCGTCAGGTTATTGGGGATGCGAAAAACCCAGACAGGGTTCGGATCAGTCGGGTCATCGAGGACGAGCGTTCCCGACAATTGTGCGGATGACGAAAAACAGTAGACACCGTGCCCAAGGGGGCCGCTCAGTGTCCCGGGGTTCGTGCAGGACTTGCTGGCGAGATCCTTGTACGCAGCCGCCGCATCCTTCTGCGCCTGCTTCGCGATCGAATCATTGCGATAGATCGCGCCAATCTTCACCGTTGGCGAGCCGATGATCGAGTTTCCGGGGCTGACGCCGAGGTTGCCGGTGATGATCGTCGATCCCGAGGTTGTGACAGATGATCCGCCGAGCACTGCGAAGCTGGCGGCGGTTCCTAGAGATGGCGGTGGAGACGACTGGCCGCGAACGAGCGCGGGAATTCCGGCGAGTACCAGAAACCAGACCTCGAGCCTCGAATGAGACCGCATGACGGTTTTCCCGCCTGACTGTAGAGACGACCGTTCTTTGGTTGACTGTGGACGCGTTAGCGCCGGAGGCGGCCAGCCCGACTCGTGCGCACCAGGACCCGATACATAGTGTATTCCGTCCTGATGGCGTTTCATCATTCCGCAAAATTTTTCGCGGAGCGGCTGCGGCTGGAAACGCTTGACCTGGTTAGCTCGCCACGAACTCGACCTTCTCGTAGATCGCCGCGAGCCCAATATGGCAGTCGATCGATCCGAGGTGGAGGATTCCGTTTGCGTCGCTGATCTCCGACAGAATCCACTGTTCGCCTTCGCGCGCGTAATGCTCGACGTGGATCTTGTCCTGGGCGACGAGAACGTACTCGCGCAGCGAGTCGAGACGACGGTAGTGTGCGAACTTCTCTCCCCGGTCATATGCCTCGGTTGATTCCGAGAGCACCTCCACGATGACCTGAGGGTTGAGAAGCGTGTCGGCGTGCGCGTCTTCGAAGCGTGGCTCCTCACAGACTCCGACAATGCCGGGATAGGTGTACATCCCGGTCGGGCTGACCTTGACGCGCATGTCGTTCGTGTATGCCTGGCAACCCCTCCCGCGCATCTGCGTCCAAAGCAGACCGAACACGTTACCGGCGATGAGGTTATGCCGATGGCTTGCGCCCGACATGGCGAAGATATGGCCGGCGATGTATTCGCTTCTAAACGCCGCCTTACGCTCCAACGCGAGGTATTCGCCAGGGGTCACGAAATCCAGGTCGGGCGACGACATAGGCACATAGTACGCGCTTTGCGCTACTGCCCCACCCCCACTCCCGCGTTGAACGACGCCTGCTGGGCGGCTTTGAAGGCGATGCAGGTATCGATCGCTTCCATGGCGCGTTTGAGACCGCGCTCGCCGGCGCCGGGCGGGTGCGTGGCGAAGAAGGATTGGACGTCGGCCTTCGAGGCGGCGTCGCAGAAGGTTGCCGTCGAGCCGGTGATGCCGCCGATGGCGGTGGGGATCTTCTGCATGAGCATGTCCCAGTGCGCTTTGACGGCGTTCCAGCCGATCTGTTTGGCGGCCGGGTTGAACAACAAACCTCCGGCCATGCCCGGCAGGTCCTGGCTGCGCACCTCGTCGCTGTAGATGTAGTCGACGGCGCGGGCGATCAGTTTCGGATCGCGGAATTGCGGGACCAGATCGCGGTAGCGGCGGCGGATCTCCGGCGTCGGCGCCGACTTGATGTGCTCGAGCACCTGGTTGAAGAAGGCCTCGTCGCCGTTGATGGCCACGATGGGAAGGGCGCGGTCGGCGATCACGGCGTCCACCGACGCGGGATTGGCCATGTACTGCTCGGCCACGCGGCGGGCGCCGGCGATGACTTCGGCATCCTGCCCTTCGAAGCCGGCAATGCCGAGAACAGTGGCGCGCATGATGCGCTGCTCGGAAGTCTCGCCGGCCGGCGCCTCCCACGTCAGCGGCGCGTAGCCGCGCATCACCGTGCGCACGTAGGTCTCCCAGGCCAGGCGATTCGTTTCGTCGACCAGGCGGGTGTTGAGGAACTCGATGTTGTTCGCGATGGCGCTGACCAGCGGCCGTTCCGCGGGACGCGGCATCGCTTTCAGCAGGGCCAGGTAGTCGGAGACGTCTTCGCGCATGGCCCGCACCAGCAGCCACTCGTTTCCGTGAAAGGAGATCTGCTCCGCCGGCGGCATCTCGCCGACGTGTGCGCGCAGCGCGGAGCGCATGGCCGGCGAATAGTCGGTGACGAAGTATCCGGCGCCGTTTCGGCTGAGGAAGATCGGGCGCTCGCACGACGCCGATACGTACGTATCGAGCGGCTTGGAGATCATGCGGCAGGGCCATGAGGCAGGAGCGCCTGCGTCGTGACCGCAGATGGGAATGGTCCACGATTGCGCCACCGGCGGCGCGCTGCGCGGCAGCAGGCGCTCCTGGGTGATGGTCACAGTGCGCTTGCCGTCTTCGCCGCAGGCGTCGGTGGCGTGCAGCAGCGGCGCGCCGGTCTGATCGACGAACGATTTCATCACCACGTCGAACGGCTGTTTCGTCGCCGTGGTCATGGTCCCCCACCAATCCTCGGCGGCAGCATTCGAGTACGAGTACTTCTTGAGATAGGCGCGGATCCCGTCGCGGAAGGTCTCCTCGCCCACCCAGTTCTCTTCCATGCGCAGCACGGCCGCGGTCTTGCCGTAGGCGATGCCGTCGAAGAGGGCGTTGATCTCGTTGCGCGTCTCCGCCTTCTGGCGGATCGGGCGGGTGGAGCGGGTGCTGTCGACGCCGAGGGAGTTGTTCGTGCCGTTGACCTGATCGAGATCGCTGCGCCACTCGGGATGCCATGCGATGAGTGGCTTCGGCGTCATGAACGTGGCGAAGCCTTCGTTGAGCCAGATGTCGTCCCACCACTTCATGGTGACCAGATCGCCGAACCACTGGTGCGCGATTTCGTGCGCGATGGTGCCGGCCACGCCGCGCTTTGCTTCCACCGAGGCGGTCTTGTCGTCGAGAAGAAGGGCGGTCTCGCGGAACGTGATCGCCCCGGCGTTCTCCATTGCCCCCGCTTCGAAGTCGGGGATGCCGATGAGGTCGAGTTTCCCGAACGGATATTTGATGGCGTAGTACTTGTCGTAGAACGAGATCGCGGCCTCGGCGGCCGACAGCGCGAACTTGCTGAGGTCCTGCATCCCCGGCACGGAACAAACGCGGATGGGGATGTCGTCGACGCCGCCGCTGACGCATTGGAAGTCGCCGACCAGCATGGCCACGAGGTAGGTGGACATCTTCAACGTTGTGCGGAAACGGATGGCGTGCTTGCCGGTGCCGGCCGGCGTGTCCGAGGCGATGGCGCCGTTGGAGATGGCAGTGTCGCCGTTGTCGACGATGAGGGTGATGTCAAAGGTGGCCTTCATGGCCGGCTCGTCGAAGCAGGGGAAGGCGCGACGGGCGTCGGTGGCCTCGAACTGCGTGACGGCGTACTTGCGCGACGGCGTTTTGGAGAGATACAAGCCGCGAAGCTGCGCGCTGAGCGTGCCGTTGAAGCTGATGCGGATCGAAGCCTTGCCCGGCGGCACGGTCTGCGTGAACTTCAGCGAGGCCATCTCGTTCGGCGCGTCGTAGGTGATGGTCGGCGTCAGCAGTTTGCTGCCGCTGGCGACGATGACGTCATGCAGTTCGAGATCGGCGCTGTGAAGCGTGATCGTGTCGATCGGCTCCTTGATGTCGACGTCGATGGTCTCCTGCCCGCTGAATTTCTCCGCGGCCAGATCGGGCGTGATGGAGATGGCGTAGTGATCGGGGATCACGCTCACCGGCAGGCGTGCAGCGGCGAGCGGGCTGGCGGCGAGAAGAAGAGCGGCGGCGGCAAGCAGGCGTTTCATGCCGCGCAGGATACCGTCAGAGCTTGTGAAAAATCTCCAGCGTCACTCGACAGATAAGACATTTGTCATCCAGAGCCCGCCGAAGCCGGGAGCCGCGCAGCGGCGGCTCCGGCAGCCTCTGGATGACAAATTGCCTGGCGGGGATTCAACCCTCTCAATCGGACGCGCGGAAGAGGATGACCAGCACGCCGATGCCGACCAGGATGAGAACGACGGCCAGCAGAAGGTTCATGTTGCCATTTTGTTTCTCCGGCGGCGGGGCGGTGGACGTGGCGGCGGTATCCGGGGCGGCAGTGGCGGTGGTGTCGGTTGAAGACGTGGTTGCCGTCGTCGTGGTCGTGTCGGTTGCCGGGGCGGCAGTCGTGGTGGTTGGAGGAGGCTGGGTTGCGACCGCGGCGGTGGTCGTTGTCGGAGCCGGAACGGGAGGTGGAGCGGCGGTGGTCGTGGTCACGACCGGTGCCGGCACCGGCATGGTTTGAGTTGCGGCGACCTTCACCGGCGGCGTCGCGACCGGCTTCGGTTTCGGAACCGGAGTCGATTCCATGTGCGGCGGTTTCGGTTTCGGCGCTACCTGCACGCCCTTCACCGAGGGCTTCTGCTTCGTCTCGTGCGGTTTGGGCGCGGCTTTGGCCTCCGTTGTCTTCGGTGTTGGCTTCATCTTCGAGGGCGGTGCCGCCGTCATGCGATGTGGCGCGGCATCGGGTTGCGTGCCCTGAGCGACGCGGGCCGGAGTGGAGACGCCGAGGCGGGAGAGGCGGCGGGCGGACTCGCGGGCCAGGAAGCGGCGCGTTTCGCGGGTCGGATAGAGCGTCTTGTCGCCCACCACCAGCGTCTCGCCGGCGATGGTGCGTCCGTAGTCGGGGTAGCGCTTCATCGCGCCGAGGAGCGAGCCGCCCTGCACCGTGCTATCGAAGAACGAGCCGGAGGAAGAGGCCATGGCGTAGTCCCAGACCCGGGCGATGTCGGCGAAAACCTGCAACGCTTCGCTGGCGGCGTTGCGCTCGCCTCCGGCCGGATGCGACGCCGCGGCGCGCCGCGCTTCGGCCAGCGCCGTTTTGAACGCCGCGTAATCGTCCCCCTCGGCGGCGACCTGCAAGCGCCGCATGCTGGCGCGGAGATCGTTCGACGGCGGCACAGACGCGGTGGCTGGTTCCGGCTCGGGCTCGATCGCCGGAGCGACCGTGCTCAGATCGGTGGCACATTCCGGCGGCACGGGACTCTGCGGGCGCGCCAGAACCTTCACGGTTGGATTCAGGGAAGCCGTCTGCGCGGAGACGGAGAAAGCGATCGCCGCCACGGCGAGGAGCACGAGGGCGACCGGTTTCTTCACAAATGTCATTTGCAGTGAATGATTCTAGCCGTAGTCGGGCTTTACACGGTCCGCACTTCGCGCGGCAGCTGCTTTTTCACCATTTCCACCAGATCGCCGGCGGCGAGCGGCTTGGGAATGCAATCGTCGACTCCGAAGCGCGACTGCGCTTCGTGGCGATAGGTTCGATCGGAGTAGCGTCCGGTCATGACGATCGTTTTCATCTGCGCCGTGACCGGATCTTCCTTCAACTCCCTGCAGATCTCGCGGCCATCGACGTTCGGCGTCCAGGCGTCGGCGAGGATCAGGTCGGGCGCGTAGTCGCGGACCAGCGTCTGCGCGTCGTGGGCGCTTCCGCTGGCGACGAAGCCGTAGCCTAACGTCGAGACGACGGTCTTCACCAGAAGCTGAATCGCTTCATCATTTTCGAGGAGCGCGACCAGAGGCCGCTTGACCTCGGCCCGAGGAGGATTGGAGATCGCGGCCGGATCGCGCATGGCCACGATCATCTTCCGCTCGAACAAGACCGCGGGCGCATCGGCCCAGAAACGCTGGCGATACTCCGCCGCCTTGCAGAAGCAGTTGCCGCAATGCTCGCAGACGAGCGTGCCGTCGGCATCGGCGCACCAGTCGGCATTGGCGGCATCGAACATGTCGCCGCAAGTGAAGCAGGCCACCTCGTAGGTTTTCCGCGCCGGTGCGTTAGCGGCGTCGAATTCCTTGCGATGCAGCTCGTGAAGGTTCTCCTGTGCGGGAAGATCGAGCACTCCTTCGAGATGGCGCTGCAGAAGGTTGATCAGATCGGTGATCGACACCGGCTTGGCCAGGTAATCATCGATCCCGAAGCGTTCGATTGCCTCGGATTTGTGGCGCATGTCGGTGTAGAGGCCGGTCATGACCACCATCTTCGTATCGGCAAACGCGGCGTCCTGTTTGAGCAGCCGGCACATCTCCCGGCCGTCGAGCTTCGGCAGAAAGGCGTCGGCAAGGATGAGATTGGGGCGGTATTGGCGGGCGAGCTCGAGGCCGTCCTGACCGTTGGAGGCGGAGACGGATCCATAACTCAGATTGGCGCAGACGCGCTGCATGACCGCCTGGATCTCCTCATCATCCTCGACGAGCATGACCAGCGGACGCTTGACCTCGGCGGGCGGAAGATTGACGGCGATGCCGAGCGACTGGCGCTCCTGCTCCGCCGCCCTGCGCTCGAAAAGACGCGGCGGCGCGTTCATCCAGAAGGTCTCTTTGTACGCCGGCGCCGCTTTGCAGAAGCAGGTCAGGCAGTTGGTGCAGACCACGGTGCGGTCGCGGGTCAGGCAGCTGCACCAGTCGGCTTCGAGGGCGTCGAAGGCGACGCGGCAGTTGTAGCAGACGATGTCGTAACGGCCGGCTTCTTCCTTTGGAGGCGCGGCGACGGACTGCGATGCCTCGCCCCGCGCCTTGCTCTGCTTCGCCAGCAGCGACTGCGGATCGCCGGCGGCCGTGCGGGCCAGCTCGACCACTTCGTCGATGTCGTACGGCCGGATGGCGACGTCGGCGCGGCTGACGTCGGGGATGCTGGAAGCGTTGCGCGACGTCAGGACGATCGGCAGGTTCCTGGCCAGGCCGGAGATGTTCTTGTAGGCCTTCTCGAAATCGGACAGCCCGGCGTCGAGGAAGATGACGTCGGGCCGGAAGCGGTAGATCTCGTCGACGGCGTCGACCAGCCGCTCGACGATGACGATCTCGATCCCCAGCTGCCGCAGCCGCGGCGCGGCGGTGTCGGCGGTGGCACGACGCGATTCGAGAAAAAGGACGCGAGGCCTGCGCTCGCTCGCCGGCGCGGCCTTGGCCCGGCGGGTAGCGCTGCTCTCCGCCAACGCCACCGCGGCGGCGCGGCGCGTAGCCGTGCTCTCGCCGCTGACCTTCGACTGCGGCTTGGCACCGCGGTGAAAAAAGCTGCTGAAGACGCCGCGTTGCGCGGGCGGCGCGGCGGGAGCGGGACGCGGCGATGGTTGCTGCTGCTGCGCAGCCGCCTTCTGCTGCGCCAGCAAACCATCGATCTCCGCGCGCATCGCGGCGATGCGCTCATCGGCGGCGCGGCGGACCTTCTCGATCTCCCGCTCGGAGTCCTTCTCCAGCATCTGCCGCTGCGCCGCCAGCTCCATCTGCACGCTCGTCTTCAGCTCGCGCTCGAACTCCTGCTGCAGCTCGGCGCGCAGATGCTCGAGCCGCTGGGCGATGGCCTCTTCGTCGGCATGCTGCTCGACGACCGCCGGCCGCCGGCGCTCTTCCTCGAGCTGCTTCTGCAACTCGGCGCGCTCGGCGTCGATCTCCTGCCGCGCGGCATCGAACTTCGCCTTCAGCGTGGCCCGCTCGCGCTCGTAGGCGGCCTGGAGCTCGGTGCGGCGGCGCTCGAAGCGCTCGGTCAGCTCCTGCTCGATCTGTTCGCGGGCACGGGTGAACTCATTCTCCAGTTTCTTCTTCTCGATGCCGAAGCGCTCGGCGGCGATCCGCTCCCCTTCCGCGCGTGCGTGCGTCTCGCGCGTGACAACGTCCCCCTCATCGATGATCGCCGCGGCCGCGGTCTCCTCGATGGAGCGCGGCACGGCGATCGCCGGAGCAAAGACGTCCGCCGGTTGATCCCGTTTCCGCGTTCGCGATCGCGCCGGGGCGCTCCATGCCGCCAGCGGAATGGAGACGATGATGCTGGCCGCCACAAACCAGCCGATCTGCTCGTGCTGCACCGTGCGGCTGAAAAGAAAAAACAACAGAATCGCCGAAACCACAATCGCCGAGAGCGCCCCGATCCAGCCCGACTTCCACGCCGAAAGTGCCACCGCCGCTACGAAGATGCCGATCAGCGCCAGCGGCTCGATGTTCGGAACGATGAGCCCAACGCCCGTGGCCACGACCACCAGATCGACCGGTATCGCAAACGCGAAGAGCTTCTTCCGGGTGGCGGGGGTCATGGGGTAAGTCCGGAGGGCTTTGTCATCCAGAGCCCGCCGGAGCCGGGAGCCGCGCAGCGGCGGAACGGCGTAGGACGGGCGAAGGATCTGCACTTCGCTGCATGAGCCACAGGCACTGCCGCTGGAGATCCTTCGCCGTCCTTCGGCATCTCGCCGCTCTCGCGGCTTCGTGCCTCCGGCGGCTCTGGATGACAGCCGAGTCCTGCCGTGACTCCTGAGATCATCTCTTCATCGCCTGCGGAATGGGCATCTTCTGGATCTTGTCGCGATATCGCTCCACGTCGCTGGTGATCTGAATGTACGGCAGCGCACAGGCCAGCTCCTTCTTGGCCTCGGCGTAACGCCCCGTCTCGAACAGCGACACGGCGTTGTAGTAGCGCAGATCCGACTCGCTGGGAGCAAACGTGCCGAGGTTGCGGAACGCTTCGACCGCGTCGGCGTAATCGCCGAGGCGATAGAGGCCCTGCGCGGACGCAGCGATCGTGGCGCGCGAAACGTTGGCGGTGTTCAGCAGTGCCAGATAGACGCGGCGGGCCTGATCGGGCTGACCGTTCGCCGCCAACGATGCCGCCATATCCAGCGTCGGATCGATGATCGGCGGCGGCGGGGCTGGCGCAGGTACGGGCGAAGGCGCAGGAGCCGCCTCGGGCGCCCGCGGTTCAGCGGTGGCGGCAACAGGAGCGGGCGCAGGTTGGGGTGTCGGCGCGACCACCGGCGCGGGCTCGATCACCGCTTTGTGCCGGGCGCAGGCGGACAACAGAAGCACCGTGGAAAGTATGGACATGACCGCGGCGGTCGTTCGCATGAAGCCCCTCCCTCTCGAAATACGTCTGCCATTGTCCACCAAAACGGCCGTTGAGACACGGAGACTCCGCCTCTCCGCGCCTCCGCGTGAACCGGTTCCCCTCGCCTCAGGCATAACTTCAGCAGACGTTTCTCAGTAATGACCACACTCGAAGCGACCATCCCGATTCAGACCGGCTGGAAGCGCGGCGAGGCGCGCGACCAGCTCCTCCTTCGCGAGTGGCTGATCACCAACGCCCTCGGCGGCTACGCCTCCGGCACGATCGGCGGCGCCAACACGCGGCGCTTCCACGGCTTCCTCATCGCCGCCCTCCCCGCCCCGCTCGGCCGCACGATGATGTTCAACCACCTCGAAGAAGTGCTCGAGGGAGATGGCATCTGCTGGCGCCTCAGCGGCGACGAGCATGGCGGCCGCGAAGTGGCTTTCCCCGAGGACGGCATCCTCGAGGAATTCGCCATCGAGAACGGGAAGCCGGTCTGGCGCTTCGACCTGAACGGCATCCGGCTCGAGAAACGCGTCCTGATGCCGCATCTGCAGAACACGTCCTACATCGTTTATCGGTTACTCGAAGGTCCGGCCGGACTGCGGCTTCGCCTCCGCCCCTCGCTGCACTTCCGTCCGCACGAAGGGCTGGTGGCGGAGCCGATCTCCAGCAAGTGGCAGGTCGCGATCGTCGAAGGCGGCTGCGGCATCGATCTGACCGATGGCGGCGACTATCCGGCGTTGCGGCTCCTGGCATTCGGGGCGCGGGCCACCATCCAGCAGGATCCTCGGACATTCGAGCATGTGCTCTACCGCATCGAAAAGAGCCGCGGATACGAGCACGAAGGTGCGCTCTGGAGTCCGGGCGTGATTCAGGTCGATCTGAAGCTCGGCGAAGAATGCGGAGTGGTTGCGTCGGTCGAACCGTGGGACGTGATCAAGGCGCTTCCGTATGCCGAGGCCTGCACCGCCGAGAATGAACGGATCGCGCGGCTGCTGACGATTTCGAAGCAGACCGACCCGTTCGCGCAATCGCTGGTCATCGCCGCCGACCAGTTCGTGATCAATCCCGCCACCCGCGTGGCCGACGAAGCGCGCGTCCGCGCCTCGGGGGACGAGCCGCGCACGATCATCGCCGGCTACCACTGGTTCACCGACTGGGGCCGCGACACGATGATCAGCCTGGAGGGATTGGCGCTGACCACCGGCCGGTATCGCGAGGCCGGCAACATCCTGCGCACGTTTGCCTCGTACATCCGCGACGGCCTGATCCCGAATATGTTCCCCGAGGGAGAGCACGCCGGGCTGTATCACACCGCCGACGCCACCATGTGGTTCTTCCACGCCATCTGGCGCTACCTCGCCGCCACGAACGACCGCGAGACCATCCGGATGCTGATCCCGAAGCTGCTGGACATCGTCGATCATCACATCCGCGGCACGCTCTTCAACATCTACGTCGACCCGGCGGATGGATTGCTGTCGCAAGGCGCCGATGGGTATCAACTGACCTGGATGGACGCGAAAGTCGGCGATTGGGTCGTAACTCCTCGGCGCGGGAAGGCTGTGGAGATCAACGCGCTCTGGTACAACGCGCTGCGCATTCTCGAACAACTCCTGCTTCAGGAGCACGACGAGACCAATGCCCGTCAGATGGACGAATACGCGAACCGCGCGCGGAAGTCGTTCAACGAGCGTTTCTGGTATGACGAAGGTCAATATCTTTACGATGTCGTCGATGCCAACGATTCCGCGCTCCGGCCGAATCAGATCTTTGCGCTTTCTCTGGACTTTCCCGTGCTCGACGAAAGCCGCTGGCACCGCATCGTCGACGTGGTGAAGGACGAGCTGCTGACACCGGTCGGCCTTCGTTCCCTGTCGCGCGCCAATCCCGATTACAAAGCGGCCTACGACGGCGACCTCCGCGCCCGCGACGCCGCCTATCACCAGGGCACGGTCTGGGGCTGGCTGATCGGCCCCTTCATCGACGCCTGGCTCCGCGTTCACCCCGGCGATTACGAAACCGCCCGCCACTTCCTCGACGGCTACCGCACCGAGCTGGGCGCCGCCTGCATCGGCACGATCAGTGAGGTGTTCGATGCGGAAGCGCCATTCACGCCGCGGGGATGCGTGGCGCAGGCGTGGAGCGTGGCGGAGGTGCTACGGGCGTTGGCGAAGGTGTCGCCGCGATAAACCGAATCCTCAGAGGCTGTGAAAAAAATCTCTGGCCCACTCCGCTCGTCGCGCGCGAAGGCGCGCTAAACAATCCTAGCCCCGCGCTTGGCGCCTTTAACTGGGCCACAGACCTCTGTTCGCCGCGACTGCTGACGATGCTGCAGAAGCAGGTCGGATCGCAGTTAGGTCAAGCCGGAGCCCCGCTGAAATTCGCGCCGGAAGAAGGCCCTGCCTTCTTCACTGAATGCGGCTGGACTCCGATCGACGTCCGTTCAATGCTTCAAACCGCCGCAGCGCTGAAACGTCTCCCGTGGCTCATGCGCCTTTTCGCCCTTTTTCCTGACACCAAAGGAACGAAACCGAAGCAGATATGGGGCGGGGTCGTGCAGTTGGAGAAGAAGTAACCCGCGACGACGGTTTTATCTGTGTCATCTGCGGATCGGATCAACCATCTCCATTTTCACGATCTGCAGTCGCTTGCCGTCGGCGCTCCTGGCATGCTGATCGAACTGTTTTTCGATACTCGCGAGTGTCGTGTCGCTGTCGTCCAGTATGCCGAAGACAGTGAACTTCTTATCGAGGTTCGGAGCGTCTGCCAGCAGGATGGAAAACGACGTCTCGCCGCTGTCTGGATCATCGCCATGTGCCAGCGATAGAACGCCGCGCGTATGGCGCAAGGCGTTCACCTCGAGAGGGATCGGCTTGATCGTTGCCCGCTGCTCCGCAGACAGCGGTGTTTCGCGATCCTCTGCCGTGGCTGTCTGCGCTACGAAGTGATGCTCCACTCTGTAGAAATAGACTGTGTTGAAAACACCCGCGCGGATCAACTTCTCGAACTGCGCAACAGTGCGGGGCGCCAGGCGCGGAAACAACTTCAGATTGAATGTTCCTCCGGTGGTCACCATGCGTACTCTCACTTCGTCGTCCGCCGTTGTCGCCGCGGAGAGGTTAGTGAAACAGAGCAACAGGACGAGCAAAGCAGTGGATGGCTTCATGGCAGCCATCCTACGAGAAAGAATGCTCCTTCGGACCGATGAATGGGGGAAGGGTCAGTCCTTCGGATCCTTCAAATCTGTGGGTGTCTCGTAAATCAGAATAACTGTCGATCGGAGCGAAGGCGCACAGGCCATCGAACGCATACAATCCTGGCGTGCCCGCGCAAATCGTTTTTCTCACTCTCTACCTCGGACTGACGTCCGGCCTGCTGCCGTTCGACTTACAAGTCGGCCGCGATGTGAGATCCGTTCGTGTGTTTGTCGATGGCAAAGAGTCCGCTGTGGTCAACGCGCCGCCGTGGCGCACTCTCATCGACCTCGGGCCTGCGTTCGAGCCGCGGGAGGTGATCGCTGTCGCCTACGACCGCGATGGTGGTGAAGTGGGCCGGACCGCGCAGATCATCAACCTGCCGCGGCCTGCCGCGGAGGTCAATATCGAGCTTCAGAAGGATCAGGACGGTATTTCCGCGGCGTTGCGGTGGGAAAATGTTTATGGAACGCAGCCGGTTCGGAGCACGATCAGCGTCGACGGGAAACGCCTTCATCTCAACGCGCAGCTTCATACGCGTCTGCCGGCGTTGGACGCCAACAAGCCACACATCATCAACGCGGAAATGCACTTCGCGGATGGCGTTGCGGCCCGCCGCGAAGTCGTGATCGCCGGCGAAGCGATCAGCGACTCGATCAGTTCCGAGCTCACGCCGGTCGTAGTCACGGGAGATCAAAAAGCAGCCTCGCTCGATGGGTGTTTTTCCGCGCATGGTAATCCCCTCCGTGCAAGGATCGCCGAAACGGACGCGGAAGTGGCCTTCGTACGCGAGCCCAACGTCAATGAGTTCGTCAACACGCTCGATCCTGATCGTGTCGTTCGCAATGGACGAAATGCATGGAGATCGTTGCCGCGGCCATCGCGTCAGCTTGCGCTCGATCCAGGAACGACGATGCACTACACGTGGCCGATCGTTCGTCGTATGGAGGCGCCGGGGCACGTGGCGTCGATCCTCTTCGATATGTCCGACGACATCAGCTCGCGTGCTCTGGGATTGCCCGGCTTTCTGATCCTGGCTTTTGATGCGAACGCAGACAATCACCCTCTCGAAACGGTCGAGCCGGGAAGTCAGCGCCGGTTTGCTGATGCCGTGGCTGTGGCGGCGGTTAACACCGTTGCGGCTGCGCATCGTCGCGCAGTGGTGCTGGTGGTCGATTGCACGTTTGACCTGGAGCACGACAGCAGCTCCGCGGAGCCGGCAGCGGTTCGGCGCTACCTGGAATCGATCGGCGTTCCGCTTTTCGTCTGGTCGGTCAGCGGTCGGCGTCCCGAGCTCGAGTCCGAGTGGGGCGACATCGAGGACATCTCCACTCCAAACCAACTTCGCTTGGCGGTGGAGAGGCTTCGTTCCACGCTGGCCTCGCAACGTGTAGTCTGGATCTCGAGCGATCCAGTTACGGCGCTGCGCGTCGACGCCGATCCGCGATGTGGCATCACGCCTCTGGCCCACCTCGGCGGCGGATACTGACTCGATCAAGTTTTCGCAATTCTCACGCTCCGCTGAATACCGTTGCGGAGTTGTTGGAGATGTCGGTCGAGGAGTTGAAGGCAGAGATTAAGCAGTGCAAGCTTTGAGCTTCTCTGGAACTCCACCTGACGCTCCTTTATCCGCGTTCATCTGCGACATCTGCGGATGCCCTCTCGTCCGCTGGCGCTATAAACGACATCGCCCGCTCAGCGAGCGCGGTAATCGTCAGCGACGGATTCACGCCCGGATTCGCCGACATCGCCGCGCCGTCGATCACGTAGAGGCCGTCGTAGCCGAAGACGCGGTGATGGTCGTCGATCACGCCTTCCTCCGCGGTCGCGCCCATGCAGGCGCCGCCGAGGATGTGGGCGGTGGTGGGGGTGCCGAGGATGGTTTCGCTGAGGAGACTGCCGGCGAAGCCGTCGATCTTCTGCTCGACACGACGCGCCAGCTCGGTCGCCTCGGGGATGGCGGCGCTTGGCGCGGGTCCCTCGGCGAGCGCGGTGGTCAGGCCGAACGCGCCGAGGCGCAGGCGCAGGTGGCCTTCGAGCGTACGCATGTAGAGAAGGATCATCGTCCGCCTGGCCCAGTCGTCGACGAAATATGCTCGGAGGAAGTGGATGGGATGCCGCAGCATGGCCGCGAGAACGCGGATCAGCCGCACCGGCGCGCTCTCGCCTGGCACGTGCGGCGACATCAGCAGCCGGAAGAAGCCGGAGCCTTTGCCATAGCGCACCGGCTCGAGGTGCGAGTGCTCGTCGGTGTGGAGCACGCTGGTGATGGCAATGCCTTCGCTGAGATCGCGATCGGCACGCGTGGTCACGCCGATGAGCGACTCGGAGTTGGTGCGGACGAATCCGCCGACGCGATCGGACAGCCGAGGCAATCCGTCCGCGCTGTTTTTGAGCTTCAGCAGCAGAGGAACGGTGCCCATCACGCCGCCCGCGAAAATCACGTTGCGTGCGGTGACTGCGCGCCGGCGTTTGCCGAACCAGCCGGTGCCGGAGATGGCGTCGATCCGATAGCCGCCCTCGATCTCGCGCACCCAGGTCACCTCGGTATCGGCCTCGATGCGCAGACCGCGCTTCTCGGCCAGCCAGAGGTAGTTCTTGTCGAGCGTGTTCTTGGCGTTGTGCCGGCAGCCGGTCATGCAGGCGCCGCATTGGATGCAGCCGGTGCGGTCGGGACCTTCGCCGCCGAGGTATGGATCGGGCACGGTCTTGCCAGGCTCGCCGAAGTAGACCGCTACGCGCGCGGGGACGATCTGATCGGACCGGCCGATGTCGTTGGCGATGTCGCGCAGCACCTGATCGGAGTAGGTATCGCGCGGATACTGCGCGGCTCCGAGCATCCGCAGTGCCGTGGCGTAGTGCGGCTCCAGCTCCTTCTTCCAATCCGCCAGATGACCCCACGACGGCAGGGTAAAGAATTCGTCCTTCGGCGTCGGCAATGTATTGGCGTAGACCAGCGAGCCGCCGCCGACGCCAACGCCGGAGAGCACGGTGACGTGGCGCAGGAACGTCATCTTGAAGATGCCCCGAAAGCCGACCGCCGGCATCCACAACCATCGCCGCAGGTTCCAATTCGATCGTGGAAAGTCCTCGGCATTGAATCGCCGCCCTTTCTCCAGCATGACCACGCGGTAGCCCTTCTCCACCAGCCGCAGTCCAGAGACGCTGCCGCCGAAGCCCGAGCCGATGATGGCGTAATCGCAGTCCATGGTTGAGGAGAGCGTATCCGGATCACTGCACGATGTATACTGTGATGTATGCGAGGCTGCGATCAGAGATGATTCGGAAACAGGTCTATATCGAACCGCGTCATGAGCGCATGCTGAAACGCCGGGCCAAACAGCGTGGCGTGACGGAAGCCGAGATTATCCGTGAAGCTCTCGACAGCGTTGAGAGCGTCGCAGTGGTTCGCAGGCAAGACGTCGACGAGGCCGCAGGACGACAGGCGCTCCGGTTCATGCATGCGCTTGGCAAATCACTTCGTAAAGCTCCCCGCGGACGCACGTGGACACGTGAGTCCCTTTACGGGGATCGGATCAGTCGATGGACGAAGTCCTGATCGATACGAACATTCTTGTCTACGCGCATCAGCCATCGGAATCGGTAAAGCACGAACGAGCGGTGCGTACCATCGAGACTTTGATGGCGAGCGGGCTTGGACGTCTCAGCGCACAAATCCTCGGCGAGTTTCTGAGCGCGACGACGCGTGGCCGGCGACCGATCCTCACGATGCAGGATGCTCTTCGTCAGGCGACGTTTCTGGGACTTGCGCTTCCCGTGTTCGATCAAACGCGCCTGATCGTTCTCGAGGCCGGCCGAGGGGTTCATGAACACCAACTCAGCTACTTCGACGCACAGATCTGGGCTACTGCCCGCCTGAACCAGGTGTCCACGATCTTCACCGAAGACTTTACGAATGGACGTCGCGTGGAGGGAGTTCAGTTTCTGAATCCGCTGCTGCCCGCCTTCGACCTGACACGATGGTCGTGAGTGCTCCGTTCGAAACGGACTATCTGGCGTCAAACCGCGCAAACGACGGCAGGTTCGTGGTTCGCAGGGCGAGCGAGTCGAGCGAGACGCCGGGTGGGGGCTGGCGGAAGAGACGGCGGTCGTCTCCCGGCACGAGAAAGATACCGAGCGGTTGCAACGTAGACGCCGCGAGGTGCAGCCGATCGCCTTTGCGCAGATCGAGGGCATTGCCCGCGGCATCGCGCGCGATGCCGTTCACGCTCCACTGCAGGGTCGCTCCCACCACCAGCGGCGCCTCGGGCAGCCAGATTTCGGCCTGACCGCCGCCGCGGAACCACGGGTGACCGGCCAGCGCCGGGGCGGCGAAGATGCGGTAGTGGCCATCCGCCGGAACGATCCAATCGGCCGTGCCCGACTCCGGCGTCAGCCGCGCGCTCAGCCCCGGGAGCCAGAGCTCGCGCCAGCGCGGGAGGTAGTGCGCCATCACGAATGTCTTCAGCGGCAGGTGCTGATGGAGCCAGACCAGCGCGTTGAGGTCGCCGATGACTGCGGCCGGCGGATCGCTCATCGCCTGCGGCGCGTCATACGGCGGCTGCAGGATGCCGCGCGGCTCGAGCTGGCGTACCAGATCCGGCAGGAACCAGTAGCGGTACGCCGGCGGCCGTCGCAGAGCCCAGCCCACCCCATCCCACACCCGGTCGTTCGCGGTCGTGCGGCGATCAACCTCGCGCATGATGAAGTCCTGATAGGCGCGGTCTTCCCCTTTGCCGCGGAAGATCGTCGCCGCGCAGGAGGCCAGCGCGCAGACGGCCAGCAACGCGATCACCAGCCGCTCGCGGCCGATGCGCTCGAAGGCCGCGGCGATGAAGGGCAGCATCATCACCACCACGATCTCGAAGTGGTAGTTGAAGACGATCTTCATGGCGGCGATGAAGAGCAGGTTCCCGATCAGCAGCACGGCCAGAACGAGCCGGTCGTCGGGCGCGCGCCAATTGCGCAACGCGCGCACGATGCCGATCGCGCTGAGAACGAGCAGGACGATCCCGCCGAGGTCGACCGTGGCGACGTCGAAATGCGGGATGCCGTTGACGATGAGGCGGAAACCGGACGGCAGCAGCAGGCGATGCACGAAACGCCATTTGACCAGGCCCGTGTAGCGATCTGCCAGATAGTTCTCCGTAAAAACGTGCCGGATGAAATCGCCGAGCGAATGCGTGGCCACGCAGTAGAGGCCGAAGAGCGCCAGGACGGCGGCCACTCCGGCGAAGATCCAGCTCGCGGCCGGGGCGCCGCCCCACTTCTTTCCGCGCGTATCGACGACGCGCGCCAGGAGCACCGTGAGAGCCAGCAGCGGACCGAGTCGGACGTTGGCCAGGCCGGCCAGCGCGAACATCGCCCCGGCCGCGAATGCGATCGGAGGCCGTGCACAGATCCGCTGCAACAGCACCAGTCCGGCGGCGTAGAACAGACAGCCGACGACGTCGACGCGGTACTCCACCGCCGCGATCATCAGGAACGAGCTCGAGACCGCGGCCGCCGTCGCAGCCCATCGTCCGAACTGCTGCAGACCGGCCTCGCGCATCCAGACGAACATCAACCAGAACGTGGCCATCCAGACGGGGATCTGCGCCACGCGCATCAGCACGATGGCGTGGCCGTCGACCGAATGGGTCAGCGCCGTCACCGGCGCGAAGAGGAACCATTGCAGCGGCGTGTGATGCTCCCAGAAGCCTCGGTACGGGACGAGACCCTGCCGCACCCAGTCGGTGGCGCGAAAGAACTCGATCTCGTCCCAGTTGATCGGATGGAGCCAGAAGAGATTGAGAAGCCGCACCGCCGCTGCCACCGCCACGATCGCGATGAGAGCCGGAACGTCCCGCCGCGGCTGCGTCACAAGCGCGGCAATCTACCACGCTCGTCTTCTGCTAAAGTACGCGCCCGGCTGCACAGGCAGCCGTCGGTCCGCGAAAAGGGTTCAACCCTCCTGATTCCCCGACATTCAGCCTTCTTTTCGCCCGATGACGCGGACACCGGGCACTGACGAAAGGAAGGTTTCCGATGTCCTCGCAGCTCCCCTCCCATCCCAATCTCGACTGGCTTCGCAAGAGTGCGAAGAAACGGCTGACGGAACTTCGCGCGGCCGATCCGACGGCGAAGCTGGCCGACGCCCAACGAGAGATCGCCCGCGAGTACGGCTTCCCGAGCTGGCGCAAGTTGAAAGCGGCAGTCACGGAGGCGCCGCCTCCGCAGCCGACACAAGATCAGATCGTCAAGCGATTCTTCGAGCTCGTCGGAACGGGGCGGATCGATGACGTTCGCCGCGTGCTCGACTCCGCGCCGCAGATGGTCCACGTGGTCGGTCCGCACCCGTTCTGGGGCGGGCGTCCGCAGGCGTTGCATGTCGCAATCGAAAGTGGGCGTCAGGATCTGTTCGATCTCCTGCTGGAGCGCGGCGCGGACGTGAACGGACGGAACGACGAATACGATCACTGGTCGCCGCTGATGCTGGCCATCAATCGCGACCTGACCGCGATGCGCGACGAGCTGCTGCGACGCGGCGCCCGCATCGGATTGGTCGAGGCGCTGATGATGGCCGACGATGCCCGCGCCGAGGCGATTCTCGAGGCGACCGGGTTACCCAGCGTCGTCCCGAATGGCGGATCGATTCTCGCCTTCGCGCGCACCACCCGCATCATCGATCGGCTGCTCGCCCTCGGCGCGAGCATCGATGCCAAAGACCGCTGGGGCTCGGCGCCGATCGACGCCATGAGCCGCCTCGGCGCTCGCGGCATACCGCTGGTCAACCACCTGATTTCGCGCGGCGCTCCGGCCACGCCGAAGGAGTACGCGCGCCTTGGCGACATCGAGACGCTTGCGAAGTTGTACGAAAAGGATCCCACGGTCGCGCGGCTCGACGTCGTGATGATGAGCGCCGTCGACTTCCGTCATCACGCGCTCGTCGAATGGCTGCTCGCCCGCGGCGCCAACGTCAACGCGCGCGCCGAGGGGCAGTCGCGTCAAACCGCGCTGCACGCCGCGGCGTGGAACGGCGACCTGCGCATGGTGCAAATCCTCATCGAGGCCGGCGCGGATCCGACGCTGCTTGACGAAGAGCATCAGAGCACGGCGCAGCAGTGGGCGGAGGTGTCGGCGAGGATTACCAACAATCCGAAGTGCGTAGAGGTTGCGGAGTATTTGGCGGCAAGGCAGACGTGAGTCCATCTGTCATCCAGAGCCGCCGGAGGCACGAAGCCGCGAAGCGGCGGAGATGCCACAGGACGGCGAAGGAACTCAAGATTGCAGAATCTCCGTTAAGGACAGCGTCTCAAGACGCCCAGACTTGCGAGAATGAGACGCTGAGTTTCAGCCGGTGCTGCCTATCTTGAGATCCTTCGGCGTCCTCCCGGCGACCGTAGCCTTGCGGCTACGCGCCTCCGGCAGCCTCTGGATGACAGAGCTCTCACTTCTCTCGAAGCACCACCACTGTCGCGCCCCAGCCGCCGCCGCTGCCGTCGGCGTCGTGGAAGGCTTCGACGAAATCGAGCGAGGCGAGCAGCTTGCGGATGTTCTCGCGCTGCATGCCGATCCCGCGGCCGTGGATCAGGCGGACCTGGCGGAAGCCTTTCGCCCGCGCCTCGGTCAGGTAGTCGCGGGCCACGTCGCGGATTTCGTTCGGGCGGAAGGGGTGGAGGTCGAGCGTGTCGGTAATCGGGATTTCGATCGGTTTGTCGTCGGTATCGTCGACCATGGCAGGGCGATTCTAGAGGCGATGGTGGCCGAGCCTTGGGCAACAAACGCTGCCGGCCGTGCCGGCTATGCGATACTTTCGCTCCCGAGCTACCGATGGTTCTGTTCAATCACGCCACGCGCGAGATGACCGCAAAGATCGTCTACTACGGTCCCGGTCTATGTGGAAAGACGACCAACCTCATGGTCATCTTCGACCGGCTCGACCCCAAGCAAAAGGGAAAGATGCTGTCGCTGGCCACGAAGACCGACCGCACCCTCTTCTTCGATCTGCTGCCGGTCGACATCGGCAAGGTTGGTCCCTTCAATCTGAAGATCCAGCTCTACACCGTCCCCGGGCAGGTCTTCTACAACGAGACCCGCAAGCTGGTGTTGAAGGGCGCCGACGCCGTCGTCTTCGTCTCCGACTCGCAGCCGTCGATGGTCGACTCCACGCGGGAGAGCTTCGCCAACCTGCTGGAGAACATGGAGCAGAACAACATCGATCCGAACGACACACCGATCGTGATCCAGTTCAACAAGCGCGACATCCCCGGCGTCCTTTCGATCGAGGAGCTGCAGGAAACCCTCGGCTTCGAAGGCTATCCGTACACCGAGGCCGCCGCGATCCGGGGCGAAGGAGTCATGGAGACCTTTCACCTCGTCTCCAAGATCACGGCCAAACATCTCTACGCCAGGCTGCAGGGAAAACCGCTTCCGGTGGAGAAGGAAAAAACAAAGCCCGTGGCTGCGATGCGCGAGCCCGAGGCGGCGGCGCCGGAGGTCAATCCCTTCGCCGACTCCGTCCCCTTCCCCGAATCGCAGGTGGATAGCAGCTACGAGCGGATGGAGGAAGTGTCGCTGGAGCAGCTTCTCTCCGAGGGCCGCGAGCGTCCGTCCACGATGTCAGGCAACGTGGCCGTGCCGGTCGTCGACGACCATGTTGAAGAAATTGAGGAGCTCGATGCCGCCGAGCTGGTTTCGGCCGAGGAGCCCGCGGTCGCGGTCATGGAAGAGCCGGAGCCGGAGCCGTCCGATGATCGCATCGCCATCCTCGAACGGCAGGTGCGCTCTCTCGAATCACAGCTCGATTCGCTCCGTGCCGGGCATCGTGCCGAGATCGAATCGATCCTCGATGACCTCGAATCGCTAACTTCAAAACTTCGCAGACTTGCCAACGCCAAATCCTGAATTTACAATCGCCAAACATCTTATTTGGAGGAACTAAATGCGCCGGACGTTTTCCGCGGTACTGATTCTGTCGTGTGTTCTTGCTGGTTGCCGTGCGAAGGAAGCAACGATCTCCCAGGAGCTGGAAAAGCACGGGACGATGGACCTGATGAAGGACGTGTCAAAGGACCAGTACACGCCGCCGTCGGACGGCAAGCTCACCGACGCGCAGATGGAGATGTATCTCAAGGTCCGCGGTCACGAGAAGGACATCGCCCAGGTGGCGCGCAAGGAAGCGCTGGCCCACGCCGACGCCGCCAAAAAAGCGGGCGAGAAATCGATCGCCGGCATGATGGAAGGCTTCAAGACCATGGGATCGGCCGCGGCCATGCTCACCGCCGACATCCGTGCGGCCAAGGAACTCCACTACAACACGCAGGAGTATCTCTGGGTGAAGAGCCAGGTGATGGCCGCCAGCGCCGCGGCGATGACGGCGAAGATGTCCGAGGGCATCAACGCGTCGTTCGACGCCACGCACGCGCAGATGAAGAAGTCGTACGACGAGGCCAAGGACGATCAGTCAAAGAAGATGTACAAGGAGATGCTGGACAACTACGACAAGCAGCGCGCCGAGATGAAGAAGGACGCGCAGCCGGTCTCCCCGGCCATGGCCTACAACCAGCAGCTGATCGCCAAGTACGACGGCGCCCTCAACGCCATCGCCACCGAGATGTCGAAGTGGGAAGAGAAGCCCGGCGACGCCCAGAAGGC
>Ga0157378_10000726_pt1 | contig 30750 bp, 33 predicted proteins | sample M65metaG_FD_115309 | JGI IMG/M metagenome (GOLD analysis project Ga0157378, IMG submission 115309) | Miscanthus rhizosphere microbial communities from Kellogg Biological Station, Michigan, USA - M6-5 metaG | ecosystem: Host-associated > Plants > Roots > Rhizosphere > Soil | place: USA: Michigan... | reverse complement strand
CCTGCTACAATCAGATCGATTGCTCCTTGAAGTGCGGGGACGTAGCTCAGTTGGATAGAGCGGTCGCCTCCTAAGCATCCTCCGGCGTTCCAACCAGTACATTCCTTCGTTCTGATTCTCAGGCCTTTTAACAACTTGGGGAACCTGCTTGTCGCTCACCAAGTATCCCCGGCGATTGGAACAGATAGGGTTTTGATACAGTTCTGATACAGCTCTGTCTGTGGGCCGCATCGAATGCCTCTGGCACACTTGGTTCATGCCCGCTTCGCCGCAAGCGCCTTGGCGGGGATGACCACCTTTCTGGCGGTCATCTTGGGTGGGCGGCTCTTGTCCGCCTGCACTTCGGCTTGCACTTGCCGAAGCTGCTGCAGGATTTCCGGATACCGCTTCGTGAGGTAGCGCTGCACTCGGGCGTTAGCCAGGAGTCGATTAAGGTAACCGCCACACACGCTCAGGGTGAGGATATCTGCGCCGTACGACTCCTCGACAGCCTTGTAATCCCGCAGCAACATCTCCGTTTCCTGTTCAAGCATTCCCTTTTTAGTGGTATCAACATTCTTGATCGCTCTCGGAACCCGGCCCGGCGCGACAAGGAATTCCGCGCGCGTGCCCGCCAACAGCGCTTGCGCAAAATTGGCAGTGAACTTCGCCGCCGCTACCATTAGCCCCGCAGCTTCGATCTGTCGCGCCGATTTCATTTTTCGCAACGCCGCCAACGCGTTCGGGGTTACTCGCCTGTCCTTTAGAATGTCCACCGCCTCCGCGCAGATTCCGTCCAGCAGGTTGCGCTTTTGACGAATGGTCTTGACATTCACATCGAGGGATTCCGCGATCCGTTCCTCCGTAACCCCGCTCGCCAAAGCTTTGAGAATCATGTGGTGTTCGCCGATCGGCGAAAGGTAATTTGTGCGCTTGTTGTAGGTGTAAGACTCGTCGTCGCTGGAAAGCAAACAGCGCACCTCCGTGATACCGCGAGTCTTCAGGATGTCGAGGCGCTTATGCCCGTCGAGTACGAGATACTTACCGCGGCCTGCGGGAAAGACCACGATTGGCTCTATCAAGCCAACGTGTGTCAGGGAGGCCGCGATCTGCTTATACTTTCTATCCTTCCGCATCGCTGCGGTGATCTCCTTCAGTGGCGTCAAGCGCGCCACCTCAAGAATTACGATGTCCGGGCGAAAAGCTGCTTTGACTGACGCTGACATTCGATCTCCTCCTATGCCAGTCGCTTCGCGAGTGGCTCGGGCAAATGGTCCAAAGATTCCGCGCGCAGCAGGGTCACAAAGTGATCATCGCTCAGCAAGCGCTTCATGGCGGCACTGAGCAGCGCCAGCCGCTGAGCAACGGTGCCGGCGCGTCGCACGAGTGTCCTATGACGTTGAGTGTGGCGCTCGTACTCACGAACAATATCCTTGGTGGACAGGTTCCGACCCTGATCTGGAGCACCCTGCTTCTTTGCAAATCTGCGAGCAATCAGTGCCTGTACGACGCGAAACTTGCCACCGCGTAGCTCCCCAGACTCATATGCCTCCTGAAGTGCCTTCTGCACTTTTGCGTTTGATGCGCTCGCTATCTTCACAGCGACACTCGCAGGGAGAATACCGGCTTCTACTTGTGCAATAAGCTGCTCCTCCCCCTTTCGCAGCAAGCGTTCGACGCCGTTGATGTACGTGATGTGCAGACCGAGCTTCTCAGCGATCACCGGGCAGCTGTAGCCTCGTGCCAACAATCCGCGGACCTCGCGGACGAGGTCTAAGTGCGATGGTCGCCGGCGAGCGATGTTTTCGACGAGGCTCATCAGGTGACGCTCTTCCGGCGGAGCGTCGCTGACGATCGCCGGGATCTTGCTATCACCGAGGGCAACAAAGGCTTCAAGCCGTCCCTGACCACACACGAGATCGTATTTCGTTCCATCTACGTCCAGCTCACGCTGGCATACTGTGATCGGCTTCTTCAGGCCCACGTTGCCAATATTGGCAACAATGGTTTGGAACGTGACTTTATTGCGAGTGCGCGGATTCACAACGCGGATCTCCCTTATGGGGATGAACTCTATGCGCTGCGGCTGTTGATTCATGCTGCCTCCTCAATTGTTTGGCGATGGGCGAGTTTGAAAAAGAACGACAAATCTTCGAAACGGTAGACATCTAATAACAGTCCATTCTCGGGTGCCAAGCGGACGCGTTCAGCCAATGCATCGATGCCGGGCAAAAGATAGTAGTCTAGAATCGATTCATTGCCGGGCTGGAGGCGCGCTGCAATCGTGATGTCTGGCGCGAGCGATGTATCCAGTCGCAGGAGCCATCGAAAACTCCCAGCCCGAATTTCGCGGCACCGCGCGAGCACCAGAGAGGCCGTGAACTCCTCGTTGATTGTCAGAAGGCCCGTTGATGGATCCGCCTGCACACTCGCCCCGGCGTTCTTCAGTTCACCGATGATCGCCTCGATTTGTGTATGGTGGTACTCGCGCAGCCGACGATTGATTTCCAGGTATGCGTGATCGCGTTGGGGTGTGTAACCGATGTGCTGGTAGGCTCGGAGCAGGCTCTTGAAGCGGCTCTTGTAAGCCGCGCTTGAAGGCATGTCCGCCGCTTCATCAATGAGGATTCCGGAAAGAACACCCTTCTCCGCAAGAAGGCGCCGCAGAAGTTCGAGCATCTCATCATTCGAATAGTTGCGATGACGGCCTGCGATAACTTCTTGAGCCTTGCGAAAAACGTCTGCGGATACTATTGCCTCGAACGCCTCCTCACGGTAGATCCATCTGTCCGGCGGGTTAGCGACACGCTTTCGTTTCAGCTTGAAAGATTTCCGATTGAAGACGTTTGCGCCGATGTACTTGGGGTTCGTGAGGACTTGATGGATAGTTTTTGGGGTCCAAGGCCTATTGAACTCGTTCGAGAGACCACGCGCATTGAAGACTTCGGCGATCTCCCGCTCGCTCTGTCGATCTTCGACGAACCGACGGTAAATCTCCTGAACCACGGCCATCTCTTCTTTCGGTCCAGGGACCAGAATGACGCGGTCCGTTTGAAGGCTCTTCCGTTCGCCGTGGGAGAGAAACGCCTTAGGATTTCTGTGCTGGTCAATAAGAAGCCGTCTGAGACCGTACCCCGCGAGACCTCCTTGCCTGAATCCAAGCTCAATTAACCGACACTGACCTGCAAAGACCTTGACTGATAGTTCTCGGCTGTATTCGCCCGCCATTGTGCGTTTTATGGTCTTGAGGAGGGTCGAGGAGAGACTTCCATCGTTCACAAAAGGCTCGGCGCAATAGTGGACAGCGATGTTCGCCCGCTTGCAAAGATACTCATAATAAGCGCTTTCATCAGCGTCCTGAAAGCGTCCCCATCGGCTCACGTCGTAGACGAGGATCGCGTCGAAGTTTGCAATCCCGTCCTCGACATCCTTGATTAACTGCAATAGGGCATCGCGGCCGGCGATATTGAGGCCACTCTTGCCGTCATCGGCGTAGGAGTGGACGATTTCCATGCCGTGCTCTTCTGCATAGCGACGGATCACATCGGATTGGTTTTCGGTTGAATACTGCTGGTGTTCCGTTGACATGCGGACGTATTCCGCAGATCGGACGCGCTGCGCGGTCCGAACCGGCTCAGCATCGAGAATTTGCGACTTCTCCGGCATCGGAACCGTCGTCATGAACCGACGCGTTGACGGTCAGCGCCCCTCAACAACGTGGGGAGAAGCGGGCGTCGGAACGACTTTCCTAATCATAGCTTCGACGGGACCTAAAAAGGGATCACGCAGACTGAAGCAAGGCTGGGCTCAAAGCGAACCCAGCCAGCCGCAATGAAATCACGCGGCGTTTGAACGCTGAAGTTGCCTGAGCCGTCCAGCGGAGAGCGTCCGTGCGGATGCTCTCAGCCATTCCTCTCGCGGCGGATAACAGCGAGACAGGCAGTTGACATTAAAGCCACGCTCTTCGAGCACCAGTATACGGACGTTTCCCTGCCAGACGAGACCGTCTGCGGTAACCCAGAGCGGCTCCAGATGGCCGCTTTCGAGAGAGCGAACGATGCGCTCAGTGGACTCCGAGCGCCAGCGCTTCAAGGCGTAGCGGTGATAGATCCTGATCTCCTCATCGGACAGCATCCTGCGAAGTGGAGGCTGCTGATTGACAGCTTGCTTTCGGCTCATAAACGGGTTCATAGGTTGTCTCCTTTCGTCTTCTGGTCTGCCCCTTCACTCGGGGCACCCAGAAGCGAGCGGAGCCGCTCCCAAGGACAAGGTCTGCTTTTTCGGGGGGACCGCCAAGGCGTAGCCGGTCCGAAGGATGGTGGGGGAGCCGAAACCCGAAGGGCCGGCGAACGCTGGAAGCAGAAGACCGCAGTTCCGCCGGGCGCGGCTAGGCCACTAGGCCGTCAAGCGAAGCGGTGCCCGAGAGAAAGGGCGGACCGACGAAAGTTGCACCTGAGCATGAGCCCGATATGAGCACGAATCCTGAGGCGTCAGATGCAGCATTCTGCGCTTTGTAGATATCGGAGTAAGCCGGTGACGGCGCTCCCTAATCTTGATCGTCGGTACACCGGAATACGTACATGGAGTTACCGTTGGGAACGGGTCGGCGGGTGCCGGTAGAAATCAATGAGGCACGGGACATGTGGAAGATATTTGAATAGGGCAATCCCGTGGCGCGGCTCAGTTCCACTCAGCAAGCGCGTTCTTTGCTGCTGGCGATCCGCATCGGGTCCTTAGAACATATACTCCCGAAGAACGGAGACCGTCTGAGTCAAGCCCTGCCTTTCAAGAGTTTCCAAATACTCGGACACCGTTTTGGGAGGGTTCTTTAGGCTCTGGCGATGATTTTCCGCCGCTGCCACCACAGCGCCCGGAGCCAGGTCGAGGAGATGAAGGATGAATTCGTCTGGGTGCTGCGCTTCAATTCCAAACGGTCCGATAGTGTCGGAAGGAAAGTCCCGCAGGTTTATCGTCACGATGACGTCTGCATGGCCGCGAATCGCAGCCGCCAGCACGTGCCGGTCATCTGGATCGGGGAGTTGCAGACCGGGAATCAGATCATCGTAACCTGTCACGAGGGCATCGACAGCGTGCTGGTCCATCAATATGCGAGTGCGTTCCAGCTTGTCTCGCGTAAGGTCAGGGCGCTTTTTAAGCAGACTAGAAATCCATTCCTCGTGGACGTCCGCCGACCACTTCGCACGAAACAGCCCAATGAGCGCCAGGTGCATGAGCAGGTTCCGAAGCTCCGCGGGATAGAGCACGTTGGCGTCATAGAACGCGGTGAACCCGGCCACGGTTCTTAGATCCCTAATTCCTGGTCATAGGCCACCAGTTCTGCAAGTGCAGCCCGCCGGTCCGCATCAGCGCGGCGCTTGTACGCCATCAGCCCCTCAAATCGAACGCGCCGATGCGTACCGACACGGCGAAATTCGATTTTGCCCTCGTCGAGAAGTTGGATCAGGGAAGGCCGCGAGATATTCAGCATATCTGCCGCTTCCTGCGTCGTAAGTTCGGCGTGCACGGGGATCAGCGTGACGGCATTCCCCCGCGCCATTTCTTCAAGAATGTGAATTAGCATCCGTACAGCAGAGGCTGGAAGCTGTAATGTTCCTTTTGCTGGATCGTCGAGTATACGAAGCCGCAGCGGCTCTGCCGTTTGCACGCGTGAAGCCAAAACCCGACTCGTTTCCTTGGCAAGTATTGCCTCAGCTTCAGAGGGAAGCGTTGGTGCCAGTGTTCCTTGTGCCATTTGCCGCTCCTTGTTCTGAATTAACACTAGCATATAAACGAAGCAATCGCAAGTAAGTGAAACAAGCGAAAGTGGCAGGAGCGTCCGAAGCCGAGCAGCCGAAGGCTTCCACGCGCCGTTCTCGAGGTGGTGATTTGACGGGCTGATGCTGCTATAAATGATTGGGAGATCTATTTCGGCTTGGGGGTCGGAGCAAGCCGGAGAGGTAATTTCCTGCTATCACTTGGCCAAGTAGTAAAAGTTCGCAGTCGCCGATATTTGGTAGAAGCCGTCGAACCTGCTCGTGAAAGCAACAACCGGGAATGACCACAGCGCGTGCTAGGGTTATTCCATGAAACTCACCTTGCACACAGTGTCAAAATTCGGCGGAGGAGATTTGTCGATGGCCACAGTTGAGGGGCTGGACGCACCTTCAAAACCATGGATTATTTATGCCGGTCATGGAAAGTATGTGATCAGGATGCTGGATGGCTCACCCCAACCTGACTCCTATAAGGATCTCCTGTTCGCTTCACCTGGGGAGGCGCTGGCGGAAGTTCAGAAGCAAGCTTCGAAAACCTCATGACGAAGAGCCAACGAACCGAACTGATCAACACCCACCGCGCCGTCGAGAGCATTCTGGAGGCCGGGCTTGACGTGGCGATGCCGTTGAAGGACGACGGTATCGATTTGGTTTGCTACGTCAGCAAGGGCGACGGGCCTTGGACCTCGGTCGCCATACAGGTGAAAAGCCGGTTCGGGGTCGACAAGAAGTACCTGAGCCGTCCGGGTTTGGTGATGTGCTACGTCTGCTCCCCGAACGACATCTACGTGCTCACTCACGAACGCGCGATGGAGATAGCACAAGCCCGCGGCTACCTGAACCCGGCCAGGAAGAGTTGGCGAACCCTCAACGGCTATTCGGTCCCTACCGTCGGTAAGTCACTATCGACGGACCTCGTTCCCTTCGCAGCGACCCCCGAGAGATGGCGCGAAGTCCTAGCCGAATCCGCCTCATTTTCCACGCGCGATTGAAAGCGAACAACGCGCTTGATGATCTGCGACGGAAACTGCTAGAGACCGAAACTTCGCTCCGCAATTTCTTCGCATGCCCCATCCAGTCCAGGAAACATTGAACCAGCAGTTATGCCCATGTACGCCAAATCCTGTACGACTTCTCTGCGGGCGCGCTTCGGTAGATCGATCGCCCAGAGGTACTGCTTATTCCCTCCTTTTTCCAGCGCGCGAATATAGCTTTCTATATCGTCAATGTTGGTGACGGACGAGACAGCCTGCTGGGGGATCATTCGTTCGTTTTCGATTGCTATAAACTCTCCGATCGAAAAATGATGCCAAGCGTTCACAACAGTGAGCACTTGTGGCATCAGTTTCCATTCGACGGCATCTAGCATGAGAATGCGAACCCGATCCGCGGGATCGGCTGCCTCCGCCTCAGCGTTGGAAATTCCTCTAAAAGCGAAAAACGCCGCCACGTAGGGTGAATAGGTCCAATCTAGTAGGGGGGTTGGATAGCCGTGATGCTGAATAAGATTGAAGAATGACCCGTTTTCATCGGGAATAGACAAGTTAAATACATGCCTCGTCTTTGCGCTAAGGTGGCGATGCAATATCTGAACATCTTCAGCGAGAAACCTCGGAAGGTGAGCCCGACCAGTGCGGTGATACGAACTTCGGAGTCGCCAGGGCTTGTTCTGACCGCGAAATAGGAAGCGTCGTCGCTGAAGTGTGGACACGTACTCTCTATATTCGCGCCAGTCGTTCAATCGCGGTACTAGTTCGGAGGGGCTAGCCGCGCTCGTCTTAGGCAAAGTACTCTTACCCTCGACACCAAGGTCATTTTTCCATGAAACCGCCAGGGCTTCGGGAGTCCATTCCCCCTCGATGTCAACGTATCCGGCAGCGGTGAGGCCGGGGTATTGTTCTTGAAATTTGTCCCGAGTCTCGAACGCTGCCCCGGTCCTGACGTCCAGTGGGCTGAGCGCGTCGGTCCGAACCCGGAAGGGGTTCTCCTTATTCGCAGTCGTGAATAGAGCCGCCGACGAGGGTAGACTTCCGTCGTCTGGATGAAGGTATGCGCTGCCCTGGTATCGGTCCCCTAGATCGTCGATATTGACGATGATCTTACCGGAGTTCGAGCCGGTAAACACCCCTGTCCATTGTCCGTTCATTCGCGTGTATTCATTTTATGTCCTCTTATGCCACGCGAAAGTGTCCCGCGTGGATTCAGGTCCTCGCTAAATCGGCGTTAAGATTCGACGAAGGTCGTGTAGGCTTAGAAGGCGTATGGCTGAATGGCGAGTTGTACCTGCGGAACCGAAATACTGGGACCCGATAAACAAAGGCTTCAATTCTACAAACGCCAAATTTATGTGCTCGGGATGTGGAGGGCAGTTTCCACTCGGCAAATGCGTCGACTGCGGAGGCGAAAACAGTCAACTTGGAACAGCAAGCGGCCTACCCGGCTTGTTTTGCGAACAGTGCGAAATTGGCGAATTCGCCTGGCACTGCCCATCATGTGGGACGGCGCACAAGACTATGCTGGCCTTCTACTATGACGTCGAGACGATTCAAGTGAGAAAAAAGGGATTTTGGGGGTAGAGCAGTCTCCTTTCCTCGAAAACGCCTATCGGGTGCCTAGGAGGAACGAGATTCTTACTGCTGGTTCTTTTCGAGCACAGCCAGTATCTTGTACGTTTCAGAATCGAACTTTTTCCCGTCGATGCTTACAGGCCAGCTTAACTTTGCGTTTTTCCCGTCAAACTCGGCATGGATCTCGTTTACGTATGGAATGCGGCAGCTACGCCGATTAATGTAGTCGCCCCGCGGTTTGTATTTGCCCTCACAATTGACGACCGCGACCCGTCCGTCCGGTAGTTCAAGAGAGAGGGTTGCCCCCGTGACGTTATAGGCTATTTTTCTCGGCGGAGCGATTGTCCCGGTACTGGTTGTCGTCCCCGTGCAGTTGACGTTGGTGTTGCCGCCATAACAATTCACGTTGGTGTTCGAAACCGCGTTGGAATGGGCGGGCACTACGTAGCTGTAACCAGTCTGGCTGTCCTGGCGATCAATGATTCTTACGTCGAACTTTTGACCAGCGTGCGCCAAGACAGAGATCAAAAGCGCAGCAATAACCGAGAGAGTAATGGGCCTCTGCATGGGCCTGAGTATACTTCATCCAACCGCCCGGCATGACTCGTCGCTTCTTAAAACTGCTCGTCCTGGGCGGCTCCCACTTGCTCTAGATACAACTTAAGAACGTGCGCGGCCAGCGCTTTGGTTGAGTAGGTTCGCGCTGTCGTGGTACTGGCCACCCATCCTGGTCGGTCAGGCGGGAACACATCGAATGTATAGTTTTCCTCAGCGAGTTTCTGGGGCTGATCGAACAAATGCCTTATTCCCGGAAACGGAGGATGCCCTTTCCAAACGCTCACGTAGAGCCCGGAATCGTCGAAGGAGTTCGAATAGCTATGGTGCCACGCTACACTCAACCCCTTGCCGAGCCCCATAACTACCGTTTGATGAACCTGCTGAGGCGGCGCAGTTTTCACTTGAAATGAAATCGATCCGCCCGAGGCGTTGATTGCGGCTACCTCACGATCGATCTCTTGCTGAAGATCCGTGAATTCCTGCAATGCTGACTCAATGCCTTCGCGCGAATGCAGGAATTGATGCCGCCTATTCGAGAATTCCACCTGCCGTTCCAGACGGGCCGCGCGCCCCGCTACCGTTTCCTCGCCGACCTCTCCACCCAGTTCCTGCACTCGGGATTCAATGACACCGGCAGTAGTCGTTAGACCCCAACGCTCAAATCCAACCCAAATCTGCGTCTTTGGTAGCCATTCAGGAACGACACTGCTGTCTAACTTTACGAAGATCACGAACCCATAACCATGCTCGAATGCCCGATTGCGGATCGCCGTTTGCTCGATCCGGGTCCACGGACTTTCCCCCCAGCCGCGTCTATAGAGCACCACAACAAACCGCGACTGCTCGCCGAATACAGCGCCGAAGGTTTGCTCGCCATCAGTTCCGCCTAGCGCTTCTTGCCTCGTGGAGTACAGAAACGTTCGTACACGATCTTGGAGTAAGTCGTTGAGGGATGTTGCTGTCGATTCGTCCTGGGCTAAGAAAGAGAATGCGACGTCGTACTTGTAAGGATCAGTAGCGGAGAAGCCAACTGTCGCAGCATCAGACATACTCTATTTTACTGCGCGCGGTGGCTGACTCCGAATCTACGATGCGCGGAGGCGTGCGGTTCGTTTTCGTGGGGACCGGCTCCTCTGCCGCGGGCCGCATGCATCCGCAGCCCTGCCGGTAGCGGATGTCGTATTGTTGACGCGCCCGCGTCGCTGCGTAATAGCGTTCGAGCGCGTGATCACCAAGGGGACGTAATCATCATGTTTCGCCCGTGTCCTCGCTATCATGAATGAGGCCGATGGAAATCCCAGATCATCTTCGTCGCGTGATGGATGAACATAAACGGCTTACGGACTTAATCCAAAGTCGCGCTCAACGGCCGGACGCTGCGATCCGGCTTAGGCAGGATTTTACGCTCGATCACGTTCCGGCAGCGGCCCGTGCCGCGTCAATTACAGCGTATGACTCGCTCTTAAGCTCTCTTGCCAAACAAGCAGCTATCAATGCGGACCGATTTACGAACATCGGAAGCTTGATGGGTGAGCGTTTCAATCCCAAGGTTCGTGATCTTGAGAAGCAGCTTACGAGCATTGGGAGCTTAATGGGTGAGCGTTTCAATCCCACTGTTCGTGATCTTGAGAAGTTCCTTCATGTTCAAGACACATTCGCCCGTTCGGCGGTCGACGCGGCTCAGAAGCTTACTAGCATCTCAGCGTTCTCGCGCCTTCAGGAACAACTCACAGGTTTAAAGACCCCTATATTTAATGATCGATTTGAGCAACTCACTTCTATTTCGGCGATGATGCGAGCGGTCCAATCGTCTCAATGGGAGAGTCCAATCCTGGCCCAAGTTCGGGACAGAATTCACGAACTGGTCGACGAAGGCGCGAGTCTAGAACAAATCACTCAGACCGTTAAATCGAGCGCATCTCTCAGGCTTGCTGATGCAGGCCGTGACTGGGTGACTTATCTGGCATCCCGCGAGTTCTTGGTCCAGCTGTTCTTCTTTCTCTTCGCTTATTATCTGTCCACCCATGACCAGTCGAAGTCGACAAGTCAGTTTTTGTCAGCACTCCAGAAGCATCACGAAGAGGAAATGTCCCTCCTCCAGTCTCTAAAGCCGCACGAGCAACCTCAAGACCTGTACTTCATTTTGAGATCCGGCCCACTCCGGGCTGAGCGATCAAGCAAGGCCGCTCCGATTTCGTGGGTGTTTCCGAATCAAGTCGTTCGGTTGATTCGGATTTCCAAGGAGTGGGCATACGTTGAGTTTTTCGACAATATTCAGGGCGTGCCACGGATGGGCTGGATGAAGAAGAAAAATTTGAATAAGCCGCGCCATCAACCCGCCACCGTGCCGGGCCAATGAGACATCACCACCTTATCGTTACTCCAGTTACTCCGTTCACCCGGAACGGTGCGTGTCAATAAGAATGAGACACCGGGCGTGAAAGTTTAAGGAGTTTTCCCCTCCGAAGGTGGGCGGTTGATCCAGACGTGGGAGGGCAGCTCCGGCGGTTGGGGCGGTTTGCGGACGAAGCGCTCGGGATGAGCGCGGAAAGCGGCGTCCAGGACCACCTGGCGATGGGCCAAGATGTGAGTGGCCTGGCCGTGATGGACCATGGCCGGCGTCATCAGGCCGAGACCAGAGTGGTGATGCTGATGGTTGGCCACGCGCCGCTTCCCTCGGTCGTTTCCGCTTCCCAGGTCAATCTGAGAAACGGGCCGGAATACGGTGGGAAGTTCCGCGTTTCGCTGATCAGGCTAACCCAGGGCCAGTCGCGAGAAAGTGCGGACTCTGCGCGTGTTACTCGGGTTGCTCTGGAACTGGCCTCGGTCCCAGCCTACTCGCCGTAGCCACCGGCAAAAACCTTTTCCGCGAATTGTGGCGCGTCGGGAGGACCGAATCGACCATCGAGACGACTCCGTTCCCGGATCACTCATAGGCCAGCCAAAACCCTGGCCGGTGAGGATGAATTTCGGCACACCACCGCGCTCACAGAGCCGGACGCGGTTTTTTTCACAGTAAAAGAACCCAAGCACCAGTGGCCAGGGTGCACTGAGTGGGTTGATAGAATCGAAAGCGTGAAAATCGACCTACCCGAAGAATACGTGCCGCTGGTGATCAATGCCCTGGAACACTACTACGCCTTGACACGGGCGAGGCAGCAGGACGATATGCGGTACCAGCAAGCGGCGGATTGGTTCAAGCGGAAGCATCCAGGAACAGAAGAAACTGCGCCCGCCAAGGGAACGGGCACCCGTAAAAGATCCTAAGCAAAAAGGTACTTGGTGCAAAGGGAGAGACGCGGCTTCGGCCACATGAAAGAACGCTGCGCAGGTTGTAACGGACGCGGCGTCCTGATGAACAAGGAGCACGTCTTCCCCGAGTGGCTTGTCCTAAGGACAGGGACTCATAAAACCGGCATTCGGTGGGGTCCCAAAGCGAACGTTTCAGCGCTATCCGTAACATTGCCTCTCTGCATCAAGTGCAACAAGGATTTCGGGCGAGAACTAGAAGCCCCGACCTCGCGCCTATTTGACGATATTGAGCAAGATCGTGGGCTGAGTGACGATGAAGCGGAGCTCTTGATTCGATGGATGTGGAGGATTACGGGACTGAGTTGGATTGCTTGTAATCCTGGTATCGGATATACCCGCAGCCGCAATCTTCGCGAACGCGTACTTCTACCCATCGATGCTCTTCGTGGTCGACTCACTCTGGGCGTGGCGGTCATAGCTGGGCGACACCCGAACTCCAAGGATTGGCCGATGGGCGTAGACTCTGATACGAAATACGATGCCATCTTTGCTTCGGGGGTGTTTTCAAGAATCGCGATGATGGTCGTGCTAGAGCCGTTCGGACATTTAATCCCGCCACAGTTTGGCAAATTCCGGCTGGCGCCCAAGCGCGATTCTCTGCACGCAGGAAAGCTGTTCTACCCGCCAACGTCATTCAAGGATGACGTCGAAGCGGTCGGACTCACAGTCATGGCTTCCTCTCTGTTGTCACGTGCCCATGACGAGCTTGCTGTTGCTGTCGCGGAAGACCACGTGGAACGCGGGCCTGGATTATCCTAGGTCCCACGCGACGCAATCGCCACCACTTTGACGAGCGAGATGCATCTCCTAACTTGTGACCATGCCGTGATGATATCCACTTCTCGAATCACTGAGCACACTACTCAAAGGCCACCGCGCAGTTCGCGGGCCGGTTCGGGCAGTGCGCTACATTCCGTGTCCCATGATTTCATGGCATCTTGGTCCAGCCTAGAGAATCATTGTGGCGTTTGGCGTGATTGAAGTCTTCCAACCAGACCCGCACATCACCACGCAAGCCGTCAATTGTTTCCTTCGGGAATCCCTCTGTATCATCCACCGGCTGCACGGCTCCGTTGATACAAAGCTTCCAGCACCAGCCGCGCTTGCCGTCTGACCGGCAGTGCTTAGTGATGGGATACAGGGCCACGTCGGACTTGGCGACGGCGCGGATCTGGCTCATGGTCGCGCCACCAGCACGCATTGCTACAAGCTCGAAGACATCTCGGATTGCGCCCGCTGAATAGAGTGGCTGACCCGTCTTTGGGGAGACCGGCATTGCTTTGAGATGGGCCATGGGCGTGAGGATATCACGACCCGTTATCGCCACTTCCACAACTGCTTCCACGCCTCCGACAGGCGTGCCCGCGAGATTAATTCGGCGGGCGCAGTTTCGTTTTGTGGTCCAGGGCGATGCCGGTCCCTCTGGTTTTGAAGAACGCCACTATCGGGAAATGGTCCGAAGTCAGCCGAACCTCGGGGTCCTGTGGGTTGTCCGTGAGTATCGTTGGGTCAACTCGTCGCGCCTGAACAAATGCTTTGAGTGTATCCGCAGACAGGACACAGTGGTCATAATTGCTAACAGGGACTCCGCCCTGCACAGCGGAAGATCGCGATGTGGGTTCGTGTACCGTGACCGCGAAACGGCGTTCGCCGACCTGAAAACGCGAATCCTGCTGGAGAACCGAATCCACTGTTAGGCCGTCGCGTCCTTGTTGCTTACTGAGCAAAGAAGGCATGTTGAAGTCACCGCAAATGACGACATCAGGATCGTGATCTGGCTGGCTGAAATACCAATCCAAGTAGTCAAGTATCGACCGCAGTTCACGGGCGGATTGCTCGGTGTCGCCGTCGGCGAACGTCAAATGTACGGTGATCAGCGTAAAGTCGAAGTCATCCACAGCGAATTGGGCTACCTGAGGCGGATGAACCGCACGCGTTGGATCTGTCACGATCTGGCCTGATTGGACATTGTTTGTAACGTTCAGGAGAAAAGCATCGCGTAAGGTAGCACTGTGCTGGAACCAGAAGCCGTTATCCATTGTGTCGGTGCTATCAAAAAACGATGCCTGCCATTGGACCGTGCCGTGCGGAAGTAACGAGGTCAGCAGATTCGCAGAATCCGCGTTCGGCACCTCCTGTGCCGCCAATAGCTGATAGGTCCCTCCAAAAAGACCCGATAGAGCGGCTTGAACCATAGGTGGTCGGGCAGCCCCGGGATCGGTAGAGGTCCCTCCGACCTGGGTGTTCCAGGAGGTCATGCCCAGCCAGTCTCGCGGTAGTGCGACGCGATCATTAGGGATCTCCGGCAGCGGTGCCAGTACTGCTGAGGACTTCAATTCGGCAAGACGCTGTTCTATTAGTGTCCCAGTGCCCGGTGGATCTGGATCGGGACCGCTCACTGCAACAGTAACGCCAGCTTGACTAGAGACTCCGTTCACGCGAATGTCCAATGGGAGAAGTCCACCGTGCGACAAGGACGTTGGAATGCGAGCAATGACGATGAATACTCCGTTTACTAGCTGCGCTCCCATCCCTGCGTAGAGGAGTGGCGCATCAATGCCATCAATCCTAACCGTCACCGAATTGCGTACAACTGGAGAAGGCGTACCGATGACTGCGCCGTCTGGCGCAATCGGATCCGTTTCACCTGCGCCCGTGGCATAGATGATCACGAACGATCCGGGTGCAACTGGCAGTGATGGACCGTTCGTGCTGTAATCCGAGTTCTGAATCACGCCGAGTCCCTGGCCGGAACTGTTAGCGGTGAACACGGCAGGGACAGCGCTGGTCACTGGTACTGTCACGGCATTCGACAGCACCCCTTGAAATTCAACCTGAACTTGGACCGAGGTGAAAGAGCGAACGGAATACGGGACAATGGCGCTCACAACATCCTGACGGGTGAAGATCATCGGCGATGCTATTCCGCCGATGAGAACTCGTGTTCCGGCCAGCGAATTTGTAACCGTTTGTCCATCTGCTGTCAGTTGCAGACCTTGAATGACAGATGGTCCCAGGCCAGAGCCATAGATGAGTATGAGTTCACCTGGCGCGATTGCCCCCGAGAGTAGGCTCGCTGAGCTGCCAATGCCCGCAGCCGATATAGAGGGCGTTTTGGGGACGCCTGAGCAAAAGTTAAAACTGCTGGCACGATTCCTAGGATTCGGAGCGCCAGTGACGAAGTCCGCGCTATTGTCGTTCGTATCGGTGCACCCATTGGAGTGCCGCAGTATTGCTGTTACGTTGTTCGGTGAGGGGGCAGGAGTTCCTTCAGCCGCATTCGCCGTCCCGTATCCGACAAAATCGATGATTTGTGGGCCGGTCGGTGCACTTCCTGATAATAGGTCGTTCGTTGTGACAACCGCCACCTTACCCGCACTTGCACTGAGATTGATCCCGCCCGTAGCGTCTGGTGTGGGCAAGGACGCGCCAACGCTACCCTGGTTCTCTTGAACTAGGTAATACTGTCCCGGCTGGACGCTGCCTGAGAGCGTACTACGCTCCCACGTTACACCCGAAGCCGAAGCATACTGGACGGTCCAGCCTGTCAGATCGACTGCCTGTGAGCCGCGATTGAATAGCTCGATAAAGTCAGCCTGAACGGGCGCACCTGAGTTACCGCCACCACCATAGATCTGGCTGATGACGACAGGGCTGGTTTGTCCCCACACCGCAGAGGCACAGGCGGTAGTAAGAAGCGTGAGCCAGCGGGTAATGACTCGAATTACTGTGACCCAGTGTATAACCTGCTGGGTTGACTAGTGCTCAAATCATTCAAATCCTACCAACTGCTGAACGGCTTTGGCTGATGGAAGGCGTGCCCGCTTCATCCGTCACTCCCTCCCACGCCCACTGGTATCCGGTCAGCCGGACCGTGTCGTGCCGTCAGATTTTGTCTTTCTGCGTCTCAAATCCCTGCCACCAATTGAGCAAGGCCCCGCGCGCCAGATACTCGAAGAGGTGCAAGTACATTGGCAGATCCTTCGCAAGCCATACGCCACCAAGAGCGCCCGGCGCTAGGGCAAATGGTCGTTCGGCAGGTACTTGGGAGTCAGCGTAGGATTGAGGTGGATCGCAAATCGGAGCAGGAAACGGGATACCCGAATGTAGGGCCTTCGAACGGTAGTCGTAAATCTTCTTAATCAGTGGCTTGAGTCCCTCTCCTGTCCACGGAACTTGGAACGCCTCAGGAGGTCGCTTCGCCGGGCCGTCGGGTAAGAAGTGTAATAGAAACTCAACGAATTTCCTCGTTGCTCCCATCGAGTCTGCCAACTCATCGGCAATGTATTCCAGAAGGTCGGGGCAGCGAGCACGTATCACGCTTGCCAATTCAGGTTTGGAACTTTGGAACCGATCGAGGGTTGTTCCAGCGCGTTGGTCCCACCGGTTTGCCGCGCACTCGATCGCTGAGACCATTAAAAGCCATGCCATGGCGGTTTCGGACTCAGCTATCCAGAGTGAGTCCTGATACATCCTCGCCGCTCGGACAAGGGCAATCAGATCTTGGGCGGACATCATGGGAAGAATGCTCAAGGGCTTCAGATCTTCCATCGAATGGGGCCCTAGAGAACGAGGCAATACCAGACGTTCATCGTGCCGAGGCACAAGGAATGGTTCGCCGAAACCTAGGTACGATGGGAACACCTCTTGGGTCGGGATCGCCAACCGGAAACTCGCGATTTGATGGTCCAGCCTTGACTCGAATCCCCAACGCGAGGGAAACCAGTGCAGCAACCTCGTCAGAGAGTTTTCCACCGTGATAAGTCTCCGTCGCCGTCTTGTCCATAGGGGGAGGCTTCCATTCAACATGGGCCTCAGAGCGAAGAACAAGTTGGGGTTTCAGAGAGTCGGCATTCATGCCTGCGTGGGCTATCGTATTGAACAGGTGGTAGGGTCCAAACACCAATGTCCCACCAGTGATCCAGGCGTCGGTAAAAAGCGGATACTCATACGCTCCTATCGAAGCCTCCCCACGATTATGCGCACGCCAGTTCTCAAGCAATGGAATAGATCGTTGCTCGTCGGTCATGCGGACTCCTTTTCGTGTACCTCAAATTAGCCACGCGGATTAGCGAGCATCCTCGCCCCGCCATCTAGTTCCGCCTCGGCGGTCTTCGCCGCTTCCACTTCCATATCAACTTCCAGGCGGTAACCAAGAGCTGAATGTTCTTGGCTCTCGGCGTGCTGTCACCTTTGTATTCGCAGTCCTTATAAGCCTTCAGGTACACGTCTAGGAGGGCGCTCAGTGGAGCGGATGCCAGCTTCTTCTGCTCCGCAGCAAGTTCTGCCCACGTGAATGGCCGGTCGAGATCCTCTGGGCTCGGGCGGTACGCCATACGCCCGACAGGATATCATCTTCGCCGTGTGTTCGCCCAGATACTGGCGTTCTTTTACTGTGAAAGCAGGCCGTCCAACTTCGGACTCGCGGGCCGCACGGAACGGGCTTACTTGGACCGTACGCCGTGCCGGATAAGATCGATCCCAAAGGGCGGGACGGAGGCGTACAATGGAGGGTTCTAACGGGGGGTTCGAACCCCCCTTCGGACCCCGACGTAACACTCTGATTTCAATGGCTGATCAGCAGAAATTCTCTTTTATGGTCCCGGCGGCTCTATTGAGCCCTGACGATATTTTCAACGGGGCAACGCAAGAGCTATTGGACAGCCTAAAAGAGGATCGACGCATCGAGCGGAAACCCGCAGGTATCCACAGCAAAGCAATTGGGGACTACTTCTCGGTATGGTCCATCACGGTTCCCGATGGCGGCCTAATTATCGTTGGGATCGAAGATGATGGGAAAGTTCAGGGTCTGTCGCATCTCTCGCAAGGACGCCTCAATGAACTAGAGCGAGCGGGTCACGTCTACTGTCCCGATGCACGCTATGAAACAAAGCGCGTTGCCGTCAAGACTCACGACGGCCGGGATGATTTCGTGCTGCTGATCCGCATTTACTACAGCGATTCGAAGGTCGTAGAAACCGTAGAGGGCAGTGCCTTCACGAGGATCGGAGAATCAAAGAAGAAGCTCACTTACGACGAGATTCATGAACTCCAGATAGACAAGGGCCAAGTAGATTTAGAACAAGAGCCGTCGCGCACACCTTATCCCGAGGGATTCGACCTAGATGCGATAAGGCAGTTTGCGGATGCAGTTCGAACGGCGTCGTCCATGACAGAGGAACACCCCGATGAGGAAATCTTGGAGTACCGTCGCCTGGGAAAACGCGCGCACGGAAGATTTGTTCCCAACGTCGCCTGTGCACTGCTGTTTGCAAAAGACCCCGTCTCCGAATTCCCTGGATGTAAGATTCGCTTTCTGAGATTCGATGGAGAATGGGAGGGCACTGGGGAGCGGTTTAATGCAGTCAAAGATGAACTCTTGGAAGGCCGGGTTCCGCAGTTAATTCTAGGGGCCGAGGGGCTTCTCAGCGCTCAGTTGCGAGAATTCTCCCGCCTAGGTTCGGACGGGAAGTTCTACACTGCTCCAGAGTATCCCAAGGAGGCGTGGTACGAAGCCGTCGTTAATGCTTGTGTTCATCGATCGTATGGACTGAGGAACATGAACATCTTCATCAAGATGTTCGATGATCGCTTAGTAATCGAAAGCCCAGGGGCTTTCCCGCCGTTCGTCACGCCGGAGAACATTTACGAGTCCCATCATCCGAGAAACCCCCATTTAATGCACGCACTCCAGTTCTTGCGATTCGTGAAATGCGCAAACGAGGGAACTCGACGAATGCGCGATACGATGGCGATCATGAATCTGCCTCATCCAGAATTCACGCAGAAGGATAGCGGTCACGCGGTTGTGAGGGTGACCCTCCGAAACGACATCAAGCATCGAAGAATGTGGATCGATTTCGATGCAAGCAAACTGATCGGAGAGGCGAAGTCCCGAGGGCTGAGTCAAGATGAACATCGTGCTATCAATTTCGTGGCGGAACACGGCAGTATAAACGTGAGTCAATTCCAACGTCTCACAGGTCGTAGTTGGAAGTCAGCCAAGAAGACCCTGAAGCGTTTAACCGATGCAGATATCTTCGCCCACATCCATAAAAAGAATGCTGAGCGTGACCCCGAGGCTCATTTCAAACTAAAAGAGTCGTTGCTCCCGAAGAATGGGAGATAACAATGATCGAACCTGCGACTCTTGCCGAAGCGTTTTCAGCGCATTGGCGTAACTCAACCCAGCCGAGAAGCGCGGGTCTACCGCTTGGACCTTCCGAAGGCACTTCGCGTTTTCGGAGTCAGGGACTCCATGCGGCCTACGATTTCCGACGACTTCACGCCGAGTACTCCGGCAAGCTTGGCCAGAGTCCTAAGCGTGGGACTTTGTACACCCCGTTCGACTAGACTCACGTAGGTCCGATCTAGGCCACTGTCCAGAGCCAGTTGTTCCTGAGAGATTCCTTTTTCCTTACGGATCTCACGTAGCGCGTCTCCAAAGGCACGCTCCGGTCCGGGAGCCGGTTGGACGTGGCGGTTCTTCTTTGTGCTGACCTGTCGCTTTGCCAACAGAACAATGCTGCGGCTTGAGCGATAATAGTCCCACGGATAATAGTCGGAATCGCCAGCTTTAGCCTGCGCAATAACTCGCTCTGAGCTTAGGCTGGTGAATGCTCACTGAAACGATGCGACGGAACAGTTAATGATGCCACGCTATTGCGAAGCTTGCGGAACCTCTCTATCCTCAAGTGCGGCCTTCTGCTCCGGGTGCGGCAAAACGGTTGTCGCTGAACCCATCTCTGTGCAGCCAATTGGCCCACAGCCCCGGGCTCCTGAAGTTCGACAGGAAAAGATCATGCTTGATGAAAAGGGCATCAAGGTCACTAGCGCTAGATTCTTAGTTGAAGGCCAGACTTACGCCGTGGGAGGGATCACCTCAGTCATGAAAACCGTAGGCGAACCTCCTTCTAAGCTGGGGCCAATCGTCACTATCGTCTTGGGCGCAGTGGGTTTGTTCAACGGAGCGGCGACGGCGATCATCGGGCTCATGGTCGTGGTCGTGGGCGTTCTTTGGTTTCGTTCGAGGCGAACCGAGCACGTCGTGGTACTTACTACCGCTGCGGGCGAGAAACGGGCTTACAAAAGTGCTGACGAAGACTTCGTAGACAGTGTCGTAGTAGCGCTCAACGACGCTATCGTCCATCGCGGATAACCTGAGGTGCTCCCTTCGGCCACGCTCTACCGCACGACCGGGCCGGGGTCAGTCCTCGTCGTCGTCGCCGTTTTCCAGGTCCTCGTCCTCATCCTCAGCTTCCTCATCCTCACCGCGTAGGATATCGAGCGCTTCTCCGACTGCTTGCGCCAGATCCTCGCGGGTAGTCTCCGGCTGGTAGGCGTCGTCTAAAGTTGCAATAGCTCGGTCGATCTGGTCTTGCAGGTCTGACTTGCTGGTAGTTGTGACAGCGGCCATGGTGGTTCTCCTTCGTCGTCGTGTTGGGTTTGTGATTTGCAGTCCGCGATGCTCGGCGTAATCATTCGTGTTCATGTCCCGGAACTCTTCGGCGCGATCAGGTTCGCCGATCCGTTCCATAAACGCAGCGGCCTGGAGCCGTTTGCGTTCCGCCTTTTCGCGGGTGAGTTGCTTCGCCACTACCCAAGCCTAAGGGCAGTCGGACCGAGCAAATTAACGAGCGAGATAATCGCGACGACAGAAGTACTTTGCGCTGCCCAGCCAGAGAAGTATTTGAAGAGTGTTCAAAACGATGACGGGTTTAACCAACATCATCGTCGATGCCAAGCGCGTCAGCGCGGCGATGCTTCAGCACCCTTGTGAAATCGCATGATCTGTGTTGGTCCGCGATGAAGGCGCGACAGGTACACCCAACCCTCGCACTCCATGATGGATGTGTTCGCAAACCAAATCTCATCGACCTTGGCCAGATCTGGATATTGAGGCGCGATCTTTTCCATCAGCTCAAGAATTTCCCTCTCAGACATCGACATATGCTCACGCTGCAAGAGCAGAATGCGCTTGTCGGCCTTAGTCCTGACCAACTTCGGAACCTTACGCTTAATCGCCTTCTCGACAATTTTGTCGATATTGTCGGGTTTGACGCACCTGCCGAGCCAACAGTATCCGACCGAGCCTCCGCCGTTATCGCTCCTGAACTTAACCTTAAGTGGTGTTGAGCCTCCGATCAAGATGGTCTGCTCCGATTCGCCCGGAGAGATATTCGCATGGTTCGCTCTCATCCACGCAAGAAGGGCCTCACCCGCTGCGTCGCGATCTTTGATGCTGACGAGTGCTCCCACGGGAATCATGACGTTCAACGCGCGCCCGGCAATTATGAATTCCGGGTTCTTCTCAATCCTCGGCTCAAAGGCTTCGGTGAATATCGTCGAATCGTACTTCTCGCCGACGAATAACTCGATCAGCGTGTGTTCGAGGGCCAAGATTGTGCCATCGGCCCGGCTCGCGATAACCTCCACCGCGTTCTCTTCCGTTTCCTCAACCCAATTTCGGGTTGCGTCCTTCCACGCGCCTTGCTCATACCCCGCGAGGAACATCTCAATCAACGGGCGCTCTGGGTAAACACGCGGTTCGGCCATTCATTTTCCTAAGGGAACGTGACGATGATGCCGTAAATCGTGGCGACACCATACCTGCCCATGCGCAGTGGACTGTGAATAGCCATCCCCATGGAGTTAGCACATGCTATTGTCATTGGCTAAAAGGAGCTACGATACACCCATGCGTCTAATCCGATTGAATCAATGCATCGTTAACCCAAGCCAAATCACCTCCATAACGCTGGAAGGAGGATCGTCATGCACTGTGTATTTTTCCGGCGCGAACACGCCCGCATTGAAGCTGGCCGGGTCTGAGGTTTCCCAACTTCTATCCGCTCTTCGCTCAATCACGCTCGCGTAACATTCCCCAGGTAAACTGTCCAGCTTCGTCAAACTGAGGATTGATCACGTAGCGACCGCAGTTGTCTATATAGCCATATTTCTCAGCGATTTTAACAGCGGCTAGCCCTTCGCTAAACTGTTCAGCTCGGTCGAACTGTGGAGGGATAATCCAGTCGCCTCGTTTGTCTATGTAGCCGTATTTCCCGGCGATTTGAACAGCAGCTAATCCCTCGCTAAACTGCTCGGCTGCATCAAATTGTGGACTAATCACCCACCCACCCGACTTGTCTATGTAGCCCCACTTGCCCGTCTTGTCGTCACCAATGCGGACACTCGCCAGTCCTCCAGACTTTGCAGCGCCTTCAGGGAGCGGATCGATGACCATAGAACCATTATGCGACTGCGGATCGTCGCACGTGCACCCCGCCGAGCACGCCGCCCCGCCGTTGCCGCAGATTACGGCAAGCAGCTAAGGGACCGTCGGTGTTAGATGCCGATTCACCACGTGTACTGCTGTAACTCAACAGCATCGTGGCTCGACGCCTTGAAGCACGATGTCATCCCAGATAGACCTGTGGACACGACTAGATGACGCCAATAAGCCCATAATTAACTATGGTGGAGATGATTGTCAGAGCGATCTGTTTTTTAATCGGCGTTGGCTTTGCGTGGGCGCTACTTCGTCTCCGTAGAGTCTCGGCTGAGTCGTCGCTTCGCGAACGGGAAGAGGCGTATCGAACGTTGGAGCAAAAGATCGGCCCTCTGATAACGCACGAAGCTGAGTTAACCGCACGATTAGAAACCGAAAGGGCCGCTTCTCTAGAGAAGCATAGTCTGCTTCAGAACCAAGTCACTCTTCAAGGCGTCGAATTGCGCGATCTTCGGGATCGGGCAACGTCTTTGGCTACAAAAGAAGCCGACACGTCTGCGCGCTTCCGAAGTGAAGTAGAAAAGCAAGCGTCCTTACAAACTCGAATCCAGACCGATCAAGCCGAACTTTCGGAGCTTCGGCAAACAGTGAAGTCCCTTAGCGTACAGAGGGCGGAGCTGGAAACGCGCATTGACAGTGAGCGACAAGCCGTTCAAGAGCAGCTTCGCCTATTGCGGGAAGCAGAAACGAAGCTGACAGATGTTTTCAAAGCGGCTTCGGCTGATGCACTGTCGCAGAACAGCCAGATGATTGTTGAGTTGGCGCGGACAAAGTTGTCCGAGGTACAGGCTGCTGCGCAAGGAGACCTCGAAAAACGACAACAAGCCATTTCGGAGCTGGTTTCTCCAGTGCGTATTTCACTGGAGAAAGTGGATGGGCAAATCCAGCAACTCGAACGGACTAGGCAGGGAGCATATTCCGAGCTGAAAGAGCAATTGCGAAGCGTGGGTGAGAGTCAAAAGTCTTTGCAGGCTGAAACAGGGAAGCTAGTGAGCGCCTTGCGTGCCCCAATCGTGAGAGGTAGATGGGGAGAAATTCAACTTGGAAGAGTGATAGAGATGGCCGGAATGGTTGAATACTGCGACTTCATCACCCAACCCACGGTTGAAGGCGAGGACGGGCGGCTGAGGCCGGACTTAGTCGTGCGGCTACCTGGTGGCAAGTCCATCGTCGTTGACGCAAAAGCGCCCCTATCTGCGTACCTACAAGCGACCGAAACGGACGATGAGCCAACCCGGAAGATTCTGATGGCCCAACATGCCGCGCAAGTTAGAGTCCATTTACAGGCACTTGGACGAAAGGCTTATGCAGAGCAGTTTCAACCTGCGCCTGACTTTGTTGTGCTGTTCTTGCCCGGCGAATCCTTCTTCAGCGCAGCCCTGCAAAATGACCCGACATTGATCGAATTTGGCATAGCCCAAAATGTCATCCTTGCAACCCCCACAACTCTAATCTCATTGCTGCGGACTGCAGCCTACGGATGGCAACAGGAGTCGTTGGCCCGCAATGCCGGAGAGATCAGCGCGCTTGGAAAGGAATTGTATAAGCGCATCGCAGGGATGGTCGAGCATTGGATCAAAGTGGGTTCGGGTCTTAATCGTGCGGTTCATGCCTATAACAGCGCCTCATCATCATTGGAGAGTCGAGTGCTGGTGGGCGCGCGGAGGTTCGAGGATTTGAAAACCGCCCCGGGCGGAATGGAGATCAAGGCAGTCGTACCCATAGAACGAACCGTGAAGGTTCTGTTTGATGGCAGAGATGATCCAGGTGAACCCGATGATATCCCGCCATTCGAAGGGGGAGGCGAGCCCGAGCACGCAAATGCTCCGGCTGAGAATCGCCAAAGCCGCACTATCTCGTTAGACGGACTGGACATCGAATCAAATGTTCAACCATCGACTCCGGCACCCGAAGAGGCCGAAACTCCGTGGTGGCGACAAGATCGATAAATTCACGGGAGGTTTTTCTGCCGCCACCATGGAATCTTCGCTGATTTGGTCGGTCCTGGAGCCCCAGTCGAAGAAGCAGCATTTGGCGGGGTCTGACCGATACTTGTGCTCGAAGGGATGGCCGCAATGGTTGGCAGGAGCGCTTTTGCTCGTCTGGGAAGGTACTTGATGAAGTACAATCCGGTTCCAGGAATACCAACCGAGAAATAGCGTAGCCGTTCGACGCAACTCCAATTCGAAACCCCGGGAAGCCCCAACTATATCCGACGCCGGATCGAGAGAGCCAATAGCGGATGGGCCCAAGTCGAAATCGTTTCCTGAATCGCCACGGCATGGGAATGCTTACGCTCCAATCACCCGGAGAAAGTAGCGGCGAAATGTAAGTGGTGCGTACGCCTTGACCTCCTCAGAAGCACAATCCTTCCGCCATGATGTTTCACGAACAAGTTTTGCCGAGTCAGCAAGATCCTTACTAATCTTTTCTACGTCGTTAGCGAAACCTGCTTGAGCGCGTTCTGCCTCTGAAATCAGATCAGCGATTGCGGCTCTATTTCGATGCTTGCACTCATCGATCGCTTTGGCACATTGCTCCCGGGAGCTTGCCTCCTGACTGGAAAGCAGATTTCTCTTTTCCTCGTAGTTGTTCTCCACAATCGCCAATCGTTGGCGAACAGAAATCTCCTCGGAAGTACGTTGCTGTTCGAGAAGTCGCTTTTGCTCCGAATACTTTTTCGTTATCACGCCCGCTGCGGCCGTGAATCTCGATTGCTCCAAGGATAGCGCCTGCTGTAGCTGTTTAATTTGACTTTCATAACGTTGTTCTATAGCCGCGGTTCTGAACGTAGGCAGCATCTTCGGTGCTTCTCGGGACCGGATGACGCTATCCAGTGTTGCTCTCCAAACCAGCAGAGCAACCCATTTTTTCTGGCCAATCCCCGGTACATTCACTTGACGTGTTCCGATGTCAGCCGCAGTCGTGTAACCAGCCTGGGCAAGTCGACGCTTCAGTTCAATGCCGATACCTGGAATAGACGCGTTCAAGATCGGATTTCGATGCAAGTGACTGTTTACGATTTGATCCTGGTATTCCTTGAGGGCTAGCGTAAGGTCGGAATCTCGCCGAGTGACGGTCCGTTGAAGGTCGAAGTCCAAACTCCTAACTTTGCTACCCAAACTAGCGTCGAGTTGGGTCATTTCTTGCTTTTGCTGCCCACTGAGACCGCTAATTTGGTTCGATAGCCCCGCAAGTCTGTCGGCGAGTATCTTCTTTTCGGCAGCTTCTTCTGCGGCCAGTGAGCGCCTCTTCTCATTGATTTGCTGAAGTGTCAAACGAAAGTGGGCGTCGATACCATTGAGCTCCTTCGCCTCGGCTTCCTGCACAGCGCTCTGCTTTCCCTGCATTTTGGACCGATCCGCCGAGTATACCTTCCGCCGACCTTGCCGCTGTTGTTTGAGTTCCTCATGCTGGCGGGTGGCCTCGATTGCCTTCCGATTTGCTTCTCTAAAGTGGTCTGACGCCTTACGAACGCTCGCCCTTACCGGCTCGTATGCGTAGCGAATCCGTAACGCGACAAAAGTCATGCATGTAGCGGTCGCGATTCCGCCAAACCAGATGAAGATAAGCGGAGCCAGTCCGCTGGCGCGCGATGCCCACGCAGAAAAGAGTGCTGCCAGAGTATACGCACAGAGCGTGATCAGACGATCCATGCTCACTGAATTGTAGAAGGATCCAGTCTGAACGTCCGCCGCGACATGATCCCGAATCCACCCATGATCACCAATCTCCTCGCGTGCTACGTCGTCCACGGCCAACGGAGGTGGCTGGCTGAGTGGAAGGTGATCCGAGATCCAGCCTGCAAGCTGAGGGGTCGGAGGCGCGATCCCTGCGGTGGGCACGCTCGGTCCGTAGTCCGTAACAGCCGGAATTCTTGAAACGGGAAGCCACAAGTATTCCTCAATGCGCTCGGTTATGCTGCGAATTCGCTCATCGGGAATCATCCTGAGCAAACGGAAAACTTCCGACTGATCAGGAGCCACAAGATCTTGCTTGCGGAATAGTAAGCACTCATCTCCGCTGCGCAATTGCTGCCACAGTTTCGGACGCACGGACACGGCCAACAGCGAAACGTAAATCAACCAGGCCGAAAAATTATCAAGGTATGGGCCAAAATCGAAATCAGTGCGTTCCGGATGCTGATAATTGAGATGACCGCGTTCTAGCGGGCGACTCCCTTCCAAGGCCGGAACATACATCCCGTCGTAGTCCACGAGTTTGAGCTGCCCGCTGACCACAAGAACGTTGCCGTGCTGAAGATCCCCGTGGGCGATGTTGGCATTGTGTAGGTCATCCAAGAGGCGAAGCCACGATCCGGCAAGATTGGATATCGCCTGGGGATGCGACAAATTCTTTTCGATGAACGAAATCAATGACTCGCCTTCAATCCATCTCATCCTCAGGATCGGGTACTTATTGGGCCCCACACGGATACCATCTGACATGTATCGGAAGGACACAAAGTAAGGAAGAGGATGTTGGGTCAGATGCGTAGCAAAAACTGGGTATCGCCGACTATATTCCGGGTCTTCTCGCCGGAAGCATTTGACCGCGAAAGGTTCGCCGTTAGAGACAACTTTATAGACAGTGGCGAAGTTGCCGGAGCGCGCTTTTGGAATTCCAGTCGCATAACACTCGACGGAGCCTGATTGGAGGTCGACATCTCCAAAAGCGGTTTTTGGGTTCTGGACTGCTTCGTTGTATTCCTGATCGGTTGGCCATCCCATTGCTTACTCAAACGTTATGCTAACCAGCGTGCAATCATCATTCTTGATTTCATGGCGATTTCGAAGTTCACCGATCCAGTCCGCAAAGGGCGGTTCGCCAGTAAGAGTGACCTCCGTTAAGATCTGCCAAGGCACAAAGCCTTCCTCGCACCGCGTCAGAAACCAGCACGCTAAGGCATCACTCATCAAATAAAGATGGTCTCCTTCTTCCCAGGTGCCGGTCGCCTTGCTCAACTGGTCTGAGTCTCCGGAATCCGTGTCCTTACTGCTCAGCAAGTGTGGAGAGTTTGAAAACTCTGCGGACCGAGTCACTGGAAAAGAAGTAAGCAGTTCAGACTCGCGAATGTGAAAAAAACAACAATCTCCACAGGCGACGGCTGACCACGTTCCCGCGATCGAACCTTGAGAATAGTCCAGTTCCAGGCCGACAAATGCGGCAAACGTACCTGCCCGCGCCTTCTCCTCAACGTACCAAGGCATTTTGCGGTGCCGGATGATTCTTCTCCAAAGCTTCGCGTCACGATTGACACCATCTTGAAATCGGCTTTCATCAAGTCGCCGCTTCCCCCAAGATCTGACTAAGAGTTTCGCCCAGATGCCGCTGTAAACAGCGTCGGTCGCTCCATCTGCCGCAGCAATGCGGGCGGGTAACTCCTCATCGCGTGGACCGATTGGCCAGAACGAGTCCTCATATTCATCTTCAGTGTTACCGGCCTTCTGCACGCTGAAGGCGTTGACGCACGCTTTCATCGATTCAGCGTAGGTTACTTGGTCGGGTACCAATATCTAGAGCTTGAATGATGAGCACCATGTCGCCATTAAATACGTATCCACGGGCTCCATCTGTGAGATTCATGCCGTGCTGCGAATTCGCAAACGTGCGCATATTGTAAGTTAACGGGCTTGCGCAATCGAACAGCATTTGCGCGTATTGGTTCGGAAGGCTCGCGCCAGAGTCTGGGAACGCAACGGGGGTTGCTGTTGCATCGCTAGACACGTGGAAGTTGAATAAGAGCACGTTTCCGTCGGACGATTTTAGGTCCGTTATTGATTTCATGCTCTGCCTCGGGTCGCCATCGGTGGATTCTCCGTCAGTAATATGAATCACCACAGGCGGGAAACCATCGGGATACTGTGCCACCCATCGTTGAACAATGCTATGGGTTTGGCTAAGAGCGTTGCACATCGGAGTTCCACCGTCGGCGACAGGATCGAACCAGATTGGCATTCGTATCTTTTGCTCTAGGATCCCACCTGCTCCATCGTCGGATTTTTTCACTTTATCCTCGATTCGGGCGGGCATATTTCCCACGTCGCTAATAGGCACAAGTTCGCGTCCCGATAGACTGCCGCTGAACGCGGGTCCCACCTTATTTCCGTAGCCGATAACGCAGATGTTAAAGTAATCGCGAACGCCCTCTTCCTTCGCACAGCGAAGAACAATATTTTGAAGTAAATGATTTATTGCGTCCGCAAGTGCGTCGGCCTTTCTGCGGTTCGACTGGTTTGGCACGGAATCTGCCATGGACCCGGACTGGTCGATTAGAAACGCGAACAACGTTGGGTTGCCACGGCTGATCTCGGCTGAGTAGGCCATTTAACGGTCCTTTCACTGTCATTGAGGATAGACACTATTCTAGTGGAACTGCCATGTTTTCGCTAATGTGGAAAGAGCTTCGCGAGTGTCCGGATGGTCGCGAAAAGTGAATTTAGACTAGCCTTCGTTTTTGGTTAACGTCGGTGCAATTTCAATTTCCCACACAATCGCTTACTGAAGGTCAGCTATCAGCCTGTCCCGCTGCTTTCTAAGAGCGTCCGCGCTGTGTTCTGGTCCACATGAACAAACGGCGTCGAAACAGTCCGCGCGTGGTTTGCTGGGCTTAATTGGTAAGCTGACTGGATGCAAAAATGGGAATACATGTGTACGGCTCACCCGGCGTTTGGAATACAGCCAACGGAAAGTGAAAAGGGAGTACAGGAGGGCCCAACCATCGACATCCTAAACGTCTTTGGAGAACACGGATGGGAATTGATCAACGTGGTGAGGGATGAAAACGATTGGTTGACCTATTTTCTAAAACGCCCTAAACCGTGACCTCTGGTCTATGGATGTACCTCAATTGCAAGAGGATTCAAACGGTACTTGGCTTGCGGCTGCCAGAGACTCCATCGAGTGGCTCATTATGTCTTTAGAACGCCTTTGGCTTTGTCATTGAGATGCCTGTTCTGCTCTCGTCGATTCCGTGTACGTACGGCGTCCATGAGAGCGCGCGCTTCGCTCTGACGTCGGTATCGGTTGTGCTTCTCCCATCCCGGAATGTGGGTCCGATACAGCGCGGGACCGCGCATCCCATTTTTCCAGTCCCGATGAGCGGCAGTAATCGTTTCCTTGCGCCTCCGTCCTGGTCGTCCCGGCGGAAACAGTTCGCGGCGGAACGCAACTAGTATTCTCCTGCGTTCAGTTGGCCCAATCACGGGACCAAGATCAGCCACTATTTGGCTGCCTGCTTCATGGGCGCGCTTGCAGGCTTCAGCTACGGACGCCGTCGTGCCAAAACCATCTGGTTTCGACAGGCCATCCGGGACTGTGGGAACGTCTTTGGAATCTTGGTCACTCATGCGGCCTCCGGTGTGGGGGTTTTGGCAGCCTTGCGCCGTGCGAGGGCGGTCTTGTAGGCCCGACGTACACTCCCGGCGCTGGAGTGCAGCTCGCGTGCAATGGCGGGCCAGCAGAGCTTATCCTGGTCGCGGAGCTGAACAACTCGTTCACAATCGATGACGACTCTGGGCCGTCCGACTGGCTTACCTGATCGCGTACCGTTTTTCCGGGCGTGCTCAACTCCCGATATCACGCGCTCCTGAATGATGCTCCGCTCCAGTTCCGCCATGGCTGCCATCACGGTGTACATCGCCTTACCCATCGGCGTGCTGGTATCTAGCGCCTCTTGGTGTGATATGAAATCGATTCCAAGGGAGCGGAACTCTTCGAGGGCGAAGATCAGTTGTTTTGCACTCCTGGCGAATCTGTCGAAGCGCCAAACCACTACCGCATCGAACTCACCACGACGTGCGTCCTTCAAGAGTGCGTCCAGGCCCGGTCGCCGTTCCTTGGCCCCGCTCACTCTGTCCGAATAAACCCGGAAGAGTCTCCAGCCCCGTTGCGTGATGAGATCCCGAAGTGGTTGCTCCTGGACTTCAAGGTTTTGAATGAAACTGACGGCGTCACCCTGCTTCGATTTGGAAGCAGTAGAAACGCGCACATACACAGCTACCCTCTTCACGATTTGCTCCCTTGGAAAACGAATCAGGGGAGCACGGACTCTCCCCTGAGCGGTGATGAGGGCGAACTACAGACTCGCTCCCAAAGCCCGATTCATCCCGCTGGCGCATCCCAGCGGACCAAGAGTATTGGAATGAAACGGAATGAAATCGACTTTTAGAGTGTCTGTAACCTCTTGAAAACGTGGTGGCCAGATGGGATGAGAAGGGCCGGTTCCTCGGCGGGATGCGTTACGCTCCCAATGAGAATCGCACTCGAAGGT
>Ga0157378_10000724_pt1 | contig 30810 bp, 21 predicted proteins | sample M65metaG_FD_115309 | JGI IMG/M metagenome (GOLD analysis project Ga0157378, IMG submission 115309) | Miscanthus rhizosphere microbial communities from Kellogg Biological Station, Michigan, USA - M6-5 metaG | ecosystem: Host-associated > Plants > Roots > Rhizosphere > Soil | place: USA: Michigan... | reverse complement strand
GCGCCGAGGTAGCGGCGGAAGGAGACGAAATCCATCTTCTTCTCGACCACCATGCGGCGCATCTTCAGCGGATTGCTGCCGCGGCGGACCTTTCCCGCCTCGCAGGTCAGAGCGGCGTCATAGCCGGCCCGGCCGACGCTCTCGATCAGATTGTGGTCATAGTCGCCGAACGGATAGGCGAGGAAATTGACCGGCTTGCCGGTGGCGTGCTCGAGCAAGCGCTTGCTGTCGATCAGCTCGCGCTCCAGCCAGCCGGTGTACGTGCGCTGGTCGAGCTCCGCGTGGCGGCGGCGCGTCAGGAACGGATGCGACAGCGAGTGGCTCTCGATGTCGACGCCTGCGTCCGACATCTCCTTGATCTGTTTCCAGTTCAATGCGTGCGAGGTCTGGCCGACAATGCGCGGATAAATGAATACGGTGAACGGAAAACCGTAGCGCTTCATCTCCGGAAAGACCTCGGTGTACGTACTGCGCCAGCCGTCGTCGATAGTGACCACGATGGCGTTCTTCGGCAGGGAGGCGCGCTTTCCGGCGACGTATTCGTAGAGGTGACGGAGCGGGATGACGTTGTAGCCGGTCATGGCCAGGTAGCGCATCTGCTGGCGGAATGTCTCTCGCGAGACTTCCATGCGCGGGTCCTGCGGCGACTCGACGATGTGGTAGCAGAGCACCGTCGCACCGATGTCGGAATCCGCCGGGGCGGCGTACGCAGCGATACCGGAAACCAGAATGGAAATGAGTGCTGCCGTCAACGCCCGCGCGGCCATGGATGCTCCCGAATTGGTAAAGGTCCGACGATGTCTCTCGCGCATCTGCAACAACAATACCGCTGGAAATGAGATGTGCTGAAGCGGTGTGATTGTAGCGCGGTTGCTCCGATCGGCCGCGGGTTATTTGGCAACCGGAACCGTGGCGGAGCGCTCCCCGGAATCCCCATCCTCATTTGACCGTTCCTCCACGCCGGGTTAGAGTCACGCACTTTTACGGAGGCAGTTGGATCCATGGATCGCCAGCAACGCAGAGACCTGAAACACGACAAATTCGTCGACGAGATCGGCTCGTTGTCGACACGGGCGCGGGAGAATCAGCGCCTTCTTCTGACCATCACCGGCGGGGCGGTCGTCATCGCCGTCCTGATCTACGGAATCTACTTCTATCGCTCCAATCGCGAGGAGAAGGCTCAGCTGGCGCTGGGGAAGGCGATGGAGACGATCGAGTCGCCTCTGCTTTCCGCGCCCGGCGCCCAGTCGGCACCGACGGCGAAGTACAAGACCGAGGCCGAGAAGACGGCGGCGGCGGAATCGCAGCTCAAGGCGGTCGAGTCGAGCCATGGTGGCACCAATGCCGCTGATGTGGCCTCGCTCTACCTGGCCCGGATGGCGGCGGACAAGGGTGATATCGCCAACGCCCGCAAGCGGCTGGAGGCGTACATCCACGACAATCCGAAAACGATCCTGACGCCGGGGGCGCGCTACAGCCTGTATCGTTTGCGCATCGACAGCGGCGAATCGGCACAGGTGGCGCAGGAGCTTCAGGCAGAGATCGCCAAGTCGGATACCAACATGCCGACCGACGCCATCCTGGCCCTTCTGGCCCACGCGTACGATGCGCAGGGGAACGCCGATAAGACCAAGGAGACGTATCGCCGGATCGTGACGGAGTTCCCCGATTCGCCGTACGCGCTGGAAGCGCAGCGGCGGATGGGGCCGGCGTAGGCGGTCGCGCGGTTTCGCGGTTGCGGAGTCTCGCGGGGGAGTTCGTGAGTCAAAGTGCATCTCCTCTCCCTCATCATTTTCATCGCCTGGACGATGGCGCTCATCCGCACCATCGTCAACCTGGTGCTGATTCCGCGTCTGCAGGCTGGCGACAAACCCGAGCGCGAGCCGCTGGTCTCCATCATCATTCCGGCGCGCGATGAGGCTCGGATCATCGAGCGGACCGTGCGGGCCTTTCTGGCACAGGACTACCCCAATCTCGAGGTCATCGTCGTCAACGACCGCTCGACGGACGGGACGGGCGACATTGCGCGCGCGATCGGCGACGAACGGCTGCACGTGATCGACGGCGTTGAGCCGCCCGCCGGCTGGCTTGGCAAGCCGTGGGCGCTGCACCAGGGGAGCGGGCTGGCCCGGGGCGAGCTGCTCCTCTTCGTCGATGCCGACGTCGTCTATGCGCCGGCTGCGATCCGGGCCGCGGTGGCGCACCGGGAGCTGCGCGGCCCGGTGCTGCTCTCGCTTCTGCCGTACTTCGAGATGCGCGGGTTCGGCGAGAACGCGGCCATGCCGATGATGGCCATGACCTGCTTCACCTTTCTGCCGACCTGGATCTCCAACCGCACCCGGTTCGCCGCGCTGGCCATCGGCGGCGGCACCGGCAACATGATCGTGCGCGAGGTCTATCAGTCCATCGGCGGACACGAAGCGCTGAAAGACGCAGTCGTCGACGACGTGGCGCTGGCCCGGCTGGTACGGCACTCGGGGAAAACAACCGAAACCGTGCGGGCGGACGATCTGGTCTCGCTGCGGATGTATCACGGCCTCGCCGAGGTGGTGGAGGGCTTCACCAAGAACGCCTTCGCGGTATTTGGGCGCAACTACGTGGTCGGGATTCTGATCGTGATCGGCTCGGTGATCTTCCACGTTCTCCCGTACGGATTGGCCGTGGCCGGCGATCGGATCAGCATCGCCACCGTGGCACTGATCACGGTGACGCGTCTCACGCTCTTCCGCTTCCTCCGTTACCGGCTCGACAACGCTCTGCTGTTGCATCCTGTCATGGTGAGCATCTGGACCTGGATCTTCCTGCGGTCGATGTGGCTGACGGGAATCCGGCGCAGACTTCTCTGGCGCGGGCGAACGTATGATGCCGGTCAGACCCGGTTCGGCGCCGACCGGCGATGATTCTTGCAATCCGAGTTGCAAAGGAGAGATGTACATGACTGAAAAGCCTTTTCTGACCGACGTCCAGGAACTCCGGCGGCGCGCCCGCCAGCACATCCAGGAGGGAGCGGTGACGGACGCTTACCGCGGCGACCGCGAGACCGTGATCAAGCTGCTGAATGAAGCGCTGGCCACGGAGATCGTCTGCGTGCTGCGCTACAAGCGGCACTACTTCATGGCCCAGGGGATCAACGCCGATCCGATCGCGCAGGAGTTTCTGCAGCACGCGAACGAGGAGCAGGGCCACGCCGACCAGATCGCCGGCCGGATCGTGCAGCTCGGCGGCGCGCCGAATCTCAATCCCGAGGGGATGCTGATGCGCTCGCATTCGGAGTATGTGGAGGGGCAGAACCTCCTCGACATGATCAAAGAGGATCTGGTGGCCGAGCGCGTGGCCATCGATTCGTATACGGAGATGATCCGCTACATCGGCGACGACGATTACACGACCCGGCGGATGCTGGAGGGGATTCTGGCGGTCGAGGAAGAGCACGCCGACGATCTCTCCAGTTTCCTGGCGGATCTGGACAAGGACTGGAAGACGCGGGATCGGGTGTAGCGCTTCGCGCGTTGTCGGTGCTCGGTGCTCGGTTGATGGTGATCGGTTGATTGCGGTTAGGCTCAACTACCCACAATCGCCAACCGAGCACCGAGCACCGACAACCGACAACGCGCGCGAAGCGCGCAGCCCACCGGGAATGTGATAAATTTCGGCCGGTTGTTGCCGCCAATGTCACGACCTGCCGAGCGCCACGCACAGCTCCTCGATCAAATCATCCTCCCATTCGATCTGACCCACGATTTCGGACGCAAGCGCGCGTACGAGGCGGCGATCGATTATGCGCGGACGCATCTGGTCGAAGACCCGCACTGCAACGATTTCCTCGATGCCGCCGCCAAGCGCCTCGGGTTTGCCGCGGTGTCGTTCGATACGCTGGAGAGCCGGGTCAAGCTGCCGAAGAATGCCTGGCTCGACGTCTGGATCTCCGATGAGGACGACGAGGTGGCCTTCACCGGAACCCGCGACGGCATCCAGTACATGATCGATCTCCTCACCCAGCTCCGCGATTCCAGCGATCCGGAGCAGCACATCCATCTCGATCAGGGCGTGATGCCGATGACCGAGAGCTCGGCCAACCTGGTGCTCTTCAAGGAGGAGGAGACCTGGTTCACCGGCGAGGGAGTGGAAGGGGAGGAGAACGATTACCCCGAGCGCGACATCGATCCGAAGCAGATCTACGCGATCCAGTTCATCCACTATCCGCCGGACGATCTCCCGATCAGCGCGCATAGGTTGTACCGCGTGATCAAAGTCGAGCAGGATGACGGCTATTCAGCGAGCGTGAAGGAGTTCGGCGGATCCGACAACCGCTACTACCGCTTCACGTTTGTCGCCGACAACGACGAGAAGTTCACCTACAGCTTCCACCTCGACGACCCGGCCGTGAACTACTTCACCCATCGCGAGATCCTGAAGCTGGCCATGCGCGCGGTGTAGAAAACGTAGCGCTGGCGGCCCGCCGGCTGTACCGCCGCCGGCTCGGCGGCAGTCGGTTCGCGAACAAAAAACTGCCAGCGAGCCGCTGGCGGTACAACCGTCGAGCCGACGGCGCTACGCGTCGCCCGCTGATAAACTCCCCGCCCATGATCCGGCAGATCGCAGTCATCGGCACCGGCACGATGGGACGCGGCATTGCCTACCTGGCCGCCGTCGCCGGGTACGAGACCGTCATCCACGATGCCGATGCCGCGGCGCTCGATGCAGCCAAGGCGTCGATCGAATCGACGCTGCAGAAAGGGGTCGAGCGCGGGAAGGTGACCAGCGATGCCGCGGCGGCGGCCAGCGGCAGGATTCATCTCGCTGCGGACCTCGAGCCGGCGGTGCATGGGGCCGATCTGATCATCGAGGCGGTGCCGGAGAATCTCGAGCTGAAGCAGGATCTCTTTGGGCAGGCCGATCTCTTCTGCGGCGAAGAGACCATCATGGCTTCGAACACGTCGTCGATCTCCATCTCGCTGCTGGCGCAGTCGGTGGAGCGGCGCGACCGGTTCGTCGGGCTGCATTTTTTCAATCCGCCGCATGTGATGAAGCTGATCGAGATCGTGCGCGGCGATCGGACTTCCGAGGAGACGATGGCGCAGGCGAGGGAAGTGGCGGAGGCAATGGGGAAGACCGCCATCGAAGTCCGCGATTCGCCCGGCTTCGCCACGTCGCGGCTCGGCGTGGCCATCGGTCTGGAAGCCATTCGCATGCTGGAAGAGGGCGTGGCCTCGGCCGAAGACATCGATAAGGCCATGGAGCTCGGCTACAACCATCCGATGGGGCCGCTGCGGCTGACCGATCTGGTCGGACTCGATGTGAGACTGGGCATCGCTGAGTATCTGTCGTCGACGCTCGGCCTCCGTTTCGATCCGCCCGAGCTGCTGCGGCGGATGGTGGCCGACGGAAAGCTGGGCAAGAAAACGGGACAGGGGTTCTTCCATTGGAAGGATTGAAGCGTTCCCTCGCCGCGGCTGTCGTCTTCCTCGCCGCATTCGCCCTCTATCTGAAAACACTGGCCCCGGCGATCGGACCGACCGATAGCGGAGAGCTGACCACCGCGGCCTGGTCCCTCGGCAATGCCCATCCGCCGGGCTTCCCGTTTTTCCTGCTGGTCACGCACGTCTTCACCTGGCTGCCGTTCGGCTCGATCGCGGTACGTACGAATGTGGCCACGGCATTCTTCGCGGCGATCGCATGCGCGTTCGTCGCGCTGGCGGCGGCGGAGATTTTGATGATGCCGCGCGATGTGCGGGTGGTGAAGGCCGAGGAGAAGCGCTCGAAGAAGAAGAACGTAGGTCGGACTCTCCAGTCCGACGCGAGCACCGGTCGGACTAGAGAGTCCGACCTACGTGTGGTGTTGCTGATCATGCTCGCCACCGGCTTGCTCTTCGCCTTCTCGCGAACGCTCTGGCAGTTCGCGACGGTCACCGAGGTCTATGCGGTCAACAGCGCGCTCATGGCGGGGGTGGCTTGGGGGATGCTGCGATGGGCGCGGACGCGCGAGGTGCGCTGGCTCTACGCCGCGGCGCTGCTGTTCGGGCTCGGGCTGTGCGTGCATCACGTCACGATCGGCACCGGCGCCATCGCCATCGCCGTGCTGATCACGCGCGTCGGCGGACTCAAGTTCTGGCGCTCGCGGACGACCGTCATTGCGGCTCTGCTGCTCGCGGCAGGATTGCTGGTCTACGCCTATCTGCCGATCGCGGCAGCGCGGAAGCCGGTGATGAATTGGGGCGACCCGGCGTCGATCTCGGCGGTCTGGGATCACGTCACCGGCAAGCAGTACCGCACCTACATCAAGACCTCCGACGAGCAGAACAACGCCCAGATCGACCGCTACTTCGGCATCGTCGCGCGGGAGCTCGGGCCGGGCTGGATGCCGCTGGTGCTGCTCATCGCCGCCGCGGGCATCGTTCTGCTCTGGTTCCGCCTGCGGACGATCTTCTGGTACGTGGTGCTCTTCATTATCGGCAACGCCGCCTGGTTTGCCATCTATCCGGTCACGAACGACACGCCGGCGTACGCCATCCCGACGTTCATCGCCCTGCTGTTCGCATTCGCCTTCGGCGCCTCGTCAATCGCTGAGCTGGCAAAAGAGGAGCGCGTTCGCACGATCATCGCCGCGGCGTTGCTGCTCCTGCCGCTGCTCTCTCTGGTGACGGCGTATCCGTTCCGCGATCGCAGCAACTACTGGGTCTCGCACGATTACGCCGAGAACGGTCTGCGCTCGATGCGGCCGAATGCGCTGATGCTGACCGGCGACTGGCAGCTCTACGCGCCGATGCGCTACCGGCTGGACGTCGAGCACGCCCGGCCGGATGTGGAGATCATCGAGACCGGATTCCTGCTGCGGGAGTGGTACTTCGGCGAGCTGGCGCGTCGCTATCCGACACTGACGCGCGACTCCAAACGCGAGATCGATGCGCTGGTGCCGATGCTCGGGCCGTTCCAGAACGATCGCGATCATCTGGATATGGAGTTGTTCAATCGCCGCATCGACGATCTGATCATCTCCCTCATCGAGCAGCACCTTCGCCGCGGTCCCGTTTACGTGAGTGGCGAGGTTGCCGCCAGCACCGAGCCGCGCGACGTGAATCTGCGCAAGCGGATGGCCGATCGATTCGACATCGTGCCGCGCGGTCTGCTGATCGAGTTGGTGCCGGGTCATGCCTTCCGCGACGTGCATTACACGCCGCTGCAGACGCGCGGCGTGGCCGACGGCACGATCCGCTATGACGACGATGATGTGGTGCCGACGGAGATCGTGCCGGCGTACCGAGGCATCTACGTGATGACCGGCCGCTACCTGGCCATCGAGAAGAAGTTCGACGAGGCGCTGCTGGCCTACCGCGCCGCGAGCGCGATCGACCCGGCGAATCCGTCGGTCGCGCGCGAGATGCAGGTCGTGGCCAGCAGGGCCGGGAAGTGAGCACGGCCGAGTCGTACGGCGCGTTCGCTTTCGCCTACGACCAGGCCCTCGGCGAGCGCTATTTCCGCGCGGTGCGCCGCCTGCTCGCCGACGTCCTCGATCGCTTTCCCTCGGCGTCGATGACGCATCTCGACGTCTGCTGCGGCACCGCGCTGGCCATGCCGTTTTTTGCTAACCGCGGGTTCGTCTCGACCGGTGTCGACATCTCGCCGGTGATGCTGAGCGTGGCCCGCAAACGCGCGACACGTCTGGTCGCCGGCAATGTCTGCGCGCTACCTATGCGGGGCGTGTTCTCGCGCATTACCTGTCTCTACGATTCGCTCAATCACCTGCTCGATCGCCGCGATCTCGTCTCTGCCTTCCGCGAAGTTGCGTGTGTCATGGACGGAGGCTCGCTCTTCCTCTTCGACATGAACCATCCGGAGATTTATCCCGAGGTCTGGGGGATGAAGGAACCGTTCATCGATGAAGGGAAAGACTTTCATCTCGAGATCGCCACCACCTACCGTCGTCGCGAACAGCTCGGCCGCGCGCTGGTCACGGGATGGGCCATCGTCGACGGCAAGCGCATCGACATCCGCGAGCGCCACACGCAGCGTTCGTACGAGCGCGACGACATCATCGCCGCGCTCGCCGAGGCCGGCCTCAATCCGATCGAAGTGCGGGAGTTCGATCCGTGGAATGAGGGGAGGGTGGTGAAGCTGGTGTTCGTTTGCCGGCTAGCGTAGCGCCGTCGGCTCGACGGCTGTACCGCCAGCGGCTCGCTGGCGGTTTCGCTCTGCCGCCGAGCCGGCGGCGGTACAGCCGGCGAGGCCGCCAGCGCTACGCTTTCCGCGCTACTTCCCGAGAACCGCGTTCTTGAAATCGTCTCCCATGGCCGGCTTCGGGCCGATCCAGGTGGAGACGATCGCATCGGCGGTCGCTTTACCGGGCAGCGTGCCCTTGTTCTTGCCGTTGATCTCCACCGTCGTGCCGCTGCCGGGGACGTAGGTGAGGACGAGGCGGTTGCCTTTCGGGATCGGTTCCATCCACGAGCAGAGCGTCTTGAACGCCGCCTTCACCTCGCCCGAGGCATTCGGCACGTTGGCCTCCAGGCCTTCATCCCACGCTTCGCACATCTGGTCTTTGCTGACGCTGTAGACGAAGTGCAGGACCATGCGGCGCGACGTATCCGAGCTGAGGATCGAGGCCGGATTCGACATCTTGGCCTGGAGATAAAGGCCGCCGACGTAGACCTTGACGAAAAACTTCTTGCGCAGCCCGAGGCCGTTGAGGACCAGGGTCTGGCCGTTGACGGTGATCTTGTCCTCCAACGTCACGCCCGCCAGCGAGGCGGCGGAAACGACGGTGGGCACGAGGAGCATCAGGGAAAGAAGCAGCGGCATCATTTTCGGGCGCATGAAAGCCTCCATTCGTTCGCTTGTGTGGGATTGAGGTGACATCCTAGCATCCGGGAGCTGGAACACGGGCCGCTCCGGCCGCGTTGCAGAGCAATCCGATGACGTTTCTGAACAAGCCGTTTCATATTGGCGGAGTCCTGATCGACCCGCCGCTCGCGCTCGCGCCGATGGCCGAGGTGACCGATACCTACTACCGCTCGCTGGTCAAAGAGCTCGGCGGTGCGGGGCTGGTCGTCTCCGAATTCATCTCCGCCGAGGGGCTGACGCGCGACAACACCCGAACGAAGGCCATGCTGAAGTTCGATGAGAAGGAACGGCCGGTGGCCATCCAGATCTATGGCGGCGACCCCGATCGGATGGACGATGCCGCCGCGATCGTCGAAGCCGAGGGTGTCGACATCGTCGACGTCAACATGGGCTGCCCGGTGCGCAAAGTGGTCAGCAGCGGCGCGGGGTCGGCGCTGTTGAAGGACTTTGACCGTGCCGCACGTGTAGTCGAGAAGATCAAGAAGCGGGTGAAGATCCCGGTGACGGTGAAAGTGCGAAAAGGGTGGGAGAGCGATGACGTCATCCCGCTGCTGAAGCGCTTCGAGGAGATCGGCGTGGCCTCGATTGCCATCCACGGGCGCACGCGCAACGAGGCCTACACCGGCGCCAGCGACTGGGACTACATCGCCCAGGCCAAGAGCGAGCTGCGAATCCCGGTGTTCGGCAACGGCGACGTGAAGACGCCGGCCGATGCCATCCGCATGTTCGAGACTACCGGCGTCGACGGCGTCATGATCGGCCGCGCCGCGCTGCACAATCCCTTCATCTTCCGCGACATCCTGGCGCACGTGAACGGCGCGCCGACCGGCAACGAGGTCGATCGCCGCATCGACGCCATGCACCGCTACCTGGCCAAGATCGAAGACGCGCCGCAGATCATCAACTGGAAGCTGCACAAGGCCCGCACGGTGATCGGCTGGTTCTCGAAAGGAATCGCCCACGGCAAGGACATCCGCAACGGGCTGGCGGACATCACGAGTGTGGCGGATGTGCGCAGGTTGCTGGATGCGGCGCGGGTGCGGATGGCGGCGTAGGGGGGGAACTGTCATCCAGAGTCGCCGGAGGCACGAAGCCGCGCAGCGGCGAGATGCCGCAGGACGACGAAGGATCTCAAGCTTCATGTCACCGGCTGAAACGCAGCTTCTCGTTCTCGCGGAACTGCTCATCCAGCGTGGTTTGAGACGCTCTACTTAGTCGAGATTCAGCAATTTTGAGTTCCTTCGCCGTCCTGCGGCATCCCCGCGGCTACGTGCCTCCGGCGGCTCTGGATGACAAATGGACCCTCTTCCTTTCTGACGTTTCTGCACGGCACGACCCACTAGTCCACCATGCCCTTCCCGGATCACATCGAGCGAATCTTCGAAGCCTTCCGCGTTCCTGCCGATACGAAGGCGGCGTTGTACGAGCTGTACGTGTCGATGGGCGATGAGGCGCTGGAGGTTTTCGGCGACATGGCCGAGTCGGTCGATCCGTCGTCGCTGCGGCCGGAGCAGTGCGCGGTCATTCGTTCGGAGCTGGTAGAGCGCTATCTGCGCCGCAATCATCCGCTCTGGATCGAAGGGAAGCCGACGCCGAGTTTCTACCGCCCTCGCCTTCTCGAAGGCCGCGCCTCGGGTGTAGTCATTCCGCTCGGCGAAATCCCTTTTCTTGATGTCCAGCCAGTACCTGACGGCGTCATGGTCCAGGGAAGGAACGCCCACTTCGGCGGCCGTAGCGAGACCATCTCCTTCGACATCATCGACTGCAATCTCGACGATGCCATCGCCCTCGGCCGCGCCGCCGGACGCCAGCACACACTCCCCGGTTCCGCCGGCGCCACCAGCGGAACGACGGACGCGATGAGGCAGATCGCGCTGCTGTGGGAGATCCAGCCAAACGTCTACAAGCCAACCGGCGACCGCAATCGCGAGATCAGCAAGGTCTACCGCCGCCACCGCAACTGGCACATGCTCACGCTGATGTCCGCGATCGAATGGCTGCGCGAGAAATCATTCGAGGTTTTCATCGTCCGCGGCGAAGCGCTCCCGGCGACGCACGAAGTCGATGCCGCGAATCCGGTCACGCCGGCGATCATGGCGCTGCACGATCGCACGGTGACGAACGTCGTCGACGCCCTTGGCCTCCAACTCGAGCCTGTCGAGGACGAACAACTGTTGCTCGACTCGACGGTGATGAATACCGGATTGCAGAAGTACGTCGCAACCGCCGGCGTCGCGAGGGCGGTGTGGCGGGTGGGGTAGAGCGCGAAGCGCTCCTCGCTACGCTTCCCTTTCCATCAACGTGCACTCCAGCATCACGCCATCCTCCAGCGTGATCGGCGACTCGCGAACGGCGTAGTAGCCACACGACTCGTACAACGTCCCTGCGCTGCGCATGGCCACCAGCTGGAACCGGCGGAACCCCTCGGCGATGGCACGCTCCTCGGAATGCTGCAGGATGGCGCGGCCGATTCCGCGGCGGGCGTAGATCGGACGGACGAACATCGCCCGGATTCGGGCGGCGTCGGTGTTGGGATCGAGGAGCGCGTCTTCGCCGCCCGATGCGGCACTGCCGCTGTAGACCTTCTGGCGCCGGCTCCAGCCGCCGCAGCCGGCGATCTCGGAGTCGATGACGGCCACGAAGTAGGTTCCGTCGTCGATGAGCTGTTCGTCGGGGCGGCAGATGAACTGCAGCGAGCTGGCGATCTGCTGATCGGTGTAGACCGTGCGGCCGAGTTGGGCCACCGATTCGCGCATCACCGCGGAGATGGCGGTCACGTCATCGCGTGATGCGGGACGGATGGTGAATTCGTGCATGCGCTGAGGATATGACGTGTGCGATCATGTCCCCACTTCCCGTCCAAAAAAAGGCCCCTGATGACCAATCGCTTGCGTTGCGCGCTGCTGCTGTTGCTGTCGTGTTTTGTTTCCCTCGATGCTTTCTGCCGCAACGACGCTGCCGCCGCGGAGTTCCGCGATCCGACCGCCGAGGAGCGGGCCATGAAGAGCGTGGCCTTTGCTCCGGGCGCGTCCGCGGTCATCCTGAACTGGCACCAGTTCGTCAACGATCGCGACTCGTACCGCAGCGAGTACCTGCGCATCAAGATCCTCTCCGAGGAGGGGAAGAAGTACGGCGACGTCGAGGTCCAGCATCTCGCGCTGGTCAGCGACGTCAATCACATCAAGGCGCGCACGATCCGTCTCGACGGCACGATCGCTCCGTTTGACGGCAAAACCTTCGACAAAGTGGTGGTCAAGGTTGGAGGACTCCGGCTTCTCGCCAAGACCTTCACGCTGCCCGATGTGCAAGTCGGCAGCATCATCGAATACCGCTACGACATCGCCACGCGCAACAACATGATCTACGACACCGAGTTCGCGCTGCAGCGGGAGCTTCCGGTCATCCACGAGGAGATCGGTCTTCAACCGTACGTCCTCGGCGCGTTTCAGACCTTCTTCAGTTTTCGCGGGCTTCCCGCGGGCAAGAAACCGGAGATGCACGGCGACAAGTACGAGCTGACCCTGGAGAACATGCCTCCGTTCGAGGAAGAGCCGTTCGCGCCGCCTCCGGCCACGATCAAGCCGCGGCTGCAGTTCTGGTACACCGAAGGAACGACCAATCCCGAGGCCTTCTGGACGAAACAGGCGCACGAGTGGGCGGACGTCATCGAGCCGTTCATCGGCAACAACGGCGAAGTGCGCACGGCGGCGACGACGGCCATCGCCGGGGCAACGACGCCGGAGGAGAAGCTGCGCAAGCTGTACGCGCGCGCCCAGCAGATCCGCAATCTCTCGTACGAGCCGGACAAGACCGATAGCGAAGCGCGCGCCTTTCGCGACAACAACAGCGCCGTGGACGTCCTGCGCAACGGCTACGGCGATCTCCGCGACATCAATCGCTTCTTCGTGGCTCTGGCCCGAGGAGTCGGGCTCGACGCCCATGTCATCCGGGTCGGCGAGCGCGATGAAGAGTTCCTGGCCAAGAACGTTCCCGTTGGCCGTCAGCTCGACGGCGAGCTGGCCACGGTCACCATCGACGGCAAGCCGTACTTTCTCGATCCCGGCACTCCGTACGCGCCGTTCGGCGTGGTGTCATGGCAGAAGACGAACACCGTCGGTCTGCTGATCGCCAGGAAGCAGGACAACGCGGTCTGGATCACCACTCCGCGGCAGACCGCGGCGGTCGCGGTCATCAGCCGTGCGGCATCGCTGCATCTCGAAAACGGTGTGGTCAGCGGAACGGTAGTCATCACCTATCGCGGGCAGGAGGCGCTGCACGAGCGCTTCAGGCTGCGGAATGACGACGACGCCGCGGCGCGGAAAGCGCTCGAAGAATTGATCAAGGGATGGTTCCCCGACGGCGCGGTCATCAAGGTGACCGAGGTCAAGGACCTGCGGGCCTCGGAAACGCCGCTGGTGGTATCGGCGACCGTCGAATTGCCTTCCGCGGCCTCGCTGGTCGGCTCGCGGACGATGATGCCGATGGCGGTCTTCAGCACCATGCAGAAGAATCCGTTCCCGGCGGAGGAGCGAAAGACCGCCATCTACTTTCACTACTCGTACGGCGTGGACGACGAGATCACGCTCAAGCTTCCCGCCGGCTACGACGTCGAATCGTTTCCCGCCGCGGCGAACATCGACGCCGGCGCGCTCAAGTACTCGACCACCTATCAGAAACGCGAGGGCGTCATCGTGATGAGTCGCAACGTGGTCGTCGACATCGAGCTGATCGGACGCGATAAGTACCCGGTCCTTCGCAACTTCTTCAGCAAGATGTCCGGCGCCGATCAGGAGCAGGTCGTGTTGCGGAAAGCCGCGTCGCCGGCCGGGAGCACGAATTGATCCGCCGCGAGCTCGCCGTTCTGGCGATGCTGGTGTGCGCATCGACGGCGCTGGCGCGCGGTACGCCCGATTGGGTGAAAGCGGCGGCGGCAACGCCGATCCCTGCGCTTCCCGGCAATCCGCGCGGCGTGGTGCTGCTCGACGAGACCACGACCACCGTCGCGGCATCGGGCGAGATCCGTACGCTCTATCGCTCGGTGACAAAGGTTCTCACCAGCGCCGGACGCGACCTCGGCGAGATCGTCGTCCGAGCCGATGCCGAGACGCGCGTCAAGTCGCTGCGCGCGTGGTCCATCACCGCGAAAGGGGAGGAGTGGCAGGCTGGCGACAAGGAAGCGATCGAGTCATCCGCCGTTCAGGGCGAGTTGTACAGCGACCAGAAGCTGGTCCTGCTGCGCGTTCCGGGCGCGGAGCCTGGCAACATCATCGCTTTCGAGTACGAGCGGCGCGGGCGGCCGTACTCGCTGGAGGCGGCCTGGGTTTTTCAGGCGGACGTGCCGGTGATGCTTTCCCGCTACTCGCTCGTGCTCCCGGAGGGTTGGGCGCATGACGAGAAGTGGTTCAACACGCCGGGCGTCGCCGCTGCGCGAACGGGAGAAGCCACGGTCTGGGAGATGCGCAACATCGCCGCTCTGAAAGACGAGCCGCATCGCGCGTCGTACGAAGTGATCGCCGCGCGGCTGAGCGTGAACTTCATCCCGCTGCGCGCGCAAGTCGCCGGAAAGGCGCACCGGACGTGGGACGACGTGGCGGCGTGGTACGCCACGCTCACCTCCGATCGCGGCGTGGTCACGCCGGTTCTGGCGACGAAGGCGCGCGAGCTGACGGCAGGGAAGACGTCGACCTTCGAGAAGGTGGCCGCCATCGGCGCGTTCACGCAGCACGATGTGCGCTACGTGGCCGTCGAGATCGGCATCGGCGGGTATCAGCCGCACTTCGCCGGCGACATCCTCACCAACCGCTACGGCGATTGCAAAGACAAGGTGACGCTGATGCGGGCGCTGCTGCACGAGGCCGGCGTCGAGTCCAACTACGTGCTGGCGACGACGCAGCGCCGCACGGTGGAGCCGGGCTTTCCCTCGGTAGAAGGATTCAATCACGTCGTGGTGGCCGTTCCGCTCGGCGCCGACGCGCCGGCGCTTCCCGCCGTCATCACCCATCCGCGTCTGGGCAAGGTCCTGCTTTTCGATCCGACTGATGAAATGACGCCGGTTGGATCGCTTCCCGAGTATCTGCAGAACAACGAGCTGCTGGTGGTGACGCCGCAGGGCGGGACAGTCATTCATGTTGCGCCGGGCGACCCGGAGAACAACAAGTTGATGGTGGCGGCAACGCTGTCGCTCGACGCGGCCGGCGTGCTGCGCGGAAAGGTGCATGAGACGCGCAGCGGCAGCATTGCCTCGGCCTGGCGATCGTGGCTTCACAGCATGACCGAGGCCGAGCGGCTGCGCGCGATTCACAACCGCGTCGGCAATCATCTGACGCAGTTCGAGATGACCGGCTTCACCATCGAGAACCTCAACGACTCGTCGCGCGATCTGGTCTTTCGCTACGAGATCGCCGCGCCGTCGTACGCGAAACGCGCCGGCTCACTGCTGCTGGTCCGTCCGCGCGTCCTCGGCGAGAAAGCCGAGACCGTGATCGATCTGAACGAGCGCGCCTACGACTACGAGACCGACGGCCCCTCGCTGCAGACCGACGACATCGAGATCGTCCTGCCGGAGGGCCTGACCGTCGATGAGCTGCCCGCTGCCGTGAAGGTCAACGCCGCCGGCTTCCGCTACGCCAGCGAGACCAAGGCGGAGAAGAATGTGCTGCACTACCGCCGCGAATACCGCGTCGAGCGCTTCAGCGTCCCCCGCGCCGAGCTGGCGGAAGTGAATCGCGTCTTCACGGCCATCATGGCCGATGAGCGGAGCAGCGCTGTTTTGAAGTAGCGGCTTCGCCAGGTTGTCGGTTAGTGGTGCTCGGTGCTCGGTGCTCGGTGCTCGGTGTTTCGTTGGCGCGCCAGCCGCGGAGCGGCGTCATCTACGTAGCCCACCGGCGTAAGCCGTGGGTTTCTTGGATACGTACGTTTTTCAGCCGCGGAGCGGCGACATTTCGAATGCGAGGTCAAAGCGACGTTTGAGATGCCGCCGCTCCGCGGCTAGATGTGGCTGCGATGATGTCCCCACAGCTCACGCTGTGGGCTAAGTAGATATCGCCGCTCCGCGGCTCGCAATCAGCACAGAATACCGGCCGCACCACCCCTGTTCCCTGCCTGTCCATGAGTATCGATGCATCCATCAGCAAGCCTGTCCGCCGCGTGGGGATGATCTCCCTCGGCTGTCCGAAGAATCTCGTCGACAGCGAGATCATGCTCGGGCAGCTGCGCGAGGAATCGGAGGTCGAGATCACGAATGATCTCGACTCGGCGGACGTCGTGATCGTCAATACCTGCGGCTTCATCGACGCCGCCAAGCAGGAGTCGATCGACACCATCCTCGAGGTTGCCGATCGCAAGGGGAAGGGCGTGCAGCGGCTGGTGGTGACCGGATGCATGGTCATGAAGTACCGCGCCGATCTGCAGCAGGCCATCCCCGAGATCGACGCCTTCGTCGGACTGGACTCGCTCGAAGCGATCACCGCCGCCGTCACCGGCCGGACCGATGACGCCGCGCCGGCCAAACGCAAGATGTCGGTGCGGCTGTACGAAGATCTGCCGCGCGTTCTGGCGCAGGGGACGGCGCACGCGTATCTGAAAGTCTCCGAGGGCTGCTCGAATCCCTGCACCTTCTGCGCGATTCCGCAGATGCGCGGCAAGTTCCGCAGCCGCGGCATCGAGTCGCTGGTGCGCGAGGCGCAGTCGCTGGAAGCGCAAGGCGTGAAAGAGCTTTGCCTCGTGGCGCAGGACACCACGCGCTACGGCGAAGACCTCGGCATGACCAGCGGCCTGACCACACTCGTCCGCACGCTGCTGGCCGAGACCGGTTTTTCCTGGATCCGTTTTCTTTACGCTTATCCCGGCTCGATCGATTGGTCGCTGTTCGAATTGATGGGGCAGGAGAAACGCTTCGCCTCCTACTGTGACATCCCGCTGCAGCACGTCTCGGCGAGCGTTCTGAAGACCATGCGCCGTCCCGGGTCGCCGGCGGAGTACCGGCAGATGGTGACGCGCATGCGCGAGCTGGTCCCCGACATCTCGCTGCGGACGACGTTCATCACCGGCCATCCCGGCGAGACGCCGCGCGACTTCGGCGAGTTGTACGAGTTCGTGGAGTGGGCGCAGTTCGATCAGATGGGTGCGTTCGTCTACTCCGCGGAAGACTCGACCATCGCCGCGCGCATGCCCGGCCTGCCGTCGCGCAAGACCGCCGAGCGCCGTCGCGAGAAGTTGATGGTACTGCAGCAGGAGATCTCCCGCGCGCGCAACGAAGCCCGGCTCGGCCAGACCTTCGACGCCCTCATCACCGGCGTCTGCGAGGAGACCGAGCACCTGCTCGAAGGCCGCATCATCGGCCAGGCCCCCGAGATCGACGGCCGTCTTCTGATCAACGACGGCATCGACCTCCTGCCGCAAACGCTGCCGGCGTTTGCGCGCGTGGCCATCACGGATGCCCATCCGTACGATCTGGTCGGCGCCGTCGTCACCGCTCTCACGGAAGGGCTAGCCGGAGCGTAACGGGATAGTTCTCACGATACCCCGCCTCCATGGTTCCGCCGACTGAGTCGAGGCATTCGCGAGCAATCTCCATGAGCGGACGAGCCGTTTTCTCGTGGAATAGGCGCTCGACCGCAGTCTGAGCGCGTCCGAAGAAACTCGCATCCAGATCTTTGACCGACCTCACCAGATACGGACCTTGCTGGCAGAACTGGCCGCGGCTTCGCAGGAACAGGTCCAGACTCATGGCGTACAGATGCATGGCGAGGAACTGCCTCTCGTCGGCGTCGGCGCACCGTTCAAGGTCGGACAGGATTGCACTTATGTGATGGCGCAACACGTCCCACCTCTTCGGAGGCGCGGAGGCGAGGATTTCACGGGCCACATCCTTCAATTTGGAAGAGAGCTCGGTCGGTTCCGGCAATGCGAGCGCGTCGTCGATCTTCCTGGCATAGACGGCAAAGCCATTGGCGTATTCCGACCGCATCATGCAATGAAGCGTTTCCGCGTCGTGTACCTGCGCGTCGAACAGGAATCCGCCCGAGCTGAATGTTTCGCGAAAACCGTGGGCGACCTTGCTCATGACGACGATGACATCGACGTCCGAGGCGGCATGCCCCCGGCCGAAAGCGTGCGATCCGAAAAAGAAGACAAAAGCCGGGCGGCCGTATCGCGCGGACACAGTCTCCAGAATGAGCTCGTGAGTTGGCGGGCCGACGGTGGTCAAGATGCATTCCCCGCCACACGCCTGAGTGAGTCGGTCGCGAGCTGCCGGTCGTCCGTTCTGATCTCGGCGCCGATCATTCGCCGTCCCAGGAGAACCACGATGCCGTCGGGTATCGCCTCACGAACGGCGTAGTCAATTGCGGCCGTGCGGTCGACGATCACCTTCAGACGATCGGCGGTGGCATGGGGCAGACCCCAAAGCATGTCCATCACGATCGACGCCGGATGTTCGTCTTCCGGTTCGTAGCTCGTGAGGATGCAGAGGTCGGAGCCCTTCGTCGCCGCCCTCGCGATGAGCGACCGTTTTTCTTTTTCCTTGCCGCCGATGCAACCGACGACACAAATCAGTCGGCGTGATCCTGCCGCCTCTCTTACAGCGGCGAGCGATACTTCGATGCTCCACGGCGCATAGGCTTGATCGAGGTAAACATCGACGCCGATCGGTGACGGCAGCTTCTCCAGCCGTCCTGGCAGGGGAGCGATGCCCCGGAGTTGACCGACCGCGCCCTCGGATGGGAGGACCTCCTTCACGATCGCCGCTGCTGCCAGGATATTCATCGCATTGTGACGGCCAATTAGAGGGAGTCGAAGGTCGTGCCCGTCGACACGGAGCGAGATGCCTTCCGCGTCGGACGAGTAACGTTCCGGCATGACGTCCGCCGGGCCGAAGCCAAAGGTGACCACCTGTCCCAATGAGGAGGCGGCCAGCTCGCGTCCCGCCGGATCATCGGCATTGAAGGCGCAGACTGTCCCTGAGGATCTGTGGAACTCCGGGTTCGTGAAGAGGCGAAGATTCGCGCCGAGTTGCCCGCCGCCCGTGCCGCCGCCGATGCCCGTGAAGGCAAGCGCGTCGAATTTCAGGCCGAAGAGACGCTCTTCATCGACGCCGAATGACGTGATCTCGATAATCGCATGAGTGCCATCCTGCGCGAGAACCGCGGCGAGGAAGCCGTGAAGCGCCAGCGCATCGGGCGTGGAGCTCATCGCAGCGCGCTCCTGCTCCGGCATCCGGAGAACGAGCGAGCTGGCCATTCCCGTCCGAATGCCTGAAGCGCGAAGCGCGCCCTCGATCAGATGGCATACGGTCGTCTTTCCCTTCGCGCCCGTAACGCCGATCAGCGTCAGTTGCCGATGCGCGTCTCCGAATATTCGCGAGCAGACGCGGGCAAATGCGCGATTGACGTTGTCAACGACCACGTAGGGTACCTGCGGCGGCAGAGCGCCCTCTTCCTCGTCGCCAGCCTCGATCACAACATATCGCGCTCCGTGGCGAACGGCCTCGGCCGCCGTTGTTTTAAAGTGCCACGAGCGCAATTTGAAGAAGAACGTGCCGTCTGCGATCCGTCGCGGCTCGACGGCCGCTGACAGAATGCCGCCGTCGCCGCCGATTCGAAGAATCTCCGTACCGGCAATGAGGTCGCTAAACGGCAGCATAGGGGCACCTCACCGCCGCTGATTCCCGATCGTTCCATTCCAAATGGCCGGGATAGGACGGATCGGCCATCGCCACCTCGTCCGGAATCCGGATCCGCAGTAGCTCAGCCAGCGCTACGGTTGCGAGGTTCGCTATGTCGAGGCATTTCCGCAAAAACACGCCCAGGATCTGAGGCAATGAACCCACCCAAAGATTCGATCGACAATGGGCTGCGGAAGCGCTCCTCCGCAGCCCAGTCAATCACTCTTCTAGCTGCAGGATTGGTAGTAGATAAAACCGGACCAGCGATTGTAATCACATAACGCGCTATGGTTTTCGGTTTGACCGCTGCATCGTTGCCCGAGGGTACACCAGGTGTTGTCCTCTTGACCGCCGCTGCAGTCTCTTCCGTCTGAGGCGCCGGACCAGCATATACCCGAGTTCTCGTGGTTCACGTCGGTCAGACAATTGTCGCACGCGGCGGCATTCCCGGCCACACCAAGAGCGACGGCACCTGCAGCAGCGAGTGTCAACATCCTTACTGTTGTTGCATCCATAAGATTCTCCTTTTCCTCAAATTTTCCTTCCCGGGGACCGTCGATACCTACCGTTGGCCGGAGGTGTCGCCGCTTTGCATACTGACCACTTGGTGCCCGCCTGAAGCAAGAGTGATCTTGGACATACTCGGAAGCGCGGAGGCACCGCCACTTGCCACGACTCCGAACGCTCCCGCGGAGTCCACCCGGATTACGGACCAGACTCCCGCCGGAACTCTTGGGATCGTAAAGGGACTGTTCAGCGTGCGCAGCTTATGAGCGGCCCATGAAAGATCGAAGACACCACCGTTCGGAGCGAGAAGCCAGAAACGGTCCCTGCTCGCGCGGTCGGACCAATTCGTAAAGGTCACGACGGAGGTCGCCGGCGTAAGGACGAACTGGGCATCGCTCACGGGAGCGGTGACGAACGCGCCAATGGAGCCGTCCAAAGCGATCACGCCGCATTGCAGGCGATCGGCCGCCGGCTTCGGGAAGTGAATTGAGAACTTACCAACGGAGTCCGTCTCGACGTATGCGGCGCGAGGGATATGGTCGCTCCCGGCGTAGATGCAGTCGACCTCGGCCATCCCGGCGGGATTACCGGCGCTGTCGAGCACGATGCCTTCGAGCGCGGTGCCGCCGTCCAGGTCGAGAGAAACCGACGCAGCATTCGATGCAGAAACGACGACGGTTTTCTCTGCGACCGAATCGTCCTTTCCGTGCGCATTGACGAGCCATGTTCCATTCTGCAGGTCATCGAGCGTGACCTTGCCAAGAAAATCCGTGTTGGCTCTGCGCTCGAGCTGAAGGAATTGGTCCTGCTGGGTGTCACTCATTTTCAACGCCCTAATCCGAACATCGGCTGCAGGCGTGCCATTGGAGAAGACGCGGATCGCGAGGGAGCTCTCAGGGAGCTCGATGCGGGCGTCATCCAACGCATGGTCCAGCGAAATCGGAGCAAGTTCGATCTCCGGACCAGACAACGTGCGCCGCGCGGAGACGGTGTAGACGCCCGGACGGGGCAACATCGTGGTAAACGAGCCATCCTCCTGCGAGGCGACGCGGCGCACCATCGCACCCGGACCGGGAGGGTCGGTAAATGAGATCGACGCTGCCACGCCGTGCCCATGCGATGTGAGATGACCTGAAATGAGCAGCAGCGGGATCACGGGCTCGATCTTTTTCTTATCGCCCGATTCGATGTCGACGGAAGTGACGTCGACCGACTGGGTGAGATCACCTTTCCGAACGGTTGCCGTGATATGCCACGATCCGGCATTGAGGCCGTCAAATACTGCTTCCTGCTGGTTCCGAGTCAGCCCCACGGATCGGCGGTCCGTCTTCCCGCCGTATACCGAATCGGCGGTCACGCTGATGATGTCAATATCGCCATGGCTATTCTTGAAGCTGTCTTCGAAATGCGGGACCACGGTGAGTGATCCGGCTTCCGGCAAGGACAATGGATCGATGACCTCGTGCTTGCCCGGATCGAGGGTACGCGTAACGATTCCGGCAACCTTCGTGGAATCCTCGGCTCGAAACGTGATTTCTTCGCCGACCGGGAGTCCCTCCATCAGGAGCCATCCGTTCGGCGCCGTGGTCTGTCTGGCGGCGGCCAGAAGGTCGTTGGGCCCACGACTGACGAAGGCCGTTACGAGCGCATCGGCGGCGCTGGTGCCATCCGACTTATGCACGACATGGATGCGAACCGACGCGGCCGCTTTGAGGTGATGTGTTCCGAGCCAGACCTTGTCGCGCGGGCGAGACGTTGAACGGGCCACCACAGGCGAGAAGGCTTCGAAACGCAGGATCAGTGCGCGACAGCCGACCAGCAACGGCAAAGCGACGTCTCCGCTCTTTTGCACATTCACCGGCAAAACGAAACTCTTATCGTCCTCGCACTCGTGAAATCTCACGTTCCCGTGAGAAGGAAGATGGGCAGGTTCGGTCACGGCGACCTTCAGAGTTCCGTCGGCCTTTGGGAATCTGATTCCCTCGGGTGCCTGCGCCTGCCACGGATCCGCGACGCCGTGTTGGCGACCCAGAACGACTTCCTCGGTAGTGGTAAAGAAGATGTCTTCCGGCGCGGCGTCCGCGTGGGCGTAAAGAACCCGACCGCCGAACACGATTTCAGAAGCCGCTTCGACTTCTTTTGCTCCGCCACCAGTGCGCATGAACGCATGCAGGCCGCCGACCGCCGTATTGAACGGTATGAGGACGCGGACGCTCTTTGCTGCCTCCTGCGGCGTCTCCGGCAACGCCACGAGGATCTCCTGGAGCGCACTCTCCTTCAGGCTCACGTGGCGAAGGGTGACAGGTGCTTTAAATCGCAGCGGATCCGGCCAACTCGCAACGAGGTCGTACTCGCCAGCAGGCTGAGAAGTCCACTCCAGGGCCGTGGTTGCCGCCTCGCGCGACCATGCGCGATCGTGCCAATCGGCAGGGATCGAGGTCTTGATGGGCGCGGACGGGACGAGCGTCAGGACCAATTCGGGATCGGGACGACTCGTGACGACGCGAAGCGACGATCCCGAGTGCAGCTTGGTCGGCGGCAGCGCCGGTCCGTCTTTCGGATCCCACGTCACCCATTCCGCTTCGTAGCCCGGCGCTTCAACGAGTAAAGCCGTTCCCTTGATGGGCACCGGGAGCGTCCATGCGCCGTTATCGTCGCTTCTGGTCTGCTGGTCGGTGCCACTTTCCCGCGCCAGCTTGCTCATAGTACCGAGCAACATCGGGGGAACGATCCGAGGACTTCGAATCAATGCATTCTTCACCGGGCGTCCGGCATCATCGACGACGCTGCCAGCGAGATCCCATTGTGGATGCAACTCGATTGCAATGTCATTCGTCTTGCCGTCCGCAATCTCGATGTTGCTGTGTCCCGAATAGAACGACGGCGCCTGAGCAAGCAGGAAATACCGGCCTGCAGCGATGCCCTCCCATTTCACGGATCCGTCCACAATTGTTTCGATCGTGGGCCTGTACGCCGGTTGATCAGCCCGCACCAGCGCCACGTAAACATGTGACACCGGCACGAGGTCATGCCCTGACTTTGCGCGAACGGTGACTTGAAGAGCGCCACCGGCTGAAGTCGAAGCACCGTAGGCGATGGTGCTGAGACTGATCGAGAAGAAGACAATGATTGAACATCGCCGCAAACAGCGACCGAGGCTGCCAGAGTTATTCATGAATTCCAGATCTCCGTGGGGGCCGGAGTGTAGCAGTATGCTTGCGTGTGTCAAATTAATTTCGGCAGGTAAGGCCTTCCAATCGGGTGATTCCGGCGTTCGCTCTGCGGTTACAATCGTCCCGTGAACAGCGCGCCACCGGTTTCTGTTGATGCTGATCCGATCGTCGAGTTCTATAAACTCGGTATTGACAAGGACCTCATTCTCGAGTACCTGAGCAAATCCCACGAAGAACGCCTCATCAATCTCGAAAATGTCATCGCGTTCATTCACCGTCTTCATTCACCAGGAATGGCCCGACGGCGAGAGGGAGTGCCGCCGGCAACGACTCACTTCAAGGCGTTACTGGCGAGTCTGAGCAATCACGACGTCTCGTTTGTGATCATCGGTGGCGCCGCTGCTGTGCTGCATGGCTCAGCGCGTGTCACGTATGACCTTGATATTGTGTACGATCGATCCTTCGACAATCTGGAGCGTATCGTCCGGTCGCTCGCTCCTTTCAGACCCTATATCAAGGGTGCGCCGCCGGGATTGCCCTTCCGATTCGATGTAGCCGCCCTGAAACGTGGTCTGAACTTCACCTTCGTGACGTCCGCTGGCACGATCGATCTCCTGGGCTATCTGGCGGGGATTGGCAGTTTCGATACCCTTCATGAAAATACCGCGGACATCGACATGTTCGGCGCGCGATATCGGCTCCTCTGCCTTGACGCGTTGATCGTTTCGAAAGTCGCTCCAGGCCGAGCGAAAGACCTCGAAGGCGTCGCGGAGCTGGAAATTATCCGCGAGTTACTTGGATGAGTTTCTCCGTCGAGGGCCGCCTCCGGTGAATCGGCAGGCGCGGTGACCTGCTTCTTCCAAAGAAAACAAAAAGGCCACCCGCGAACGGGTGGCCTTTGTTTTGATGCGATGGATTCTGACTAGAAGATCAGTTTCACCGCGAACTGCATCTGGCGCGGGTTGACTTCGTTCGAGTAGGCCGAGGCGATACCGAACGTGTTCTGCTGATTTGCCGGGGTGCCGACCGGGGACACGTTGTTCGTGAACTTCGTGATCGTGTACTTGTCCGTCGACTGCGTGTAGGTGACCCGGAACAGGTCCTGGTTGGCGAGCGGGACCGTGTAGATGTTCCTGTTCAGCACATTGAACATCTCGCCGATCAGCTGGATCTGCGTGCCCCGCATGAGGTTGAACGACTTGGTGAGGCGGATGTCGGCGTTGTAGACACTGGGCATGCGGAAGCTGTTGCGCTGGATCAGGCGGCCTCCCTGGCCGGCCAGGAAGGCTGCGAACTGCGCCTTGGTCATGCCGTTGCCCTGGGTGATGTCGATGATCTGTCCGCTCGAATTCACGAACACCGGGGTGAAGTTCGCGGCGACGCTGGTCTGCGCCTGGCCGGTGAGGCTGTTGGCCGTGCAGCCCGAGCAGGTGAAGCTGATGGCGCCGGTGTAGGGGAAGCCGCTGTGCCAGAAGCCGACGGCGGAAATCTGAACGCCCCACGGGAGGCGATAGACGATGTCGCCGACCCAACGATGCTTGACGTCGTTGTCGCCGGGGCCTTCGCTCAGGCTGGGGTTGTTCGGATCGATGAGGAAGGTCGTCGACGTCGAGCGCGTGTTGGTCTCGTCGTCAACGGAAGACGAGCGGGTGTAGCTGAGGTCCCACGACAGCTTCGAGTCATTGACGGCGAGCTTGTGGAACTCGAGAGTGGCCGCGCGGTACCACGCCTGCTCGTTGCTGGTGATCTCGCGGATGACGCCGAGGTCCTTGTACGGGCGGTTGGCGTTGGTGGCGCTGTTGTAGTCGTAGACGGGCATGTTGCCGAGGGTGACGCCGGTGGGCACGAGGTTGATGTTGCGCGTGCCCTGGACGTGATCGAGGTTCGAGTAGATGGCGCTGATGCCGGCGCTGTAGGTCTGGCTGAGCTGCTGCTCGAACTGCAGGCTCGAGCGCCAGGCTTCCTGCGCTTCATAATCCGAGCCGATGGTGACGAGGTTCGCGCCGAGAGCCGACTTCGCCAGGAACTGGTCCGGCGTAAAGATGTTCGGATACGTCGGGCAGTTCGTCGCCGGCGTGCAGGTGAAGGTGGTGGTGCGGAGCGCGCCGCTGATGCCCTGGATCGGCGAGGCCAGCAGGATGTCGGGCATGTACTCGAAGAACTTGCCCGAGCCGCCGCGAAGAACGGAGCGGCCGTTGCCGAACACGTCATAGGCGAAGGACAGACGCGGAGCGATGTTGTTCTTGTCGTCCTTGATCTGGTTGAGGAACTCCGGGTGCTGCGGGAAAGCGTTCGACGGCGGACGCGGCGTGGCTTCGTAGTCATAACGAAGGCCGGCGTCGATGGTCAGGCGCGGTCCGACGTGGAAGCTGTCATTGACGTAATAGCCCCAGAGGTTGGTATCCCACTGAACGTCGCCGTTCTGGGGACCGTAGGCCTGCTGGAATGAGTTCGGGGTGTTGTTGAGGAAGGCGGTCAGGCTGTTGAACGCGTACATGCCGCCGGCAAAGCGCGGGAAGGAGTCGAACAGGTTGCGGTGCAGCAGCTCGAAGCCGCCCTTGAGCGACTGTCCGCGCCACTGGTACGAGAGCGTTTCCTTGATCTGGTACTTCTTCTCGTCGGCCGTATTCGGGGTGGTGTCGGCGGCGCCGAAGAACTGGTTGGTGCCCCAGTTGATCGAGAACTCGGTGCCGGTGGCGGCGGCGGTAACCGGACGCTGGTCGCGGCCGATCTGTCCGATGAACTGGTTGAACAGGTTGTTGCTGATGACCGTGTCACCTTCGAGAGCGACCTGGTAGAACTTGTCGACTTCGTTCGTCTGGTTGAGGCCGAAGGTCGTCGTCGATCCGCTGTCGGTGGTGTCGTACTTGGTGATGTTGTCGCGCAGGGAAAGGTGGGTCTTCGATCCGAGGGTTCCGTCGAGTTTGGCGAGGTAAGTGCGCAGCTTGTTGGTGATGTCGTAGTTCAGACCTGCCTCGTAGGGCTGGCCGACGTTCTGCTGAATCTTGGCCAGCACGGCCGCCTGCTGCGCCGCGGTAAGCGCAAGGAACTGCGCCGACGTGCGCATGTCGCTGCCGATGACGACCGGCTGCGCGCGCTTCATTCCGTCGGCGTTGACGAAGTAGAAGAATTTGTCGCGCACGAGCGGCCCGCCGAGAGCGAATCCCGGCTGGTTCACGTCGAGGGCCAGGAAGCTGTCGGAGATGGGGAGCGGATACGTCGTCCCGCCGATGGTGCGATTGACGGTCAGCGGGCGTGTCGAGGACCAGCTCTTCTTGCGGGTGAAGTAGAACAGCTCGCCGTCGAGATCATTGGTGCCGCTCTTGGTGATGGCGTTCACCACGGCGCCGACGCCGCGGCCGTACTCCGCGTCGTACTGCGTGCGGATGACCTGGAACTCTTTGATCGCGGCCTGCGAGAACGTGAAGGGAGGCCGGGAGCCGCCGGTCTGCTGTCCGAAGAAGTCGTTGTTCGAGCTGGCGCCGTCGATGTTGTAGTCGGTCGCCAGGGGGCGCGCGCCGTTCGCGGTGATCGATCCGTCGAACGAAGCGGTGCTGATGCCCGGTGTGAGCGCGGCCAGGGAGCGAAAGTCGCGACCGAGCAGCGGAAGGTTCTGGATCTGCTGGGATGTGACCGATGCCGCCATGCCCGTGCGCTGCGTGTCGATGACCGGCGCCACGGCCGAGACGGTGATCGACTCGGCGACCTGCGGAGAGATCTTCAGATCGGCCCTGGTGTCGTTGCCGAGAAGAACCACGACCGCGGGGAGGGAGGCCTTTCCGAGGCCGGACAGTTCCGCGTCGACGCGGTACTTTCCGGGCGGAAGGAGATTGAACCGGTACTCGCCGGTGCCATCGGTGACCGTCGTGCGGTTCAGTCCAGTCTGGGCGTTTGTCGCCGAGACCGTGACGCCCGGCAGCGCGCCACCGGAGCTGTCGGTGATGTGCCCGTTGATTGCGCCATTGGTGATGTTGCCCTGGCCGAATGCGGCCACGGTGATGACGATGCAGAGCAACGCCATGAATAGACTTCGGGTACGGCTGTGCATGAAACCTCCTCGGAGTTCTATAAGTTTTTTTGGACGACCGAACACGGCGCGAAAGACCCACACACGCCCGTAAGTACTTAGGCGCTCACATTACCTCAAGCCGCAGCGTGGACCAAGAGGGAAAATGGTCTTACCGCTGTGAAATTCAGATGTGCCTGCCGAGGAGACGATGTGACTCCCGTTCGCCGGCTCAGAAGCTCTTCAGGAATGCATCGTTCGACGGGAACTTCTGCAGCCGTTCCAGCAGCATCTTCATGGCGTTCAGCGGATCGGTTCCGGCCAGCGCGCGGCGCAGCGTGTGCGTTTTCGGCAGAACGGCCGGCGACAGGAGCTTCTCCTCTTTCCGCGTACCGGTCTGGGCGATGTTGATGGCCGGGAAGATGCGGCGCTCGAACAGACCGCGATCGAGCACGATCTCCGTGTTGCCCGTCCCCTTGAACTCCTGGAAGATCACTTCGTCCATGCGTGAGCCGGTGTCGACCAGCGCCGTGGCGATGATGGTCAGCGATCCCCACTCCTCGGCGTTGCGCGCCGCGCCGAAGAAGCGCCGCGGCTTCTCCATGGTCCGGGCGTCGATGCCGCCCGAGAGAATCTTTCCCGATCCGCGCTGCTCGTTGTTGTACGCGCGCGACATGCGGGTGATGGAGTCGCAGAGAATGACCACATCCTGCTTCATCTCGACGAGACGCCGGGCCCGTTCGAGCACGACCTCGGCGATCTGAATGTGATTCTCCGCGGTCTCGTCCGAGCTCGAGGCAACCACCTCGCCCTTGGCCACGGAGCGCCGGAAGTCGGTGACTTCCTCGGGTCGCTCGTCGACCAGGAGAACGAAGAGGATCACCTCGGGATGATTGAGGTTGATGCCGTGGGCGATGTCTTTCAACAGCGTGGTCTTGCCGGCTTTCGGCGGCGCCACGATGAGGCAGCGCTGCCCTTTGCCGAGCGGCGAGAGGAGGTCGATCACGCGCGTGGTCAGCCGCTCCGGCTCGGTCTCGAGCTTGAAGACCTCGTTCGGATCGATCGAGATCAGCTCGGAGAAGGGGCGGCGCGATTCGCGATACTCCTCAAGGGCCATCCCTTCGACCTGCTCCAACCCGACGAACTCGAGATTGTTACCCGCGCGCCGCGCGCTGCCGGCGAGGAGCAGACCCGGCTGCAGATGCAGCCGCTCGATGACGGGGCGGGGAACGATGGCGTCGCCAGGCGTGGGAACGTAATTGTTCGCCGGCTGGACGAGGAGGCCGGTGCCGTTGGGCTTGATCCAGAGCACGCCGGAGACCGGCGCGAGCTCGCCGGCCGGAAGGTCGATCGGCGGCGCCTGCTGCATGTCGCCGCTGTAACCCTGCGAATGGCCGCCGCGGCGGCGGGAGCGATTTCGCCGGCGGCGGCCGGCGCCTCCGCCTGCTCCATCATTATTAAAGGATTGGTCGCCGGAGATGGCGATGTTGCCGTTGGGCAGGCCCTGCGGTGCGACGTTGCCGGGGTTTTCCTGTCCCGGAGCGCCGGCACGCCGTCTGCGCCGGCGGCGCTTACGCGGTTGTCGATTGTCTGGCGTCATGCGAACTCATAAAACTACCTGGGTTATTGATTACCTTGCGAGTCTTGGCCGGAAAGCCGACGATCAGGGCGGAGAAAACCATTCTCTGGAACGCCCGGCGGGATGCCTTACTGAGATCGTCGCACGAAAGGTGCGGGACGTAGTATGGGGAAGGTCGTTTTCAAATGCAAGCGGTCTTTGTTGTCGCGGTCGCGGGGTGGGTTATCGGTTATCGGTGCTCGGGTTGTCGGTTCCCGGTTCTCGCCGTCGTTGTCGGGTTGCGGTCGCTGGAACCGAGCACCGACAACGGAGCACCGACAACCTCCCGACGCACCCAGCGAACCGCGTGATCCCAACTTGTGCCAAAATGCACAACTCCAGTCCATGCCTGAAAACATTCTCGTTGTCGAGTACGAGCCGCGCTATACCGACCGGGTAAAGCAGGCCCTTGCCGGCCAGCCGTTCGAGCCGTGGTTCGCCAAGGATGGCGACGAAGCGCTCAAGGTCATCGACGCCACCAGGCCCAAGCTCATCGTTCTCTCCTCCGTCGTTCCGCGCGTGAGCACGTCCGATCTGATCCGATCCATCCGCGGCCGGGACGCCACGCAGCGCACGCCCATCCTTCTCACCGTCTCCGGCTATCGCGGCGAGAGTCCCCGCTCCGATGCCGTCCGCCTCGGCGCGTCGGATATCCTTCCCAAGCCGTACTCCGAATCCGAGTTTCTCGGCAAAGTGCAGCAGATGCTCGGCGTCGCCCCGGTCTCCTGGTCGCCCGTGCTGGACGGCGATTTCACCGTCCGCATGGCTTCCGTGCCGCCGTCCGGTGACAAGGGCCAATTGACATCCAACGAAATCTTCGGCGAGCTACTGGACGATGACAGAGCTTCGTCAAACGCAGCGAGGAAACCGATGAACCCCAAGGACGACGTCGACAAAATGCTGGCGGATACGCTCGCCGGCGTGATGCCGCAGCAGAAGCGGAAAGACACAGCTCCGATCGCCACGCCTACACCGCAGCCGGCCGCGCCCCCGCCGCCGCAGCCGCCTCAACCGCCACCTCCCGCGGCGAGGCGTCCCAGCTCTCCAGCGCTCGACAAGCGTTTTCAGGACACCCTCTCCGGTCTGGAGAAGGACGCGCGGCGCAACACCTCGCCGGGCACGACGCCGACGCCGGCGGTCCCCACGCCTCCGCCTCCACGGCCGCAGCCCGTTCCGCCGCCGCAGGCCGCGGCCCGTCCGGTCGCGGTTCCGGTGGAAACCGTCAAAGTAGCCATTCCCACGATCGATCGCGTTCCCATCTCGCAGCCGGTCTTCCCCGCCGCCGTCCCGCAGCCGCATCCGGAGGAAGAAGAGCCGACCGACGGCATCAAGTTCGGCCAGTACGTCCTGCTCGAAAAAATCGCCACCGGTGGCATGGCCGAGGTCTGGAAAGCAAGGATGCGAGGCGTCGAAGGATTTCAGAAGATCGTCGCCATCAAGAAAATCCTGCCCCATCTCTCCGACAATCAGGACTTCATCGAGATGTTCGTCGATGAGGCCAAGCTGGCCGCGCAGCTCAACCACAACAACATCATCCACATCTACGACCTCGGCAAGATCCAGAGCTCGTACTACATCGCCATGGAGTACATCGATGGGTACGACCTGAAGAACATCCTCAAAAAGGCGCAGGAGCGCGACCAGCCGCTCTCCGTCGAGATCGCCCTGTTTGTTGCTTCGAAGATTGCCGCGGCGCTCGACTACGCCCATCGCAAGCGCGACTTCGAAGACAAGGAGATGGGCCTGGTCCATCGCGACGTCTCGCCGCAGAACGTGCTCATCTCCGAAGAAGGCGACATCAAGCTTTGCGACTTCGGCATCGCCAAGGCGGCATCGAAGGCATCGCACACCCAGGCCGGCGCGCTCAAGGGCAAGCTGCAGTACATGTCCCCCGAGCAGGCCTGGGGCCGCAACATCGACCGGCGCTCCGACATCTTCGCCCTGGCCACGGTGCTCTTCGAGATGCTCACCGCGCGCAAGCTCTTCAGCGGCGACAACGAGCTCT
>Ga0157378_10000722_pt1 | contig 30831 bp, 25 predicted proteins | sample M65metaG_FD_115309 | JGI IMG/M metagenome (GOLD analysis project Ga0157378, IMG submission 115309) | Miscanthus rhizosphere microbial communities from Kellogg Biological Station, Michigan, USA - M6-5 metaG | ecosystem: Host-associated > Plants > Roots > Rhizosphere > Soil | place: USA: Michigan... | reverse complement strand
TCGGACAGAATCGAACATCCGATCCGACGGAAGCGCCACAGCGATGGCAGAACATACGATCCCTCCCCAAAATGGATCTGCAAAACAATACGAACGATCCGGTCCTGCTGTTCGCTCTAAAATGCTTCAGGCTGAAGGTTCAGTTTAGAATACATCTTATGTCTACTCTTGCCTCTGCCGCCCCGGATCCCGGCCGCATCTTCGAGACGCTCAATGCTTTCCAGCAAACGGAAGCCTTAAAGGGGGCGCTCGATCTCGACATCTTCACCCATATTGCCGGGGGCGCTTCGAGCGTCGCCGAGATCGCCGGGCGCGCCCAGGCGTCGGAGCGGGGGATTCGCATCTTGTGCGATTACCTCACGATTCACGGGTTCCTCGGTAAAACCGACGGCCGTTACTCCAATTCGCCCACGGCCGAAGTGTTCCTGAACAAGCGCTCGCCGACATACATCGGCTCCATGGCTACGTTCCTGGCCGACCCGACGCTTATGGAATGCTTCCACGACATGGCCGGATCCGTGCGCAAAGGCGGCACCGTGTCGAAAGGAACCCTGGCTCCGGAGGATCCGGTTTGGGTGGTATTTGCCCGCGCCATGGCGCCCTTCATGGCGGGGACGGCTGAAATCGTGGCGAAGATCGTGGCGCTTCCGGGAGCGGCGGCCCAGAAGGTTCTGGATATTTCCGCCGGGCATGGCATGTACGGCCTGATGGTGGCCAAGGCGAATCCTGCGGCGCAAATTTACGCGGCGGACTGGGCCAACGTTCTGGAGGTCGCGCGCGAGAATGCGGCCAGGTTCGGACTCACAGAACGCTTCCACACGATTCCGGGGAGCGCATTCGACTCTGACCTCGGCTCGGGCTACGATCTGGTGCTGGTGCCGAACTTCCTGCATCACTTTGATCCGCCCACCAACGTCAAGTTTCTGCGGAAACTGCGCGGCGCCATGAAGCCCCGAGCCACGCTGGCGATCGTGGAGTTCGTCCCTAATGACGATCGCATCTCACCGCCCATGGCCGCCGCCTTCAGTATCCAGATGTTGGGTGGCACCGACGCGGGCGACGCCTACACATTCCGCGAATTCAGCGGCATGCTGAGCGAAGCCGGTTTCAGCGGCATCCAGCAGCAGCCGCTTGTGCCCACGCCGCAGACACTGGTCTCGGCGCAAGCATAGTTTTGTTGGACAATTTAGTCTGCGTTCAAGATGAAAACCCGTGTGTCCTTTCGGCCCGCCAAACCTGGCGAGATGCCGTCCATCCGCGCGCTGCTGAAGCTCTATCCCCAGCAGCTTGCGCAGAAGAACCTGCCGGGGATCTCCTCGTTCATCGTGGCGGCTTCAGGGGACCGCATCGTAGGCTGCTGCGCCCTCCAGATCTATTCCAAGCGGATGGCGGAAGTGCGCAGCTTAGTGGTGCATCCCGATTTCCAGGAACAGCGCATCGCGTCGCGACTGGTCGAGCTCTGTAAGCAGCGGGCGCGCGAGCGCGGAGTCAAGGAGCTGTTCGCGGTAACCAGTGAGACGAGCTTTTTCGGGCGAGCCGGCTTTGCCACCTTCCGCCGCGAAAAGATCGCGATGTTCTTCGACGTCAGCCGAATGTAGTTAGTCGCACGCTTCGGTGATACAAATCGACTCCAGCGTACGCCCGACCGGAGGCGCCGGAAGCCCTGCGGCAATCATTAATTTCCGCAGCAGCAGCCCGGTTTCCGGATGTGCGATGGCCGATTGCACGCCGACGCGGACCAGGCCATCGGCGTAATCCACCGGTTCCCAGGTGTGGACGGCCAGCTTGCCGCCGCGGTTGTCCGTATTCCCGTAATCCCGTATGTTGAGCTTGGCGCCGTGGTCTACCAGGAGCTGTGCGACCGCAGTGGCCCCTTTGTGTGCCGCGCCGTGCAGCGCCACGCGTCCGGTGTCGGCCTGCGCATTCGGGTCCAGCCCCAGGTCCAGCAGCAGTTTCACCGCTTCCAGCGTTTGTTCCGGCGACCACTCATACGTGATCCCCTCTACCCAGCCGATTCCGGCCGCTACCTGCAGAGCCGTGACGTGCAACACGGTGTCGATCTTGGGATCGGCTCCATGGGCCAGCAGAAGCTTCATCAGGGGGACGTCGCCGGATTGGGATGCGCGCAGGAACGCTGTCGCGCCATTCTCGTCCAGCCACTGGTTGGTGAAAACCGTGCGCGTCTCGGTGCTGTCCTTCAGGCGGGCGTTCACTTTGGCGCCTTTTTCCAGCAGGAGCTTGATGTAGTCCAGATGATCCATGTCGCCCTTGCGCACGGGATAATCTCCGGATTCGATATTGCGGTTGTCGGTCGCCAGATATAGCGGCGTCCACGCGCCCTTGTTGGCGAGATTGACGTCGGCGCCATGATCCAGCAGATACGCTCCCAGCTTGTAGTAGCGATTCTGTGTGGCCACCAGCAGGGGACTCCAGCCATACCCCGTAACCTGGTTGATGTCCGCACCCGCGGCCAGCAGAACCTTGACCGATTCCAGGTCGTTGGAGCGAACGGCATACACCAGCGGCGTCAGCGCTCCACCATCTTTCACCGCCGCTCGTCCGCGGCCGCCTCCGCCGAAACCGAATGCGGCGGCTGCGGCGTCGTCTGTGAAATCCGCAGCTTGATCCGTTCCGTCAGCGCCAGGCTGTGCTCCTCCGGCTGCCGCACCGCCCCGGCCGCCCCGGCCACCGCCTCGACCAGCCGGCGTCGCTGCTGCACGGCCTCCGCCCAAAGGCGGCGAGGCCTGTCCCGCAGCCCGCGCTGCACCCTGCGCTGCGACCTGCTTTCTCGGGTCGCTGGATTTTCCCAGGGCCGGGCCTCTTCCGCGTTCCACCAGAGCCGATTGCGCCTTGATGTTCGCACCCCGTTCGATCAGCAACTTGATGGCGGGAGCATGGCCTTCATCCGCGGCCCACATGAGTGGCGTGGTTCCGCGCAGAGTCTCTACCGCATTCACATTCGCGCCGCGATCCAGCAGAACCCGGATGGTATCCAGGTTGCCCGTGCGCGCCGCTTCCATCAGAGGCGTCCTCCCCAGCGGGAGTTTCTCGTTGGGATCCGCGCCTGCTTTTAGCAAAGCAGTGACAATAGGAGCGTCACCGTTGACGCTCGCCAGCCACAATGGCGTGGCGCCCTCGCGGTTGGCGGCCTTCGGGCTGGCGCCTGCTTTCAGCAGCTGATCCAGCATCTCTTTATCGGATTTGAATACCGCCCAGTGCACCGCCGTCGCCCCGTCGGCCTGCGGAGCATTCACATCCGCGCGTTGCTCCAGCAGAGTCTTGAGAGCCGCCTTGTCGCCGCGCATGGCCGCGTCCGCGACGTCGGAGCGTCCTGCGGCAAAGCTGACGATACACGCAGTCAGAAACAGCGCAATTACGGTCCGCCTCATAGATTCTCCAGCCGGCCTGTGCTGTCGCCGATACTGTCCTGGTGAATGTCGAACATGTCCAGCACGCTCAAGAGCAGATTACCCGTCGGCACAGTTTTGGTCGGATACGCCAGATGGCGGCCGCCTTTGAGCTTTCCGTTCATGCCGCCGACCAGAACGTGCGGCACATCGTAGTGGACGTGCTGATTCGAGTTCCCCATGTTGCTGCCGTACAGAACCAGCGAATGATCCAGCAGCGTCCCGTCGCCGTCCGGAGTCTTGGACATCCGCTCGATCAGATGGGCCAGCATCTTGACGTGATACTGGTTGATCTTCGATAGCGTGGCGATATTCCGGGGATCTTCGCCGTGATGCGACACGCCGTGGAAACCCGCGGTGGGCGCTTCGCTCGCCGGATACGTCCTGCCCGTCAGGTCGCGTGCGAAAAGCAGCGTGCCTACGCGCGTAATGTCCGCCTGGAACGCCAGCGCCATCAGATCGAACTGCAGCTTAATATGCTCGTCGAAGGTTTGCGGCACGCCGATCGGCACGCTCATATCGGTGGGAGCCACAGTCGATGCCTCCATCGCGATGTGCAGCCGGCGCTCGATCTCGCGCACGTTGTCGGTGTAGTTGTCGATCCGGGAGCGATCGGAGGCGCTCGATTCACCGCGCAGACGGGTCAGGCTGCTGGTCAGCGAATCCAGAATGCTGCCGTCCCGCTTCCTTCGTTTGGCGCGCTGCTCTACCGTGCTGCCGTCTCCGAACATACGCTCGAAGACCACCTGCGGATTCAATTCCATCGGCAGCGGGTCGGTCGGCGTGGCCCAGGAGATGGTGTTGGTGTAGGTACAGCTGTAGCCTTCGCCGCAGTTGCTCGAATTCGCTCCGGGATCCTCGACCGCCAGCTGCATGGACGGCATCAGGTTCCCCTGGCCGATTTTCTGCGCGATCAGCTGGTCGATGGTGGTTCCCACCTGGACATCCGCGCCCGCGGTTTTCTTGGGTTTCACCGCACACATGAAGGCGGCGGCCACCCAGTGGTCCGCTCCCGTCGCGCCCGGAGGCGGTTCGGCCGAGCGGGAATGCAGGCCGCTCATGATCACAGTCTGGTTCACGAACGGTTCCAGTGGTTTCCAATTGAAGGGGAGAGTAGCCTCCAGCTTGCCTTCCGTGCCGGGGACCCAATAGCCGGGCGCCATGCCGTGCGGCACGAAGCAGCCGACAAATCGAGGCTTCGGTGTGGCCGCGGTTTGCGCCAGCGCCGTCGAGGCCGGAATCATCGCGTCCAAAAGGGGCAGCGCAAGCGTCGCGCCGGCGCCGCGCAGAATAGTTCGCCGGGACATGTGCTTCTTCGTGATAAACGTCATGGCTGTCTTTCTCCTAAAATTAACGGGCTGCGCGTGTCTGAACGCCGCCAGGTGTATTCGCGCTCTCGGGTACCTTCATGTTCATCTGGAATGCGGGACTCTTCACGATACCCATCACCACCGAAGAGAACTTGTAATTGCTGCTTGCCGCATCGCGCACGATCGACCGCACCACGGGCATGTCTTCATACTCCACGCCGCGGCCCAGCGAGTAGGTCATCAGCTTCTCGGTGACCACCCGAGCGAATTGATCCGAGTGGCGAACCAGCGACTCGCGCAGACTTACCACGCCGTCCACCTTGGTTCCGTCCACCAGAATTCCGGTTGCATCAATCGGGCTGTCTCCGTCCTGTGTTCTCCAGGACCCGACAGCGTCAAAGTTCTCGAGCGCCAGGCCGATCGGCTCAAAGATCTTGTGGCACGATGCGCAGGACGGACTGGTGTGATGCAATTCCATGATCTCGCGCATGGTCGGCGCCTTCGCATTGCCTGTCGAATCCACCGGCCTTTCCTTGATGATCGGTACGTTTGGCGGCGGGTCCGGCGGGCTGACGCCCAGGAACGTTTGCAGGAACCACTTGCCTCTGGCAACCGGAGAAGTTCGCGCCGCATTCGACGTCACCGTCAGAAGCGCTCCCTTGCCCAGCAGCCCGCGGCGGTAATCCAGCTCGGCCGGCAGCGTCACTCTGCGGAACTGCGGGCCGTAGATGTTGGGGATTCCATACTGCTTTGCCAGCCGCTCGTTTACGTATGTGTAGTCCGCGGTCAGCAAATCCAGAATGCCGCGATCCTCGTGCACCACGCTGCTGAAGAATAGTTCGGTCTCGCGCTGGTAGGCCGCCCGCAGGTTGTCGTCGAAGTCCGGAAACAAATTGACCACCGGCTCGCTAGCCTTGAGCGACCGTACGCCCAGCCACTGCCCAGTGAAATTGCTGATCAGCGCTTCCGATTTTGGATCCGCCAGCATGCGCCGAACCTGTTTCTCGAGTACGGCTGGATCTTTCAGCTTGCCCTGCGCCGCCAGATCGATCAACTGGTCGTCGGGGACGCTGCTCCACAGGAAGAACGACAGCCGGGATGCCAGCGCCAGATCGCTGATGCGGTAGGTCTTGCCGGCCGACAGTCCGGCCGGTTCAGGCTCCAGGCGATACACAAATTCCGGATCGGCCAGCACGCGCTGCAGCACCGCTTCGATACCGTCATCGAAAGTTCCGCCGTCGGTTCGGCCCGACTGATAAAACTCCATCAGACGCGATACGTCCGCGGATGTGGCCGGACGGCGAAACGCATGCTTCACCAGCGACGAGGCGATGTTGCGCGCGCACGCGGCTTCATCCTTTGCAGCCGCCGGTTTACATACGAAGATCTTCTGCCGCGCTGACGTATCACTCGCCCCTGCCGCGTTGTAGGGACCTTCAATCCACACCTGGCCCACATGCGGATAGAACAGGAACCCCGGTATCGATCCCGGCGTGTTCATGGTCCGCTGGAACGGTCGGTTCAGCTCGCTGCCGGGCACATCGTTGGTCGCCAGGAACGTGACACCCACTCGGTGCAGTCCGGCTTTCACCTTGATGCGAGGCGTTGATTTGCCATTGCCGGTGGTGTTCGAAATTTCCTTATCCCAATCGAACAGCTTCACCCGGTCGCCGTCCACGGTGACTTCCAGTTGCTCGCCCTTAACACCGCCCAGGACAGCCTGGAAGTAACCCGTGACGCCTTTCACCTTGAAGGTATATTCGCCATCGGCCGGGAACTGATAATTGATCAGGATGCCGCCGCGCGTTCCGAACGGCAGCCCTTCAATGTGATAATTCTGCGCGGTATCCGCGGGCACTTCGAAGACGGCCTGCGTCGGAGCCGACACGTCGCCGATCGCCAGCCGGCTGATTTTTCCCGCAGCCGACAGATACGCTTCCATCAGCGCCGGCGATAGCGTCAGCGCTCCTGCGATGTTGTCGAACCCTCGCGTCGAATCGTCGGCAGGCAGGAATTTTGTGGCGTCCACTTCCAGCGCCAGAACGTCGCGAATCGCATTGGTGTATTCGGTGCGATTCAGGCGGTGCATGCCGGGCGGGATTAGATTGGGCGTCGCGGTGCTGTCGAGTTCCTTTTCCGCGAAAGAGATCATGGACTCATACACCGCGGCATCCGGACGAGGCATGCCTGAAGGAGGCATCATTCCGGCGCGCAGTTTGCGAACCACTTTTTCCCACACTTCGGCGTGATCGTGCATCTGCGCCGGGTCCAGCACATCCAGCGAAAGTCCGCCGGTTTTCAGGCGCTGGTTGTGGCAGGTGACGCAGTACTTGTCCAGCAGGGCGCGCTCAGCCGCGGCAGACGTTGCCAGAGCGGGCGCCGCAGGGGTCTGCGACCGGCCAATTTGGAGATAACCCGGCACCGCGACCAGCACAATTGCGGCCGCGAGGCCCAATAAACGGGTCGAATTCGAATGCTGCTGCCTGCCGCGCCGGCCCCGAAACCCGCTTTTTCCAGTACTCATTTGGCCCCCTCTAGAGAAATGCGGTCGTCCGCGGGCTCCCGGGGAGCGAACCCAGGGCCTCTAAGCAATGTAATCAATAGTTTCGCCGGACGCAAGCCCTCCCCTCCCTATGGCAGACCGAAGATGTTAGAATCGCCCAGGCAAGGAGACCTTTGTGCGACTTCTCGTGTTGTTGTTTCTAGCCGGCGCCGCTCTGGCCCAGGCGCCCGTCGCGCCGGCCCCGGTTCCCGAAAGATTCCTGAAATCGGTCGGAACCATGAGCGAATTAATGCTCGATCTAATCTTCCCGACCTCGAACGAGGTCTTCTATGTCGGACGGAACGAGAACAAGACTCTAAAAGACTGGGACGATCTGCGGAACAATGCGCTGATGCTGGCAGAATCGGCCAACCTCCTGATGGCGGATAACCGTGCCAAAGACCAGGATCGCTGGATGAAGGATGCCAGGCTGCTCTGGGAGGTCGGCAACAAGGCCTTCATAGCCGCTAAAGCCAAGAATCTGGATGCTCTCAAGGCTCTGAATGATGACCTGTATGAAGCCTGCCAAAGCTGCCACGAACATTATCGTCCCGGCTACCGCCGGCGTCCCTAATATCATGATGATGCGCACCGCAATCCTTTTCGCGTATCTTGCCGGCGGAGCTAGCGCCCAGTGGATTCACTATCCCGTGCCAGGAACTCCGCGCACCGCCGACGGCAAGCCCAACTTGACCGCTCCCGTGCCGAAGGCTCCCGACGGCAAACCGGACCTTTCCGGCATCTGGTTGCGCGTTCGCCCCGCGGGATCGCCCGGTGGACCTGAATTCGGGAATACCGTCACGTACTATATGGCTCCAGGCGCCACTGTCCCGTTGCGTCCCTGGGCGGCAGAGTTGCTAAAGAAGCGACGCTACGTGGACCTGGGCGGCGGCCGGCCGTCGGAAGCCTGCTTGCCGCACGGCATTATCGGCGGCATGTTGCCCACCGTTCCTTTCAAGTTGGTGCAGCATCCCGGTCTCACTCTAATGCTCTACGAGCAGTTGAATCATTACCGCCAGATTTTCACCGACGGACGCACTTGGCCGGACGACATGCAACCCTCCTGGTATGGATATTCGATCGGCTACTGGGAAGGCGATACGTTCGTGATCGACACGCAAGGCTTCAATGACAAGACCTGGCTGGATGACAGCGGTCACCCGCACACCGAAGCCATGCGCACCTACGAGCGCTTCCACCGCATCGATTTCGGGCACATGAACCTGGAGATCACCATCGACGATCCCGTAGCGTACACGGCGCCCTGGACAGTAACGCTGCATCTCGAATTGATGCCGGATACAGAAATGATCGAGGACGTGTGCGACAACGAAAAAGACGCTGCGCACTACGACGCGTTGCACCGGTAGCGTCTTCAAGGCGCGATCGAATGGGCACGAGCGGTAACCGCCCGTAACGCCCGCCGCAGCGGAGTTCGCCCGGCAAGCCGCAGGCCGCCCGAAAGTGCTCTGGCCGGAACCGGTGGATCCGATCCCCAAATCTGCGCCAGGGATTTCACTGCGTCATCATCCATCGGGTAGAACACCCGGTCGGGCCATTCCCTCCAGCCCAGTCCGTTCGCATCGTAGGTGCCCAGCACATCCATTACGTTTTGAATGATTCGCGTCACGTGGCCTTCGCGGTAGCGCGGCGTGATCAGCACGTCGCTCTGTCCGCTGCGAATTTCAGTCGCGAACTCGGAAAACGTCCGTGCTCTGGTCAGATTGAGAACCGCGTTCGGCTCGATGGCATGACGATCGCCGCCTGATATCAGGGGCTTTGACCAGGCTTGCCCCAGAAGGATTGCCTGGCGATTCTCGCTCCAAGGCCGAAGGCCGTTCAGCTCAAACGCGTCGATGAACTCGCCGCATCGGCCCAGCAGTTCGAGAACAGCCGCGCGATGCATCTCGAATCCCACGCCCTTCTCGTCCCACATCGGATGGTTGAAGACGATAAGCGTACCCGGGTTGCTGTGCAGTCCCGACAAAAGTTCTCTTAGAACACGCGAAGTCGGCTTGGCCGTGAATTCCCTCAGGCGGCTCATGATGGACCGCGCCCGCAGCGCCGGAAGGTTGTGCACGCCCAGGTGCACGAAGGTGTTCTGAAGAGGGACCGTCCACTCCACCGAAACCGGCACCTTGCGGGTCGCGTCGATCGCCTGCAGCGACATGGGCGCCTCAATATCGTCGTGATCGGTCAAAGAGACGATGGGTTTCAGGCCCAGATTTTGGATTTGATCGAACTCCACCGTATAGGCATCCAAAGGAGCCAGCGGCGGCGTCCACCATCCTTTTCCCAGGTCCAGTTCCATCCCGTAAACGGTCCGGAAGCGCCGTTCCGTATGCCCTAAGGCCATCCGGAGCAGGGCGGAATGGCCCGCGGCTCGATAGAACAAGTCGAGCGATTCGCGCGAATGCAAAGTATGCGAGTGCAGGGAAACGCCCGCTCCGTAGGACTCTGCTGAAAAGCCGGGTGACCACTGAAGGTGTATCCGCGTTGCTTTCATGCCCCGAGCTTGCCGGAACTATCTTTAGAGCTCGTGTATAGCGCGTGAATCTTTTATGAAACACTTTCGGTGTTAAATGATCCGAAATAGTGGGGGCGCCCGCAACACAACTGTCATCGGGTTGTAATACAAGAGTAGTATTCTGACCGGATCGCGGCGAAGATAAGCCACACACATCATGAGCAACAGGAGAGGCGAATGAAAACAAAGAAAGCGATAAAACGATTGACTAGGGTGGAGAAGCTGCTCGCCGAGGTCCAATCCCACTATTCTGCGCTTGAAAAACCTCTGGGGGAATTGCTCTCATCCGCGAAAGCCTCTGTCCAGGGCATCAAGGATTCGATTGCCAAGTCCATCAAGGCCAAGCCTGACTCCAAAGCCGCGAAATCCAAGAAGGTCGGCAAGAGTAAACACGGCAAAAAGAAAGCCGCCACCGCCAAGGCGCAAAGTGACCGCAAGGTGGCCCCTGCCGTCGCCCAAAAGCGTCCGGCCAAGCGCGCGGGTTCCCGCACCCGAAAGTCCGCGTCAGCCAAGCGGCCGAACGTGTCGGCATCCGATGCCGGAATGGCCGCAGTCACCATAGCCAGCTAACGGTCCCAATTCGGCGAAGCTGAAGGCGTATGCCCGCCTGCAAGGGTTCATTCCGCGCGCTGTTGCTGTTCGACATCGCCGAGGAAATCGACTTGGTCGCGCTGCGCGGTTTGCTTTCCGCCGCGCCTCCCGCCCGGTCTCCGGATTTTAAGCTGCCCGCGCCTGGTTACGTTCGTTTCGAACACCCGCCTGTCGTGGAAACGTGCGAACCCATTGAGCTGGCTACCGGTGAACAGGCCGACGCCCGCCTGCGGTATTTCGACTATGGCGTCGTCAGCCTGGAAATCATGATTCGCTTTCAGAGCGAATGGTCCGGTGTCATCGACCTTTCCAATCGCTGGATCGAGGCCGGCGAAGTGGAGCAGCGCGGACTCAAGACCGCCCGCAAGCACGTGGAGCGGCTATACTCCGCTTTGCGAAAACCCTACGCGGAATGGCTCGACGAGGCCTATTACGTTGTCGAGCTTCGCGAGGTCCTGGACCCTGCCGGCAACGTGCTCACCGGCGGGCAGTTGATCTCCGATTACGGACGGGAGATCAGCCAGGTGATTCGCGGCGAGGCCCAGCCGCTTTCGGTCGCCGAGCAGAGAGAAGTGCTCTCTTCCAGCATGTCCTACTATCCGACGGATCTTCTCGTCGTCGGCTGGCTGGCGGCGATTGTGTATGACACTCCTCAGGGCGCGGCCCCCGTCATTGAGCTGCTGGAGTATGCCAATACGCAGCTTCTGGAATACCGCCGCTATGACGAAATCCTGACCAATTTATTGAAGGATGCCCGCGTTGCGCTGGAGCGCCAGGGTGGAGTTCTCTCCCGCTGGAGATTGGCTCGCGCCGCCGAACAATTGAATCGCCTGCGCCTCGAAACCATGGAGCTGACGGAGCGCACCGATACCGCTATTAAATTCCTGAGCGATATGTTCTACGCGCGGGCGTATCGCCTGGCGGCCGCGAAGGTCGGAGCCGCCGACTATCGCAGCCTGGTGGACTACAAGCTGCATGCCGCGGGCGAGCTCTATGAGTTCATGGTGAATGAGTTTCGCGAAGCGCGCGCCTTCGCGCTCGAGGTTCTGGTGGTGATCATTCTCGTGATTGAGCTGGTCCCCATCTTCCGCGGCAGATGAGAATCCATGTGTCATGCGACATACACGTTGGTGATCCCACAATAGAATTGGCCCGTCTCAAATTTCTTGAGGCCTGAGATCGGCCAAGCGGTAATTAAAGCCAGCTATCAAGCCGGGCGGTAATCTTGTCATTCGCGTGGACCGAGGTGATTTTCCCGGCGCGAAGTGCGGCTGTCGCATCCGCAACGGATAGGGGTCTTGCAAAGTAAAATCCCTGAACAATCTTTGCCCCCCAAGCTCTCACCAGCGCGAGCTGCTCGTCGGTCTCCACCCCCTCGACAACGACCTTCATGCCGAGTTCGTGCGCGAGGCCGATGGAAGCCCTCACAATAGAATCATTCTCCGATCTGATGCCTATCTCCCTGATAAAGGTCTGAGCGATCTTGATGCGATCTGCCGGGTACCGCCGAAGATAGTCAAGTGACGAGTAGCCGCTGCCAAAGTCATCGATCGCAAGCCGTAGGCCCATCTTGCGCAGGGACACCAGCATGTCGTTGTTCTCTTCTGAAACGTTCATCAGGACGCTTTCGGTCAGCTCGAGTTCGAAGCATTTCGGAGGCAAGCCGAACTCGGCCAGGATGGCGGAGATATCGTCCTGCAGTTCCCGCGGCTTCCTGAATTGCACTCCCGACATGTTGACGCCTATGAGCGGAGGCGCGATGCCCGCATCCAGCCACTGTTTGGTCTGGTGGCATGCCTCGCGGATGACCCAGTGTCCCAGCGTTACGATTAACCCACTCTTCTCCGCTTCCGGGATAAACAGGCCAGGTCCCACAACGCCCCGTTTCGGATGCCGCCATCGAACTAAAGCTTCAAGCCCGACGATAAGACCAGTGTCGCTGTCGACCTGGGGCTGGTACATGAGAAAGAATTGACTTGATTCGATAGCCTTGTGGAGTTCTCCATTAAGGACTACACGCGCATGGATTTCGGCGTCCATGGCCGCCGTGAAAAGGCGATGGCTACCCCGCGCTTCCGACTTGGCTCGGTATAACGCGATATCCGCGTGGGAAAGCAGTTCTTCCGTGCTCAATGAATCCGCTCCATACACCGAGATTCCGACGCTGGCGCCGGATCGAATCTCATTGCCCTCGATGATGAACGGTTCACCAATTGAGCTGGTAATCTGTTCTGCGATTCGTGCCGCTTCCATTGGGTCTTGAATGTCGGTCACCGCGATCGCAAACTCGTCGCCGCCGAAACGGGCGATCAAATCGGTCTCACGAACACTTCCTTTTAATCTGGCTGCTACGGCGATAAGCAAAAGATCGCCGACGCGATGGCCGAGAGTGTCGTTTACATCCTTGAAACGGTCGAGATCCAGGTATAAGACTGCGAAGCCTCGGGAGTCTCCCTGCTTCACCCCGATAATCTCCTTATCGATCGCCTCGGCAAAGACATTGCGATTCGCAAGCCCCGTCAGACTATCCCGACGGACCATATCGATGATCTTTTCTTCAGCCCGCTTGCGCTCGCTGATGTCACGCAGAATGCCGAGAGCGTACGTCTGCGAAGCTATCGTCATTAGATTGACCGCAAGTTCTATTGGTATCTCGATGCCGTCTTGTCTGGTTGCCGCCAGTTCCAGCGTTTTCCCCAGCACCGGACCCCGGCCGGTGGCGGCGAGTTCTCTCATGCCTTGCGCTGCTTTATCCCGAAAGCGCTGCGGCGCCAACCAGTCGTGGATTGACTTTCCCATCGCCTCGTCTGCCGAGTACCCCAGCGTTCGTTCAGCTGCTCGATTCCAGTAGCACACCCGGCCTTCGGAATCTGCCACGATGATGGCGTCCAGCGCGGTCTCACTCACGGCACGAAAACGTTCTTCGCTCTCACTGAGTGAACGCTGCGTGCGCTCGCGCAGGATGACGACGCCGATTATTTCAGCGAAGGTTGCCAATAGGTCGATCTCCGTCGTCGTCCATTCGCGCTCGGACTTGCACTCGTCGATGCCGACCACGCCCCAAAACCGGTCACCCGCGAATATGGGCATCTGCAACATTGACTTATTTCCCAGGTTCTGCATAAGCCGGCGGATCGGGGCCTCAGCGCTTCGGGCGTCGGTGATCACCGGCTTGCCCTCGCTCAGTGGCGCGAGCCAGACGCTAACCGCGTCGGAGTCTGTCGGACTCCCGGCCTCCAGCACTGCCTGGTCCATTCGCAGCGCAATCCCCGGAGCCTGCCAGCAATAGCGTAATTGGGGCGGCTTTCCCACATCGGGCGAGTTCTCCAGCACCAGGACGCGATCCACATTGATAGCTTCACCCACACACTGGAGAGCCCCAGACATTCCGGTTTCAATAGACTCTTGTGCGATCAACCCAGCGGCCCCGATCGTTACGGCATGCAGGATCCGGTCGCGATAGGCTAGCGCATCTGCCGCGATTTTGCGTTGCGTGACATCATGGAAACAGCCCACCATAAATGTTCGTCCGCCGAGGATCATCGGTGAACCGGAAAGATCCGCGAAAAACCGTGAGCCATTCTTTCGATTTATTGAAAGGTCGGTAATCCCCCCGATTTCACCTCTCAGGTTGCGTTCAAAGGCAGCGCGTATCTGAGCAAGCTGATCAGGCGGATGGATGTCCGCCAATCCCATTGCCGCGACCTCCTCGGGATTGTAACCGAGCAGGTCAAAAAACGCCTTGTTTGCGAATGAGAACTTCATGGTTTCCACATCCACCACGACGATGGCGTCAACCGTAGTATTCAGAACGGTCGTCAACCGTACTTCCGATTCCCGAAGTTTCTGCTCTTGCCGTTTGCGCTCGGTGATGTCCCGAACGAAGCTTAGGAATTGGCCGGTGTTCCGCGAGAAGGAGGTGCTGACTTCGACGTCTAAGAGACTGCCATCCTTCCGTCGCTGCCGCGATTCAAAGCGATCGAAGCCGGAGTTGACAATGATCGCCATATGGCGGTCTGCCTCCTCGCGGGACTCGACAGTCTGGACGTCCTGAATTCGAAGACGCAACAGTTCTTCGCGAGTATATCCGCTCAGGCGGCAATAAGTTTCGTTCGCGTCGAGAAATGTTCCGGCCGAATCCAGAATACAGAACCCGTCTGCCGTTGTCGCCAGCATCGTCGTTTGCTGGTCGGCCTGCAGGCGCATTCTTTCCTCTGCGCTTTTTCGCTCTGTGATGTCGCGGACGCTGGCAAGGATCAGCGTTTTCTCCCGATCAGCAAAACGGGTCAGGAGTATCTCGGCAGGAAACAGCGTTCCGTCGAGCCGCTTGTGCGTCCACTCAAATAGGACAGAACCTTCGCGCACGGCCGCGCGGATCATCTCCCGCGCTTTATCGGCCGACAAACGTCCATCCGGTTGCCGCCGGGGAGAATGTTCCCATGGCGTGTATGAAAGAAGATCCTCTTCGGTTTGCGCTCCGAACAGCCGGATGGCGCTGCGGTTTCCTGAAAGGAATCTACCGGATGATGGCTCAGTGATCAACAGGGCGTCACGGCTCGCCTTGAAGAGTTCAAGGTATTTCGAGTCGCTCTCGGCCGGAGCGGCTTCACTTTTGCGGGCTTCACTCATGTTGATCAAGACTCCGCGTCGGAAGGGTGCTTCCTCCCCGCATTTCCTCGCCGTGCGAAGCGATATCGGTACGTCTTTAGGGAGTACTGATGAAATGCCGGTCCATCGTCTGGCCGTCCGCTAACTCGAGTTCATCGTGAGTCATTTCATCCGGATGATCGTATAGATACTCCACGTGCGTGACAAGAGCCGCCCGGATCCTTCATTTGGCTTTTGCACGGTCCCAGTGCGGGCTCATCGTCCCCGTCTGACGCGCGACGACGAAAAGTTCGAGGAACCTGCGGTTGCACTGGAGGATGCGGGCGTCTGCGCCCACCATGAGGACGCCACCGGGCGAGTTCTCCAGAAACTTGGTCAGCAAAGCATCGGTGAGAATGTCCCTTTTCAGTTCCTGGCTGATTTGGCCGGACGCGATAGTCGAATCGACCTCGGTCCGTTCGTCGATGCCTGTATCGAACATATATTCGATCCGCCCGCCACCAAGGCACCTGCTGACCGCGCAGCGGACCCCGGCAGTCGCCCCTGACATCCTCCTATGAATGGGTTGCACGCTACATACCAAGCGACCCTGCCACGAGATCCGGCTGCGAAATGACCTTCTTCACCACCGGCCTCGCCATTGTCAATCCCTCACCGTGCGCGCTAGTGGACAGTTGTCAACGCGGCAGGACGCCTGGGCCCAAATCCGCCTGCTGTGTAATCGAGCCCCGCGAGGTCCTGGACCCTGCCGGCAACGTACTCACCGGAGGCAGTTGATCTGCGATTGCGGACGTGAAATGAGTCAGGTGATTCGCGGCGAGGCCCAGCCGCTTCGCTCGCCGAATAGACCAGCTGCATGCCGCGGGCGCACTCTATAGGTGCGCGCGTTTGCGCTCGAGGTTCTGGTGGTGATCATTCTCGTGATTGAGCTGGTCCCCATCTTCCGCGGCAGATGAATTTGGCCGCATCGCAAATGCATGTACGATGGTACTGGAGGAATGGCCGAGTGGTTTAAGGCGGCGGTCTTGAAAACCGTTGACGGGGAAACTCGTCCGGGGGTTCGAATCCCTCTTCCTCCGCCATCATAACTTATTGTGGTGGATGTACTTACAAGAACTAGCTTCCAACTGTAGCGAGTTTGCGCTACAATTCGGGGCATGCGCGACATTTTCGTAAGGCACCGAGTCGACTGTCGCAATGTTTCCCCAAGCCGCAAAAAATCCACGCGGCTGCCCTCGCGATTGATTTTCGGATGCGGCTGCCCAATCTATGCAAGGCTTCTTGTCCGGCACCCAGACCCAAACATCGCGCCCTTTGCGTTTAATGGCTCGCTCGCGAAGCTAGGTGTGCGGGAAAAACTCGCCGCCGAAGAGTTGATCGATCAGTGGACCGTGCAATTCCTTTCCGGGCAGAACGGGAAGCCCGATCCCAATGCCTTCAAGACGGTGGAGCAAGCCATCGAGGATTACCTCGCCGAGAAACGCGGAACACTCGATGCGCACAAAGAGAGCACGAACCTTACGATTCAGAAGATCGCTGGGATTCTCCGGCCGCTCGCTCCATTTCTTCGTGACCGCGGAATCGTCTACCTGAAAGATGTGAAGACCGAGCACCTTTCGATTTTTCAGGAGACATGGCAGGGCCGGTTGCGCAAGAACCGCGAGAGCGCGGGCGAGCTTGTTAGGCAGCCGAAGAGTCAGCTTGGCAAACAGAAGAACCAGGAATTCGTAAAGATGTTCTTCCGTCGCGCTCGGGAGCTTCGATGGATTCCCGAGAACGCCGCCGAGTTGCTGCTGGCGGTCAAGACTCCGAGGATTGAAGTAAAGAAGAAAACTGCCGAAGAGAAGCAACGGCTGCTGGACGCGATACCCCGCGTCTTTCCGAACATTGCGCAAGCGGCGATGGCCTTTGTGCTGATTCAGAGATACAGCGGATTGCGCCTCGTGGACGTCGTGACCCTACGGACGGATTCCCTCAGGGAAGACGGTCTCATGATCGTGAGCCAGGAGAAGAACGAGCAGCCGGTCTTCGTGCCGCTGCCGCCGTTCGTTGTGGAACTGACCCGAAAACTTCCGCCGAAAAGCCGAGAGTATTTCTTTTGGACTGGCACCTCCACGATAAAAACAGCAGTCAACGACTGGTCGGAAAAGATGAGGAAGCTTTACGTAGAAGCCGGCATTGAAGGCAAGCGGACCCATGAGTGGCGGGACACGTTAGCCATCGAAGTGCTGGAAGGCGGCGGCTCGCTTGAAGATGTGCAACTGCTGCTCGGCCACAAGTCGCGCAAAACCACCGAGAAGTATTACGTTGCTCTGACGAAAAAGCGGATGGAAAATGCAATCGAAGCTCGCCGTCGCACCTGGGACGCGGATGCTGTGGCGATCGGCACGCTGACCGCGTCGGCTACTTCTGAATCGCCAAAGCCAGGCGGTGGCGGAGGACATGTGCGGCCTCCGGCTCGTGGCCGGTCATCTTTTGCCACTCGCGAGCGAAAACGCTGATGGGAATCGTAAACGTGCGGTACGGCCGTTTGTAGCGCTTCGGTTGGTAGGACACGCATATGCCGTCCACCTGACTGAAGTACCGGCGGGCCTTCCAGTAGGACCAGCGCAGAATCGCGGCAGCTTCCAGAACCGTTAGGCTGGGTTCGACACCAAGCTCAAACAACACTTGTCTGATGTTTCCATTCGCATCAGCTTGATTTGAAGCCGAATCGAGGACGGACGGCTTGGCGCGCCGATTCTCTTGCCTACCGGCAGGAACAGCACAATTGGGGGAGGTTGCCATACACTTCTCCGATGACGCAATGAATCGTCGCCTGACGCTTGCGAGTAATTCAGTTATAGGGCAAATCCACGAAAGCGCCAAGTGAGTTTGGCAGCCGTTGGCAGCAACACCGGACGTTACCGCGGGCCATCGAGCAAGTGGGCAATTCAAATCGACTTACGAAGCTAGGGTATTGCCAAGAGCGGCCGCGCCAGAAGTTTTCGGCTGGACCCCTGAACTAACCTGGAACTCGTTTGACGGCCCGGCGATTCCGGTGTAAGAAGGAACAGGGACGAAATCTATGCCTTCCAAATTCAGGCTTGAGATGGTTGTTACTCTGGACAAAAATAGTGAGGCGAAAGTGATCGAATCCGCCCGGCAGCACTATATGCGCGGAGGTCGTGCAGCACGTCGCGACGATCGGGACGGCCCGCAAATGGTGCCAGCAAACGAATTCATTGACGGGACGGAGCAGGCCCTTATGGAGCTATTGGAACTCAATCCGTTACTGTCAGAAGCAAACGTAGAGATCACGAACTTATCTTGTAGATCTATCGAGCCATCGACCTGTGATGTGGAACTGGGTCAGAACGGAATGGACACACTAACGTCTACAGCCCTCTTTCCCGACAGAACGGTCGATCCAGCTGAAATCGAGGATGAACTTGACGAACTCGAGTCGGATCTGTACCTTTGCCGGTGGCCAAATGGTGACTTTTCCATAGTCAGGGCGGACGGTGAGCGCGCTGCGGTCGTGCAATTGGATGAATGGGCGGGCGCAGAACCAGCGTGGCTGGTTCCCCTTGGGCCATGCATGATAGATTTCCGTCTGAACGACCAAGGCAGAATCGAGCTCGCCGACTTCGGCGAAGAAACCGCGGAGTTCATCTGGGATCACTGTTATCCCGATTTGGATCAACTGCTCTCAAGCGAGGATGTTCTCAAGCATTTGGCCGGCCAGGCCAAACGGGAAGTCGCCAAGAAAATCCGGAGAGCCGTCGAGCACGAGCGCAAACGGCTGTGGCGTGTGCAGGCCGAGAGTACTCCGGCCAGAACAGCGCTCGGACGGGAACTTCAAAAACGCCTTGGCACGGTGGGCCCAGTTGCCGACCATTACGTCGAGTTGGCAGCGAGCGAAATCCTACGAGGGAAGGCGGGAGAAAACGGTAAACCTAGCTGACGGGCGGTCGGGATGCTGATAGTGAGGGTGGGATTCGACCCCGGTAGGGTTTAGGGCGGGCGGCGGTTTAGCAAACCGCTGCTTTCGACCACTCAGCCACCTCTCCGTTTTTAACTCACCTGATATCAATGAGTTGTGGTCACTGTCACTACATTATACTGCGATTTTCGCCCTCCGTGGAACGATTGTCACTATTTTGTCACTGGTACCCAACCGCTCCACCGCCCGGCGCTTCGTCTCATCGTTAGAATGCGCGTAGCGCATCGTTACGCTGATATTTGCGTGCCCAAGCAACTCCTTCACGGTCACGATGTCCACGCCGCTGCGCGTCAACCGTGAGGCAAAGGTATGCCGGAACATATGCCAGGTGACCTTCGGTAGTCCTGCACGTTTTACGGCCGCTAGAAGAGCGCCCTTCACGTCCTTGAACCGGTCCCCTGTCATCGGGTTGTGGAATACATAGCGGCCATGCTTGGGCCGTCCTTCGACGATTCCGAAAGCGGTTTCGTTTAAGGGGAGGCTCAGGGCCTTCTGGTTTTTCTTCACGACCATCTTTAAGCGTTTCTGTTCGATATCGATGTCCTCCCATGCAAGATTGAAAATCTCGTTCGTGCGAAGGCCGGTGTTGATCGCAAACAGGATCATCTCCCTCAGATAGGGCGGCGAGGCAAGAAGGAGCCTGCGCTCCTCGTCCTCGCTAAGCGTACGGAAGCGGTAATTGTTCTCCGGCAGAAACTTCACCAGCCGGACGGGATTCGTCCCCTGGTGCTGTCCCCATCGTTCCGCAATGTTGAACATATGCTTGAGCAAAGCCAGTTCCCGGTTTGACGTCGCCGGGCATACATCCTTGACCCGAGCCTGCTGGTATTCCTCGACCCGCAGCGGCGTGATGTCCCGCAGCTTAGACGGCCCAAAGAACCCTTGGAGGTTGCTTAGCATCTGCACGTCGCGCTTCCATGAACGCTTGTGAGCTTTCGCATACTCGATGTATCTCTCACCGAACTCCGGCAACGTGATGTTTACCGGCTTGACGAAAACCCCTCGTTGAACTTCTGACACGCGAAGAGCCAAAATCTTCTCGGCCTCGCGCTTGTTTGCCGTACCAGTGCTTTCTTGAACTCGAACACCGTCAGCGTGATAGTCTGCGTACCAAACCCGGCCTCGTCGGTAGAGTGCCATAACAGCTCCTTCTACCTCCTGCCAGCCTCATTTATTGTAGGGCACTGGCGGAGGGATTCAAATACCTTGTCGGGGTCGAAGCGTAAGCATCGGCCCGCCTTGACATAGGGAATGCGGCGCAGGTAAACCCAGTTGTAGAGCGTACCCTTGGCGATGCTGAGGCGGCGGGACAGTTCGTTTATGTCGATCAGCGATACTCTCGGATCCCGATCGGTGAGAGGATGCTTTTCCCGAGCGAAGGCGATGTCTGGCGGCCTTTCGTGGTCAACAGTGGCTTGGGGGAGGTGTAGCCTCATGCCCTTTTGTAAAGCATTTTTTGGATTCCGCCAAATGAGTTGGTTTGAGGCCGGCTTGTCCGCGACCGCACGGGGAACCACGAACGGACTTGACCCTCTTACTCTCGCGGCGGAAGGTGACGAGACCGCTTAGTGTCAATAAGATGTGATGCTGGAACGCCCAGGAGTCGCGATCTGGGGGTGTCGAGTTTTGGCGGTTTCCGTAGGTCTCGATTCCGTTTTATTGGGTCGAGAATTTCTCCGGGTAAGAAACCCTGGTGACGGGTTGGGGCAAAACGCCAGGCGGTCCCGGCAAGAAACGCCGATCCGTTGAGCCCACTGCGACAGCGCCACGGATCGAAGAGATCGGGTACGATTCTTGTATGGGCTTGGCCGCCGTTTCCGCCATGCCGATCGTCGTGGCAGCGGCGCTCTTCTGCGCCCCACTCGCAGCCCAACCTCGCCCGGGTGATTCTAATCCGAAGCGCCTGATCGAAAAGGCCGACCGGCTTGCCTGGCTCTACAACTGGTACATGGCTGGCCCGCTCTACGGGCAGGCCGAAAAGCTCTACGAACAAGCCGGCGACTCCCGCAATGCGCTTTATGCGAAGATTGGCCGACTACGATCCGAGTGGGAAACGATGTCTTTTCCTGAGGTCTCGGAGTACTTGGCGACGGAGCTCGATTCGCCGTTGGCGCAAAATGACGCGCAACTTCGCCTGTGGATTCTGGATGCCAAGGGTGCCGTAGACCTCGAGGTTAATGTCACGTCTGCGCGGCAGGAATACGAAGAAGCCCGTGACCTCGCCCGGAAGGTCGGTGACAAAGCTCGGGAGGCGAGGGCTTCTGGGGAGTTGGGCATTATCGCCTTCATGGAGGGCGGCACAGGCAACTCGATCGAATTACTAGGCGGCGCGCTCAGAACTTCCATCGAACTGAAAGATGTCGGTGCTCACATTCGATATCTGAACCTGATGGGAAATGGCCTCACGCTGTTTGGTCGTCCTGAAGACGGGATCCGCTATTTCGATCGCGCCCTGCAGTTAGTGCGCTCGACACCTGAGCTGGATACCTCCACAATGGCCGTGTCTGGCAAAGCGAGGGCACTTATTGCCCTGAACAAAAGGGCCGAGGCCGAAAAGCTCTTTCAGGAGACGCTTGCCCGTGCGCGCCTCAGGAACCATGGCGGACTGGCTGCTTCGATACTGACAGAACTTGGAGACGAGACTAACGAGGCAGGAGAACGCACCCGGGCAATTGAGTTTTACGAGGAGGCAGTCACGCTGGCCGGCGCCAATGAACTCCATCGCGTTGTCGCGATGGCAATGTTCGGTCTGGCCAAGCTCTACCGCGATATCGGTGATCTTGAAAAAGCGGAAGACAGAGCGGCCAAAGGCGTTGAGGCCAGTCAAAAAGTTGGGGAGACCTTTGAGCTGCCCGCCAGGCTGGCTCTCTTGGCGAGACTCCGTTCCGACCGAGGCAAGTTCGAAGACGCCGATCGCCTTTATGAGCAGGCGGAAGACGTTGTCGACGGTCTCCTGGTAAGCGTGGCAAGCCCCAACAGCAGAACCTCGCTGATCGGAGCGATGAGCCAAATCTACATCGATCATTTCGCGCTGACTGTCGATCGGCTCAAAAATCCGGCGAGAGCGTTAGAGGTCCTTGAGCGGGCTCGCGGCCGAACCGCTGCGGACGTCCTAAGAAATCGAGATCCGATTCCGAATATTGCTTCCCGCGTTCGAACGGCTCATGAACGTGAGATCGCGCGACTGCAAATTCGTCTAATGCGCACTCCTGGACGGGATGAACGTAGGCAGATACTCGAAAAGCTGTTTGACGAGGAGCAAGGACTTACCGGGACCACATTGCACCAAATGCCGCGGCTAATGGGTCAGGGTCAACCGATCGAGCTTGCCAAGCTGCAACAGAGCCTCCGGCCAGATGAGCTGGTCTTGGTGTATGCCCTGGGAGAACCGAAATCCTATTGCTTGGTAATCGACGACAAAGCGATCCGCGCCGTTATATTTTGGCCCCAAACACGTCTGGAATCCGCTATCTAGATTTGGGAGGCCATCCAGCGCTCACGGGTAGGGGATGCTAGACGTTGGCAGGTCCAACCTTTGGTCGGGACAGATGCATCTTTTCCGTGTGTTCGCCTGGATACGGAGGCGCTTTTACAGTAAAAAACGGTGTCCAATTTCGGCTAGCGTTTCATTCGCATGGTCGCATCCATCTTCGCAAGTCGCTCCAGGTGAGGGTCGAGATCCGCGCATTCTACTTCCGAGCGCATGATGGGCACTCCCACCACTCGTCCGAGTACCGCCAGATCTCGTCGGCTATGAGCGGATCATATCCTCCGGGTCGTTTCCGCATTGCAAATTCTGGTACTTGGCAAACGTACTCGCCGCCTCGGTAGGTATAATCCTCGTAAACGACAATTCGGATGTGCCTACCGCAGATTAAACAGCGGCGATTGATCCGAGCGCGAATGACTTTCTTGGTTCGTGCGAATGTTGGTCACCTCAGTTGTGAACGCCGTGCGATCCACCGGCCCTTTCCATTCTATCGAGGAATCCCCAAGAGCGAAAATCAATAGGTTAGCGGGTCTGCCTACCGCAAAGCGCCCCTGCCTACTCTAACAGCGCTCCGGAACTTCTTTTAGGAGCGTCTCCATCCGAAGAATGATATCCGAAGGCTTCACTCCTAACACGTTCGCCACCTTGATAACGCTCCTTACGGTTGGACTGCTTGACGCGACTCTCAAAGAATGAGCCGAACTCGCTTGTCTTCTCTTCAGCAATGTTGGCGTCGGTCTGTAATTGCACAAGGTCGTCCATGCGCGCGTGTAGGCATATTGGTTCTCCAGCGCCGTGATCACTAGCGGGAGGTACTGATCGGGCAGATCGATTTTCACGCCTTCGATTCTATCAGCGCGTCGGCGGTTTCGCCCTCGGCAGCAAGTCCCGCTTGGCAGCGATTTCTTTCGGGCTGCCGGCGGAGTGCAGCCAGTCCTTTACCTTCGAGATGTGAATCGTGTGAATGGTGCGTGTGACGATTTCCACCTGTGCCTCGCCCACCAGATCACAGCCTTCGAGCAGGTCGCCCTCCTCTAGTTCCTTCAGCGCTTGAGCGGCGGCGCGCATCAAGCTGCTGGTGTGAACGCGGATCGTATGGGTGAACCCCCGAAGGTCCTTGAATACCACGTGGCATTCGCGCACGGTCCACGGCGTCGGCGGCGGGCTAGACACGACTGCAGTCTAGCACTTTCGCCTTCTCTTCGCTATACTCAAATCGTGCTTCGGATCGGCACTTGCGCGTTGTGCAAAGGGAGTGGCCGAGAGCTACAGGCCAGCCATTTCCTGCCCGCTGGCGTCTACCGTGTAACGAGGGATGAAACGCAAAACAATCCCGATCCAATTAAACTGAACGATCACGGCGTATTCCAGAATTCCAAGCAGGTGAAGGATTATCTCTTGTGCCGTGAGTGCGAAGAGAGGCTAAACAAGGGCGGAGAGCACTGGTTCCTGGCGAACTGCTGGAGGAAGGATAAGTTTCTGCTGGCGTCACTCCTGGATGCGGCGCGCCCGGCGGAGTCGTCCGGCGCGATAAAGGTCTTTCACGCCGACCAGATTCCGGCCGTCGACGTAGCCGCGCTCACGTATTTCGCAGCCAGTATGTTCTGGCGCGCGTCGGTCCATCAGTGGAAGTCAGACGAAAAAGAAAACCGTGGAATCACGCTCGGGCCACACGAAGAAGACCTACGGCTCTATCTTATGGGCCAAGTACCGACCTGCCAAGAATCAAGAAGCTCGTGGCATCACCCTGGATCAGCATGGACGACGTCGTTAACGGGTGGCCGTATCTCGGCCTCACCATCAATGCGAGCAGAGGCAGCGCTGACCGACTAGCGATTTTTGAATATCTTCGCTCGGAGGGCGCTGACGTGTTTTGGAGCAATGCGGATGGAAGCGTCACCCTTTTGTCGTTGGCGGCAGAATTTTTTATCTCACCTACGATAATGGACCCGCTGCTGACGGCGATGAAGGATGCTGATCCGGCACGACTCGCGATCTTCATGGCAAATTGTGGCAATGACCTTCAGCCTCCGCTCCTTCGGTCTATGACGGACTCACCGTATCTAACCGAAGATGTCGCCCTAAAGAAAGTTCAGCTCCTCATAACAGCAGGTGCTGATCCAAACCAATGGTGCCCTGGATGGCCAACAGGGCGCTCCACGGGGTTTTGCTTACCGCGCTTCAGCGAAAGAATATCGCGGGCGGCTCCGTTATCAACAATCCGAACGTCTTAATCCGAAGGGAGTACAGAGTTCGGAATTCAAACCGGGAGCAGGGTCGATTTAAGTTCGCTGATGCGCGTCTCTTCCCAAATGCGAAATGAAGCCGGGCTAGCAAGGAATTGTTCCCATGCTTCGTTCAGGAGTCTCGCGATCGGCATGGTCTTAGGATCGTAAGCTTTGATGCCGGCTGATTGGCAATAACTCACCACCTCTGCAACGATCGCTTCAAGCAATGCGACAGGAAAGGCAAGACGAAACTCCTGAGGCTCGGTCTGGGCCGCCGTATCGTGCAACTCTTGCCACTGCTGATCGATCTTATGGGCAGGAACGAAGTGACCTTGGCACTGAAGCATGAGGCGGATTGCAATCGTGCGGGCAGCATCTGCTGGATGCGTGTTTGAGATCTCGTAGAAACTTGAGCTGAGTCGCGCACAGAGACGTGTATTCGTCCACCCGAAGGCCGGTCCGCAAACGTAAGTTGCGAGGAGGTCGCAGCCAAACTCGATCAACCAAGTCTCGAACCACTTCATGCGATAGCGCTTTAGCGCGTCGACCGAGCTGCTGGGCCAGGCGTCGCGCTGTGCGCGAGCGATTTCGTCATCGAAAAAGGCCTGCGAACGAGTTCGCAGCTGCGCGAGGAATGCTTTGTCGCGTAGCAGGTGGGCAAGTTCGTGATAGATATCGGGTAATCCCAAGAGATGATCAGGGTCTGAATGCGGAACTAGTAAAAGATCCAGAGGCAGGATGGTGCAGTAGTACTGGGTTGTTATAGCGCTGCACAGCGGCCCACGATGCGGAAATGAAAACTCGCCGCACATGGCGGACACCAAGCGGGTAAGAAATAGATCTCGGTTTTGGAAGCGGCTCATCGCCGTCACTGGCCCCTCGTCGACCACTTGGGCGTATTCCGCGAGCCGTTTGTAAGCGTGATAGTTATTCCGCGCGAGACTTGGTTCGGCAAGACATGGGTCGTCGATGAGACTTTCAATTATGCTAACGGAGCGATCAACCCTCTCCTTGATCAGATTCCGATATGTGACGACTTCGGGTATAGACGAAGGGATATCGGCCAGCTCACTGCTCAGAAAGCGGTAGCGCTGCAACAGATCGTGAAAGAGCTGTTCAAGAAGATTCGGCATTTACCGGCGGCGAAGGCGGCGGAAGACAGCCGATGCACTCGCGTCGGCCGCGTCACAGATTGCATCGAGAATGCGGATGACGTTTTGATCGACTGGGGATTTGCCGCGGAGCGCTTCCTGAGCGCTGTTCAAGTCGTCGACTAAATAACCGATCTGTCGCTGGTGCTCCGCCCGGAGCCGCACAACGACTTCCGACGGAACTGCGGCAGATGGTGTGGAGTCAGTGAGCTGGTTTTGAACTGCTTCAACGATGCCGGCGAGCGTTTCTAGATCTGGCTGTTGTTGCAGTCCGCTCAACTTCTTCTTGAGATTGAGGACAGCGGTGTTTACCTTTTCGGCGAATTGGGACGTCGCCTCGTAGTCGTGGGATAGGGCTGAAATATCACTCATGGATAGCTCCGTTTAGCCTGCGTTAACAGCCTCTACAAAGGAAGGATTCTCCTCGCCGTAAGTGGCTTCGTCCTCGTCGGATTGAGATGCAACGGCGCGCAGGAATTCATCGCACAGTTTCATGTCGATGGGTAAGCGCATGACACGATCCGGGACTGAGTATGCAAGAAGCGACATCCGGAAAGTGTCCTCAAGGATGTTGGCGAGGTTGAGCGAACCTCTAGCGATTCTCACGTTCAATGGGTTTACGGAGCCATTGAGCCGGAAGGGATAACCGGTATTGCAGACAAAGCCTTCGGTGGTTGAGAGTTCGAGCGCAACTCCAATCTTGGGGTTTCGATAGCCGTCGATTCCCGTTTTGGCGATTCGTATAGCGTTAGTCGTGGTCTTTTGAACTTCTGCAGCACCAAAGATAAGTTCGGTGGGCAAGACTCCTTCGCTAACCAGTTGCTTCACGGCATCTTCAAAACCAAGCCACTCCGACTCGAAAAGGCGTCCGTCTCGTCTTAAGACGAGAGAGGTGATCTTCGCTCCGGCACGAACATCCTGCTTGAGACCTTCGTATACGATCTTTCGAACCTGAGCGCGCAGGAGTTTCTCTTTTTGCTGCGACCGGTGCGTCCTGACGAAACACTTCTTTCCTCCTTGGTAGAAAAACGAGAAGGCCGCGTGATTGTTGAGGACGTCAAACGAGACGTAGGCGTCATAGTGGGTGCCCTTCGGAAGTACCCATCCCCATTGCCGGTTGACGATTAGCAGGCCGAGTGCGGTGTAACGCAGATAGCTCGTATACTTCCCTCGAAGCTCAGGCCTGACTTCCGTCTGGGATCGCTGTGCCTTTATCATCGTCATGTAGAAGCTCGATAACTTGTGGGCAGAGACACACTGGACCTGCATCGTATCGTTGAGCTTTGATTTGACGTAGTTGTGAAGCCCCCGATTCGCATGAGCCGGCAACACAAGAACACCGTGGCCGTGCGAGACATTGGCCGTGGACAGAGCGGTTTCGATTGCGTCGACCTGCTGCTTCAGCGTTCTCGCATCTTTGTCGTTGTAGAGGATGGTGTCGAGTTTGTACGGCGAGTGGATAAACCCTCGCACCGTAGCTTCGAGGTTCTTGCAAAAATCCGCCGCAATCTCTCGATTCAGTGTTTGCGGGATAAGAATGTATTGCGCGTCTAGCGGCGCCGTGACGGCAAAACCCGCCTGGGGATCGAGCAACATGCTCATGCGCTTGGCCGGGAGATCTCTAAGCGCAATCGCTCCCGAGTCAGCGTGGTTTGAAACTCGAAGTATCTGCCCCTGGCCGAACTCGAGAGGTGGAACCATAAACGACTTCGCCCTCAAGGTCTGCACCGTCGGGGAAATATCAAGCTCGGTTGTTCCGAAGCGCATGCGTCGGAAATAGCGCTCGACGACATCTTCGGTATAGCGGAATCGATCTGAAGGCTGCTTGATCGAGCGCCTATGCAATTGCGACGCTTCAGGATCGTCGGTGCGGTGGATAAGTTTGGCTAGAGCGGCGGCGGCGAATCTGGATTGATCTCTTCCTGGTGACTTGTATGTGATCGCCAGCGAGTCGGGATTGAGAGCGCTAATCCACTGAGGCGGGTTATTTTTCCAGGCCTCTTTGGTGTAATCGAAAACTGAGATCGCCTCCCCACTTCCGTGCGGGACGAAGCGCGTGTCGGAGATGGAGCGAGTCAACACATCAAGCAACTGAACAACGTAGAACTGGTTTCCGAAGTGATACAGGAGATGGCGCATCTTCAAGCGCCGGAGATCCTCGGGTTTGTAGCGGTCAACCAGCCACGAGCTGTCGATGTATTTGTAAGAGAGGTTCAACCCCAAGAAGAGTCGATTGTCGAAGAAACGAAGGTGGAAGTGAAACCCTTCAAAGAAATCTACTTCTCGGTCCGATTCTTTGAAGTTTACGGGGCGCTTCCGTAAAAACGCACGAGGAGAGGCAGACCAGAGTTCCGGGTGTTTGTGGAGAGGCCCTCGCAAGCTGAACTCGATGAACTTCAGAGCTATGTGCCGACGGTCTTCGTCCTCCAAGCGCAGGCGGTGGACTTCGTCTTCAAGCTTTAGAGACACGGCTGAGGGTACTAGTGAATAGTTTGTTGTCGAGAGATTGTTCCTGTCAGCGGGTAAGGCGAGATACGGCTTTTCGTTCTGGCGGACGATGGCAACCGGCGACTGCTCTTTAATCGCCACAAGCTTGGCGAGCGTATTCAGATTGCGCTCAACGTCGTCAACATCTGATTGCGGTGTTCCGAGAAACCCGTCGATCGCAATCAGACGGTAGTCAAGGATGAGGTTTCGAGCGTTCTTGACCTCGAAAAGCGTTATTGCATGATCAGACACGGTCTAGCCTCCTGACAAAGCTTTTGAAATGAACAGTACGCGCAAGAGTTGGGATTTGCGGCGAACGCATAATCCGCTAGGTTCTCCTCTGCGTAGGAACCGTCGTTGCAAAGCGCGCGAATCTCCTCAACGCTTTGAAAAATCTTATCCTCCAGTTCTTCAAAGCGGGCTGTATCAAATGTGTGTTTGACTACACCTGGATCTCTACCGAGCCGGACCTCGATTAGTTCAATGCTCGACGGGTCGGTGACGGTCCATTTGGGGTGTTTGCAGAGAAGCCACGCGTAGAGGGCGGTCTGAAGATTCGCGTCGCTTCCCGATGTTGAGTCGTAGCACTTCCAATCGATGACTGTTGGCTGATTGTAGCCGCGGAAGTACATCAAGTCGATCTGACCCCGGATATTGACGTCGTGATACTTCACCGGGACCGACAGTTCGCAGAAGTATTTCTGGCGGCCTTGAATTTCCTTCAGCAGATCGTGCATCTGAGAGAGGTTTCGCAGAGCAGTTTCCACGCCCGCTATAGCGGCACGTACTTGATCGTCGGTGGTGCCGTCGGGTTGATCGTGAAAACTCAGCGCACAATAAATATCGCCGACGCTCGATTTGGAGAGTCCTTCCTCCCGGAAGCGACGTTGCTTCGAGAAAGAGTACTGCTTTCTCGCGAGAGCTTTCGCCTGTTCGATAATTTGATCCCAGTCGATTGGTCGCCGATTTTGCAGGCACGGAACAACGTGGTTTTGAATGGCTGTGTGGACAATTGTTCCCCGCCAGAGGTCCAAACTCTTCAGCTGTTTGAGAATGAAGGCTTCTCGCCGGAGCGGGTCTTGGCCACTGTGGTGTGCGGCAATATCCTTGAAGAAGAATGCGCGCTGGCAGCGGCGAAAGGTGCGTTCCGAAGAGAAGGACCAGCTTAGGGCCATGGCTACGAGTCCTCCTCGGGCTGGGCACGCGAAGCGATCCGCTTTTCGAGAAGCTCGAGTAAGGCGTCCCAATCGTCTGATGACGCGCTCTTTTGTGCGCGCGAGTAGAAGCGTCTTGCCTGAGCATGGCTGTTGAGAGCTTCGAGTTCCTCAGGGAGCTTGTTGGCCAGTGTCAGAAGTTCCATCGGAGCGACACCGAGCGCTCGGGCAATGGCCCGAATGGTATCTACGGACGGCGTGTAAGGGACTTTTTCTGTCTCGACCTTGGAAAGATAGGTGTAGTCCACACCCGCCAATTCGGCGAGTTGACGCAAGGTCATCTCCTTCTCGCGACGGAATCCCCGAAGTTTCGATCCAAAAGTGTCCATGAGCTTGCCAGCTCCAATATATTGCAATGTTGACTTGAAGTCAACAACAAACTATACGCCGAATTGCTAATGAATTCAATTAGTTACCGTTTGCCTTCACTCGTGCCGCCAGTCAACGCGCCGACCTTGGTGCCGCTCCTCCTCCTCTGCCAGATCGATTAACTGCTTCTCGTCTTCCCACCAGAGGAGTGTGACGACTGAATCGGGACCGGTTCGGAAGCAACTTTCGCGAATGTAATAACGTTCGGAGCGATTGGCGGCGAACCAATGGTCGGCTCGAATGTCATCTGAGTCTTCCGAAACGGAAGGATCGGAGAACATGCTGGCCGTGACCGTCTGGGGACCTGGATGACTGTTCGGCTTTAGGAGTAACGGCACGTCGCCCTTTTTTGCGAACGACCATTTCTTCTCGCCGGCTTCGAAGTAGGCGATGATCGCGGGGAAAGAACCATGTTCGATCAACCTAATCGCTGTCGCGGTCTTGCTCATTTTGAAAGTCGCCGTGAGGTCGGTGACTGACTCAATCGTGATCGGCTTGGCGTGCGCCAGTTGCGTGAACATTTTCGCGGGCAATAGTAGATCGCTCGCAAATCGGTTGGCCCGAGTTTCTGGATTGTTTACACTCCACTCGGCGTCCATTTGTGCTCCGGAACAACCGAAAGCGCTCTGCCCGCGATCGCGCATCCAATGTCCTAACTCGTGTCCGGCGGAGAATCTCTGTCTAGTCTCGATGGACTTGCTATTTACAGTGATGACGGCCTTATCGTTGACGCCGATGATAGTCGCCTCGCACCCTTTAAGCGGTTCCCGAATAATTAACGCGCCGCAGGCGTAAGCGATGGCTTCGATGTCGATATCCGCCGGTTCGCTGATACCCAGCAAGGTCAATATCTGGTCGGGTGTGGCAGCCGGGTCTATCATTCCTTCTCCGGCAACTTAACCTTTGAAAGTAGATCGAGAAG
>Ga0157378_10000721_pt1 | contig 30851 bp, 31 predicted proteins | sample M65metaG_FD_115309 | JGI IMG/M metagenome (GOLD analysis project Ga0157378, IMG submission 115309) | Miscanthus rhizosphere microbial communities from Kellogg Biological Station, Michigan, USA - M6-5 metaG | ecosystem: Host-associated > Plants > Roots > Rhizosphere > Soil | place: USA: Michigan... | reverse complement strand
TCCCACAAAACCAGCGTATTGACCAAGGTGGACCGGCAACTCCTCCGCGAGGGCGATCTGCGCTTTCAGGGGCAGGCCTTCCAAGAGATGTATCAACAGTGGACTGCAAAAACGCTTCTCCCATCCGACGTGAACGACGTTTTTGAGCAAGCAAGAGTTCGGGGAAAGAAAGTGTTCTCAACCTGCATTCTCCCCAGCGCGTACAACATTTTCGAACGAACTTCCTGGGACCGTTCGATACCAGAATCCGAAACCAGCTCGCGAAGTCGCGAGACTGAACCGCGTTCCTCGCCGTTTCTCCGGCTGGCCAGCCTAACTCATTGCAGTGGCATTGAGGGCGAATGAACCCGAGGCGCAATCTGACAGGAAAATGAAATTCATGTGGGCTATTTGTTCAACACCTGGCACATCCGTTGCTCAGGTACACGAGTGGCAAGAGGCGAGCAGCCTATGACCGGACACATGTTGGCATCGAAGAACTTAATCGCCTACATTCTGGCTTGCGGAACCGGACTGATCTTTCATTTCATGTGGCCATTCCCGAGCCACGACCTCGTACTTCAGTTGATCGCCCTGCGTGCGCCGCTGATTTACTCGATCGCTGGCTACGCCTACGATCTGCTTCTATTCACCACGCCTTACATCGTGTTCTCTGGCGTGCTGTCCGGCCTCTATGTGTTTCTTCATCGACCGCAGAAAAAAGTGAGGCTGAAGCCTCTCCCTCCATTCGCGGACCCAAAACAACGGGAAACCCTCTTCCTAACCCTTGGGGAGGTTCATCATCCCCGAAGGCCTGAGCCCAACCACCAGCCGCAATGGATGAACGTGCCGGAACGTGGACTCTTCGCCGGCATCGCCATCTTTGGCGCAATCGGAACAGGGAAAACCTCGGGCTGCATGTATCCCTACGCCGAACAACTGATCGCCTACAGGTGCAGCGAAGCCGAGCACCGGCTTGGGGGGCTGGTTCTTGAGGTCAAAGGAGATTTTTGTCAGAAGGTGCGGGCGATTCTCGAATCCCACGGCCGCGCTGCGGACTATGTGGAGGTCAATCTAAACGCCGAATACCGCTACAACCCTTTGTACAACGATCTCGATGCCTACGCCTCGGCCTACAACATCGCTTCCCTACTGAATAATCTGTTCGGCAAAGGTAAGGAGCCGTTCTGGCAGCAAGCGTATACCAATTTGGTTAAGTTCATTATTCAGCTTCACAAGGTCGCTTATGACTACGTCACCCTATTCGATGTTTACGAATGTGCAATAAATCCTGAGCTTCTCGAACGGAAGATTCGCGAGGCCGAACAGCTCGTTCATGGCCGCCATTACTTCATGGTCTCAGACCAGCAGTTCCGGGCCCATCCCGAACTAGAGCGGTTCGATTTCCTGGCGGATGAACCGGCTGGGAGTCATAAGGCTCTTCAATCTGCCATGCTCGAAGAACTCCTGCAAAGAAAAAATGTTGCATACGAATGCCAGCTAGAGATCTCTCCCGGAATGGGCGATCCCTTAAAGCTCGAGATCTTGGAAGGGGTGAAACGGTGGTTTTACCACGACTGGCGCCGGATGGAGAACAAACTCCGTACTTCGATCGTCGAGGGAATCTCCGTGTTCCTGTCTCTGTTTGACGACAACCCCGCAGTGAAGCGCACTTTTTGTCCGCCGAAAGAATGTTACGACCCGAAACTGAACGCCGATCAACGCTACGGACAACCATTGCCTCCGTTTGTAGAGCTTCTCGAACAAGGCAAAATCTGTGCCCTTAATTTTCCGGTCGCTTTGAATCCAGGACTTGCGAAGGCGATCGGCGTCATGATGAAGCTCGACTTCCAGCGGGCACTATTGAATCGTATTCCGAAGATCGAAGCCAGCCCGAAACAACACTTCCGGCAGGTCTTTTTCATCTGCGACGAGTACCAACACTTTGCAACCGCCGGCGAAAATGAGCCCAACGGGGACGACAAATTCTTCGCACTTTCTCGCCAATCGAAGTGTATTTCCATTGTCGCCACTCAAAGCATCAGCTCCCTGCGCTCGACATTGCCGGGAGAAACGTGGCGCACCCTGCTCCAAACCTTCCGCACCAAGATCTTTCTCGCGCTCTCCGATGAATTCTCCGCCAAGATCGCCAGCGAACTCTGCGGCAAGGAAGACCAGTGGAAAGTCAACTACAACATTTCTGAAAGCGGTCATGACGCTCGCGTAAGCCTCTGGACCGGAAAGGCGTTGGCTCATAAGGCCAATGTGACGACCTCGAAGAGCTACAACACCTCGAACGTCCTTCGTTTCGACTTCAAAACCTTCACCGAGCTCAAGAATGCCCAATCGGTTGCGCTTGTCTATGACGGGCTCAATCCCATGCCACCCACGTTCATGTACCTCAAGCCCTACTACAACGACGTGAACAAGTCTTATTTTCGGCAACTCGCAGATGGAGAGCTCTGATGGATGGATTCAAGCTCATTCTTCCCTTCCTAAGACCGATCGAGAACTTGATTCTCGATTCCGAGATCAACGAGATCATGGTCAACGGATCGGACCGCATTTTTGTCGAGAGACAAGGGCACATTCTACCGGTGCCCGAGGTGGCCATCAGTCAAAAGTCTCTGCAAGCGGCGGTCCGCAATATCGCACGCCGGCTCGGCGACGATATCTCGGAAGAAAACCCACTCCTCGATTCACGTCTTCCCGATGGCAGCCGAGTGGCGGCTGTGCTACCGCCGTGTAGCTTGAACGGTGTGGTGCTGACCATCCGCAAGTTCAACGCAAAATATTTTGCGATGAAAGAACTGGTCGCGGGCAAGACCCTGAGCGCAGAAGTTGCTGACCGGCTCCACTTGGCAATTCTGAGACACCAAAACATTTTGATCTCAGGCGGAACCGGGACGGGGAAGACGACCGTTCTGACAGCACTTTCCAGTTTTATTCCCAAATACGAGCGCGTTCTGGTGATCGAAGACACCGCCGAGATTCAGATTCAAACACCGAACCTAGTCCGATTTGAGGCACGGAGAGAGCAAAATGGCCTGCCTCCGGTAACCATTCGACAGCTGCTCAAGGCGAGTCTGCGGCACAGACCCGACCGGATCTTGCTGGGAGAGGTTCGAGGCGCAGAAGCCTTTGACCTCTTGCAACTACTAAATACAGGGCATTCAGGAACCATTTCGACTCTCCACGCCAACTCGGCGGCACAGGCACTCAGCCGTTTCACCAGTTGCGTTCTTGAAAGTGGGGTCGAGCTTCCCTACCGGGCAATCAAGAACAACATCGCGGACTCTCTGAATATTCTCATTCACCTGGAACGCCGCCCAGGTCAACGCTTCGTCTCGGAAATAACCGAGATTTCTGGATATAACCCCGACCTCGACCGTTACGACCTCAGACCTGTCTTCAATTGGACGGAGGATGCACCGTGTCTCCAGTAGACGAGCCTCTCGACGATACCAGCAGCGCCAGCCAGGAAAATTTGCCCCGTAAGCGGCGAGACCGCGGCAGCCTTCGACGGGTCTTTTCGAGTCCCACGGACGAGGATCAAGAGGCCACCCCGGACAAGTCCAGCCGTCCGGCCTTCATGGGGGAAAAACGCGGGTTACGCTCCCAGGCAATTGCGTGTCGGTACATTCAGGAAAACTTTGAGCCCGAAGATTGGCTCGCCGTGGTTGTGCGAAATCATCGCACTGAGGAAACGGTACAAAGAATCACAACCGCCAGGCAGATTGCGAGCCCAGAATTCCAGTCCTGGTTACGCCACAAGAATGCACAGGGTTCAGACATCTATTTGAGTCTGAACACCCTAAGAGAGCACGCGAATAGTCGCACGAAAGTCGACCTAAAGGAAATCCGTCATCTTTACCTTGACTTAGACAAAGAAGGGCAGCGGAGACTCGCCAGAATTTACGAGGATGCCTCCGTCCCTCACCCGAATTATGTCCTTCAGACCTCTCCCGGAAAATATCAGGTGGTCTGGCGCGTCGAGGGCATTGCTCAAAAGGATGCCGAGGACCTCCTTCGGAGTTTGGCACGGCGGTTCGGCGGCGATCCGGCAGCCACGGATGCAACTCGCGTGTTCCGGCTTCCTGGCTTCAACAACAAGAAGTACCTCCACACCTTCCAGGTCAAACTGGCGCCTGGCACGCTGCCGGACCCCATTTATCACCAATCAGATTTCCGGATCGAGCCGATCTCATCTGAACCCGGCAGCGCGATTCGCACCTATTCTTCGGTTGCAACCGGAATCAATTCGAACTTCGGTAACAGTCAATCGGAAAGGGACTGGGCCTATGCCGTTCGCCGTCTCCGGCGCGGCGACAACCCTGACGATATCGTTCGCGAAATCGCCGCTTACCGGGCAAAAGAGCTCTACGACTCGCAGGACACTACGCGATTGGTCGGTTCGAAGAAGCCCAAACCCTGCTACTACGCCGAGCACACCGTCTCCCGCGCAATGATGCACCTCGGTATGACTAAACCTGCCAACGCAACCAAAAACGCCTCACCCGAAACCGAACCGGATCGTTAGGAAAGGCTGGCACCCATGAAACACTCTGGTCGCCTGACCAAACTGTTCGCCCGATGGGCGGTGTTGACCTTCTCTCTAGCGCTTCTGCTTTTCCTTGTGGCCGGCACTACGCGGCTTCCTTCGCTCCGAAATTTTCTAGCGACCCTCTCCGCCTTCCAATTGGCCACCATGCTTGCTATTGATCCCGAACTCGTCGAAGAACGATCAAGCACCTTTGGGACAAAGGGAGCCTCAGTCAGGGTCTTTGCCAGCCTGTCGTTTGTAGCAACGCTGGTCGTTGCCGCGTTCGAGGTCGGACGCCTCCATTCGCTTCCTTCTGTTCCCGCCCAAGCAAGGCAAGCCAGCTTATTGCTTTTTGCAATGGCGCTCGGACTGCAAATGTGGGCGATGGTGGTAAACCCGTTCTTCTCGCCCGAGATTCGCCTGCAGTCAGAACGCGGACATCAGCTTGTTGCCGGCGGTCCCTATCGCATGGTCCGGCATCCGGGATATTTGGCCATGCTGGTTGCCGTACCTGCGAGCGCCCTCGCCATCGGCTCCTGGCTGGCCTTGGCCCCCGCCGCAACATTTTGCCTAACAATCTTGAAGCGTGTCGGTATGGAAGAAGAGTTTCTTCTGAGAAACCTCGCCGGCTACTCCGAATACGTGAAAAAAGTTCGTGGTCGGCTCCTTCCCCGAATGGAGTTTCGTCCTCACCCACGCCGAAATCAATCTCCCCGTTCGGCTTCAATACCGGCAGAACGGAATCAGCCGTGAGAGTGCCGTCGTATTTCATCGATAACGACTCCTGCTTGAGCGGCAGCGACTCGTATGGCTCTTCTTTCCCCCTGCTCCTTCGCGGGCAGTGCGGCCTATCAAGTTTTCCCGCGTCCTGGCTGCGAGGCGCTTTTCTCCGCCCCCTACGCGGTCCTCCGAGTTTCCTCATAAAACGATCGGCTGTGTTAGACGGCATCGTGCCCGCTCCTCGGGAAACAACGAGAACCGGGTCTTAGCGAGTAGGTGACGCTTGTCTGGGGGCGAAAGAGCAGGTCAGAAAGGAGATTCCATCATGTATCAGAACCGCATTTCCCTTATCGGGTTCATTGGCAACGACGTAGAACTAAGATCCACGAAGAACGGCGTTTCGGTCGCAGTTCTTTCCCTTGCAACAAAATCCAGCTGGAAAAACGGCAACGGAGAATACGACTCGCGCACGGAGTGGCATCGTTGCACCGCCTGGGGCAAGCTTGCGGAGTTCGCCAGCAAGCTGGAGAAAGGCGCCCACGTTCAGGTTGAGGGCGAACTCCGCTATCGCGAGTACAAGCAAGATCGAGGCAGCGACGCCGACTCGATACCGACTAAGAGACGACTGGCTGAAATCCATGCCAGCCGGATCTTAAAGCTGGACCGCGCGGCAAAGCAGGATGAACCAGCTTCGGAAACCGACACCTCGGACTTCTTGGTCGAAACCTCTGGCGCCTAGAGTAAGTCGCTTGGCCTCAGTCGCAAGGCTGAGGCCGATTTTTTCTCGAGGAAAAACAGTATAGGAACAAGTACACATGGACGAAATCAAGCTGGCACGGTGGCATTGATCCTTCCCATCCGCCCACAAAGGGTGCATAATGACGGCCGTCCGTTCAAAGGAGGATGCGATGAGCCATACCAATCGGCTTCGAGTCGTTCTGGGCGGTCTGCTGGCGGGGGTGGTGATCAATCTAGTCGAGTACGTCACGAATGGTGTAGTTCTGCGGAATTCGTGGGCACAAGCCATGCAAGCACTGGGTAAGCCCGCGGAAGTCTCGGCAAGTGCGATCGTGACTTTCAATATTTGGGGTTTTCTCCTCGGCATCGCCGCGGTTTGGATCTATGCGGCGATTCGGCCACGGTACGGGGCCGGACCGAGTACTGCCGTTCGAGCCGGACTGGCGGCATGGGCGCTTGCCGTGTTTCTTGCGAACCTCAGCAGTTATGCGCTTGGTTTGTTTCCAGTACGGCTGCTTGTAATTACCGCTGTGGTGGCTTTGGGCGAAATTCTGGTGGCCACGCTTGTCGGGGCTTGGGTGTATTCGGAAAAGGAAGCTGAAACAACGACACTCCGCCGCGCAGCCGCCTAGAGCTATGTGTACAACGCGAATCACACAAAGGCGCGTTCAAGCCGCGCCTTTTCCTCTTCGAGAACTTGAGAGCCCGTTCCCAACTCTGCGAAGAGCCCTCGAAGCTAGAGTTGACACGCTCGCGCGCTCTTGGTCATCAAGAGGAAACCAATCAGCCAGTTAGGCGGCGGCTCGCTCTCCCGATCGCTTTAGAGGGGCCAGGATTATGAGAGCCACAGGCTGCCAAAGCGATCAGGCTGCGATGCGCAGGGTGCCAGCCGTAATAAGAACTCCGATCACGACAAGTACAACCTTGAGCACCCATTCTTGTAGCATAGCGCCTTTTCTACAGCCCCTTGCACGAACTAGGTCAAGCCTTCCCTCCTAGGCTACAATTTCACCTCGATGAATCGTCGCAAGTTTCTGGAAGCTGGAACTTCGCTGGCCCTTGGTGCGCTCACGGCCTCCCGATTGGCCTACGGAGCCGATGCGGAGATCGTCGTCTCGCCAAGCGAGCCCGGTGAAACGATCAACCCGCATATTTATGGACATTTCATCGAGCATCTTGGAGGCGTCATTTACGACGGCGTCTGGGTCGGCCGAGGCTCCCGCATTCCGAACGTAAATGGAATCCGCAAGCAATTCGTGGATGATATGAAACGCATTGGAGCGCCTAACTTGCGCTGGCCCGGCGGCTGTTTTGCCGACGGTTACCACTGGCGCGATGGCATCGGGAAGGCTTCCTCGCGACCACGCACTTACAATTTTTGGCAACGCCGCATGCCGACGGGCACCGACGCGACGGAAACCAACCAATTCGGAATTCATGAATTCATGCAGCTTTGCCGCCTGGTCGGCGCTGAGCCTTATGTCGCCGCGAATGTCGGCTCCAGCACGCCCGCTGAGTTCCACGACTGGGTTTCTTACTGCAACGCGCCGGCGGGAACCCTCAGTCTGGCGGATGAGCGGGCCGCGAATGGCGATCCCCAGCCGTTCAACATTCAATACTGGGGCGTCGGTAACGAGTCCTGGGGATGTGGCGGCATGATGCGGCCTGAGGAGTATGCCGGCAAGTACCGGCAGTTTGTCACCCAGTTTCCCAACTACAAAGAACCCTTTCTGATCGCCACCGGACCACGCGGACACTCCGCCGATGGCGACATCGGCTGGACGTCCGGCTTCTTCGAAGGGATGCGCGGCTTCGAGCCTCCCCAGGGCTTCTCCATCCACTTTTATACCGACTTACGGCCGACACCGCTCAAAGCGGCGGACTTCAACCAGCCCGAATGGTACGAGGTGCTACGGCGCGGAGTTCGTATCGACAAAGTAATTGAGAGCCACTGGCAGGAGATGGGCAAATTCGATAGCAAGCGGCGCACCAAGCTGGTAGTGGACGAATGGGGCGTCTGGTACAAACCCGGCGAGGAATTAGCTCCCGCCTACATCTTGAGCCAGCCCATCACGCTGCGCGATGCGGTCCATACCGGCCTGACCTTCGACATCTTTAATCGGCATGCCGACAAAATTGTGATGGCCAACGTCGCTCAGACCGTGAACTGCATTCACTCGCTGTTCTTGGCCCGCGGATCGCAATTCGTCCGCACTCCGGTGTATTACGTCTTCGAGATGTATCGCCCACACATGGGAGCGCGACAGGTTCCGGTGGCGAACCCCGTGGCGGAGTTGAATGTGCCAGTGCTGGCCGGCCAGGCGCGACTGCCCGGGCTCTCCGCCTCGGCCTCGATTCGCGACCGAACGCTTGCGGTAACGCTGACAAATCCCTCTACGGAGTCACCTTTGAAAACACGGATCCGCCTGGCTGGCGGGGCGCGCGCCAAAGAAGCACGAGGAGCGGTGATCGCCCATGAGGACATGAAGGCCATGAATACCTTCGCCGACCCAGAGAAAGTCAGGCCCGCTCCGCTCGCAGTCAACGTCAGCGGCGACGCTCTGGAATTGACGCTGCCGAAACAAGCGGTGGCGATGGTTCAATGTGATTTGAGCTGATCGCCTCCCTTAGATCCAGTTTCCCCGAGGACGCGAAGCGATCACGGAAGCCGCTTCAGTTTCACATCGCTGCCATCTAAGTGCGGAACCAGCACTTGTGCGGGCCCCCCGGCGGGCAGCTCGAACGTGCATTCGTCGCTTGAACTCGTGGAATAGAAATCGACAGCGTTCTCGGCACGATATTCCTGCTTTGGTTCATCGTTTTCTTGAATAAAGAGCCGGCCACTTACGTATTGCCCGAATTTCCCCGCCTAATTATCGTATTTACATACCCCCAAGGTATCAGGTAGTGAATATGCCCACATTCCCCTGGGAAATGTATGAGCCGCAGGTACGCTTCAACATTCGTGCAGAACGAGAAGAGTACGAATACCTGTTCAGGCATGCGGCGAGAGTTCTGCAAGACCGGATGTCAAGGCGTAGCCGAACTGATCGAACCAGCAAGCCTGGTGTCGCCGAGTGGGAAAAGGTCTACCAAAATGAGGCAAAGGAGCGTCGGTTGCTCTACCAGTCCCGGGTCCTCGGGTGGGGCAAAGAAAAACGCTATTACTTCGCCCACAAACAGTCCTAGCGAAACCCTCTCGATCCATGCACTATGAAGGAACGGCCCTGGCGCACACCCGGGGCACAGCGTTCGTGGGCATTTTAAGGAAGGTTCATGCTAAATCCACTGTGGAGCGGCAAATTCAAGATTCCATTACCTATTTTCCTATCCGCGGTTTTCACCGTCGCTGCCCAAGCACCACGCATTCCGGACCCCATTCCTGTGTCAGGCGATACCGAATTTGTGCACGATCCCTCGCTCATAAAAGCGGGAGACACCTGGTATGTGTTCTCGACCGGTGCCGGGCCGAACCACGACGGTGAAATTCCTCTGCGCTGCTCGAAAGACCTGCGTGTGTGGACAAGATGCGGGAACGTTCTCGAACGCATCCCCGAGTGGATCCTTAAAGAAAGCCCCTCGACCAAGAATCTCTGGGCGCCCGACATCTCCTTTTTTAATGGCGAGTATTACCTTTACTACGCGTTTTCCGTCTTTGGAAAGAACACATCGGGAATCGCCCTGCTTACAAACAAAACCCTGGACCCAAAGAACCGAGACTTCCAATGGAAAGATTGCGGTCTGGTGCTCAAATCAGGAGAACAGGACAATTTCAATGCCATTGATCCCAACCTCGTGGTGGATGAGAAGGGACATGCATGGCTGGCATTTGGCAGCTTCTGGGACGGGATTAAATTGCGAAGCATTGACGATCAGAGCGGCAAGCTCTCCAGTTCTGACACCCAAATCTATTCAGTGGCGCGCCGCAAACCCCCGGACAGTCCTCCCCCGAATCCTCCGGGCGTGCCGGCAAACTGGCAGGCGATAGAGGCCCCCTTTATTGTGCGTCACGGTCCCTACTTCTACCTGTTTGTCTCGTTTGACCTGTGCTGCCGGGGGACGAAAAGCACCTACAAGACCATGGTCGGACGCTCCCGCAAAGTGACCGGGCCCTATCTAGATGCAAACGGAACGCCCATGCTCGAAGGCGGAGGCACTCCGGTTCTACTCGGCAACGATCGCTGGCTCGGCCCCGGCGGACTATCCATAAGGATGGGCAACGAACATGGACTCGGAGACGATCATGACATCGTCGTGTTCCATGCCTATGACAGCAAGACAGGACATCCGTACCTGCAGATCTCGCATATCGACTGGACAGGCGGTTGGCCACATCTGGCCCTTGAGGGAGGAAATTCGGCGCCGCAATAGAACCTATTTTCGAACAGTCATTTTCGGGGCAGCCTAAAGGACCTGCAACAGGGACATCCGTGGTTGAGAAATACTGCACGGAACGACGAAGGGTTTTGCGAGACGTGGTCCCGATTCCAGAGTGAGTGTAGACGACCGGGAATTCGGAAGGTATAGGATTTCGTCGCCAATTAGCGCTGGGGCACTCTGCGAAGCCGGTATTCATGAGGAGTGCTCCCATGCCAGCGCTTGAACGCCCTGTGGAAGGCGGCGGGCTCGGAATAGCCCAGCAAATACGCCACCTCACTCGTAGAAAGAGCGACGTCAGAGAGATATTGATCGGCCGCCTCCCGTCGGGTTCCATCCAGAACTTCTTGATAACTTGTGCCGGCAGCTGCCAATCGCCGTTGCAGCGATCGAACCGAGCTAGCCATGGATCGCGCAACCGTTGCGATATCGGAATCTCCCTGTCGCAGGCGATTTGTCAGCATCCTCCGTAGATCGTGAACGACTGCGTCCTCGTCAGCCAGCCGCGACGCCAACTCATCCGCGTTGCGTCGCAAGACCGAGTGCAATACCGGATCACGTCTGCGCAAGGGCAGTTGCCAGGTCGCGGGCGAAACGACCAATCCCAACCACGCTGCTTTCGTCCGTACCGGGCAGCCCAGACTTGGCTCGATTTCTGCCACATCGCCCGGATCATGAGTGAAGCTCACATATTCCGCGTGGAAACTGGATTCCGTCTCGCCGCGGAGGTGAAAGATTGTCAAAGCAACTTCGAACTCTGCGAGAAAGCTGTCTTTTATCCCCAAGTAAACGATCCGGATGGGATCTTCCTCATCTCGGATTTCAACCGAAAATGGCGCCTCACTGAGGCGCAAATATCGGGCAAGCTGGTGCATGCCTTCACCCACGGTCTCACAGGTCACGATGAGATAGTCGAGAAGTCTGAAAGCTCCTATCGGGGTCTGTGCGGCGACCTTGACCCCGAGGTGCTTGCTTGGGTCCCTTCGCATGGCTTCGCAAATGACCGCCGGGATATTGCAGGGGACCCTTCCTTCTGGGTTTTCAAGCTGGTCCTCCGTCACGCCGGCCGCGTTCCTCAAGGCCTGAAGGTCGTATCCCAACCGGCCTAGTGCGGTTAGAAATACGCGGAGTGTCGCGACAGGCTGACTGGGGAACACATCTCCGGCGGGTCCTTGAAGGTTGGCACTATTTATCAATTTTTTGGCATCGGCAGTCATTGTGAGCCGCAGGGGTTTTGCTGCATTCTGCCACGCAGGTCGGCCAACCCACAACACCGGATCAGCCGAGACTTTGATTCAGGAGGACACAATGTATTTGCTTGCCATGATTTTGTCGCTCGTCAGCATCTTCTCGATTGCAACCGTCTGGGCTCCAGTCCCCGCCGTGATTGCTGCTGAAACGCACGAAACCGATCCGTCCATAGTTGAAGGCGCGAATGTCTACCGAAAGGCTGTCCTAGCGTGCGACCTTCCTTCGATCTCCGCGATGTTCCAAGACGACGCCAGCTTGATGCCACCCAACCAGGCCTTGCTTCAGGGGAAGACAGACATCGAGCATTTCTATTCCGGACTATGTCACGGACCGGCGAAGCTGACAGCCTTCACGTTCAACCACATTGAAGCCAAGGTGGCTGGCGACGTGGCATACGATGTCGGTACGTACAGAATGCTATTGACGACCGGCGCCGGCCAGACCATTGAGGAAAACGGGAAGTACAACGTGATCCTGAAACGCAATGCAGGCGGTTGGAAAATGGCTTATTTGATCTTCAACGCAGACTTGCCACCACACCCGAGTCGCGACAACTCCGCAAACTGAACGACCACGAGCAGCACTACCCCGGCAGCACGTTAGGGTGGCGGCATCAATCAAGCGCCTGCCAGATGTCCCACCCCCCAACCTCCCAAAGGCGAGTTTTTCCTGGTAGGTCTCGCCCTCATGACACTGCATCAGGAGTGCCCGTTGACAGATAAGTCTTCGGATTTCTCATTGGGAAAGTTGCGCTGCGACGATTTGCCAGCCTTGAGCTCGTTTCTGACAAACCAGAGCAACGCGTATGGACTTCTTTGCTGCACTCTCCGGAGTATTGATCACGCCCATCAGAACACCGGTGTCCCCAAACACTCGAACATTCGTTTTGCTGGGAACCGCACCGGCGAAACCGCCCCGGCCTCCTCCTATCGGAATAATGTCAGTCTTACTAAGGAGTTCGCCGTCAAAACTGCTACCGACAAAGTCGTCAGCTATGATTTCACGCAAGCGAGCGGCATCTCCTTTGCCGTCCGCTACTAGCCAGTCGCGCTCAAGCTGCGCAACCTGATCTTCGAGTTTCGCGTTTGATGGGGGCGCTGGTTCCTGGGCGAGAACTAAGGTGACGGAAATTACAGACGCAAGAAGAAGGCACGAGCAACGATGTGACCGCATATATGGACCTCCGACTAGCATTGCTCCCATGGACACCGATCGCGGCCAGATGGTTCCCGAATCTTGCCATCAAGGCTGAAGTTCAATTCGGATGTCCTGATCGCGAGCTGACCAGCTTATGCCAGTTTGCCAAGCCCAACCTATGCAGTCTCGGGGTTCGAGCTTTTGGCGTCCCCTGCGATCCACTGATGGGGAATCCGTTTGTTCTCTCCGTGCAAGACCAAGGATCGAAAGTGGTGACTACATCAAGGACAAGGGCTCGTCTGGTAAGAAGCCAACTTATCCCTCATCGAGAAGCCAAAGGCCAAAGTTGAGACCATCGCCGTTATAGGCGATGCAGTTCAGTCTATGATGTGTCCGATGCACGATGCTGCTCAAGGTTATCCCCGCGATGTGGCTCGACTAAGACTGGCGACGTAACTTTTTGCGGCATGGCGCTTGCGAGCAGAAGCACGGCACCGCAAAACATCAGCGTGTCGGCCATAAAATTGAAGCCACCGATGCTGGCACGTTCCACCACCGCTATCGGCACGTAGACGACCAACTCCACGAAAAGCACGCCCAACCCCACCCACGCCGCCGCGGCACGGGTTTTCCTGCCAACTAACAAGAGACCACCCCCAACCGCGTAGATGGTGGCAGCGAGATAGGCCCAAATGGCATGCCCGTAGACGTACTGGGGAGTCAACCGCGCCAAGGGAACGCCAGGAACGTGATCACTGTGCCTGAATTGCTCAAAGCTGTAGATCACCAACGGAATGGCAATGAAGTAGCGCGCAATCGCAGCAAGCAGGGTCCTGCCCCGCTCCCGCGGATCGGTGAGGCTAGCCGCCAGAGCCAGAGCGCCCCCGCTGAAAGCTAGCTCTCGCAGCACCAGCATCAACCGAAATGGGTCTCGCGGATTTTGTCTCCAGGCGGGCACGTCCATGAGCAATACGAAAAGAAAGAACGTCAAAGCCAGCAAACTCGCCGCCAGACGCGACTGAATCCTGGTTACAATACTCAACCCGGCTGCGATAAAACACACCCCCACAAAGTAAACCCAAAACTGATGCCAAGGAATCCACAAGGGTATGAGCGACACGATGCCAGCCGTCAACGTGAAATGTTCCGTGCCGAAGGCCGCAAGTGGCGCTGCGTAGAAAGGCGGGCCGAAAAGAATCAGCTTGTCAAACCCTTGCGCCTTTTGCCAATCGCGGCGAAGAAAAATTGCAATCAGCCCGATCGCAAGGATCACGCCAAAGGCCAGGTAGGACCAAAGGACCTCGTTCGGAATCGCCAGGAAAGCCATAGTGGCCGACGAAGTCACCAAAGTGGCGCTCACGACAACTCCTTTCCCTGCGTGCTGTGAGAAGGTCTTGTTTTGCGGATTCTACTACTACTTGCAAGGCGAGGCTGGAATTGCGGTAGTGATATCTTGTTGCGGCAATAATGATACTTGGCTTGTCCGGGTCAAATGACTTATTCATTCTGACCATAAACAACGATGCGGCGATCAGGGTCCCAGGAGACGCCCGACCGCCACATCTTCCCGGGAAACTAATCCCGATGCATGTCGCCCTTTATCTGGACGGCACCATTAGCAATCCATGGGCCTTCGATTGCATTCCCCGCCAATCCGCTCACGCGCAGCACAAACGCGATGTCGGACTCGCTCGAGCATACCGCGGGCAAGCTACCGAGGCTTCCGTTGAAGGAAGCATCTCCCGTCGCACTCAATGGAACCGATGGGGTTTCCACCAGAACGGAGTTGCCGCCGCTTGCACTGCCGTTGTTGTCGCAGATCAGGGTTCCTTTGACCGCAGTCACCGGGCCTGGCGTGCCGATGGTTATGCTGGGCGAGCCACCCGCGAAAACCAAGCCGCGTACCGTAAATTTGACCTCTCCATTCTGCAAGTTCACTCGGGCAAAACCTGCGGTTGTCGTCCAAGGCAGAAAACCACCTGTAATTGTTCCGGTACCCGAACCGACGACATTGCCGGCAGGAATTATCCCTACCAGTTGGCGCCAGCTGACAGTTTGGGCCGACGCGGCACCGGATAATAGCGCCATTAGAACCACTGAAAAGGAAAACGAACGCCACACATGTTTGCTCACCACATCCTCCTGCACTTCATTTAGAAACCTGGTTTTCGGCACTTGCATTGCAGGGCAAGTGCCGAAGGCCCAGGGTAGTGTGGGAGCGATCAGGAGTTGTTGGCGAAATATCTCCGCAGCGTAAAGCTATCGCTAAATTCTTATCAACAACTTTGTCGGTGCCTTTGCCTAGCTTGTTCTCGACGACTCGGTATATCGAGATTCTCGCTGACGGCCTCTTGAAGGATTGCGAGCCCGTCTAGATCCGTTGACACGGACCCGCGAATCAAGAGCGCAAAATTTCGGAAACGTCTGGTGGCGTCAGTTATGATTTTCGGCACATGAACCACGACCAGACCTTCCGCGCCGCCCTAATTGCTATCTTGCTTTTGACCCTTCCAATAGGCGTTTACCACAGGCTCAAGTCGCAGTCGACGCGCGAAAAACTCGATCGACGACAGGAGGGTTTATTCATTTTGGTAACGTTGCGATCGGTTGGCATTGCTTTCTGGCTTGGGCTGATCGCGTGGATGGTCGATCCGGGATGGATGAGCTGGTCCTCACTGCCCCTTCCAACCTGGTTGAGGTGGACAGGAGTCGGCAATATCGTGATTGCCTGCGGGCTGACGATATGGACCCTCCGCTGCCTCGGGAAGAACTTGACGGATACCGTCGTCACACGGCAACAGCACACGTTAGTCATGCATGGCCCCTATCGCTGGGTCCGACATCCCTTCTATGACTGTGCCGCGTTGCTCGTGGTGGCGGGTTCCTTGACCGCAGCAAATTGGTTCCTTTTCGTGAACGGCATTGTTGTGTTTAGTCTGTTGGTCATCCGTACGCGGACGGAAGAAGAGAATCTGGTTGCGCGCTTTGGGGACAGCTACAGAGCGTACAGGGAACGAACCGGGCGCTTTTTGCCAGAATTTAAAACGATCCTACGTGGACGATAAGAGTCGTTTTCACTCAGACAGATTGACAGATCCCAATATCGTTTGTTGAGCGATTCAAAGGCGAAGGAAACGCGTAAATCGTCTTGCCTTCACCAATCAATCATGGCTCCGGGCGAATACGTTGAACAGCCATGAACCTGGAGACTTTGACAGTTCTCCCAAATGCAGGAACCTGTAACAATTTCCTCACACCAGGAATCGCATGTTGTCCTGGTTGGGACATTCAAAAATCGGGCAGGAAAGCGGCCGCCCGTTATTCCGAATACCGGAGTATTACTTGGCACAAGTTGTGAGGTACGGGAACACACCTAGGCGAACTGCCTGTTTTCTGTGCTGTCTGGTTTGTGGATTGATGTTTTCGGAGGTGGGATGCTTGTCTGGCGGTACCACCCGGAAGGCCTCCTCGGCAAAATTCGCTAAACATGTCACCTCCTCGGTCCCGGAACTCAGCTCGCGAAATCGTTCGCTGCTGGCTATCTACTCAGGTGAGGTGGAGACCGCGGCGGACGAGATCATCTTGAATTCTCCCTCGCCAGCGACTCGGCGACAGGCTCTCGAGTGGAAAGCTGAAGCGATTCCGGTCTTGCAGACTTCTTTGCTAAACACGGACCCGGTTGCCGCGGTCCTCGACACATGGACATTCCTTTTCCAAATGAGCGCGTATATGGACGAACCAGCAGTAAAATCCGCGCTCGGAGAATTCCATCCCCTTGTCGCAGAGACAATAAGGAACATGAATGCGGAGATGGAACGGGTAGTTCGCGAGGGCGCGCCAACCGCCAACATCGCTGACTTGAGCCAAAAAGTCTCGGCCTGGGCTCAGGCCCACCCCATTCGAGCCAGCATTGCGGGGCGGCGGTCGCTCGATCCGGATTTGATCAGAAAGGTCGGGCAGTCGGATTTGGGAACCATGGCCTCGGTTAAGGCCGTCGGGGAGAGCTTGGGTGACCTAAGCGCCCGTCTGGACTCGTACAACGCTTACGCTCCTAAGCAAGCTCGCTGGCAGGCAGAACTCCTGCTCAGTGATCTCAGGCGTGATCCACAAGTTAGTGGGGCAATGTCCAACCTCGTGGTGCTCTCCAACGCCGCGGCCAAGGCATCAAGCAATGTCGATCGCATGCCCGAACTGCTGCGTCAGACAAGCCAAGCGTTAAATGCAAGTTTAGACGGCCAGCGGTTGTCCACCCAGGCTTTCTTACGCGAGGAAAGGCTCGAGACCCTAGACGAATTGCAGCGACAAAGGCTTGACACCATCGCTGCGATGCGTGGCGAACGACTCGCAGCAACTGCTGACATCCGTGTGGAACGGCAGGTCGTACTAGATGCCATTCGTAACGATGAAAGTGTTGCCTTAGCTGATGTCAATGCACTGGTCGAGAAGGCAACGAAAGATCTAGATACCCATGGTCGAGGCCTGATCGATCACTTCTTCAGACGTGCCCTATTGCTGATGTTGCTCTTCTTTTCTCTGTTCTCGCTGGTCGCATGGATTCTGCTGCGTTCTGTAAGAAAAGCACAAACCCAACGGGAGAAGTTGTTCGATCGAGCCGCTTGAGGTGGGTGCGCCTCGAAATCCTTAGCCCGTGCAGGTTGGAAACCTGCTTATGCCATTACCTGGGTTACTGGCGCCCCTGACATTTTCACGGCTAAGCTGGGCTATCCCAAGTGCTCCAGGAAGGGGACGACCTCTGGGGGTAAACGATGAATTCTGCCACTTCAAATCATGCTGCGGCGACTGCTCAGGCCCGGGCCGCGGGAGTGATAAGTGTAGGCCCCGATATTGAGCTGCGGCTAAGCCCGCTGTATGCATGGCTACTGATCGGCTTCGGCGGAGTCTCCCTCTTTCTGGGCATTCTGGTCGCATCCTCAGCTGCGAAGGTCCATAACACCGGCTTAGGAATTCTCATCTGCCTTGCTTCGATGGGCGCCATCGGGGGTGGAAACTATTGGCGGAAGCATCTGCCGGTCATGGTACGCATGACGTCCCGCGAGCTAAGCCTGCCAAAAATGTGGCCGAGGCGAGTGATTGTGCCTTGGAGCGAGATCACCGTGATTGAGAAAAAGACCCTCACGGGATTCCGGCTGGGCGTGCGCCAAGTCTCCGAGCACGTTTGCATTAAGCTGAAGAATCCACTTCCATCGAACGATCGCCTCAGTGAAAGCTGGCCAGCCTACAAACGGCTTAATGACACCCTGATGAATGGAGTGAAGAATCACCTGCTCGGCGGTTATGATCTGTTCCTAAATCCACAAGATGAGTTTCTGCGCGATGCAGACTGGTTCATCGCTGAGTGCAAGAAGCGCATGGAAGCGAACAAGAGTTAGCCTCTCTCCCCTGCTCATTGAGACTCATGATGGACCTCCCCTTTGCTGCTGGCTTGCCATTTCAAACAGTAGGATTCCGGCTGCAACCGCCACATTAAGAGAGTCACAACCTCCCTGCATCGGTATACGCACTACGAAGTCCGCGCACTCAAGCAGCTGCTCTGAGAGGCCGCGCTTTTCGCTTCCAATCACAATCGTTGCGGGGAACCTAAATCGCAGAGACTTGTAGTCCATCAATCCCGTTGGTGAGGATGCCACAATCGCAATGCGGTGGGACTTAGCCCAGTCAGTGAACTCGCGGGGCGAGCACTTGATGAGCTCTTGAGAGAACAATGATCCCATACTTGCACGAATCGTCGCTGGATCGTAAGGATCGCAATCTGGCCCAAGAACAAAAAGCCCGGCCGCTCCAGCCGCCTCAGCAGTGCGAATGATGGTTCCTAGATTACCCGGCGACTCAATCGACTCAGCAGCAACCCATAGCGAATTGCGCTCGACTGAAAGTGTGTTCAGAGAAGTCCATCTCTGCCGGAGAACCGCCCCGATACCTTGCGGGTCGGCGGCCTGTGTCAGGTCGTGGTAGAGCTGATGCGAGAGCCGAATACCCGGAACTCCGTTCTTGCGAAGTCGCTTGGCGAGTTTTTGTCCGTAAGGGTTGGATAAGGTAGAGGGATCGAGAAAGATGCTTTCCAGGGTAGAGTGCTCGAGGGCCCGAGAAACGTGGCGAATGCCTTCAATTATGTAGAGTCCACCACTAGATCGGCCGTGAAGGGATTGGAGAGAACGAAGCGCTAAGAAGCGAGGGTCACGGGGGTTGGCGACGAAAGGATATTTCTTTTCATTCATTGCCTCCTACGGCAAATGGCTGCCGTTGCCTGAATGGGATTTGAAACCGCGGTATTGTCCCACGGCCATTGGTAAAGCACAAGGCATGGGGCGATTCGGGTGCTCGCTGCATTCCGCGAGTCTTGCCAAGGGCACCAGGAAGGCCAGCTCCCGACAAATCTCTGCACTCATCTGCTGGCGAAGCCAAGCGGAAGTCTAATGCGCTATAGTTCTCATAGCTTCGCGTGGTCAAAACAGCTCGTACAACTGATAAGCACAATGGCGCCCAGGATTCGTGGAATTGTCGAAACCTGTATCAACGTGTCGGACATCAGTCGTGCTCGGCGCTTCTACGAGGGAATACTCGGATTTGATGTGATGGAGCACGATGATCGCTTCTGCGCCTTTCAGGTCGGCCCCGATGTGCTGCTGCTCTTCATGCAAGGTGGATCAGCTCATCCCATTGCAGTAACTGGCGGACTTATTCCACCGCACAACACGCTTGGCGCGGGACACTTTGCGTTTGCAATCTTGGCAGATGAGCTTGAGAGTTGGCGGCAGGTACTCAGAGATCGGGGAATCCAGATTGAGTCCGAAATCAGTTGGGAGCGGGGAGGACACAGCATCTATTTCAGAGATCCTGCTGGGAATCTCCTGGAATTGGTCAGTCCCGGTACGTGGGGAAATTACTAGGTGAACTCCGACCCGAGAAGGAACCTCTTTGACGAAATCCGGAGCCAATCACCGGCCTAGCCGTTGAAAATCTCACCATCGTTCATTGGCACTGCAAAAGGCGAACGTTTGAATCAAGGATGGTAATGTTCAAGAATGACCGGTCTTTGGTTGCCCATGAACCCCAATTTCTTAAACCTGTTCATGAAAGTTTAAGCGCGATTATGTTTCTGCCTCTTGGCTGCGTTGCGTTGTGCCTTGGCCAATTTCTTGGCCGCTTTTCGCTGTTGCTTAGCCACCCTTTTTTGATATTTCTTTGCTGCCTTCTGGGCCTGCTCGGCACTATTCGGACCGCGATAGATTTGAGCGTGAGCCGGAGCCGACCACGAGAGACTTAATAAGATCAGTACAAACGCCGAAATTCGTTTCATGGTGCCTCCGAGACGGAACCATCAGCTGTGCAAGAGCGGAAACCTGCAATCTCCCCGTCTTTGTTGGTCCTTACGGTCAGCTTACGGTCCGGCGGAATGAGTGTCAATTCCCTAACGAACGACTTATATCGCTCGTTGATCCGAATTTGCGAAGTGTATCAGTATGGAAATGGCCTCGAGAACTGGCCTCTACGAAGGAAATCAAGAGTCATCTTTGATGGGTAGTGTTCGGTTTTGAAGAGCTTTCCCCCAACACTTACCGAAGAAGTATGGCCTTCGGGGGCCTTTCCTCGAAAGAGCAACTCGTCGTTTTGCGGATGAAGGCAACTGCCCATGTCGCAGATTCGCAGAACAGCTCGCGGTCGGCGAAAAAACTGGAACTCGACCAAGACTACGGTGAATCGCCTCGTGTGTGGGTCAATTTGCGGAGGACGAACTCCTGAACGAGACTCGCGGCAACGCGTGAACCCGTGCCGATCGCAAAATTTGTGAACACCATCCCCGCACCACGATTTGATTCCGGATAGTAAAGATTTGAAATTGCGGAGGACGCCAGATCACCGCCCAAACTGGAATAATTCGGCTGCGATCTTCCATTGTCTCCTTTACACACAAACGGATACAGTACGGCGTGACGAATTCGCGACTTAGTGGTGCCCGTACCCTTATAAAAATAGCGCGGATCCTGGTGCAGTAGCGAAGGTAGTATGGCTCCGCCAATCATGATGTCGGTGAAAGCGTCGGCAGTATTCGCACCAAAGCGCTTGGCGAACCCCTGAGCGCCTTGACCAAAATTGGGGGTATCACCTGCCTGTTGCAGCGCAGAGATGAATCCGGTTCCGAGAAACGTGATTGGATCGGTGGCCGTCCTAAGCGCGAGCCTGAATTTCAACTTGGTGGTGAGTGGCGCGGGATTGGGCTCGTAGACAACATAGAAATTTGGGATGACGCCAAAAATACGCTGCTTCTCCTGGATTTTTACCTGCTCGGTTGCGACCTCCTCGGACCTCTGCGTCACTTCGACCGTGGTGATTGCTGTTGGCACTCGAAGTTTGATGTCCAAAATCTTAAATTGATTGGGCACCAGCGTAATAGATGACGATTTCCACTGTGCAAGCCCCTCTGCACTGGCCATGATGTTAAAGGGAATTCCTGGCTTAATATCGTGGAACTCGAAAAACCCATTGTCATTGCTTACGGCTGTACGGCGACCCTTGCCGTCGAAGTTCTCGAGCACAACCGTCGCCTTTGCAACTGTATCGCCGTTCACATTGCTTACTGTCCCGATGACGCTGCCCGGCTTTTCTAGCGACTTGCCGCCCTGCGCCTGTAGTCGATCGGATAGTCCAAACGTAAGGAGAATGAGACCGACCATGTAGAGTTGCAACAGTTGCACAACTTATCCATACGTTAATGCGAATTAGCCTGCTACGAAGCCACCATCCAGGAAGCGCCCGTTATAAACGTGGGTAGAATGCGGATTCAAATGTGACTTCTGGGGGTTCGTCCCGAGATGACGAATTCTGATGCTCAACACAGGTTTTCATCGTGCTTCCGCTGGGTGAACTGTTACTTTTGGCAGCTTGGCGATAAATCCTATATCACGCAAAAGACGCTCCCTTTGGTAGCCTCGGACAGAACCATGGTTGACCTTGAGTCGCCATTTGCTTGTCGCTCTCGCAAACTCGACGGCGCCGCTAACTGACCAGAGGACACTGATCAAAATGGGTACAAGGCAAACTTCTCCAGGGAAGGTTAATTATCGTGGGCTGGATCTCGAGAAAAGCTTTCGACTCCGGTCGAAGCAGAACTTTTTTTCTTTGACATCCCTTTTGATGGAACTCATTGACCTTAGTTCTATGTAATCGCCGGATTCCAACAGCTGCAGCAAACGAGTTCAGCAAGCGTCGAGTAGCATTTCTTTAGCTAAAAACTCACGCACCTTCTGGGCCACTTTGCTTGGCCGTGGATATGAAAGACGGCTTGCTTCAATGCAGCTGTGGCCATCGACCCAGATGCTGAATTCCGCAAACCCGCCCTTCACCAAGGCGACCTGGACATCGGGTTCTTTGCGCAGTTGAGCTGCCACACGGGCGGCTATGGTTTTCTTGCCCAGTCAAAGTGCGCAATAGCGGATTTCTATTCGCCTCACATTCCCACCTTTCCGAAGATCATGCAGATCGAACACCGCGTGATGAGAGCAGCGACGCCAATAGTTCACGTTCGTCCAATGCACAATACAACTCGTCTAATAGCAGCTTGACACTAGAAAGGGCGCAAAACGGAGTCGAAACCGATCACCAATGGGCGAAACTTTGAAAAGCGTGCTTCCGGGCCTGCACCCTGCTTCGCAACGGGAGATAGAATCGCCATATCGTTCATCGACCGACAAAAAGGCGAACGAAAAGCGCATGGTTACGATATCGCCTGCCATCAGCATCCCGCATCATACATTTAAGAGACGCTCGTACAAATCGTCCGGTTGAATCAATGCGAATGCAGATATTGGATATTCTTCTCCTGATCTCGGCTCCACGCTTCTCTGCGAGTGCAGTGCGGCCCGCGACCCGACATCGGTCCGGTTCCGAACGTTGTTGGACGAGGTGTGCATAGTTCCTCCGGCTCACGCTGCAACAGGCAATGGCAACGCCGACGTCACTCGAACAGTTTTGGACCGGCCGCGGTATTCTTTGATCAGCGCTCGCAAGAACAGCACGCCGCAAATAACAGACGGGACGGCAGTCACCGTACCTGGCGTATAGTGCCGAACCCGCATGGTCTCGATGAAATGGTGGATCTCACCAATCGTTGGGAGTCCAAGAACGAACATCGTGATGAATCGTGCGAACCCACCTTTGAGAATGAAGTACACAGCGAAAAAAGCCAGAGCGCTGCCGATGATGGCCAGTGCTGCGATTGCCGCGCTAGCATTACCGACCCAGCTCTCATATATAGCAATCATGTGTTGCAACTCTTGCAGGTCCTGCATGCCGAACATCAGTTGCTCGACGATGTGAAGAACCGCCAGGACCTTGAGCCAAGCGTATGAACGTGTACTGGCTTTCATGCCTATACGGGCGCAAATTACATCGAAAAACGATCATCTAAATCAGAACCCGGAGTTTCGCAGGGGCCCCTCCCAGAACCGAACCTGAGGAGGTGGGAGGGAAAGGCGAACAAACGTGTTATCAACAGTTATGAAAGCTCTAGCCGCAGTGACGGCTCGTCGTTAAAATCTCTTCCTGGGTTCCACCCTGCGACGTTCGCGGGTTCTGGAGAGCTGCATGCACAAGAAAAGTGCAATTGTTCTCGCTTTCATATTCGGAGCGGCATTGCTCGATCCGTTTGAGTGTGCACAGGCTCAGACTGAAAAGATCCCATATTTGACTATGGCCCCTTTAAACCAGTACTTAATCTCTGACGAGAACTCTGAGATCGCCCTGGCACGCAGTGCCGCTCCGCCATCCATTTCCGACGGGGCTGAAGTGATGGTACTTGGACACGCGGGTTACATGATGGCAGTGAAGGGCACGAACGGCTTTCTGTGCTTGGTAGAACGCTCATGGGGCGCCGCAACCGACGATCCGGAGTTCTGGAATCCGAAAATCCGCTCTCCCATTTGTTTTAACCCGGCAGCCGCTAGGACCTTTGTGCCCATTTTCTTGAAGAAAACCAAACTGGTGCTGGCAGGAAGATCGAAAGCGGAGATCGTCGAAGCGACAGCATCGGCGCTGGACAAGAAGGAACTGCCTGCACTCGAGCCTGGAGCGATGTGCTACATGATGTCCAAGCGGCAGTACTTAAACGACCGAGGCAAGAGCTGGCATCCACACTTGATGTTTTTGGTTTCTGGCGACGCGGAGAAAACATGGGGAGCCGATCTGCCGGGCTCACCAGTGATGGCGGCGGATGATCCCCAAGAACGAGTGACCATCTTTATGGTCTGGACGGAAAACTGGTCGGATGGCACAGCAGGCCCGCAGAGGGCTCAGTAAATCCGTGATGCGAGACTTGAAAGAAGAAGCACCGTTGTCGTGCGAAGGTCATTCAGGCATCGTCAGCCGAGTGGGTCATGCGTTTGACGTTTTGCTGTCGCAGGCCCGATCAGTGAAGTTCAACCCTCGACAAGGCTGTGGGACTGCCGCTACGACGATCGACTTCACGCTTCAAGGCAACTAAATTGACCGAGAAATCTCTATATCGCGCTTTGAGGCTCGAAAAGGCAACCTTAAGCCGTTTCTATTGAGTTTGACTCTCCATTCATGACCAGCACGATCTTGCCGATTACGCCTCCCTGGCCAAGCAACTCATGCGCCTGTCTCGCTTCAACGAGCGGACATCGCCGTGCGATTAGAGGCTTGATTTGCTGGTTTTGAAGAAGGGTAAGCAGAGCGACCAAGTCCTGCCGAAACTGGCCCGGCTTCAGTCGCTTGAGCGTTTGAATGCTATAAGGGACCATCCGCTTCCGCCCAGACAGAAACCAGTTGCGAACGATGTACCCGCCGAGAATGGCGGCCTCACGAAAACGATGACGGCCAGGGCGGCCGGATGCTACTCGTCCGCCCCGCAGCTTTGACGTAAAGCCGTAGACGACTATGACGCCACCCGGACGAACTGCTTCACGGGATCGCCAGAGGTTATCGCCACCGATTCCATCAAAGACTGCGTCCACCCCATCGCTCGTGAGGTTGCGAATCTCTTTGACGAAATCTTGATTCTGATAGTCAATCGGCGTCCCTCCCAGGTCGGAAACGACCTGGGCGCTTCGCGCTGAACAAGTGCCATACATCCTTAATCCTGCCAACCGACCGAGCTGGAGAAGGGCCGTCCCGACACCACCTGCAGCGCCGTGGACCAAAACTGACCATCCCGGTTTGACCTTCGCCGAGCGGTACAGCATTTGGTACGCCGTAATGTAGTTAAGAATGAGACTAACGGCCTCTGCTGGATCCAAACCTATTGGGACTGGTATCAGCTCCCGCTGCGGCAGGCAGATGAATTCTGTATATGCTCCACTGATCGGCAGCGCGGCTACGATCTGGCCGGTTTCAATTTCCGACACACGGTTGCCCAATCGCTCAGCCACTCCAACCAAATCCCATCCGGGCGTGAATGGCACCTTTGGCGTTTCGGGATGAATACCCTCTCGCGCCAGCACATCGGGCAAGGCAACGCCTGCAGCCAGCACCCTCACCCGCACTTCACTACGCTTTGGTTCGGTACATTGCTCTTCGATCACCTGCAGCGTTTCAGGTCCGCCGTAATGGGTCACGACGATTCGCTTGGGCATATGGTCCTCCCACGAGAAGGAACGGAAGAAATTTCTCTAGGCCACGGAAGGAAGAACGCAGGCATTATCAGGCCGGGCGGCAGGTTTGTCAGTGATCCTGATCACATGCAAGCGTCAGCACAAAAAGCAAATTGGTGATAAATCGCACTAACACTCATTGAGGCGAATCGAGCTTCCACCAATCATCCGGTTTCAGTCCCATCTCTCGGCCCAGAGCGGACGAAGTGTTCAAAGTAGCCTTGCCTATATAACTGTTCCACAGCCATTTCCATGTACGGCAATGTGATCTCCGGGACTACAATGAGTCCGGGCTCCGCTACGTAAGGATGTCCGGACTTGGTGTCGCTTTCCAGGTCCTGAGCGAGCCGTATCGAATCGTAGAAGAACACATCCACTCTCCCCCCATCGGGTAACTCCACCGCTACGATCCCACACCAGCCCTTCTGAGACACCTCAAACGCAAGTCGCTCGTCGAATTCCTCTTTAAAAATGAGCTGGGGCGATTAAGGGCTACCAGACGGCTCCTCTCCTAATTCTCAAGATCGAGTTCGCGACGGCCAGCCACCCGAAGCATTATAGGCGAAGAAAAAGCGCATACTAGTGATCTGATTCAACGAGTACACCTGTGGGGAGGCTTCGACTCCGCCTGGGTGTAGACTTACCCCGTTCGACGATCGTGAACCCCCGACACCGCATGACGGATCCGATCGAAGCGCTCGCCCAAGACCTTCGTTACGCCGCCCGTGGACTGCGCAAGAGCGCCGGCTTTACTCTCGTCGCGGTTCTTACGCTAAGCGTCGGAATCGGTGCCACCACAGCTGTCTTTAGCGTTATCAACGGAGTTCTGCTGCGCCCGCTTCCTTATCCGGACCCCGACCGTCTGGTAGCCGTGTCAAACGTCTTCCCGGACTCCGGAAGCCATTTCGGGTTAGTTTCGGGTAGCGACGTAGTCAACTGGCGAGCCGACAACCATGTCTTCGATCAGTTGGAATTTGTCTCTCAACCCGACATCGTAGCGATGTCAGGCGCAGGATACGGCGAGCGGGCTGCTGTGCAGCACATGACCTGGCGAGTTCTGACTATGCTCGGAATCAAATCGTTCCTGGGAGCAATTCCCAATGACGACTTGAGCGAAAAACGTGGACAGGGTGTTCTGATCAGTTACGAATTCTGGAAGAGCCATTTTGGCGGCGATCCCAAGGTGCTTGGCCAGACCGTTTTCGTAGACACTGGGGCGGGACCTATAGTGGCCGTTCTGGAACCCGGATTTGACCTATTCGGCACCGGAGTTCCCGACGTTTACGTAATCCATGGGATGTCGGATGTCGTCGATTCGGGTATTGGCGATGTTCGGTGGGAGGTTGCCGTCGGGAAGTTGAAGCGGGGGATTTCGATTGAGCAGGCGCAGGCCGCGATGAACGTGACACAGCGGCATCTGGCGCAGGTCTTCCCCGAGACATACAAGAATGTCGGAGTCCGGGTCGATCCCTTGCAGAAACGCCTGTTTAGCCACTGGGCCGGCGTGTACTACCCCCTCTTTGGAATTGTGGGATTGGTTTTACTGATTGCCTGTGTCAATGTCGCCAACCTTCTGATGGTTCGCGGAGATGCACGCCGAAAAGAAATCGGTGTGCGCGTCGCGATGGGCGCAAACAAAGGAACGTTAATCCGACAAGTGCTCACCGAGAGTGTCCTGCTTTCACTGATCGGGGGACTGGTGGGTCTGCTCCTTTCTTTTCTCAGTGTCAGAATCTTCAACATGTGGGCCCCATTCTGGTTTCCGCGCGAAACCAGCGTGTTGGTGGATGGCAGGGTTCTGCTGTTCACATTCGCCACCTGCGTTCTGACCGGGATCGGCTTCGGCCTAATCCCCGCCTATCGAGCTGTGAGAACGAACCTGAATGAGTGCCTGAAAGAAGGCACCCGCAGCACGACGACGATTTCGCGTCATCGCACGAGAAATACGCTGGTCGTAACCGAGATTGCGCTGTCGCTGGTCTTACTAATCTTCGCCGGACTGATGATCAACACCCTGACCCGCATATTGCGGACTCCTCCGGGCTTCGCTCCCGAGCATCTGCTGACCGCACAAGTTCGGTTGACTGGAGACAAATACATCAACGCATCTCCGCCGACGGATCCCAATTTCAATTTGATCCTGCCGCCTGTGGGACGGTTTTGCGATCGGGTGCTCGAGCGGTTCCGCAGCACACCGGGCGTCGAAGACGTCGCAATTATCGATTGGCTCCCGCTCCTGGATGGCACCGGGGACATTGCTCAATATGCATGGCCAGGTTTCACAATCGCCGGCCAGAGTGTTTCGACCGCCACGGAAAAGCCCAGCGTTCTTCGCGAGGGAGTCAGCTCCGACTACTTCCCCATGATGAGCATTCCCGTCATTCGAGGCCGCCGCATCACTGAGCAGGACACGCCCAGCAATGCCTGGGTAACAGTCATTAACCAAACCATGGCTAAGCGCTATTGGCCGAATCAGGATCCGATCGGACAGGCGATCAAGTTCGATGACTCGCCGGACGAGAAGCCGCGGCAGATCGTCGGCATTGTGCAAGACGTGAAGCAGTTTTCTCTCACCATTCCCGCTGAGCCCGAAGCTTATGTGCCGTATCAGCAGTTGTCATCGCGCATTTACCCCGGCTGGACCGAAGCTCGTGTTCACAAGAGCATCGTCATCCGCACCCATGCTGACCCGAAAGCCTTGATGCAGAGCATGCGTCGGATCATTTCGGAGCTTGCGCCCGAGTCCGCCATTTTCGGGATCTCGACAGTGGAGAGAACAGTGTCGCAGTCGGTCACTTTCTGGCGCTTTCTTTCTCACATATTGGAGCTGTTCGCCGCGATCGCCCTACTGCTCGCTGTAATCGGAATCTATGGAGTAATTTCCTACTCGATCCGAGAACGCCGCCACGAACTCGGCCTGCGGATGGCGTTAGGAGCGCATCCTAGCCAGGTGCTGAGATTAGTCTTGCGGCAGGCAATGGTCGTCTGTGTTACCGGAGTTGCAATTGGCTTGGTCAGTTCGTTCGCCGCCACGCCTCTGATAAGCAGATTTCTCTACGGCGTGAAGCCCAACGACTTGATGACTTTCGTTCTGGTCTCATCAGTTCTTATAACTGTTACATTCTTCGCCAGCTATGTTCCCGCGCGCCGCGCGACGAAGGTCGATCCCATGCAGACACTTCGACACGAATAGCAGCTAGGCATCAAGTTCTTCGGACTCGACCGTACTTGCGGTGAATAATCGGTCTGGCATAATCAGTTGACGATAAATCTCTACATCGCTCAACGACCTTAAGAAAAAAACTGAGATGCAATGCTAAATACCCAAGCAAGCGTCCCTTAACCTGCATCGTCGCGGGACTCGCGGCCCTGGCTGTGATTTCCATCGTTGATTACGTAGCCGAGGTCAAATTCAAAACGACAATTTCCGGGGTAACGCGAAACCGCACCGGAATGATGCTTGTGCCGACACCAGTAGTTACATAGAGGTCGCGACCGGACTCGCGGATGTGCCCACTCGCATATCTCTGACCGTATCGCGATGGCACGATCAATCGGCCGAGGCCCGGCAGATTCACTTGCCCACCGTGAGTATGACCCGCCAGGGTTAAGCTGACGCGCGCAGGAACCCAGGGAAATATGTCCGGGCTGTGTGTGATGGCGATGACCGGACTCTCGTCGGTGACCTGCGAGAGAGTGCCATCAATATTCGGATGGGCGCTTGCGAAGTCCTCGAGGCCAGCCAACCAGAAAGCGTCGTCGTGGAAATCAAGTCTCACCACGGAATTGCTTAACACTCGTATTCCAGCGCGCGTCAAAGCCGCGGTTACGGCGGGAGAGCCATACCAATTGTCGTGGTTGCCAAGGACTGCATACACGCCTAACCGCGCGTGGACCTGACTTAGTTGGCCCGCGATAGCCGCAGGCGCAATAAATCGGCCGCCGATAACGCCTTGGATCACAAAGTCGCCCAGGAGAACTACAACGTCGGGCTGTTCCTTATTGATTCGGCCAACCAGTTCGTCGAGATATTTCGGATTGATGTAGGGTGCTCCTGCGTGCAGGTCGCTCACGGCCACGATCTTCAGTCCGTCAAGCGAAGCGGGCCAGTGCTGAAGTTCTAAGTTGACGTGCCGCGCGATTAACCGATGGGGCTCAATATAAAAAGAGTCGATCACGACCAACAATGCAAGAATTGCCAGCCCCAGCACGATCCAGAGTTTCCGTGGTCCTCCCCGCATCATTGTCAAAAGCAGGCAGCGTTTCGTTGTGGCTGAGTCATGGCTTGAGCGCGTCATCGACGTGTATGCCACATCTGCCCGTTTAGCACCTCGGCCTGGGAAACACTGGTTGCCCGAACCAGTTTTTGAATTTTCAGATACGTCTAGCGCACCTAAGCTGCACAAACTGCGACTGCATGGTCCAACATCATAGAAGAAAAGGGGTTTCCGCGCCCAGTTGGTGATAAATCGGCATATCACGCATTGAGGACTTGCGAACCGATTCCCAAGAATTCAGCGTTGGCGGGTATCATTGGTCCAGCGATTGTTATCGTTCGAGGTCAACCATGAACTTGCTCCATCTCATCTGGTCCATTCTATTTTTGGCTTCGTTTTCCTATGCCGACAATCAGACCCAAGTGTTCCCGACTTCGTCTGGACCAGTCCGCATTACACCCCTGAACCACGCCAGTACGCTCATTGAGGCAGGTGGGAAGTTCATCTATCTGGATCCTGCCAAGCCCATTGATTTCTACGGGAAGCCGAAAGCCGACCTTATTCTAATCACCGATATTCACGGCGATCACATGGATCCCGACTCAATCAAGGCGATCACTAAGAGTGCGACCGAAATTCTGGCTCCGCCCGCCGTTGTGCGGACCGTTACTACAGGCAAAGCCATTGCGAATGGTGAAACCAGAACCTGGCAGGACTGGACCGTCCAGGCCATCCCCGCCTATAACCTTAAACGTGGTCCGGCGCCCGGTAAGCTTTTTCATGACAAGGGACGCGGCAATGGTTATGTACTCACCTACGGGGGCAAACGCTTCTATTTTTCAGGTGACACCGAAGGCGTGCCGGAGATGCGTGCGCTACAAAATATCGATGTCGCTTTCGTGTGCATGAACTTGCCCTATACTATGCCGCCTGATGAGGCAGCGGAAGCGGTCAAAGCATTCCACCCCAAAATCGTCATCCCGTATCACTATCGGGGTGCGGACCTCAGCATATTTCAAAAAGGGTTGGAAGGCTCCGGCATCGAAGTTCGGCTGCTGGATTGGTACCCCAAGTAGTTATCCAAACGTTTTTGCCCACCGATTCGTGAACCCAGGGCGCATCGGTTTGCGACAAATCTCTATATCACGCAATATCAAAAGGCGCCCACTTTTGCGGTAAGTTATGAGTCGTTGAAACACCACACTTACCAAAAAGGAGCGCCTTTATGAATCAAGAGAAGTATATCGGGATGGACGTTCATGA
>Ga0157378_10000719_pt1 | contig 30926 bp, 22 predicted proteins | sample M65metaG_FD_115309 | JGI IMG/M metagenome (GOLD analysis project Ga0157378, IMG submission 115309) | Miscanthus rhizosphere microbial communities from Kellogg Biological Station, Michigan, USA - M6-5 metaG | ecosystem: Host-associated > Plants > Roots > Rhizosphere > Soil | place: USA: Michigan... | reverse complement strand
GCCAACATCTTCATGCCTAAGGATGTGCCCATGGCCAATCGCGTGGAATGCGAAAGCTACGGAGCCAAAGTCACCCTGGTCGACGGCCTGATCAGCGATTGCGCCCGCATTGTAGCCGAGCGTAGAGAAGCGGAAGGTTGGTTTGATATTTCCACTTTGAAAGAACCTTATCGCGTCGAGGGCAAGAAGACTATGGCGTACGAGGTCTTCGAGCAACTCGGCGGAAGACTCCCTTACGGCATCATCTATCCCACCGGTGGAGGCGTAGGCCTGATCGGAATGTGGAAGGCCTTCGACGAGATGGAAAAGCTGGGCTGGATCGGTCCTGAGCGCCCGCGCATGGTGTGCGTCCAAGCCGAAGGCTGCGCTCCAGTGGTAAAGGCGTGGGAAACTCATGCCGCAGCTTCAGAAGCGTGGGCAAACGCCTCTACCCTGGCGGCGGGCTTACGTGTTCCAAAACCTTACGGCGATTACTTAATCCTCGACATCATGGGTCGAAGCAAGGGTACCGCGGTTTCGGCCGACGACTCTGAGATCATGGAAGCAGTGCGACATTGGGCCCGTGTGGAGGGAGTTTTCGCTGCGCCCGAGGGAGCGGCTTCGCTAGTTGCGTATCGTAAGTTGCGGGCAAGCGGGTTCTTTAGCGCGGAAGACGCAGTCGTGCTTTTCAATACCGGCTCAGGCCTGAAATATCTGGACGTAATTGATGGTTACCGGAAGCCCGATGCCCCCCCGGCCTCACGATACATTGGCGGAATCATCGGTCCGTATTAGAACTGTAACTATCGATGTTTTCCAGAATCGAGGCATGGCCACCAGAGTAAAAGGCCAGCCCTTCCAACGCCGCTCTCGTTCGGATCCAGGATCCTAGACTTCCATCAAGAGGTTGGTGTGAACATAACTGCAATGACAATCCGGCGGCGTGTCGTGCCTTTGACACTCTTGGCCCTAATCATCGGAGCCATAGTCGGGTTGATCATGACTCGTCCCGACGGCCAACCGGCCCCTAGCACCCGGCGATCGAACAACTTGGTAGACCAGCGCCCATTGCAAACCGCGCGCAATGTCTCGGCTTTGGCGTCGACGCGCGAAGAAGTCCGCTACGCGCGCCAGGCGCTGCGAATCGCCGACCATGCCGTCGACCTTGCATTTTCCATTGAGTTCCGCAAGGCCGCCGCTCAACCCACCGACCCAAAGAGCCGCGAGGCGCTGGCGCGTCTCAATCAATTTCAGGCACAGGTAAAAGTTGATCAGGCCAAGGTTGACGAACTCAAGAAGAGTCTCTCATCCGCCGGGGTAATGGAGCAGGACACCTTTCAACAGCAACTCAACCTGATGCAGGCCCAGCTGGAACTCGACCAGGACGAGATGGAGGACGCGCAGGAAGATGTTAGGCGAGCGGGCAATAACGCAGGACGCCTGCAGCGCCTCTTTGAAAGACATCAGGCAGACGAGCAACACCAGAACGAACAAGCGCAAAACACCCAATACAAGCCAGACGTTGACTATGGCGAAGGCAGCCTCAGCAAGCAGTTCGCCACCTGGCGGGGGCTGAGCGACAAGCAAAACCAGTTGGGCCAGGCGGGCAACGATGCCCTGAAAGCCGCCGACGGACTCACACAAGAGATCAATGGCTTGCAGCAGAAAGTAGCGGCGGAGGAAGGGGCAAAGCAGCAGGTGGCGCAGGCTGCCTCAGCTCTGCGGACAAACGGCTCAGCTGCCCCGAGCGGCAAGACAACGGCGGCGGCTATTGCTTCCCTGCACCAACTGTCCGTCGATCAGAAAAACCTTAGCGACAAAGCCAAACAGATTCGCGACCATCAGGAACTCGCGGATACCTATACCAGTTGGACAGCGCTCGTTCAGGGACAGAAGCAGAGCGCCCTGCATGGCATGTTCCGCTCGCTTCTGCTTGTCGTCTTGATTGTGCTCCTGGCATATGAGGCAGGTCTGATGATCGACCGTTTGTTTGGCGACGTTACTCACGAACGCAAACGCCTACAAACTCTGCGGGTCGTTGTTCGCTTCGCAGTGCAGACAATTGGTGTGCTGCTGATTATTTTCGTGATATTGGGAATCCCGGCGCAGATGCCAACCATCCTCGGTCTCGCGGGCGCCGGTCTCACTGTCGTCTTGAAAGATTTCATCGTGGCTTTCTTTGGCTGGTTCGTACTGATGGGGCGAAACGGAATCCATGTCGGAGATTGGGTGGAAATTAACGGCGTGGTCGGAGAAGTCGCCGAGATCAATCTGATGCGCACCCTCCTGCTCGAAACCGGCAACTGGACCGACGCAGGTCACCCGACGGGCCGCAAAGTGGCGTTTATGAACGGCTACGCCATCGAGGGCCACTTCTTCAACTTCTCCACCAGCGGGCAATGGCTGTGGGATGAAATTGAATTGATGATTCCATCCAGCGAAGATCCGTATCCGATCATCGAGGCGATCCAAGTTCTGGTCAACAAGGAAACGGAAGCCAACTCGAAAACCGCCGAGCAGGAGTGGGGACGCGCCACGAGTCACTACCGTGTAGAACCAGTTTCGTTGGCGCCTGCAATTAACTTGCGGCCGACGGGCGCGGGAGTGGAGTTGCACATTCGTTACATCACGCGCGCCCACGAGCGCTTTGCCACGCGCACGAAGCTCTACACTCAGTTAGTGGAGTTGCTCCGCAAGAAGCAGCTCCCGGAAGCGGTACAGAGTTTAAAGTCGAACGCCTAGGGGCAAACGACTCATCTCGCGTACACGCGCGTGTGAATCTCCTTCGACTTTTAGAGGGTGAAGAGCGTTCGCAGCTATCTCCATGGATCGTAACAACTAACCATCTCCAGACATAGACTTTAATCGATATGGTTGGAACGAGCAGGCACTATCTATAGCTCTGGCGAAATACGGGTGCGCAACAGAAGCCAACAGGACGCTCGCAAAAGGGCACGCTAGAGCATTTCTTGACCACAATTTTCAGGATTCAATTGGTCCGCCCAGATTCAATCACTTAGCGTCCTTCGAAATTCTATGCCTCAATCTGAGACTCTCCCAGCTTCCATCGGCTAACCAACCTCCATCGACACCCAAGGTCTGGCCGTTCACAAAAGCGCTCTTCCTGGGGTCGGCGAGAAATGCGATGGCTTCCGCAATATCGTTGGGAGAAGCGAAGCGCGCCATTGGGACCCGGTTCTCTATATCGGCATCAGAGTACGAGCCGCCTGCCTGGTCGGCCACGTCCATCTCAGTCTTCACCCATCCCGGGCAAACCGCATTGCAGCGTACGCCGCGTCCGCCCCACTCCGCCGCCAGAGTTCTGGTCAGACCGATGAGTCCATGTTTGCTGGCATTGTAGGCAGCGCGATCGGAGATGCCGGCGAGTCCGGCCACCGAACTTACATTCACAATCGAGCCTTGCCCTTGTTGCAGCATCAGCTTCCCAAATTCCCGGCACAGCAGGAACGGTCCGGTAAGATTTACCTCGAGAACGCGCTGCCAATCCTTCACCTCGATATTTTCCGCTGGGCAAATGAAGCTGACACCGGCATTGTTGACCAGCACGTCGACCCGTCCGAACTGGGACTGCACCGCGGCCGCGATACGTTGGACTTCCAGCTCCTTTGAGATGTCACCCAGAACTTCCCGTGAGGTGCCGCCCAAGTTACCGATGGCGGCGGAAGTTTCTCTTGTCGAGCGAAGGTCGTTTAGAGCGATGGCGTATCCATATTGCGCCAGCACTTCGGCAGTTTTGCGCCCGATGCCCTGAGCAGCACCCGTGATTACGGCAACTTTACGTGACATGAGTATTTAAAGTTTTCCTTTAGATTTCTGGTTGAGGAGCGGGTTGGCTTTCAGCCAGCTGTTCGGCTCGGCGCTTCAACGCGAGTTGAATCTCCGGACGGAGGGACCATTTGCCATTTCGCCCAACCGCGTCCGCCAGCGAGTCTCGGCTATCGCACCGAAGAAGCGCTTTGGCCACCATCGCCTCAGTGAGCCGGGAATTTTCCAAAGCCGTATTCACCACCCGCATGTCGTCATCGCCGAGCAAAGCGGCTACGACTCTCGCCGAGGCCCGTCGCGCCAGCGACATCTTTTCACCGGTTGAGATGGTTTCAAGACGGTTGATGAGGGCTTCCTCGACCGCGATCTTGATGTCGGCTGCCACCACCGGCATCAGCGCCACAGCCATGAGCTCGAAGGTGTAAAGATGCCGCAGCAGCGACAATGACAGATGGCGTGGAGTTCGCGGATGCTCGATCAACGCCAGCTTGAGTTTGCGGCTCTTGGCTAGCGAGGGATTCTTGGACAGTCTCTCCAGGTCTGGCGCGGGGAGGTCGCTGCGCTTCAGCCATGCCAGCGCCAAGTCTTCGGTGAGGGAAAGATCCGAAGCAGAGGCCGGAGGAATGTTTTTGTCCGCCTCAACCGTGCTGTGTTCGTCAGAGATCATTTTCGAGCCAGCGCCAGGGCGCCCAGGACGGGATCGACTACGTCCGCATTGACGACTACGCCGGAGCGCAACGCATTCAACCTGCTAATGAAAGTCTCTCGCACTTGGCGGCTGTTGTGAAACACACCGCCGGACATGGCCACGGGTACAGCCGCCTTCTCGGGAAAGAGCCGTGCGATCACCACGTGTGCCAGTTCTGATAGTTCGTCTCCCGCTTGAACCAGAACGGAATTCGCCATCGCATCTCCGGCTTCAGCCGCGATTAGAACCGCTGGAAATAGTTTCGCAAAGTCTGCCGGCGGCGACGCATTCGCAGTCAGTACCAATTCATCCGGAGAACCAATACCGAATGACTTCAACAGATTGTCGAGAAGATTGCCACTGGTGCCTTGGTCCCGTGCCCGCATCGCAGCCGTGACAGCGCGCTTTCCGATCCAGTGGCCAGACCCTTCGTCGGAGATCGCAAATCCCCAACCACCGGCGCGTGCGGTTTTTCCTTCAGCGTTGCGTCCGAACCCAATCGAACCGGTTCCAGCAATCACAATGACACCGGGCCCGTCACCGAAGACCGCGTGAAGAGTAATCTCCATATCGCCCACAACCAGGATTGCGCCGCCGACCACTTCTGCGATCAGTGCTCGAATCTTTTCGGCGATGTCGACCCGGCCCGCTCCAGCTACTCCGATGCAGGTGCGCGCAATGTGTACGGGGTCAATTTTGGCTTCGGCGCAGGCTTGACCGATAGCGCTAGACAGAGCTTCGCGAGCGCGCATTTCTCCCAGACGAACGATGTTGCTCCCGGCGGCAAGGCCGCGGCCCAGGATCGTAGTCTCGTCGCCGAGAACGCACACCGTTTTACTGCCGCCGCCATCGATGCCGAGAAACAGAGCCACAGCGTAGTTCTAGCACAGGGATTGCAGAGGGCTCGGTGACCTCCGTGGTTCTTCCCGTTCCCTTCCCGGCGGCGGGCCGCTACTCTGGATGAAATCCTCATGGGACTCGACCGCCTCGACCTCATCATCATCGCGATCTACCTCGCGGGAATCACGCTGTTCGGCCTGCGCTTTCGTAAGCGGCAGCGCTCCATGCGCGATTATTTTCTGGCGGACCGCAATATTCCCTGGTGGGCGATTTCGCTGTCGATTGTTGCCGCCGAAACCAGCACGCTCACCATCATCAGCATTCCCGGCCTCGCATACGACACCAACTTGATGTTTCTCCAGGTGGTGATGGGCTACGTCGTCGGCCGTGTGGTGATCAGCTTCGTGTTGCTTCCCCAATATTTCCGGGGGGATCTCTATACCGCTTACGAACTGATCGAGCGCCGCTTCGGCGGCCGGCTACGCTCTCTAACGGCCGGCCTATTTCTCATAACCCGCGCCGCCGCCGAAGGAGTACGCGTCTATGCAGTTTCGATCGTTGTCGGGATTGCTCTCGGCACCGGCGAAGTCGCCTCGATCGCTATCATCACCGCCCTGACGCTGATCTACACCTTTGAAGGCGGATTGGCCGCGGTGATCTGGACCGACGTGGTGCAGACCGTGATCTACGTCGGAGGAACCTTGGTCGGAGTTTTCACCATACTGCATCTCGTCCCCGGCGGATGGACCGCCATCCACAGCCTGGCCGAGAGCACTGGCAAGTTGCAGATGTTTGACTTCACCCCAACTCTGTGGAAGCCGTATACCTTTTGGGCGGGGCTACTGGGCGGAGCATTCTTGACCACCGCCAGCCACGGCACCGATCAACTGATCGTGCAGCGCTTGTTGGCAGCGCGTAATCAGAAGCAGTCGGTGACTGCACTACTTTCGAGCGGAGGCGCGATTCTATTTCAATTTGCGCTGTTCCTGATGGTCGGCGTGATGCTTTTCGCCTTCTATCACCAGCAACCCTCAGCAGCCTTCGGCAAGGCAGACAGAATTTATCCAACCTTCATCGTGCATGAGATGCCGCACGGAATATCCGGACTGCTGATCGCGGCTATCCTGGCGGCGGCGATGTCGAACCTGAGCGCGGCCTTGAACTCACTTTCTTCTAGTTCGATGATGGATTTCTATCTCCGCCGCAAGCCCAATATCGATGAGCGTACCAAGATGCGGATCTCACGCATTTCCACCGTGCTCTGGGCAGCGCTGCTGTTTGCCCTTGCGGTGCTCTCACTGCACAAGGTTGGACGTGTCATCGAAGTGGGATTGCAGATTGCGTCGGTGGCTTATGGCGCGTTGCTGGGCGTCTTTCTGTTGGGAGTGCTCACCAAACGCGCCCACCAACGGGGCGCGACCATTGCTCTGTTCTGCGGCTTTGTAATGGATTTGTACGTGTGGCTATTCACAAAAATTCCCTGGACCTGGTACGTGCTGATCGGTTCAGTCATCACATTTGCGATTGGATACGCCGCTAGTCTGTTTACCGCTGAGGGTGATTCGGTGTTGGAAAGCGATTCTTAATCAGTTCTTGGCTCTCAGTTCGCAGCTAAGCCGCTTCACGTATACTGCACTTCGTTTCCATGTCCCCGGAAAACCAGCTAACTTCGAACGAACTTTCCCGCGAACTTGGCGCTGGTCAAGCCACCGCGGTTGTCGTCGGCACCGTAATTGGCAGCGGCATATTCCTGGTTCCGGCGGAAATGATTCAGGCCGTGGGCTCGGCACAACTGGTCTACCTGGCATGGATTGTTGGCGGACTGCTCTCGCTATTTGGAGCGATGACCTACGCCGAACTTGGCGCGATGCGCCCGCAGGCGGGCGGCGAGTACGTGTATGTACGCGACGCCTACGGACCTTTGCCGGCGTTTCTCTACGCATGGACATGGTTCGTAATCGCAAAGCCAGGATCGATCGCTACCATCACCGTGGGACTGGTACGAATACTGGGCACGTTTTCGGTTTTTGCGTTCTTCTCCAATCCGGCTTTTACCACGCCCTTCGCCGTCACCTACGGCCAGCTGTTCGCGATCCTGATGACAATTGCTATCTCGATCATGAATTACCTCGGCGTAAAGAAGGCGGGAGAATTCCAGTTCGTCTTCACCTTGTTGAAAGTCGTCATCATTATCGGGATTGTCGTCATTGGATTCAGTTATAGCCATGGATCATTTCATCATTTTGCGGAAGGCTACCCGCTGGCGCGCGGAGGCATGGCGGGCTTCATGGCGGCCCTGGTGGCGGCATTATGGGCCTATGACGGCTGGAATGATCTCAACATGGTGTCGGAGGAAGTTCGCAATCCCGCGCGCAATATTCCCATTGCATTGATCGCCGGAGTTGCCACCATCGGAGTGCTCTACATTTCAGTCAATGCGGCGGTTCAATATGTCTTGCCGGTTTCGGTGATTGCCGGCTCAGAACGTCCTGCATCGGACGCAATTCGTGCGGTGCTCGGAAGTATGGGCGCAAACATTGTCTCGGCGGGGATGGCGGTTTCGATGATGGTCGCGCTCAACGGCACTATCATGAGCGGTGCCCGTATTCCATTCGCGGTTGCCCGCGACCGTTATTTTTTTGCGTCACTGGCCAAGGTGCATCCGCGCTTCCATACTCCTTCAGTTGCCATCATTGTGCAGGCGTTGCTTGCCATCACGTTGCTATTGGTAGGTGCAAGTTTTAAGCAACTTTTTTCCATTACGATCTTTGCTGAGTGGCTCTTCTATATGATTGCGGGCAGCACAATTTTTATCTTTCGCCGCCGTAAGGCGGATGCGCCCAGTCCTTACCGGGTTTGGGGATATCCCTGGGTGCCGATTTTGTTTGTTGTCGCCTCTGCAATCCTTCTTTACTACACTTTCACTGACAACGTCAGGAATTCAGCGCTTGGCATCGCTTTGATCCTGTCTGGCGTACCTTTCTTTTGGGTTTTTAACCGCCAGCGCACCCTCTGAAACCCCGCTACTGGCGCGGATTTCCCGTTCTGCGTTAGGAATTATCGCGATTACCAAGGTACACCAGCGCCGGGCACGTTTACCGCGATACCGAACTCCCCTACTTTAAACACTCCACCCGGTGCACTCTCCCCACGGTTGGGTTCCCCGTCTGGAGCAAAAAACATAATGGCTACGGCTGATGACTTTCAGTTAGGACTTTTACCAGAACGCAAAATGGACTGGCGAACTTTAGTAACCAGTTACGGTTTTGAGGTTCTGCTGCTGCTGTTCTTGATCAATGTCGGCCTCATTTGGCCGGATCGTCTGCAATTAGCGCAGAAATATCACGTGACGGAACTAGTGCCTTTGCCCAGCTTGCGACACAAGCCGTTGGAGATTAAGCACAAAGCACGCGTGCTGCGGGCCAAATTGCTGCCCCCAGCGCCGGTGCTCACCACTCCCAAACTGACAGTGCCGCGGGAAGTGCACGTAGCGCGGGTGAAGCCGCAGGAAGTTGCGGCGCCAAAAGTGATTGTTAATACCTTTCAGGCTCCGCGTCTGATCCAGACTGCGGGTGGCGCGCGGCTTGCGCGACTGGTGCGGACAGGCGAATTCGGCAGTTCCGCAGTTCCAACCGTCAATGCCCCGATCCAGAAAGTGCAGACCGGTGGCTTTGGCGATCCCAATGGCGTGAGGGGCGAAGGCAAAGAAAATGCCCATCTGACGGTTGCTAGGCTCGGGTCTTTTGAACTGCCCCAAGGCCCCGGACAGGGCAACGGCGCGGGCGGCGCCCACGGAATTAAAGGCACAGTCGCCAGCGCAGGCTTCGGAAATGGCATCGCGGTGCCCGGCAACGGCGACGGCCGCAGCAACGGGCGCGGCTCGGTAAACACCGGTGGCTTCGGTGGTCCGCAGATCGCCCAGAATACCGGCGGCAAAGCATTACGGACGCTGGAAACCGGCCCGGCCACCACTCCGGTAGAGATCTTGTACAAGCCCCAACCCAACTACACGTCGGAAGCTCGCGCGCTGAAGCTGGAAGGTGAAGTTTTGATTGAAGTCATGTTCGGTGCTAACGGCCAGTTGCAGGTACAGCGAGTAGTCCGCGGCCTGGGGCATGGCTTGGATGAATCCGGCGTAGAGGCAGCCAACAAAATCCGCTTCAAGCCGGCGCTGCGCAATGGCTCCCCGGTAGATTCGACCGCAGTTGTTCATGTGGTGTTCCAACTAGCGTACTAAGAACCAAAAGTTTTCTAGAGAAACGAGAGGATTCGAGTCATGCGTATCACGAAATGGATGATCACTGCTTCCCTGCTGGCCGCGATGGCTGCGGCCGCCCAGACGGGAGCCCAGCCGGCTAATGCGCCTGCCGCTGCACCAGCCTCCACACAAGGCGCCGCCACCACCCTTGACCAGGTCGTGGACCGCAGCATCGAACGCGAGCATGCGTTGATTCAGTTGCTGCAGGAGCGCACCCCTCTAGTTGAGACATACCTGCAAGATCTGCGGCCGGACCCGAAACTGGGACCGACTCCGGTTGACGACCACTATTTCTTTGGGCGACTGGACCTCAACAGCGAAAAGGGCCGCCGCGACTTCCTTAGCAAGGGGAGCATGCAGCGCCAGCTGCTGGGTGGATTTACCTCTGCCTTCAAACTCCAGTACAAGCCGACAGGCTTTTCCTGGATGGTCTTTGTTGACCGCAACGATTTCGATCGCGCGCACTATGATTTCACCTACATTCGCCGCGAATTTCTCGGCGACGTGCGTTGCATCTCGTTCGATGTAACCCCGAAGAAGGGATCCGGTAACGGCCGCTTCCATGGCCGCATCTGGGTCGAGGATCAGGACTACAACATCGTCCGCCTAAACGGGACCTACGAACCGCGTCCTCGGAATTCTTTTTTCTTCCACATGGATAGCTGGCGCTTGAACCTGGTGGCCGGCTACTGGGTGCCGTCATATATCTACAGTGAAGAAGGCGACTTCGGTTACGGTTCGAAGGACAAGATCGCTTTCAAGGCCCAAACCCGCATCTGGGGCTACAACCTCAAGGCCAATGGTAAAGAGGACGAGCTAACGCAACTGGTGGTCGACTCCAATGTGAACGACCAGAGTGCGGCGGCCCAGGATGCTTCTCCGCTCGAGGCCGAGCACAAGTGGCAGCAGCAGGCGGAAGACAACGTGGTTGACCGGCTGGAGCGCGCAGGATTGGTCGCACCCTCCGGGGAACTCGATAAGGTTCTGCAGACCGTCATAGCCAACCTTGAAATCACCAACAACATTGAGCTTTCGCGCCCAGTCCGCACCCGCGTGCTGCTCACCTCGCCGCTGGAAACATTCAGCGTCGGCAACACGATTGTGATCAGTCGTGGCTTGATCGATGTACTTCCCGATGAAGCCAGCCTGGCGACCGTCCTTTCACACGAACTGGCCCACATCGTGCTGGGACACAATCTGGGCAGCAAGTTCGCGTTCAACGACCGCATGTTGTTCTCGGATGAATCGTCTTACCAGAACCTGGGCTTCCGCCACATTCCGGAAGAAGAAGCGGCGGCGGACGCAAAAGCGGTTGAGTTTCTGCAACATTCGCCCTACAGCCAGAAGCTTGATGCTCCCGGCCTTTTCTTGAAGCAGTTGGCCGACCGTTCGAAGTCGTTGCAAGGATTGCTTACCGCGCATCTGGGCAACAGCTTCACTGACAAGGAAGGCACCGTTCAACGATTGACAACAATCATGAACCAGGCCCCGGCACTCAATCCTGACAAGCTTGATCAGATCTCGGCTCTGCCCCTGGGCGGCCGAGTGAAGCTCAATCCCTGGACGGATCAAGTGGAGATGACCAAGACAGCGCCCATCGGAATCACTTCGGCTCGTGACAAGATGCCGCTGGAAGTGACGCCATTCTACCCGCGGCTTACCCGCATCGGCGCTGCGCCGAGTGGCGAACCGACGACTGCGGCCAACACCGCCAAGCCGTCCACCAACAACTAGCTATTTCGAGTTGACGTAAGCGCAGGCCGGTTCCAGAGCATTCTGGTGCCGGCCTTTTGCTTTCTGGCAAGGCCAACCGCAGAGTTCGCGGATCTTCACACATTCAAGATCTGTTGAAATCTGTGGTTAGTTTTTGGGTTTTCTCTCTGGCAGGCTTTCGTGGGTTCGTTCGCGGAAGCTGCCTTTCATTCCGCCAGCAAGATGCACACTCTGCTCCCCGAACTTGTCCCGCAAGCGGTCCGCGGCGGAAAGGGCCTTTTGCCAGCGCTGGCGGCGATCGTCCTCCAGAAGGTTTCCCTGACCTGCGGCAGCTTCGAAACCGGAAACGTGGACGCCCAGCAGCCGCACCTGAATTCCCGTCTTCCAGTTCTTGCGAAACAACAGCCGGATCTGCTCGAAGATTTCTGTATCGAGTTGGGTGGCGGATGGAAGCGAGTGGGCGCGGGTAATGGTAGTGAAATCTTTATAGCGCAGCTTGAGCTGCATGGTGCGGGCAAAAAGTCCAGCTTCCCGCAAGCGGCGTCCCACCATCTCTGACAAGCGCATCAACGTGGATTCGATCTGCTCCACGTTGGCCGTGTCTTCGTTGTAGGTGTGCTCGTGACTGATGGATTTGGCGTCGCTGTCGGCCCCGACTTCGTTGTCGAACCATCCGCCGGCATCTTCCCCGCGGGATTTGCCGGCGAGAGCCAGCCCCCACTTTCCGAATTTTTCTTCCAGCACCGAATCTTCGAAGCGGGTTAAGTCACATACTTGGCGAATTCCCAGCGCGCGCAGGTTTTGCTCGGTTATTTTGCCTACGCCGGGGATGTCGCGCACGTCGAGTGGCGCCAGGAACTTGGCCTCCTGCCCGGGGACAACCCAGAGCACACCGTTGGGCTTCGCCTTAGCGGAAGAAACTTTAGCGATTAGCCGGGAGATTCCGATGCCCACGGAACAATTCAGCTGAGTTTCAGACTTCACCTTCGCGTGCAGCGCATGAGCCGCACGCAACGGCGGACCGTGCAGCCGCTCGGTGCCAGTCATATCGAGATAGGCTTCGTCGATCGAGGCCATCTCCACCAGCGGCGAAAAAGATGTCAGCACACGATGGACTTTTTCCGAGCACTCGCGATAGCGGTCAGGATGCCCATGTACGAAAATGGCATGCGGACACATCTTCGCCGCGGTACGCAACGGCATGGCAGAGTGCACGCCGAATTTACGGGCTTCGTAGGAGGCGGCGGAAACGACACCGCGCTCGTCCCGGTCCCCGCCGACGACGACAGCTTTGCCTTTCAGGCTCGGGTCGAAAAGTTCTTCCACCGAGACGAAGAAGGCGTCCATGTCGACGTGGAAGATTGTTTTGGGAAACGCATGCACATAGATAGTTTACTCGCGTGGCGCGGACACTCTTCCGCGACGAGCGAGAAGAATTCACCGGCCATTCACGGCCACCCTATATCTTGTCTTATTCGTAACGGAGGGCTTCTATGGGGTCCAGATTCGCGGCCCGGAGGGCTGGGAACATGCCGCTGATCACGCCCACAACTGCCAGAATCGAGGTGGCGATGATCAAAATTCCGGGGGCTACGATCAGGCGGATGTCACCAGCCTCGGCATGTTGTGCCAGCGCGCTATAGAACGTCAGAGTTCCCACCGAGACCGACACCAAATAAGAGAGAAGTATGCCAAAGATTCCACCGACGCCGGTGATCACCAGCGCTTCCGCAAGAAACTGAAAGAGAATGTCGCGCTTGCGGGCGCCCAAGGCTTTCTCCACGCCAATTTCCCGGGTGCGCTGGGTCACCGAAACCAGCATGATGTTCATCAGGCCGATGCCGCCGATACCCAAGGTGATAGTTCCGATGAACGCCAGCAGAATCTTCAGTCCCAGCGAGATGATGCTGAACTGTTCCAGCTGTTTCTGCGCATCGAAAATATGCACTGCGCGATCATCGCTGGCCCGGTAGCGATGCGCTAACGCCAGTGAATCCCGAATAGTTTGGGTTAGCTTGGTGTGGTCCAGACCCTCTGAGCTAAGCCAGATTCCAGTGATGTAGTGGTTGTCCTGCAAAACGTCCATCGCATTGAAAGGGAGGTAGATGATGCGGTTGTCGTTATCATCGCCTTCCTGCGGCCGGGCTTTGCCGACCCCGACCACTTGGAAGCTGACACCATTAATGCGAATGTTCGCGCCCTCAGCGGGGACCCCGGAAAATAATTTTTCTTTAGCTTCCGAACCTAACACCACAGTGTGGGCATGGCTGAGATTGTCCTGATCGTTGAAAAAGCGCCCCGACTGCATATCCAGGGCCCAGATACTCTGTATGGAAGGATCGGCGGCCGTTACTGGGAAGGTAAACGACCGTTGACCGTTCTGCACCGTGCAATCCTTGTGGATGACCCTCGATATGTGCCGCACCAGCGGAACTACATTGCGAAGCAACTCTACGTCTTCATCGGTGAAGCGGATCTCGACTCCAGCCTTGTTCCCTCCAGCCTGCTGTGAAGTTCGGCCTCCATAGATTCCGACGCCGGTCGCGCCGTAGCTTTCGAATATCCCCTGAATGGCGCGGCCGAAGCCTTCTCCATAAGCCAGCAACAGGACGACGGTGGCGATTCCCCATGCCATTCCGAGCATGGTAAGAATCGTCTTGCGCAGGTCGTGGCGCATGGCGCTGTAGGCTTGGGTGAGAATTTCGCGGGTCATGCTACTCCTTGCGCAAAGCTTCTACCGGCTGAAGCAGCGCTGCCTTTCTGGCGGGATAAAGTCCGGCAACAACACCTGCGATGGCCAACGAACCGATGGCGACAGCGGCCGTCATCGGCACCAGACGAGGCGTATCGAATCCCGGCGGTTGGGGAAGCTGGGCCAGAGCGCTCATTAAAGCCGCAGCCCCGCCCATTCCGAGAAAACCGCTCAGCAGCGTCAGGAACGCGCCTTCCACAAAAAACTGGAACATGATGCTGTGATTGGTAGCGCCCAAAGCTTTGCGCAGTCCAATCTCGCGCGTGCGGTCAGCGACGGCGACCAGCATAATGTTGATAATTCCGATTGCGCCCAGCGCCAGCGTTACCAGGCCCACCGTTCCGAGAAATGCGTTCATGGCATCGAAGATCTTGCCGATGGATTCCGCGGTCTTGACCGAATCCCATTCGTCGTAGGCATCGGGATCCAGTGGGTTGAATCCGTGATTACGCCCGATCACCTGGTGTACTTCCTTCTGCGCCACAGTGTGCAACTCGCGTGACCGCGGCTGGTAGTTGATGAAGGAGATGACATCCTGGGCCGATCCCACATTGATTCGCGGGAAAAGCTGCTGCATGGTGTTGAACGGAATGAAAATTCTCAGATTCATTCCGTTGTTGTCACCGTGGCCAATCCGCTTCAGGGTTCCAATCACCTGGAAGCGGGTCCCATTCAGCAAAATCGTGCTACCGATCGAAGGCCGACCGGGGAACAACAGTCGCCGAGATTCATCGCCCAAAACGACCACTGCCCGCTTCTGCGAATCGTCGAAGTCATTGACCCAGCGCCCGTCAGCCATGGGCATGTACCGAAGCTGGTTAAACTTCGCGGGTACTCCCATCAGGCTTCCGCTGCTCTGGAAGAAGTCGCTAACCGCCCGGATGTCTCCTCTCTGCAGGATAGGGACGGCGTCTTTCACATCGGTGCACTCGCGCAGAATGTCCTGATAGTCGCGGTAGGTCAGGTAATACTCGTGCATGCTGTTGAAACTGCCGGCTACGGCGGGTGCGCGTCCGCCAAAGATGAACATAACGTTCTCGCCCAGTTCATCAAATTGCCGCCGATTGCCGGAGCGGAACCCTTCTCCAAGACCCACCAACAGCAGCAACGAGCCCACCCCCCACGCGATGCCGAACATAGTGAGGAATGAGCGCAGCTTGTGCGCCCACAAGGTGCGGAGTGTCTGGCCGAAAATATCGAGCAAAAGGCGCATTATGTGTTAGATAGAGCTAAAATCACTTCGCGCGGGGGCCCGTACCAGCCTATCAAAAGATCGGGGCGATCGCGAATGCCGCGGCCAACTTCTAGTTAGACTACGCAGACCGATTACGGATAGTTCCTTTTGCCGGATCGGCAGTGGTCTTCTGGCCCCAAATGCTACAATCCGCAGCATCTTGTACCAGGCTGGGAACCGTGGCCCACGACGTTTTCATCAGCTATTCCTCGAAAGACAAAGTCATCGCCGACGCGGTTTGCGCCCGGTTGGAGGGACGCGGCATCCGCTGCTGGATTGCACCACGCGATGTGCAGCCCGGCCTGCCCTATGGCGAAGAAATCATCGACGCCATTCACGGCTCCCAGGTGATGGTGCTGGTGTTCTCTTCGAACGCCAATGCGTCGCCGCATATCCCGAAAGAGATTGAGCGCGCAGTAAGCCACGGCGTGTCGATCATCCCATTGCGGGTGGAGGCGGTTGCCCCGGGCAAGTCTCTTGATTACTTCATCAGTTCGGTGCACTGGCTGGACGCGATCACGCCTCCTCTGGAAAGCCATCTGGAGAGCCTGGCTAATACGATCCTGACGCTCTTGCCCCAGGATCAACCTCGACCACCGGTCGCGACGGCTCGACTGATACCTCCGCCTCAACCGCTGACTCCCCCGGCGCCGCCTAAAAAAAGCAAGACCGGATTGTTTGTGGGAATTGCCGCCGCTGTAGTTTTGCTCGCAGCTGCAGCCGCGTACTTCTTACTGGTGCCGAACAAAGCCGAGCAGGCACCGTATTCCGCAAGCACCTACGAAACGCCCCAGAGCAAAATTCCACCACCGAAATCTCCTGGCGGAATCCGCGACCCCATTCTCGGCTGCTGGCAATGGTTCAACAATGTTCCGGTCACCATCAATTCTGACGGACGACTGGTAGCTGGGCCTTTTACCGCTCGCTGGCAGCGTGCCGCAGGGCGCGCCTACCACTTCACCTGGCCGGAGGCAGTCGACGCGGTGACGCTTACATCCGACGGCAATAGCCTGCGGGGCGGCAATCAATATGGCTTTCCAATGTCGGCAACCCGCGTTTCTCCCGGTGCCGGAATTTCGGGAGCGTGGCGTTGGGCCAACGGCGGGATTGTGTTGATTAATCCCGGTGGCACTTTCAGTGCCGGACCCTTCACCGGGCGTTGGAGCTCGACCAGTGGCAACACGTTTAATCTCACTTGGCCTAAACCGGTCGACAGCGTCACTCTGTCCTCCGATTCTCAGCGGCTCTCGGGACACAATCAGTATGGAATTGCAATTTCCGGAGTTAAGACCTCGTCGGCTTGTGGGGGGTAGTAACTACCGCATTCGCGGGCGAGGCGTCCGCGCCACAATCTCTTAATTATTTGGGCGGAATTCCTCTTGCCTGCACGATCGCCCAGTGCCATTCCTGATCGGGCGTTAACGAAATTCCTATGAACTGTGTTAGAGCAATTGCTTTTGCTAGCCTTGGCTTGGCGTCGACTCCTTCGGTAGAGTGAAAGTCAACACGGCGAAACCAGCCAGCATGATGTGGTAGGATACCAGGCATTTTAACGCTGCCGTATCGCTGTCGCGTTTACCAACCATGATCAAGTCAGTATTGCTAATCTTGGGAATTCAATGCTTGTGCCTAGCCGGTTGCGATTTAGCGACCCCTGTTATCACCAAACAGCCCATCAGCATTTCGGCCAACCAAGGGGATCCAATAGAATTCGAAGTGGCTGCCACAGGCGGTGTGGACCTGAGCTATCAATGGCTGGTCGACGGCACTCCCATCGAAAATGCAACCCTTCCCATTTACGCAACGCAGGCCGCATTCAAGCATAACGGTGCAAAATTTACGGTAGTGGTCAGTAATCATTCGGCGAGCGTGACCAGCGAATCGGCAACGTTGTCGGTGATTCCCGGCTCACCCGACACGCTTACCTTCCACAACGATACGGCACGTACGGGGCAGAATTTGCACGAAACCATTCTCAATCTGGAGAATGTCAACCCCGCCACGTTTGGAAAGATCGGTTTTTTACCGGTGGATGGCAAGGTCGATGCGCAGCCTTTGTACCTGTCCCAGGTTGCAATACCAGGTATAGGGTTCCGCAATGTCGTCTACGTCGTAACCGAGCACGACAGCGTCTATGCTTTTGACGCGGACAGCGGAGGTTTGCTCTGGCAGTTGTCTGCGCTCAACCTGGATGAAACCCCCAGCGATTGGCGCAGTTGCGGAAATCTTATGCCGGAGAAGGGGATTACGGCGACGCCGGTAATCGACCGCCATCGGGGACCCAATGGTGTGATGTATCTGGTGTCGATGTCTAAGGACAGCACTGGGAAATTCTCTCAACGACTGCATGCGATCGATGTGGCCACGGGAAGCGAACTGTTTGGCGCCCCTATGGATATTCGAGCAACCTTTCCCGGAAATGGGCCGAACAGTCTGAATGGCAACTTGATTTTCGATCCTGCCCAGTACCTCGAAAGGGCGGCGCTCCTGCTTTTGAATTCGGTGGTTTACACCACATGGTCTTCGCACTGCGACATAGCACCTTACAATGGTTGGATCATCGGATACGACGCAGACACACTCGCACAAGTCAAAGTTCTCAACCTGACTCCAAACGGGAGTCAGGGGGCGATCTGGATGTCGGGAAGTGGACCGGCTGCTGACCCGGAGGGGAATATTTTCATACTCGACGCCAATGGCACATTCGACACCACCCTGGATGAACGTGGACACCCGTCGCATGGAAATTATGGGAATTCATTTGTAAAAATCACGACGACAAACGATTTTTCAGTTGCCGATTATTTCACTATGCTAAATGTCGATAACGAAAACGAACATGATACCGACCTGGGTTCAGGCGGCGCCGTAGTGTTGCCGGACCTCACCGATGCCGATGGAAAGGTGCGTCATCTCGCGGTTGGTGGCGGAAAGGATAGGGGCATTTATCTGGTGGATCGAGAGAATATGGGAAAATTCAATCCTTCGTCCAACGATATCTACCAGCAGATAAACGAGCTGGGCGGTGCGATTTTTTCCACACCTGCCTATTTCAACCAGGCGATCTACTATGGGGCTCTCCACGACTCCATCAAGCGATTCCCATTTGTGGCGGGCCGATTGGCCGAGACGCCGGCTTCGCAGACCGCGATTGCTTTTGGCTACCCAGGCGTGACGCCTACCATCTCGGGGGATGGCGGGACTGACGCCATTCTTTGGGCAGCCGAGAACGGAAGCACGGCGGCGCTACATGCGTATGCCGCTGAAGATCTCTCGCGCGAACTTTACAACAGCAACCAAGCTGGCGGAGGTCGAGACCAGTTCGGAGCGGGGAACAAATACATTGCGCCGACGGTTGCAGACGGCAGAGTGTTTGTTGGCACCCAGAATGGAGTTGCGGTGTTCGGACTCCTTCCTAAATAGGAGAGGCAGAAGAGAAGCAGAACTGGAATAGAGAACCCCTCGCCCTTGAGGCACGATGCTCCGAAGTCCAAAAGTGTTCGCGTTTCAAAAGACTCAAGAGCCAGAGTGGGTAGGGAGCCAGGTCGTTGTAAAGTCCCTGAACGACGGATCAGACCCGGTCAACCTCGCGAAGTATCACGGCTTCGGTGATTGAGACACACTCAATTCCTAGCTCCAGCTAATCCCTTCCCCGGCGTGATCTTCCCTGCGACATTCACCCAGGAATTTCCGGAGACCCGACGTCTTTTATTTGGGCGGAATTCCTCTTGCCTGCACGATCGCCCAGTGCCATTCCTGATCGGGCGTCAACGAAATTCCTATCGACTGCTTGAACAGCGCGCTGCTGAAGGGAGAGGCTGATCCCTTGAGGTGGTAAAGCACAGTCAAGTCAGAATGCTTGGGGCTGGAGGTGTCAGCACCGGCCGCGGCGGGTAGCAGCCGAGCGGATCCATAGTTGGTTGCGCTGCTGGAGTCTGGGCGCAGAATGGTCAGTCCCACTGTAATTTCGTCTATCTTCCATCCGGTGGGATTGTAGACAGAAACTTGCAGCGTGTCTCCGTTGATCGAGGCGGGGCCGTCTAGCTTGACCAGTTCGCTGCTGGGAAGATCGAGCGGCGATGAGGAATCTGCCGATGCTGTAAGCCCTTCCCCGTTGAATGAGAGGCTGCATGTAACGTCGGGCGAAGAAACCTGAATATCTTTGCCGGATCCTTCGAAGTTAAGCTTCACCGTGCCTTTGGTCCTCCGGCTCTCGGCCTCATCCATAACCTTGGAGAGATTGTCGTTATCGACGACGGTCTGCTCGGCGGCCTTCTTGCTCTTCCGCAAGGCGCGGGCAATGTCGCCCAGCGGAGTTTCCTGTTCTTGCGCAAGCAGAAGCGGTGCGGGTAGCAGACTTAGCACCAGGACAATGGGGAAAATGCGTCTCATAAGTACTTCATTCATTTTGCCGCATTTAGCAGCAATGTCGTAGCTATCGAACGTAACTGGAATTCATTTGGTCAACGTAGAGTCGCTGCCGAGTCACGTCTGCTGCGAAGCTTCCAGGCCTCAAAACGCAGCGAAGGGGCTTCTCTACTCGGAATTAGCGCTATACCGAATTTTACTCAGGAGTTGGAAAGAAATCGCGGTTAGGCCGGAACGTAGGTCGTAGCACTCCAGGAAGGATGGCTTGTCTGGAAGGCTCGAACGCTTAGCGAAGTGGTGCGCAACAGGGCGCAGCAGATCGAACCCTCCAGCGATTACAGCAAGCCTGACATTCGAAGCCGCGCAACTGGATCAATCGACGCAGAGCGTTTAAAAACCCAGCGGGCCACCGCAAATCCGAACGCCACGTAACAAAAATGAATGAACTTCATGTCTCTCACCCCGACCGCGTTAGATGCGACTGCATCCCGAGGGAGTGGACTTACATGCTGAAAGTATCAAGCGTCAGAAAGTCGGTCAATGCACCGTTGTGCCATACACATGGCACGAAGGTGGTACTAAAGTAACCACCTTGATTCCGGGCTAACGCGAATTTTCCACCAGCGCCTCCTTGGCGTGCGGCGCGGGGGCCGCACCCTCCGGTGCCTGCGCGCGGTCCCGGTGGAAGAAGATCATGTGCACGACAAACATCAGGATGAGCACTGCTCCAAAGGTGCAAACGATAGCAGCGCCGGTCGGTAAATCCCACAAAACAGAGAAATAAACACCGAGCGCAGAAACCAGGGTGCCCATCGTCCAACCGATTGCCAAACGGCGCCCCACCCGGTCGGCAAACAGCATGGCACCCACCGACGGAACAATCAGGTAGCAGAAGACCAGCAGTACGCCCGCAATCGCCACCGATGACGTGACCACAAATCCGAACGAAGCGTAGAAGAGGAAATCCCAGAAGCGCACGTTAAGCCCGCTGGATTCTGCCTTCTCGTGGCTGGTCGAAATCAGCAGGAAGCGGCGGCGGAAGATGTAGTGGAACGCTCCTACCAGGCCATAGAGCACGGCCGTTTTCATGACTTCGTGACGGTCAACGGCTAGTATGTTCCCTACCAGCATGTCTTTCAGGTGCTCGGTTTCGCCGGTGGCCTTGCTCATCGCCAAGATTGCAGCGGCGGACGCCACGGCGTAGGCAATTCCGATAAATGCCTCCTGCGGAATATGGCCGCGCCGTGTCCGAGCCAAGGAAAAGATAGCCGCGCCTACGAAGGTGAAGGCGAGGCTCACCCAGTAGGCGCCCTGGCCGTGGGGATCCATTCCGGCCAGGATGGCGATGGTCGCACCCAACGCAGCGATCTGGGCCAGCGCAAGGTCAACGAAAATGACACCGCGCTCGACCACGTGAACGCCCAGATAGGCGTGAATACCGGTCAAGATGAGGCTAGCTATGAACGGCCAGACTAGAAACGGAAGAATCTCCATGTAGCTCCTTGAGACGGTCGCTGGTGATCTATTGCGTCGCCTGGAAAGCTTTTGTCAGCAAATCAATGTTGTAGTCGAAAAGTCTAAAGTAATCCGTAACCTCTTTTTCGCCCCCTACCGATGGCATGTACTGCACCACTTTGCCGCCGGTTTGCGCCGCCACCGAATTCGGGGTTTTCAAATCAAAATAGGGTTCCACCAGGATGACCTTGCAGTTCTCCCGCTTCATCAAGCCGATCAGTTCAATGGTGTGGCTCGGCGTGGGAGGAATTCCCGGCCGCGGCTCGACGTACCCAATCACATTCAGCCCGAAATGCTTGGCGAAGTTGGGGAATGAATTGTGATAGGTCACGACCTTCTTGCCCTGAAACGGCTTCATTTCCGCATCCCATTTTTGCTCCGCCGCTGTCAGGCGCTTGTCGAAATCCTGAAAACGCTGCTGGAAGTAGGCGGCGTCGGGCGGATCCATCTCCCCCAACTTGGAGGCCAGTCCTTTGGCAATGCGGCGGCCGTTATCGGGATCAAGCCAGTAGTGCGGATTTCCCAATGGATGCACGTCGCCCATGGCGCGGGTTACAGTGCCCGTGGGAATGTCAAGGATTTCGGCAAATTGTGAGGCGTCGAGATAGCCGGCGGACCCGACTTGAATCCTCGAGTTGCCGCTTTGTGCGATTAGCGGCGGCAGCCAGCCGATTTCCAGCTGCAGGCCGACTGTGACCAGCAGATCCGCTTGGCGCAGTTTCAGCAGAAAGCTGGGCTTGGCTTCGACGAAGTGGGGATCCTGGTAGCCGCGGGCCATTGCCTCCACGCTCACCCTGTCTCCGCCCACTTCCTGGGTTAGAGCAGCCATGTCAGTGGTGGCGGTGATAACGTTAAGTTTTTTTGCCTGGGCCGCGCCCGACAATAGTCCTGCCAACGATATTGTCGCCAAGAAACGGACTGCAATTTGCATATTCTTCATTCAATTCTCCGTAGGGCCGGTATCGCACCAGCACCACTCACAACTTTCAGAAAGGATGGGCGCCGTGCGCTCCCAGCGAGAAGATCAACTGCATCAGGAACTCGTTTGCCTTGATGCCTTCCGCGTAATCGGTGTAACGGTATTGGCCTCGCACCTGGCTGAACTCGCTGGGCCAATATGTAACCACCACCGAAGTTCCCTTGTCGGTTAGGTTGGCAAAGCGAGCGCGGTCCGACCGATCGTAGCGTGCGCCTACGAACCAGCGGCGGCCTAACTGGTAATCCGCCGAGGTGTAAAAGCCGAAGCCTTTCTGCTCCTGCCCAACCTCCTGACGCTGGCTCCAGATAAACTCACTGCGTCCGATGAACGAATGGTAAATGGAGCGCCGCAACGGCTTCCAGCGAACCGTTGCATCCACCCCGTACAACTGGGTCAGAAAATCGGACCCCACGTCATTATGGCCGCGCGAGTAGGAAAGGCCAATATCAACGTTGGTGGATTCAGTAATGTCTTTGTAGCCGCGTAGGTGTTCGACCGTGCTCAGGTCGCCACGATCCGTGGCATGAAACACCGGGCTGTTTTCGTCGCCCGAATCCCCACGAAATACCTGGCCGGTGGCTTCAAGAAAAATTCCTTTGGGGGCAGGGATGATTCGCTGGAGAGAAACGCCTGCATCATCTATGCCGTCTTCGCCGCCAACCAGGTTCGTAGTGACCAGCGGGCGATCAATCCATGGCAGCACGTGATTGTGCAGAGTGTTCACCTTGCCGAATGCGGAACGCATTTTACCGACCTTGGCAATAAAGCTTTGCGGCAGAGCGGTAAACGTGATGTATCCCTCTTCCAGATCGACCCCTTCTTCGCCGAAGGAAATGAAGAAATCGCCGCGGGCGTAGGGATCGATAATCGACTGCAGCCCAATTTCAGACTCGTGCATCTGCAGCGAAGGAAAGGCCTGTTGCGGGGCCAGCAAAGGGGCATCGTTCGTCCCTGCTGCGCCGATAAAATCGCCTATCACACTGATGTCGGGATTCAGCGCTTTGGCGGCAGACCCGCCAGCTCCGCCGTAGGTCACGTTGGGATTCTCAGAAGCTGTAATGCTGGCCTGAGTCTGGGCCTGGGTCTGCGCGGCTACCGGTGCTGGGGCTTCCGCCTGCGGGGCGGCCGCGGCCTGGGCCGTGGATTCGGAAGCGGGAGCCGTTGGCGCTGACGCCGGAGCTGGAGTGGGACTGGATGCGGCACTTTGCAGCATGCGCACCTTGCCCTCCAGCATGATGATGCGGTCTTCCATGTCTTTCATACGTTGTAAAAGGGCGGCGTTGTCTTCACCGCCTGCAGGAGCACTCGCAGGGGCGGCCTGCTGACCCTGTAGAGACACGGCTCCGCAAATTGCAAAAATTGCCAACCAAACCGGATATTTCATTCCTGTACTCCTCTACTCCTCGAGAACGACGGGAAGGATCAAAAAACACAGAATTCAGAGGGAGTTACAGAAAAGGCGGTGGGCGCACGTCGAGGTGAAATGAACTAAGCAGCACGCGAGGACTGAACTGCGAAAACGACGCCCTCTCCCTTACCGCAAAGCCGCACAACAGAGCCGTGAGAACCAGAATGACCGCAGCCGCTTGCAGAAAACACACCAGACAAGGCGACACGTTGGCAGCCGGAGCCTGGGCTTCTACGCTGATTTGGGCGGCCGAGAATGGTGTACCGCAGGTGTGCACAACCTGCAAAGTACTGACAAACAACAATAATGCGAGGCAAGCATAAATAGCGGTGGAGCGCGAAGATAGAAGCCGACTAACCACGGTCTCCTAAAGTTGGATGCCAAAAACCGGCATCGGACAGCTGATGTACCAGTTCCTAGGGAAATTTTAACACCGGGACGGGCGGGCCGAGTGGAATTGCAGTGCCCGCAAGGTAACCATTGGCATGGGTATCACTACAGGAGACCCCGGCTAAGGCTCAGCCGATATAAGGTTCCGCCAGAGCAACCGACGAACGGCAGGGTTATGACAACAACGCCCTGGCCTCTTGCAGATCCTTACGCATCTTCGCATCCAGGCTGGGATACGCTAGGTGCAAGCTCTCCAGAGTATCTACAACCGCAGAGGCCACAACCAGTTGCATGTACCATTTGTTATCGGCCGGAACCACATACCAGGGAGCTTTTTTGGTCGAGGTGTGGCGAATGGCGTCTTCGTAGGCCTTCATATAATCGTCCCAATAGTCGCGTTCGTGAATGTCAGGCAGCGAAAACTTCCAATTTTTGTTGGCTTCTTCGACCCGTGCCAGCAACCGCTTCCTTTGCTCCTTTTTCGAAACGTGGAGAAAGAACTTGCGAACGACCACGCCGTTACGGCCCAAGTAGCGCTCGAAGTCATGTATATCCTGAAAACGTTCTTTCCAAATATCCTTGGAGATCAGCTCCGGTGGGATTCGTTCGTTGTCGAAAATTTCGGGGTGGACACGGACCACCAGTACTTCCTCGTAGTAGGACCGGTTGAAGATTCCGATGATGCCGCGCCCGGGTAGCCGACAGGAAGTCCGCCACATGTAGTCATGGTCGAGTTCTTCTGAAGATGGCGCCTTGAACGAGTAAACCTGGCAACCCTGCGGGTTCACGCCCGACATCACATGCTTGATGGTGCTGTCTTTTCCGGCCGCATCCATCGCCTGAAAAATCAACAGTAGGGCATGCCGGCGCTGAGCGTACAGTTTGGATTGCAATTCCTCCAGCTTAGCCACGCCCTTTTGAAGCATTCCTTCCGCTTCATTGCTGGATCGAAACTTGCCAGTATCGCCCGGATCGAAATCCTTTAACCGAAACTTGTCTCCATCGTCGATCTCGTACGGCTTGGCCAATTTCCCTGCCCAGGTCATGAAATCCCTCCGAGCGCACGGCTCCCTGTCATCATATCTGGAAAGAAGTAGGCAGATAGCAGGCGCCTATTTGGCAGCGGCAGCACCGTCATGGACAATACGGCGGATGGCCTCGTAGCACTCACAAGAGGCATCCTCAAGGCCGGGCCGGCTCAGCACCTTTACCATGCCACGGGTGTATTCGATGAGCCCTGCCCTTTGAAGCGCCCCGGCGGCTACGGTAACGCTGGGCCGGCCGCTGCCCAACATCTGCGAGAGCAGATCATGGGTTATAGGAAACGCCTCTCCTTTGGAACGGTCGTGGCTCAGCAAAAGCCAGCGAGCCAGTCGCTGTTCAATCTCATGCAGACGATTGCACGCCGCCACTTGGGCTACTTGCATGCCTTGAAGCAGCAGGAAACGGTTTAGTCCCTGTTGCAAAGTCGGCATTTCAGGAAGAAGTTCTTGCAATACTTCTGACTTCACCCTAAATGCATCACCTGCGGCTTGCACGATAACCCGTTGACCACTATCACGGATTCCCGCCGCGAGAGGCGTTCCGATGAAGCCTTCGTTACCGACCATGCCCACTTCTACACTCTTGGCATCGCCGGTGACAATGAGCAGCGAGACCAACCCGTTATTCGGAAAAAATCCATGGTCGATTGTTCGCCCTGCATCTTGCAATATCTGGTGCAACCCCATCGTGACCAACTCCAGATGCGGACTGAGGATTTCAAACTCTCGGTCGGGTGCGCTCAATAAAAGCCGATTCTCTATGGGCCGCCCTTTGGAGTCGCTTCTACTGCGAGTCGCTGCTATACGGCCATTAGTGTTTGTCATAATCTCCTTGAAAACGGAGCGGCATAAATTACGCCTGCGGAAGAGAGCACAAAGTAGATGCAAAAGCGTAGACGTGTCGGTATTGCAACGTACACATCCTTTTCATTCCGTGGTTTAGATGATTTTCGTTGCCCCATAGGTATGCGGGTTTTCCTGTAATTGCCTACCGATAGACCCGATTTGCATCGGTGGATCCACGTACTGAGAAAGAATCGCGTTTGATGAATGCGGATGGTTGTTTAAACGGTTGGGATCCCATCCTCTTCTTCAGAGTCGCGGCCGATCGAAATGGACTAAGCTTCTCTATCGGCCGACAGCGCTGTTTCACTCGCGCTGTCGGCTTGGCGCTCCTGCCAAGTGGCGATGTGTCGAGCCAGGCTCGGCCAGCGCGCTCGGTGTCGGGTCCCACGTTTCAATGCCACCCATTCATATCATTCAAATGTTGACAACCAAAGTGCGCATCAGAAATAGGGCCAAGGTCCGTAGTTGTTAAGGTATATTTGAAAATTCCCCGTTTAGGATGCCGAGCTGGCTTTGTTTGGGAGCGATACTCGCAAATGCAAAAGCTCTTGAAACTCGTATTACTTACAGCAGCGGGATGGACATTGCTTGTTTCTTCGACCGCCTCCGCTCAGTGCACCGAAGGTAGGGATGGGTGCCCGCAGCGGGTGCCGCGGGTGATGAAATTCAACGGCTCCTTGCGTGATGCGAACGGAACTCCGCGAAGCGGAATGGTGGGAATTCTATTTGCGATTTACGGGGATTCGAATGGGGGAGCTGCCCTGTGGCAAGAGACTCAAAATGTGCAGCTAGATCACCAGGGGCATTACGAAGTAATGCTTGGAGCGGCCTCGGCTGAGGGAGTGCCGTTGGATTTGTTCCGTTCAGGAGAGCCACGATGGCTGGGAGCTCAAGCGGTGCTGCCCGGGGAATCGGAACAGCCTCGAGTCTTGCTCGTGAGTGTGCCTTACGCTCTAGTGTCCGGGGATGCCGCAACCTTAGGGGGACTGCCGCCGTCTGCGTTTGTGCAATTGGCTCCTAACCCCTCCGGCGTTCAGACACCTGGTGGTGTGGCAGCACCAAGTTCACCGGTAAAGAGTTCGGCAGCAGGACCGGTAGCAGCCGCAGATACGGCCGTCACCACTGCGGGCGGCACGGTAGGTACGATCCCAAAATTTTCCACAAGTTCGGGGCTCGTCGACTCTCCGATTAAAGAGGTTAACGGCGAAGTGACCGTCCAAAATCTCGGCAATATTTTTTTCGCCGATCAATTTACCGATGGCGTCCCCGGCGCGATCGCCGCATGTCCTCCAGAAGGGTGCATCATCTATGCCGGCTCGAAGAACGTAAACCGAAATTTGGGCACGATCAATCCCGGGAACAAACTCGTCACGATCTATCTTGGGCCCTACACCTACACCGTTAAGAGCGTTGTTTTGCGCAATGGTCTGAAGCTGATCGGAATGAGTTCATCTATTCCGGGGACCATTTTGCAGTCGGTGAATGGTAACGAACCAATCTTCATCATTCCGCAGACGCCCCACGTCGCGGCTACCAGTGTCCGCCTCTCAGGATTGCGCATCATCGGTTCGGTCGGCAATACAAGCGAAGACGCGTTTTTTATTGACGCCAGCAACGTTATCGAAACCGGTTTGTGGTATTCCGCCTTCGATGATCTCTATATCTACAACTTTGCCGGCGTGGCGATCCATCTAAAAGGGCCAACCAGCAATTTTGGGGCTGCCAATCAGTGGCTAACCTTCAGCAATGTGGTAATTGCTCGCACCTCCGGCGGGGCAAACGGTATCCGAATCGAGGGCGCGAACTTTCAGTTGCATTTCACCGATTGCCAGGTCGATGGACAAGGAACTGGAGACGGAACCAATATCTTCATCGGCAACCTAGGGGGGAATGGTTTTGCGTTTCCTTTTGACATCACTTTCCGCGGGCTAGTGTCTCAAGCCGCGGCTGTAGCGGTGCAGCTCGACGGAGCTCAGACCGTCACATTTCAAACTTCACACCACGAGCTACTATGGGGCGCGTATCTAATCACCAACAACAGTGGGATTGGAACGCATGGCGTGACGATTACCGATAGTGTTTTCAATCCCAACGTCGGTTCGAACAACGGTGCAGGGTACCTGCTTCGAGTAGCGACTCCCTCGGCGTTTGGAATCTACTTCACGCGCAATCGACTGGGTGGAGCCTTCTCAACCGGCCTCTCGGCTCCTGATTCAATCGTTAACGCCGACAATGGCGCCCAGGTGGTTTACCAGGATAACCAATACTATGGAGCTCTAGCTACCCCGCCCACATCCGGGATTACCCCGATGATCGATGCTGCCGCGACCGTCAACATAGGTGGTGCTCACACGATCGCTGTGAATAGCTCAACTACTCCGATCTCCACCATTCAAAGTACTCTCGGTCCAGGAGAGACGGTAACATTTCTAACCGTCAACGGACCGGTCACCTTTGCCGGTGGGGGGAATATCGCGATATTGGGGTCCAGCACTTTGACGATCACCGGGACGATAACCATGGTTCGGAGTGATGTTCCGACCAGTTCCAGCCGATGGTGGCCAGTATCACAATGGACGGCAACTTCCACTGGAGGCACATCAGGAAGCTTTCAGATATCGGGAGATTCTTCCGCCACGGTGACTGCAGGAGAAGGAGCGACCTACAATCTGACCTTGACCTCCACGGGTGGACTGTCCGGGCTTGTGCAACTGGCCTGTAGCGGAACGCCTCCCGATTCCAGTTGTTCGGTTACGCCCAGTCCTGCGACGTTGTCGTCAGGAACATCGGCGACCTCTTCGGTCGTGGTTACCACCAAACAACGTGTCCAGACAGCAGACGGTAGCCATTCCGGGCGAAACTACAACAGCGCCGCACTGTGCTTGATTGGAGCCCTGGTAATATTGCCTGCTAGCATCGGAGCGGGAAAAAGAAGCAAGAACCATATTCTTACGGTTGTCGTCCTTATGGCGATCACGTCGTTCGGGTGCGGCGGCACCAGTTACAGGCCGCCACCGGTCCCTGTCGGCACGCCCAAAGGGAAATACATCATTACAGTGAAGGGAACGGTTGCAAACATCAGCCGGTCTGTACCCCTGACCCTCACCGTACTCTAAGTTCGAATGGGCCAGCAGCGCGGCGGAAAACAAAACACATTCACAACCGGGAGATCATCCTGATCCGGCTGGAATGGATGCAAACTCTTGCGGGTCCTGGTATAGAGCTGATAGCCCCATCCTCGTAATATCGCATCCAGCTGTTTCACCGACGAGCCACTATTTTTGAGTGCGGACGAGTTGAACTCAATCATCAGGACTGGTTGAAAACGCGCTATCGTTGACTGCCCCCCCTGAAGTACGCGGAATTCGCTCCCTTCTACGTCAATCTTGATCAGGTCCAAGCGATCCAATTTTTGGCTTTCGCAGAAATTGTCCAAGGTATCGAGCATGATTTTTGCGCCCTTGGATTGGACAGAAATCGTGGCTGCCCCCGAATTCCAGTCGGTCTCATCCAGATACGCTGAGCCCGGCTGGTCCGAAAGGCCACAGGGAACGGGCTTGATGATCGATTCCAAATGGTTCAGCGCAATATTGATTTTGAGCCGTTCGAGAGTCGGATGGCACGGTTCGAAAGCAAAAACCTGCCCGCTGCCTTTCATGAGAGGAGCCAGACAGACCGAATAGTAGCCAAAGTTAGCGCCGACATCCAAAAATACTGCGTTGGGTGCGACCCAGCGGGAAAGCTCCTGCAAGTCCCACGGTTCATACTCGCCGGTCCAATATAAGTGGGTCTGGACGAAGTCCGATGGGTTCAGTTGCCACCGCAGATAGCGACGTTCTACCTCCAGATCGCAGTTGGCCTCTGCGCGAAGTGCGGAACGCAGCCACTCATGAACGCGATTCTTCCCACGATGTTTAATTCGTGTCCCATAAAACTCCAGCATTTTCCAAACTAGCGAGGTCGGTTGCATTTGCTATCCAGTCCAATGCGGAGAATTCTTGCGGGCACCGATTGCAGGATCCGGACACTTAGGTGCTTGGCGAAGCAGGCTTGAAGCGGTAGACCTCATTTGATCAATCCAGTAATCGCTGGTAAGTTTCTCCTTGGTCGCTCGACTAAGCGGCCCCATCGACAACCATTTCCTCAAATTGTCCGCATTAATCTCGTTCCAATGTTTCAGCGGAACCACCGGCAACCCTTCAAACAGAGGATCCAGAGACGACGAGGGCACCAGCACGATGTGCCCCAGTGCAAGGGATTCCCAAGTCCTGTGACAGTCCAGTCCGACCCCGTGCGGGCTCAACACGAACGCATACTTCCCTCGCTCTTCCCACAACCGGCTTCTCGAGAGCGGCCCCGGCTGACAATGAACCTGATCATTCTTTCGAAGCCTCTTCGCAAGGTTGAACCGAGTCTCCAGGAATTCAGTGCCCTTGAAAGGATGAAAGCGGCGATAGCTGAGAAAACCTCGTCCTCGACGCCATGCAAAGTCGACATACACCTTGGGAATACGATGTTCAGTCGGAAGAAGTCCCCGAGAAATCGTTTCTAAAACGCACTCCTGTTCTTTTGGGGCAGCCTGGTTCTCGCCCCAAACCGCCCTCTCGGCGATGGTATGGAAATCGATCCCGATGGGCAGACATGAAATCCGTTCTGGAGCAAATGTGCCGTCGTAATTTTGGGCATACCAGTGCAAGAGATTGGATGAAGCTAGAATTTCGCGCGCCTCAGGCATCATCTCTGAAGGTACACAACTGTCCGAGTCGCCGGTTACCAGGATGAACCGATTTCGAATGAGAGGCAGGACTTGTTGAACAAAGGATCTTAGCCACGACACCCTCACCCACACCAATTCCCCGTCTCGAATATCGCGAAAAAGATCGGGATTCGAAATCAGATTATCCGGAAGCCTTGATGACGCGAGAGCTCCCGCAAATCTCGGCACGGAAGAATAGTTAAGACCGTCGGGAAAGTCGTCGGGAATTCTGCGGTCGCAACGCGCTGAGATGCCCTTATTCCAGACTCGTTCGACTCGATTTCCCTGGAAAGCGCCAATGCAGTCTTCCACTAAACGACCCCGTTACGGTGAGGTATGCTCCCCGACACTCCAGTTACCATCTGCACCAG